>Ga0184639_10000009_pt1 | contig 119955 bp, 93 predicted proteins | sample PLM31_170_b2_FD_133155 | JGI IMG/M metagenome (GOLD analysis project Ga0184639, IMG submission 133155) | Groundwater sediment microbial communities from an aquifer in East River, Colorado, USA - PLM3-1_170_b2 | ecosystem: Environmental > Terrestrial > Soil > Riparian zone | place: USA: East...
AAGCCGTCCTCGTAGCGCTGGCAGCCGGCGACACCGAAGCGCAACTGAGTTACGGGGGCCCCGGGGAGCGGGAGCGTGCGCGCCCGCCCGATGTGGCTGCGCTCGCCGCCGATCATGAACTGATAGAAGTAGTCGCGCGCGGGCTCGAGCCCCTCAATCTCGACGTGCACCGAATGACCGAGCTCGGGATGCGCGACCGCCACTCCCTTCTGCGCCACTTGACGCATGCGCTCGTCGGTCGCCACCGTCCATTCGACCTCGACCGGCCGCTTAGGCATGCCGCCGCCCCGCTCGAGCGGCTTAGGCGCGATCTTGGTCCAGATCACGAAACCGTCAGGCGCCGGTTCACCCGAGGCAACGCCGAGCGCGAACGGGTAGGTCGCGAATAGCGGGGTTCCCCAGACGCACCCGGAGAGAAAGCCGCCCGTCACAGTGACAAGCGCGGAGGCGCCGAGGGCGCGCAGGAATGCGCGCCGATTGAGGGTGGAAAACTCGTCCACGTTCAAACGTGCAGGAAATCTATCGGACGTGTGCGCCTCCAAGGAACAGCATTCGCGGCAAGCTGCAACGCAACGACTTCCGCTCCTCCCAATACTCTGGTAAAAACCATCTGGCGGTAGTTTCGCGCGGGGAATATCATTCTTCCCTGTTAGAGAGATTATCGAAGCAGGCGGAGGTTCTCCGGTCGAGACGCGCGCTTTGATGGCGTACAGACTAACGGCGCCGAGCTATCGATAAACTTCTGATGCCATAACTCCAGCATAAGCAAATCCCACAACCTGGTGCCATGATCTATTCCACTGCTGTGGTCGTCCAACAGCTTCGTAACTTCCGGACGGTCGAAATACCCTCTTTCCGCAGCGCGTACAGATAACAGCACATCGTGGACCATATCCCGCAGATCGCTACGGAACCATTCAGCAAGGGGGACACTAAAACCCATCTTCGGTCGATCGAGAAGCGCATCCGGAACCCGTCTACGGAGTGCGGCTTTCAAGATTCGTTTTTTCTGTCCCCAAGCTTGCTTGAACGCCACCGGAAGACTGGCGACGAATTCCATAAGCACATGGTCAAGAAAGGGTGAACGCGCTTCCAAGGAATGACTCATGGTCGCGCGGTCCATTTTCACCAAAAGGTCATCCGCCAAATACAAAGACACATCGGCGTCAAGCATGGTATCGAGCCAGTCTTTAGCGTCGCTCTGCGCAAACGCAGAGGCAAACAAGGTATCGGGATCGCTGTGTTTGACCGTTTCCGCAAACGCGCCTGTGTACATTTGCCGACGCGCTTCGGGTCCAAAATGCTCAATCCATTGGGCGTAGCGACGGGAAGATGGCAAGGCTAGCACCTCGGCAAGCCGCGCGATTTTCCACAGGGGCCCCGTCTTGTTGCCGTTTAGAGGGAAACGCTTCATAAGCTTCGCGAAGCATTGCCGCAACTTTAATGGGGCAATTTCTCCACGCTGAATCCAGCGGTCCATTTTGTACCAGTCATAGCCGGCAAAGGTCTCATCCGCGCCGTCGCCGTTAAGCACGACGGTCACATATTGGCGTGTCAACTCCGCGATTGCATAGCTCGGCACGGCGGAAGAATCACCAAAAGGCTCGTCGTAGTGCCAAACAAGTCGAGTCAGAATATCCGTTACCGGGGATTCGACCACGAGTTCGGTGTGATCCGTACCGTAGCGTTCAGCAACTTGCCGGGCAAACAGGCGTTCATCGAATGTCGCGTCTCCAAAACCCACAGAAAAGGTGCGGACCGGACGATTCATAGCTTCGGCCATGTGAATGACCACCGCACTGGAATCGACGCCGCCGCTGAGAAAGGCACCTAACGGCACGTCGCTGACCAGGCGTAAACGCACCGCTTCGGCAAGGCGCCAGTGAAGCTCGGAAATTGCGTCCTCCATGGATATCTTGCGTTTCGGCGTGTAGCGGAGTTTCCAATAGCGGCCAGTCTCTACCTGGCCATTTCTAACCTCCAACCAGTGCGCGGGTGGTAACTTGCGGATGCCGAGGAAAGCGGTCCGCGGCCCAGGAACGTAGCCGAGCGCAAGGAAATGATCGATCGCGATGGGATCGGGCTGGCGCGGTATCGTGCTGTCCGTGAGAAGCGCCTTTATTTCTGAAGCGAAAAGAAAACGATCGGCACCGTGGAAATAAAAAAGTGGTTTCTTGCCAACACGATCCCGCGCAAGAAACAGGGTACGAGAGCGAACGTCCCAGATAGCGAAAGCAAACATGCCGCGCAGTTTCTCAAGACAGCCGCGCCCATATTCCTCATAGGCATGGATGATCGCCTCGGTGTCGCTATGAGTCCGAAAACTATGGCCCTGTTCCTCGAGTTCTTTTCGTAACTCTTGGAAGTTGTAAATCTCTCCGTTAAAAGTAATCCAGACAGAGCCGTCTTCATTGCACATGGGCTGGCTTGCGGCAGCGCTAAGATCGATGATCGCCAACCGGCGGTGAGCTAAGCCGACGTTCCCGTTGACCCACACTCCTTCTCCGTCCGGTCCCCGGTGAGTCATGGCAGCGCCCATCGCTCGAACCTCCTGCGGGGTAGCAGGACGGTCGTGGTCAAAGTAGATTTTTCCGGCAATACCACACATGGTTCAGTGATAAGTGATCAGTAGTGAGCGATCAGTGACAAGTGTTGGGTGACGGAGATAAAACAGCGAAAAGGGTTTAGGGTGTATAGGGTGCAGGGTATGAGAGATACAGCAGACGGCAAAGAAAACCGCAAGACAAATCATTCAACCGCAAAGAACGCAAAGTAAAATTTCCAAAGAGGTCCTAAACTGAAGCAACTACTCCGGATCTTACTTTCGGTCGCGGGCATAGGATCTGTTCGTACAGATCTTCGATACGACGTATGCGATGGGAAAAAGAAAACTCACGCTCGACGCGTTGGCGCCCCGCTCGGCCCATACACAACCGACGATGGTCATCCCCCACTATGGAAAGAATAGCATATGCTGAGCGATCGCCATCCTGTTGTGGTACTACAAAGCCCGTCTCGCCGTTCACAACCAGTTCTTTGGCGCCCGCCACGTCCGTCGTCACCACCGGTAGGCCCATTGCCATTGCTTCCAAAATACTGTTGGGTAAGCCCTCTCGACGTGAAGTTAGAACGAAGAGATCAAAGGCTGCGTAGATCGGGAGAAGATCTGACCGGTAGCCGGGAAAGTAGGTGTGGTCTGCTATGCCGAGCTCGGCGGCCAATTGTTTGAGCTGCCCGAGCGTAACGCCGTCCTTGCCTTCGCCGACAAGGACGAATCGTGCCTGCGGATATTGTTTGGCTACCAGAGCAGCGGCGCGTAACCATGTTTGCAGATCTTTCTCCGGCATGATTCGTCCGACATAGCCGATCACCGGGAACGCTTGTCCTAGATTCAGCTCGTCCCGCAGCGATCCAAATGCTTGGTTTGGCGCCCACGCGTCCGTGTCGATGCCATTATGGATTACGCTGATAAGATCACACGGCACGCCGGCATTGACCATCTCGTCTTTCGTCGCGTGAGAGACGGCGATGAGGTGATCGAAGCGGCGCATTAACGAGAGGTCTAAGCGCCGATAAATCTCTCCCTTGAGGCCAACCATGACCCAGGCATGCGCGGTAGACATTACGGCAACCCGCTTGGGTAAAAGCCATTTCAATAAATAGGCAAATAGGTTGCTCTTATAGTCGTGAGCGTGAATAATGTTAATGTCATGCCGAATGACGATTTCCTTTAGTGCGCGCAACACACGGAGATCGAGCTTGGCGCGCTCTTCAATTTCATAAAAAGTTAGTCCCCTTGCCCTTGCATTGTCGCCGATAGTGAATTCGTGGTCCCTTACGTCCCGAACGTAGGCGATTACAACGTCGACGCGCGCCCGATCATGTCGTTCCGCCGACAGCAGAATCGTTTTGTCAGGTCCCCCACCCCACTTATAAGTGTTGCGGAGTTCAAGCAATCGAACAGCAGGCCGCTGAAAAAGACTCATATGCTTCGTTGCGCTCACTCGCCTCGCTCCAACGTACTGCCTGAGTACGCCTCCGCTCGTCGATCTTTCGCGCGCCTCGCCTCTGATTTCTTTTTGAGCGGCCTGCCAACATAGTGTTTTCGCAACCTGCTAACCATTATTCGCCGGCAATTCAATATCCTGGAAATCCACGCTGACAATGTTTCTCGCGCCCGATATACTTCCCCAAACTGTGGCCTGAACTGCTGTGGCTGACCCAAATCATATTGTTCGCTTAGCTGCGGTGCCGCTTCCTCGGGATATAGCTGAAAGTAAGGATGCACGTAGGCATTGGTCAGCAATAAGACAAGCGACCTTGTGAACGTGCAGGTAGGAAACGTCCGGAGGTCTCTAATACATGCTTGGAAAAAATATTCCGCTTTCTCTCTGAACGCGATACGTGCAGACCCCGTTGCGTGTTTGGCGGCCAAATGAAATACAACACTCTTGCGAATATCCTGAGCCGGCCATGTCTCCGTGGGTAACTCAACTTTATGAAGTACTGTGGCGTATGGCACTTCGTGCTCCAGCATCCACTCAGCGTAATGGAGGAGGCTCGCCTGAGCGTAGGCATACATATAGTCGATCTCGCCCTTGTCAATTTTGCAGTCCAGGTATTTGCCCAAAACTTGTAGAAATACGAGATAGGACCAGCGGTGCTCCGGATCGTCTAAGTTTCGCCTTTCGATATTATCTTTCGGATGGATACAGCGGCGGACGAGTTGCTCCGCCTGATCGAGGTAGCGATCCTCGCGTTGGAGAATATAGGCATCAAGCAGCGCGTTGATCGAATTTCCCGCCCCACGGCCGGGACCATGATACTCTCGGCTCGCAGTTGAACTCGATAGCCCGGTTGGCCTGCGGTCGATAATCCCCAATGGCCGTTGCGAACCGTCGTCCATGCTAATTACCCAATGGGCGAGACTCAACACGGCATCGCGAGCCGTTTCGTCACCTGTGAGATAGTAATAGTGCAATAGCCCGGAGGTGTAGTTATGTTCATTCGAGGGGCCACCGCCGTAAGAGCCAGGGGCTTTCAGTTTGAAACTCGCCTTTGAATAGGTCCGGTGCGTCGCGGTGCCTGCGTCAAGGTAGTGATCGGTATGCCAGAAGAGACCGCCGTTATACGCCGGACGATCTTCTTCGGTGTGGTAGATATCGATATCGATCACGTGCCTGGCGAGATCGGCCATCAACTCAAACCACCGTCGATCGCTCGTGCGCAAGTATTGCACGATGGCGCCGTAGATCACGTCGTACTGATTGTTGTAATGCGCAACTAACGGTGTCTCGCCGGTGTGGCCGACCGCCTCATGGTCAGCATAGAGATCGCCAAAGTGACGCCAGCCGTATTCATCGATAACTTCCCGCCGGGCGAAAAATGATTGAGGTCCCGCAACCGCGCCGTCGATCAACTCTCGACACTCCACATTAGGATCCTGACTAAGAGGCGAAACGTACGAACAGGCCCTGCTGTTTGAATACCACTCGGGCGTCGCTCGCGGCAGAAGCCGCTCATGTGTCCAGGTAAGATCCGCAGGCTCTCCCCCCTGACCGCTACACTCTAGATACACTGTATGGGTCTTCTGTTCTCCGCCTTGTAATTCGAAGAGATCGCCAAACTGCCTGGGAAACAATCGCAGAATAAGTTCGTTACCGTGCGCTTCGATCGCTTTCGGAAAATTTTGCCAGAACTTTTCAATGGTGGCGGCCACTCTTCCATTGGCTCCAGCGATGGCGAGTATCGGGGTCGTTCTATATCCCTCCTCAACTAAACAGCCGTCGGCCGTCACTCGATGCCCGCGGAATGATTGCCTGACTTGGCCAAAGCAGTTGACATGGTTAGTGCTGCGCCAGTTCTCGCCCCCACTCGAATCCTGGTAAATCTCGAGGTCGCTGACCAGGGTGTTGATTAGAGGGTGTAGGGTGTCGGTCGCCCATGCTACACGCGGAGCGGTTCGGCTGCGTAAGGGCAAATGGAGGGAAAGATCCTTGAAATAGATCGAGCCTTCGTCGCCAAGATCCCATAGACCTCCAGCGTGGCGTGCCGCTTGGGGATTGTGCAACGTGATCTGCATCTGAACAAAATCGCTGTCGCCAAAGAAACTTAATCGCACGACAAAGCGAGCCAAGATCGTGCGAGAGGCGGATTGCATCTCGCCCCGTGCCCTGATGGTCACTCGCAGAGGACCTTGAGTTTCAATAGCGAGATCGTCAATACGAGGAAAATACGGCTCGCCCGCTTCATCGGTCAGCACGAAGGAGCTCCCTTGGGTTGTAAGAAGATCAGCCTGCCCTACCACCACCCGGTCAAAGGGCTTGCACACCTGGCGGTTGAGAAAAAAAATCGCTTTGCCGGTGTCGACGACGATCTGTTCCACGGACTTTTGGACGGAGAGACTTGGCGACCGCACCTCTGTCGACTGTTTCGTGTTAGAACGGATTTGATAGATGGTTTGGGCATTCGCGCTAACATTGGCCTGAAAGTCCAACAGCACCCATTTAGCACTGCCATCGAACCACTGGGCGAGAGTCTTGACCTGGAGGGGACACTGCCGGCCGCTGATGTCCCATAACGTTAAAGACTGAGAATCGGCAACCATCCCTTTGGGGAATGGAATGCCGAAAGTCACCGGCTCGTTGCCTCTGTTCCGCCCTCCCCACTCTTCGACGAGGAGCGACACAGAATTCTCATCGTGGCTGTTCATAGAATCCCAGTGTCACATTCGGTCTCCTGCGACGGATGACAATCTTGTTTAAAAGCAAGAAATGACAGATGACGGATGACCGCAGACCGACCGGTCGGCCGTCTTCGGTCCTCTGTCGTCTATTGTAATAAGATTCCCCGCACTGACATAGCGTTGGCCGGGTTTGCCACACGGACGCCTGAAGATCCGTTTTGTACTAACCCTGGCCAACTCGAAGAGAAGCTTAAAGCCGGCCAAGTCAGCGGGACAGAATTTCCTCGTAAATCTGTGTCATTCTTTCCAAAAGTCGCTGCGAGGAAAAATAACGCTGCGCCACGTTCACCGCGTTCGTCGATAGCTTACGGTATTGACACATCCCAGTTTCAACTGCGGCCACAAGGCTGGACGGAGTCGGATCAAACACCACTCCACATTTGTGTTGCGCTACAAATTCCGCGAACGGTGCGAGCGAGGAGATCAAAGTCGGCAAGCCGCAGGCCAATCCCTCTAGCGCACTCATGGGGCACTCTTTGCCGCCGGCGGCGGTAGTGTAGGGAATGATGGTGAAATCATAATCGCCGTAGAGATGGTGCATCTCGGCTACGACACTGTTTGTCAGAGTCACATTCTCAAGAGGGCATGATTCCAACCACCGTCTCGTCGCCGGCAGGCTAGTATGGCCGCTGTTCCACTCCCGGTAGAGCAAGTGATATTGCACCTGCCGGCTCGCCTTAGCCGCTTCGAGCAGCAGGTAAACGCCCCGATTCTTCATTTCCTCTTCACTGCGCGGAGCCGAAGCGAATAATATTTTCGGCGTGCCCCTCTGCTGTCGAGCGTCACTACGAGGTCGATACCGTGGTAGATCCACTCCCGGATAGAGGAGTTCTAGCTTGTTCTTCTCGACACCAAGAGCGCGCAATTTCTGATAAAACGAGTTTGTTTGGACGAGCACTTTCCGGCAGCGATCGAGGAAGTCGGGGCGCGGAGAGCCCTTTTCTGAGGCCACCGTAAGCACAATGGGTTTGCGCCGCAGGGTTTTGTAGAACGTCCACGGCGTCGCCTCGCCGTAGACATGGCTGATGTCATAATGCCTTTCGATATAAGGAATGATTACCCGCAAAACTGGATCAAAACGAGGATGAAAGCCGACATATCGCCCTTTCAAAGACGCACAGAGCGCATAATGAGGACTGATGCCAAACAATAAGCTGTTTGGAAAATGTTCAGCGAGTTGAAACACTTCCTTTGAGACTGCTTCGATCTCCGGCTGCAGGCATGATGTGGTCCAATAGGCGATGCGCATTGGTTCGCTAGGGTTTCAACCGGCCTTTTGGCACAGCGCAATCACTTCAGTGGCTGCCCTAAACTCCTCGGGCCACGGTGAGCGCCAGTTGGCGGGTGCGGTCAACGATAGATTCCCAGGTGAATGCACTCTCAACCCACTGTCTCCCTTGCTCTCCCATCGCGCGGGCCTTGTCCGCATCAGCCAATATCTCGATGACGGCAGCGGCTATGGCCTCGACATTCTCGCCGTCAACCCGTATTCCGGTCACGCCGTCTCGGATGGCCTCTCCGGTTCCGCCGCTGCAACCCCCAATCACCGGCTTGCCCGCCGCGCCAGCTTCCAAGAAGACCATACCAAATCCCTCGACATCCGGGCCAATTTGACGATTCGGCATGATAAACACGTCACAGGCCGCGTAATAGGCCGCTTGCTCACCATCGACTACTTGTCCGGCGAAGATCACTTTGTCTTGGACTTCAACGTCCCCCGCCAACCGTTGCAAGAAGGCATGGTCTTCTCCCGTGCCAACGATCACGTACTTCACATCAGGAAATCTTTTGACAATGCGGGGCAACGCTTGAATCACCATGTCCTGCCCTTTCCAGCGCTGCAGACGACCTACAGTCAGGAGCACGGGAGATTGCCCCAGATTGTGGCGCTGTCGGATGGCCAGTCCGGCGTCATGTCCAATTCGAAATGCCGTCGCCTCCACCCCCGGATGGATGACGTGGATGTTCTCAGGTCGTACTCCCATGTCTTCCAGTAAAGCTTTTGTCTTGCGCGAATTGGCGATAATCGCAGCAGCCCGATTGTAAAGTCGCGGGATCAACCAGCGCAATTTGCGCGATCCGAGTCCTATTAGGATCTCTTCACCGTGGGCATATAACAGGTACGGCCTTCCAGTCATAAGACGTACGCACCAAGCAATGAGTCCTTCAGGTAATACTCTCATGCAGTGAAGCTGTTGGATACGATACCGGCGGCAACTCCTCAACACATGCCGCAGCATACCGGCGTATCGCCATAGCGATGCCGGTGCGGTCGGGTCCCACTCATTCATCGACATGGCTATACGTTCGACTTTGAAGGGTAGGGTTGGGTCCACAAGCTGCGCATCGCGATGTTCTCCCGCCACTACAACCACTTCGGCAGGCTCATACCGCCGATACGTCTGCAACAGCCACGTAATAGTACCTCCACAGGCAGGAAGAAAATGTTCCGAGAGAACCAAGATACGAGTCATTGAAAGAGTCCGTTTCGGATTTTCTCCGTGCCCTCCGCGCCTCCGCGGTGCGATATCCAAGTCCATCTTCACCACAGAGACACAGGTCATGAGAAAAAATCCAAAAACCATCAAAATTGCAAATTCCACCTCAATGAAATCAAATACTTGCAACCGCTCATTTTTGCGAAAAGGGATTTTTTCTCACGACCACAGAGTTCGCAGAGGTTACTTCAAATTATTGTAATCGTTTCTTCGCGATTGCCGGCACGCCCGCGGCGATGTGGCCGGCGGGTACTGAGGTGTTGACCACAGCATTGGCTCCAATTATGCAATCATCTCCAATGACAATCTCCCCGATCAATTTGGCTCCGGCGCCGATCAGTACCCGATTCCCGACACACGGCGCACCTCCCCATCCCCCCCGGTCTCCCAAAGTCACTCCATGGTAGAGGGTACAGTATTCGCCCACGACCGCCGCAGAGTGTACGATGATGCCGCCAAAGTGGTGAATACGCAGCCCTTTCCCAATGGTGGCTTGGGCGGGAATGGAGATTCCTGTGATGGTTTCAATGAAGCGCTCAACAAAGAAACGCACGGGTTGCGTCGGGACGTGACGTTCATAAAACCAGCGAAAGATTCGATAGACAAACAATGCCTGAAATCCTTGAGACAGCAGCCCCCGAACTAAGACCCGAACACCATCCTCTTCTTCTCGAAAGCGACAAATGTCAGCCTTTACGGTTGACCAGAACGGCGCGGGTTTTGTCCGTTGTTTCACGCCCGTGAAACTCCCAACCGGCGAAACAGGCACGGTTGTCTCCGTATCAAAACCGCGATCGGTTTTCATTAATGGTTTATGCGCGCGCCACTTTTGAGACTCAGAGATTTTGATTTAGCGTGTCCCCAGACGACTTCTTCCAAGAGCCGCTCTAGCCGCGCTCCTTGATCGTCCCACCGATGATGGCGCTCGACATAACGGCGGGCTTGGCGAGCGATTTGGCATCGAAACGTCGCATCACTACGGAGGAACGCTACAACATGTTGAGCAAAGGAACGTGGATCGTTGGCGATGCGGATGCCATCGCTCTCGGTAGCCGCAATACCTTTGAAACTTTGCGCCGTGCCTATGACGGGCACTCCTATCGCCATCGATTCCAGGACTTTGTTTTGCACTCCGGGCGCAATGCGAAGCGGCGCGACAGAAACCGTCGCCCGCGCCAGATATGGACGAACATCGGGAACCGTGCCGGTTACAATGACGTTCGGGTACTTTTTCAAAGCCTTCACTTGCTGTGTTGGATTGCGTCCGACAATGTAGAACTGGGCTTCAGGCGCCGAGTTACGCACCAGGGGAAAGACCTCCTGACAAAAATACTGGACAGCGTCCACATTGGGGAAATAATCCATCACCCCGGTGAACACGATAGCCGGCTCGGAAACGTGCAGATAATCGGAAGGTGAAAAGTATTCCAGATCGACCCCATTGGAGATCACCGAAACTGGCCGGCCGTTCACGCGCTCTTGAAACACGCGCCGCTCTTCTTCCGAAATCAAAATGCAATGATCAAAGATGTGAGCCGCTTGTTCTTCGTACCTCGCCAGCCGCTCTGCTTCGAGCCTGTAGATCATTGCGAGGGGAAATGAATGGTATTGGGCGTACAAACGCCACTTCTCGCAATCCACATCGATAAAATCAATTATCTTGGGAAGGTCAGAAGCAAAACATGAGTACTGCGCCATAGAAGAAGAAGAGACAAAGACACAATCAAAACGCTCGGTCGCCAGTTTCTTCTTGACTTTATTCGCGAATGCCTTCCGATAAAACAACGAAACAGAAAAAGGAAGTCCCCTGAGAAAAGCAGCCGCGCCAAGAAACAGGCTTGGAGCGTTGCTCCGAAAGACGACCTCAACCGAGGCGCAATATTTTCGGAGTGCCGGCACATACGGCAGGTCGTCCGGATCGTCCACGAAACTACAGAGGTGGATCGTATGGCGCTTGGCGAGCTGCTGAATCTGGTGAAAGGTCCGAATCTTCTCTCCTTTGTTCGGAGGATACGGAAGACGATGCGCAAGATACAATATTTTCATTTAGCTTATCCCAACGGGCGGCTACGAGAGTCGCGGACATCTATTCGCGACATGCTAGCTTCGGCGGCACGTAACCACCCACTCTAGTCCGTCAGTTCGCGGCAGTCGCTCCAGCGCCCAAATCACCATTCGGTTGGCCCACCGGGCTCGAGGACCCAGAAAGGTTTGACTACGATACTGCCACCCGAAATATTTCTGCACGGGTAACAACGCCACAGATTCCAACCCGGCTCCACTCAACTCCTTGCGAAGCTCGTTTGGCCGATAGAGCTTATCGTAGACCGGATACTCTTCTGGATGGGCTATTCTCAGCGGCTTTGAGAATCGTTCATTAACCGCATCCATCAGAAAATACCCGCCTGGCCTAAGCACGCGTTTGATCTCCGAATATAGACACTCCCGATCCTTACGATGGAAGTGCCTCACGAAACGAAAGCTATAAACCACGTCAAACACCTGGCCGAAGGGAAGCTGAAAGCCATCTCCGCGTACCCAGGTCGCTTTCCCGTCACAAGCTGAACGCCCTTGCTCGATCATTCCATCATTGTATTCTAAGCAAAATAGTGATCCCTGGATTTTCACATCTCGACTCAACCGTCCTGGCCCTGGCGCGATTTCTAGAACGCGCCGAGGCTGATGGGCCATTATTAGTTGGTTGACAAATTTTACCTGCCGGCCATGCACCAAGCGGCCGATCTCGCTGGCGAATCGCTCCCCGACGTACTTTTCGGCGACCTCTCTGCCCTGGTACAGCTTCGCGATTCCGCTGGTAGAGGATATTTTCTTAGTGACCATCACGTATGGGGACTTTAGCGTGTTGACAAGACGTTTGGCTGTTCGCCGGGTATTCCTCGCGTCGATTGCTGCTGGGTAAAAGGCGACCCGCCCCGAAGAGTTTTGCTGATGTTACGCTATGAATCGTGTTGGCTGATGGCTTTCGACGCTGGCATTTTTCCGGAAGATATCTCTTCATAAAGGGACATAACCCGCATGGCGTGAGTGGGATGACTAAAGTGCTTACAGACCCATCGTCTTCCGGCTATTCCCATTTCTTTACGCACTTCATCGCATTCCAGCAGTCTTACAGCCTGATCGGCAAACTTATCGTAATCTTGTGGATCGATGAGATATCCCGTTCGACCGTTATCGACCACCTCATCCATGGGTGGAATTGAAGAAGTAAGGACTGGAACCTGGCATGACTGGGCCTCCGCGACTGAAAGCCCAAATCCTTCCTCCTCAGTAGGTAAGATGAACAAATCACTCGCACAGAGAATATCGCGGGCTAAGCTGTCCGGAACGAAACCCCAAAAACGGACTCGCTCAGAAATTTGCATGTCCCTCGCCAGCTCTGCCAGGAATTGACCGTGTCGCTCACTACCGGTTGCGGCACTGCCGATGATATGGAAGGTGGTGCGAGACACACGGCTTAGGATCCGCTTCGCTATCTGCAGAAAGTGGACATGCCCTTTATGCGGTGTGAGAGCAGCAATCACGCATATGTGTTTTCCAATAGGGTCCAGCCCAAGACGGAGCCGCAAGTCGATCGGGTCAACAGCTGGCGCAAACCAATCAGTGTCCACTTCGTTCCATACCGTTTCCACCCGGGATTGGGAGCGGTTGAGCAGGCACGCCAGAACCTCGCGTTTCATGAATAGGGACGGCGTTAAAATAAGATTTGGAGGCGATCGGAACGCCCATGCGAGACCTTCGCGTGTATCACCGGGGTGATGTACGTGGCAGACGTTTGTGCCTGTGCAGAAACGCGAAGCGATCGACGCATACCGGTAGCTCACTGGATCGTTGGCGTGGAGCATTCTGATCCGGTACTTAAAACATTGGCCTGATAGGTGCAGGATCGCTTGTGCGAGCGACAGGTTAGTACGTTGCTGAGGCCGAAGGTCCACACATAAGGATGGAATCTCGAGGCGCCGAAGTTCCGCCTCAAGCGGACCTGGCTCAGGAATGACACTTATGGGCTCAAATCTAGATCGGTCGAGGCCTTCGAAAAGACTCAGGAGAACTTTGTTGCCGCCGCCAATGAGAGACGATGAGTGCGTATAGAGCACCGGCATCGGTTTAGTTCTTTGCCTCGGCAAAGATATTACCTCGAGCCGTTTGCCATTCGAACGTTCATGCCGGCCCTCGGCTAGCAACTCCTCGAAAAGCTCCTGATATCGGTCAAGGTGCTTATCCCAGTTGTAATATTCGGCGACATGCTGACGCGCCGGCTCACGAAGTGAGATAAGTTGCTGTGGGTGACGCAAAACTGACTCCAATTGTCTGACAAAATCGGCTTCATCAGCGGCCAAGAGTCCGCTCTTGCCATGATCGATAACCTCCTCGTTGGCGTTCCAAAAGTTCACCAAGTCTGCCTTTATGGCCAGGCAGGGCACGCCGTAACTCATGGCTTCAAGCATTACAAAACCGAGCCCCTCGCACGCGGAAGGAAACAAAAAAAGATCGGCCTGCTCATACCACTGCCCGACATCCGTCTGATAGCCATGAAATCGAACGCGGTCTTCCAGACCTAATTCGCGAACCTGTCCTTCAAGTTGTTCTCGTGCTTCTCCCTCACCCACGACATCGAATCGCCAGCGGTATTGCCGGAGTTTCGCTAAAGTTGCCAAAGATAAATCGATCTTTTTCCAGGGTACTAATCTGCCGATCGATAGCATCCGGATCTCTTCGGCAACCGTTTTATTATCGTGTCGTCGTGGCAGTTCGAAGCCCGCGGGATTCACCACAAAACGCTCATGGATCGACTTCCCATAATACCTCTTCAAGATTTCGCAACCCACGTGGGTGAAGCGCAGCGTGCGGTCCGCACTGTTGAGGGCCCATCGCTGCAGGTAACAATAGAAGCGACTCGTGAGCCAGCCCATGAGTGGAGGCAGTGCGTAATTCTTGATCTCTTCTGCGGCAACGGGCGCATGGGGGAGATAGATCAGCGGCGTCTGGGGGAATCTCCGGCGGTACGCTCGCAAAAAAAGATGCTCACCGCCAATGACTATGTCCGCGGGGGGCATGTTCAGTCGCATCAATTCCCGACTGAGATGCCTGTATTGAAACAGAACCGCGAACCGCCAAAGGAACCTTTTATCAGTGTAGTCGGCAGGGGGGATTTCAAACACCTCTGCGGAGTCACGCAGCTCAGGCACGCTGGCAAAACACACAACCGAGACGTGGTGGCCGCGAGCCGCTAACCGGCGCGTTAGCTCTTGATGATACATGTGACTCCCCACGCCCCTGCCGACTTCGCCGGCAAGTATTCGTATATGATAGCCCATCGACCTATACCGTATCGAAATCCACTTGACCCAGATGCGGAGATTCAATCCTTCCGAGAAGCGGCTGCCGAATCCAGTTGCTGCACAACTGCCCCCTTGTCGCGCACGGCGGCGAAGAACCAGCGTGGCAATAAGGACAGCAACGCGTATTTTAGCATCTTGAGATCCCCTGGATATTGCCACAAATAATCCCAGAGAAGCCGGCGCGCCGTAGAAAATCGCCTCCTAAAGTACAATATCAACAGGTGTTCCCGATACTCCTCCTGAGAAAACCTCTGCTGCTGTCTCGGCGATATACCTGCAGCGGCTATCCGCTCCCCATGCTCGCGCATCAATAAAAGTCTGCATTTTCTATGGTAGACCACTATTTGATCAAAGTTCTTGGTCATTTGGTGCGAATGAATTCGGCGGTAACAAAGCGGCAACGGCACCTGACCAAACCGCCCCGCCACTAATAGTCGAACCCACAACTCCCAATCCTCAGAGTAACGCAGATGCTCGTTAAAACCTCCGACGCGGAGAAATGTTTCACGTCGAACCATGACAGACGGAAGAGCGATAAAATTCCATTTCCAGAGGCGCACCAAGACTTCATCATCCGACGCATCAGGCGGCGGATAATTCGTTGGTGGACAGGGACTCCAACCTTGTTTTTCGGTGTGTTGCGTGAACACGGCTACGGTATCCGGATTCGACTCTAGCGCATCCTCTTGCATTTCAATCTTGGTGGGAGCCCACGCATCGTCGGCATCGAGAAATGCAATAAAAGCCCCGGTGGCTAGCGAGACGCCCAAATTCCTTGCCGCAGATGCTCCACGATTCTCGGTGCGTATGATTCGAACGGGCAGGCCTTCCCACATTGATGCTGGTTGAACAGGTCTTGTTGAGCCGTCATCCACCACAATAATTTCCCGAACGGCCCGCGTCTGGGTGTAAACGGACTCGATGGCTTCGCCAAGGTAAGCCTCGTGGTTGTGACAAGGAATAACGACGCTGGTTTGTCCAATCATAGAGCTATTTCGGCAACTTCCTCCGCAGCGCTACCAGCGGCAGCCGTGATTACGCGTTCAATCGGCTCTCCGATCGCGTCCCACATATATCGCTCAAGAACGCGCTGCCGGCCGGCTATACCGAGCTTTTGCCGCGCCTGCGCGTCGTTAAGGAGACGCGCGCAAGCCGCCGTAAACGCATCCGCCGTATCGGCAATCTCCAGATCCACGGCTGGACGGAGATCGAGCCCCTCGACGGCGGTTGAGGTGGCAACCACTGCCTTGCCGCGCGCCAAAGCTTCCAGCACCTTGATCCGCGTCCCGCTGCCCAATCGTATCGGCGCCACAACGAGTGCGGCGGTGTTAAAATACGGGGTCACGTCGGGAACCTGGCCATGAACGATGCATCCCACTCCGTCGTGGAGAGACAGAATCGGGGTTTCCGGCTCTTTCCCGACCACAGCGAGATGAGCATCGGGGCAAAGTTTTCGGACTCCAGGCAGAATCGACGTATGAAAAAATTGAACCGCATCGATATTAGGATAATAGGACAGAGTCCCAAGGAAGAGCATCTGGCCGGGGTGCTCACACTCGTGCGGCGTTTGCGGAAATCGCGCGACGCCGTTCGGCACAACAAACACATTTTTAGCGTCGCTGCCAAAAACTTGCCTATCCTCATGTTTGCAAACTACTAATCTCCAAAAACGACGCGGCAGAAAATGCTCGTATAAATTCAGCTTGGTAAGTTCACCATAGTGAAGCGGTTTTGAGCCATAGTAAGGCGAGTTTTTCAATCGTCGCGTCAAGGCCACACTTTCAATATCGTCAACGTCTACGACTATCTTTTGAAAGCCCGCGGAACGCGCCATTTCCGCCGTGGAGAGCCGCTCCGCCCAGACCAGATCGAATACTTCGCGCTGCCTGATATCAAGAAGGGCTTCGGCGAGATCATCAGTCATCCACTGCCTCACGGCACCCGGCAGCGGCGACGAGAAAAGATCTAGCAAACGCTGCGAAAACGGCGCCCAATGGTGAAACCGCTGCATAGATCTTAGGGTAGACGCCTTGGTATCCACTTCGATAACGTCCTGGCAACGGTCGCGTAGTGAAAGCGCGTCGCTTAACGATCCGTTGAGCTGTTGCTTCGACAAAGGTGCAACCAGAGTAACTTCGTGACGGCGCGCGAGCGCATCCACTATGTGATAAACTCTCTGATACATGCCGCTGTCAAGCGACCACGGAGCGCAATTGGAGACAAAGAGTATTTTCATATTCCAATCGACATGCTCCGTTTGGGCGTCGGCAACAAGCCGCCGGCGGCTGCGCCCTCCCTGTTGGAAAAGAAAGGCTCTACCAGGGCGCGAAAATTCTCCACAAACCTTTCGCGGCTAAAACATCGGGCACGGACGCGAGCGGCATCCGACATTCGCGCCCGCAAGCTTTCATTCTTTGCCAGCTGCACGGTATACTCGCGCAAATCGTCGAGGCTATTCCACAGAAACCCATTTACGCCATGTTCGACGATTTCTTGCTGTCCGCCCTTGTTAATTACAACCGGAACCGAGCCAGCGGCCATCGCTTCCACGGTTGCAATGCCAAAGTGTTCCGAAAGCTCTGGCCGGACCGAGTCATCCTCGTCCAAGCCGGCTGCGTGCCAAAACACTTTCGAGCTTTCAAACATCCGTTTTAGGCTGAGACGGTCAATATCGGGAGCAAACTGAACGTTGTAACCTGCCGCAGACCGAGCAACCTCCTCATAATAAGTCCGGCTACTCGCTGAATCACCTACGGTACCGGCGCAAATGCACGTCCATTCCTGGAACTCGTCAGAGCTAAGCCGAAGGAAAGTAGAAACCATTTCAAGCTGTTTCTTTAGCGGTGTGAAACGACCGACGGTCAACACCATGTTTTCTTTTTCAATGGGCAGAAAATTGACGTCAACAGGCGGGTAAACAACGTGCGACTTTACACCCCATCTTGTCATCGTCCATTTAGCCGTGAAACGGGAATTAGCCAGTTTTAATGGATAACTTGCCATTCGCCGCTTCCACTCCCAGTTGTAATAGAGCCCTCGACCAGATTTCCAAAACAGAGAGGAGGTATCAGACGTATCAGCTCGGGCCGGCCAGGAGGTCAAAGGATCATAGAATGGAAAGAGGACCATGAGGACGCCCATGCGCGCGTGACAGAATGGCGGCATGTAATGAGTAAAGTTTATGAAGAGATCGTAGGGACAACTAACCGCCCGCTGCCACTCCCTCGCCTCTTGGTAACGTCGCCCTGGCCAGCGTGAGTCGCCGAACGTATGGGGTTCAGGCTCTACGTATCGGAGACGCACCGCGCTCAAATCGACGGCAAACAGTTCTTCGAGTTGCTGCGCGGTAAGAGAAGCCCTGTGATGAACAATTTGAACGTCGCGGTGCCGACCCAAAGCTTCCGCTAAGACCGCGATGGAGCCCTCGGCTCCGCCGAGGCTACCACTAGCAGCCGAACTATAAATTCCAATCCTCACGCTCATACCTGCCGATCTTTAGCAGCTCGATCACGCCAAAGTTTTCAAGAGATTTTGAAACTGCTCGACGAACATTTTCCGACCAAAAAACTGGCTGCGGGCGCGAGCCTTTATTGCCATCTCAGCTCGCAAACCGTCGTCTTGCATCAACCGGTAAGTATATTCTGTCAATTCCGCAAGTGTATTCCAGAGAAAGCCGCTGACTCCGTGCTCGACAATCTCCCGCTGGCCGCCTCGGTTAATGACCACCGGTACACAACCCGCAGCCATCGCTTCTACTGTAGAAATACCGAAGTGCTCCAGCAGTTCCGGATGGAGGTCTTCATCAGCATCACAGCCGGCAGCATGCCAGAAGATTTTAGCCTGCCCATAGAGTGTCCTTAGTTTCCGACGCTCAATGTTGGGGATTACGTGAACTTCATGACCTTCTCCCATGCGCCGTACGTTCTTAAAATAGGCCCGGTCGTAAGGCGAGTTTTCAACTGCTCCAACGGAGAAAAATTTCCATCCGCGCAGCCCGTTCTCGGCTATGCGTGAAAACGCTTTAACCATATCCAACTGATGTTTTTGTCCCGAAGCAACAAACCGGCCGACGCTGAGAATGATATCATTTTTATCGGTGGGATCGAAGTGATTATCTACCGGCGGGTATAGAACCTGGCAATCAACACCCCATCGATGTCGAGCCCAATTTTTGGTGAACTGCGAGTTCGCCAGCACCACACGATAGCTGTGAAGACGCCTTCGCCATTCCCACTCGTCGTACAACAAACGAAGACATTTCCAAAAAACGGACGAGTTATCCCATCGCTCAACTCTCCACGGCCAAACGGTGGAACGGTCAAAGATCGGAAAAAGCACCATCAAGATTCCCGACCTTGAATGACAAAATGGAGGCATCTTATGTCCGAAGTAAATAAACAGATCGAACGGTTTACTCAGCTTGGAATGCCAGTTTTTTGCCTCCCGGTACGCCCTCAAGGGGTTATGGCCATTACTTCGTCTGTCGGGGTCATATGTAACATATCGCAACCGAACGTTCCGGAGTTCCACGCTGAACAACTCGGCGAGTTGGTCAGCCGTTAATGAACGCCTGTGGTGAAGAATCTCCACCTCGTGTTCCCTTGCTAAGGCCTCTGCGAGAACTGCCACAGAATATTCTCCACCGCCGATCCCGCTGTCAAAAGGTTCGTTGTAAATAGCGATCTTCATCACCCGGAGGCTCCTTTCCTAACGGATACTATGTGATTTCAGTGTTGCGGGCGGGCTCAACGAAGACCCGTCACACCCGGACGAGGTCTAAAAAGCTGGCTGTCCCCACCCATCGAACTACGGTATTGACGACGGAGAGATCTCGGGTCCTAATCAAGGGGCTCGAGGGAACGAGGGAATGCATGCTTTGTTTTGGCGCGCTTTAGCGAGAAGTAGTTTTTCGATGTCGCGGTAGCCAGGTCAAGATAAAGTCGTTCTAGTCTATCTATAACCTTATCCCAGGTATATTGTGTGATGGTCTTGGTGTGACCGTTTCTACCCATCCTCTCCCGCAGGTCCCTATCTGAGAGCAGTCGGATGATGGCCCGAGCGATGTCGTCAGGGTCGTTGGAATCCACCAGCAGGCCGTCCACACCGTCGTCGATCACACACTCAGTTACGGCGACCCGGGCGCCAATAACCGGTTTGTCGCAGAGCCAGGCCTCAAGATATGCGATGCCAAAAGACTCCGCCCTAGAGGGGAGCGCATAGACATCAAGGGCATCAAAAATAGATGCCTTATCTGCTTCGTCAAATTCACCGATATGAACAATCCTGTCTTTTTGAGAATCGGAAAAACCGTCCATCGCAGCCTCAATGTTTCTGTTGGAAGGAAAACGAGGTCCGGCGAGCACAAGTCGAACCTCCTTATTCCATGTCCAGACAGTGCGCATGGCCTTAATCACCTCATACAGACCTTTCTCCGGGTCCTCCCTGCCGACATACCCTACGACAGGGTAACTACCGAGACCATACCGTTCGCGAATTTTTCCGTTTCGCGATTCAAATGCTTTTGGATCTATTCCGACACCAGCCACCTCCACGCGCCCAGCACCGCGCTCTTGCGCAAATTCTTTCTCGTGGCTCGTGTTAACGGCGATCGCATCACAAATTGGCAACATTTTTCTGTAGATCGCACGATCACACCATGGCTGAGTGGTGTGGAAAAGCGGAATACCCACGAGGGTGAAGCGCTTTAATCGTCTGGCCAGGTGAGTGTGGTATGCGGGAGGCCAAAACCAGTTCATAGAGGCAACAATGTCAGCATCAAAACGGATAATTTGAGGGATCACCGTGAACATGCGTGGGCCATGCAACAACAACTCCTGTCCCCCAGGGCTGAAGAGATATTTGACGGAGCGGTACCCACCTTTGAGCCCCATCCATCGATCGAGCGATTTCCGCAAAATTCCACCGTCAGGATCAAATCGTACAACCTTAACTCCATTGATCATCTCAAGCCGCGGCAGCTCACCACAACGGTTGCGACACGAATCCCACGCGCTGGTGACATTAGCCGCAAATACGGTCACTTCGTGCCCGCGGGATACTAACCCTTCCGAAACGGTCTTGAGGTGGTGTTCGGCTCCCCCCAAAACAGGAGCGTACATATGGCTGACGTGGAGAATCTTCATACTTGTATTCTACGCGGGGATCGGCGACGCCTCGTTTTGCCGCGCCACGAGCGGTCCATGTTTTTCACGGCGCCCGGCGCACAGCGCACGAAAAGTTTGAATAAGATCTGCCATCATTCGAGCAAACGTGAAATTACGCAGTGCCACCTGTTGTCCTCGCATAGCCGTTTGGAAGACCAGTTCCCGATCTAGCACAAGCCGCGCTATAAGCCGGCTCAGGGCCACTGGGTGATCTTTAGGGAAAATACGCAGATCGGCCATATCCGCGATCTCGATGGCGCCCCCGCTTCCAGTGGTAATAACGGCACAGCCGGCGCACATGGCCTCCAACATCGTCATAGGAAGTCCTTCTTTTCGAGTGCTCGCAAAAACCAGCGCATGATGCCCCTGGTAAACGCGCGGCATCTCTTCGTGCCGAATCTTGCCGAGAAACTTTACCCTCTTTGTTAAACCGAGCCGCTCAATTCTCTTCTTGATGTCATCCACGTACGGCTCTGCTCTCTGCAGTCCGCTATTAGCTACGGACAGCTCGATTCTCTCGCGGATGTTTTGCGGAAGGAGGCCGAGGGCCTCGATTATCGTGTGGAGTCCCCGATTGGGCTCTACATAGCCCGCGTACAAGAAGCGCAACGTTCGACTGTGAAAATCCGACGCCGCTCTCTGCATATAAAACCGCTCAGGAACAATGCCGCCATAAATGACCTCTGTAGAGGGGAAGACGAGGCCTGCCGTCAGATGTTCAAAGCGCATGAACTCGCTCACAAAGCACACGTGACGCGGCTGATTTAGGAAAGGCCTTGTCGGAATACCTTCACGCTGAACCGCCCTTTCCCATAGAGCAAGTGTTCGCCGGAGGAATGGGCGGGAAAACTGAGGCCCCCAATTCCCCCGCCAAAAGTTGAACCATGAGAGATGTTCATTTTCGCCTTGGACGCCGTATTCGCGAATCGCCCAAATATCCTCTACCCAATGAACATCGGGAATTCCACGCATGGCAGGGATGGGTAGAATCGCTTTGGTGAGGCCTTCTAAATTCCACCAATTCACAATGTCGGGTTGGAACTCATCCACGAGTTGGCTGAATCGACGCGCCTGGACCAACTGTCCCTTGCCCATGGCAAGGTTATAGAAACGCCCTGTCGTTTCCCAATCCCAGGTGTAGTACCGTAGCCATCGCTCAACCGGGATAGTGCTGTTGTTCGCGGCGACGGGATCGCTGGAGGCGTTGCCCTCTCCAGGCAGGCGGGTGGAACTGGTCAAAACGCGGACCTCATGCCCAGCTCCATTAAGATATTCTGCTACTTGGGAGCACCTCAACTCGTACCCTCCTATATAGTGAGGGGGGTAAAGGTTGCTCACGATAAGAATTTTCATACGGGGATGACTGGCGGTTACAGCTTTGTCCTTCCTCTTACCACTGTTGGAACGCGTCCGTTTGGAGTGAACTGGTTGTTCCACTTCAACGCTGGTCTAACGACACCCCCCATCAATCCGATCCAACCGCCGCGAGCGGTGCCGTCACCCGGGCTCTCAGTGATCCGAAAGGAAACCGCATCGGCTTCGTAAAACTGAGTAACGACCGGTTCCAATGTCATAAGCCCAAAGGATACGAAATGTTTCCCCTCGTTTAGCAGGTTGCCGGGAATCCAGGCAGTACTCACCCAATGCCCTGCTGGTCGGGGGCGACATTGCCACCGGGGATCTAGATCATGGGCCGAAAAGAGAAACACCTTTTCTTCATTGCAAATATGATAGTGGGGCATGAAGACGTGCCCTGGCTCAAGCACCTCATACTCCATCTCAATCGCGACGGGCCGCCGGATGTCCACGGATTCCGCGATCTGGCCGTCTTCCTTACGGACGCGCACGGCGCGTAAGCGAGCCACTTTTCCGCCGGGCGCTGTGGTCGGATCAGTCCATTCGCGGGCGGCTGTTGTGGTCAGACTGGGGCTCATATAAGCCCCCACAACTTTTTGCGACGGGCCATCATCTAAAACTCTGCCTTGATCCAGCAGGATTGCTCGGTTACACAAACGAGTGACAGCCGACAGGTTGTGCGATACGAAGATGACCGTACGTCCCTGTCGTCCCAGATCCTCCATTTTTCTCAGACACTTGCTCTGGAAACGTGCATCACCCACGGCCAAAACTTCGTCTGCCAATAGAACCTCCGTCTCCATATGCGCAGCGACCGCGAACGCCAGACGCACGTACATTCCACTGGAGTAGCGTTTGACAGGGGTGTCGATAAATCGCTCGATCTCAGAAAACGCGACGATCTCGTCGAATTTGTGTTCTATCTCCGCTTTTTTCATCCCAAGAATAGCACCATTGAGATAAATGTTTTCCCGTCCCGATAGTTCCGGGTTAAATCCCGTGCCGACTTCTAGCAACGACCCGACACGCCCATAGATTTCCGCGCGACCTTCAGTAGGTTCGGTGATGCGCGCGAGAATTTTCAAGAGCGTGCTCTTGCCGGCGCCGTTCTGGCCGATGAAACCGACCGCTTCACCGTGTTTAATTTCGAAAGAAACATGGTCGAGGGCGCGGATGGTGTCGGAACGACCGTCGACGGAAGATGAACGATCGCTGCGGGAACCGAAGGCCAAAGCGCTAAGCGCAGAGCGCAGCGATCCTTTAATGCCGTGCATCAGGTGATCGCGCAAGGTGTCGTGCTGGTTGCGGCGCGGCCCGAGCTTGTACACTTTTGAAAGGTCTTCGACGCGAATAGCGATGTTGCTCATGGGATTAGATTAGCGAGACCAAGAAGACCGAGGACGGAAGACCGTAGACCGAAGACTGAGGACAGCAGACAGTCGACCGAAGACTGATGACAAAAACTGGGAATCGAAAACTTGGTTACTCTTCATTTGTCAATCCTGTCTTTCAAGAGCGAACGGCGCATCGCCTGAAGTTTAGTGAAAAGCAATTGGCTGAATTCGTAGCAATTTCCTAGCTCTTCGGCCGCTGCATATTTACGCTTACGAATTAACTGTTGGCAAGCAACGGTCTCTATCAGGGAGCGCACCGCCATTCCCAGAAATCTGCGTTGTTCTGTGTCACTTTGACTCGTTGATCCTTCAGCGATATTCAGGACGATCGAGGTCGCCGCCCGTATGATCTGCGACTTTAAATTGCTCTCCTCGATTCTAGGAAGTTTCTCCGCGAGAGCGTAAATCATGTCTGTGTATGTCAGAGCCATCTGGTAAACTTCGAGTTTCTCGAACTTGTACATTTAATCAAGATAGACCGCTGACCGTGGACGGTTGACAAAGGTCCTTATGCCGTCTTCTGTCATCGGTCTACCGTCCTCCTCCCTCAGAGGATAACCAACACGGACCGCTGACCGCAGATGGCCAACAGGCGAAGCCGAATCACCGTCTGCCGTCGTCGGTCTTCCGTCCTCCTCCGTCAGACCACATCCGCGAACGTTCGCTCCATATTCTTAAAAAAGACCAGGCCACCAGCGAGTAGGGTCGTGACGACAAGAGCGCTGACAGCCATGACTGAAAAATCCGGGCTCGCCTTTCCCAACAAGGCCCAACGGAACCCTTCGATAACTCCGGCCATAGGATTTAGACTATAGAGAAACCGCCACTTTTCTGGGATCAAGTTGACGGGATAGACTACCGGAGACGCAAACATCCAAACCTGGATGAGAAACGGAATAGTATAGGTAACGTCTCGATAGCGCACGTTTAAAGCGGAAAGCCAAAGTCCTACCGCCAAGGCTGTTACCAATGAAAGCATCAGGAAAAAAGGCAATGTCAGCAACCACCATGAAATCGGCATCTCATACCAGATCATGAAGCCTAAAAATACGACCAAAGATATGGAGAAATCGACGAGGCCCGAAGCCGTACCGGCGAGAGGAAGAATCAACCGAGGAAAATAGATCTTAGTGATGACGTGAGAATCGGCCACGACACTCACGATGCAGCGATTCAGGGCTGTAGCGAAATAGGTCCACGGCACGAGCCCACAAAAGGCAAAGATGGGATACGGCACACCATCTGAAGGGATTTTCGCAAAATGGCCGAAGATCACCGTTAAGATAAGCATCGTAATCAAAGGCTGAAGAATTGCCCAGCCGATGCCAATGATGGTCTGCTTGTAGCGCACCTTGAGGTCGCGCCAGACAAGGAAATAGAGCAGCTCACGGTACTCCCAAACAGACTTTAAGCCTAGATCAAAGAGTCCTCTTCGCGGCTCAATCACTATAGTTGGCACAGTCATCATAGAAGTATCACTCCCCTTAATATTTGCGGCGCTGGAATTTCTTCTGAACATGAGAGCTTTCTTTTTGGGGCATGATGCGGAACGTCTCCGTGTGGCGGAGAACTTACATATTGCTGCTGGCGATAACCGGCTCTTCTTTCAAACGGTAGACTTTGACTTCAAAGGCCGCCGGTCCTGAAGCAATTGGGACCAGCTGATATCTTTCATTGACCAGCTCGGTGAGCGAGGGAATATGTCGGATATAGAGCCTCTCCGTCCACCCGTCCAGGATAATCACCTTTGGCGGCCGCATGGCAGCGGCTCGTCCAATCGCTATCTTTCTATTTTCGGTGGCGAACTCAAGCTCGAAGGGATGGGAAATCATTTGGAATGGCCTTCGCAAGGCTTGGAACTCCCAGATCACAGCTCCCGATATTACCTCGTCGCCATGATCAGTCTCAGCCTTGACATATGAAGCGATCTTGCCCACTAACTCCGGCGACCATTCGGCGTTGTAGGTCGGGCTCAACAGGGTGCCTGAAAAGCTGAAGTTGACAACGAAGGATGCCAGGACCATGGAGAGACAGACGAACCTCGCATAATTACGCAGCGGCGGTTGGTCCTTTTGCCGTAAGAGCATCCAAGTTAAACAATATACTACCCCAATCACCGCAACGGAGGGAACACTTGGGAATAAATACGGCATCCGCTCCGAGATCGCGATGAAGACTGCAATTCCGGTGATGATCAAGGAGAAGGCGAACCGGCGGGCGAAGGAGCGGAATCTTCCCGCGAAGGTAAAAAGCGTTACCAGGGCGACGGTCAAGGCAGCGTGGTGACCCATTCTAAGAAAATCCCTGTGATAGGCGTGCAGAAAAAACAAAAAAGCTGACAGACAAAGCCCGCCGAGAACAAAGCGCTCGAGGACACCTTCCCTACTCAGGGCCGGAACGGAAGAGTAGACCCAGGCCGCGAATATGATCGCTAGAGGAGGAAGAAATTCACGAGAATAGTCGATGATGAATCCAGCAAGATAAGAATAGAAGGCATAAGCACAGAAAAGAACCAGGACCCACAGATATAGAACAGATTGAGAAAGTATCTCCTGCCTGCTGGTTTGTCTGTTGCGGTTAATCAGACAGTAAGCAAACTGAAACGTGGAAAACGCTAGTCCAAGCAACAGAAAGGAATGTAGATAAGTGGTTTGAACTATATACTTGATGAAAAGGTCCCGAGGCCAAAAGGGGGCGTCCGACCCAGGTCGGATCACAGAAGATGTCTGCTGGACGGCCCAAGGCAGAAAGCTCAGTGGATTTAGTTGGAGACTGAAAAAAAGCTCATCCAGGGTCGTGAATCTGCTGTAATACGCCAGCACGAGCAAAACTATGGCGCCATATCCGGCCAGAAAGAAACTGAAGTTCTTAGCAACTTCACGCGCCCGCCCCTTGTAGAAAAGCGCGATAAATAAAAACACGGCAATGGGGATTATAAGGGCGGAGTTTCGAGTATAAAAACCCAGAGCTGACAGGACGCCCGCGACGACCAGCCAGCGCCGCTGATTATTCAAAGAAAACTTGACCACGGCATAAAAGGCCAGCGACGTCAGTAGCATAACCAAAGGTTCGGTCGTCACTTTAACGGATTGCACCAGCTCTAATGGCAAGATCCAGTAGGTCGCTGACGATAAAAGCGCTACTTTGACGTCGAACAGCGCTTTGGCCAAAAAAAAGATTACAAATCCCACCAGCAAAGAGCAGATAGCTGGTAGGAGGCGCGCTGAAATAAAATTCGTGCCGACCAGTTTTAGAAACGCGGCAAAGCTATAGACGTACAGGGGTTCCCTCGACATATAGTCTACTACCGGGATCCTTCCATCCAGCGCTAGGACAGCGTCCATTAGATGGGCTCCCTCGTCAACGTCGAGCCATCTTTTGTCCAGGAGCCACAATCGGATGAAAAGGCTCGTCAGAAAGAAGACAGCCAAAACTGCGTAGCTGTTACGAGAGCTTGAAAACACGGGCCACCGTTTTTCGAAATCCGATATTGCCGTCGTCCAGGCTAACCATTCCAATCCCCGGGCTCCCTCATTTCACGATCTCCTCGGTGTGGTATTCCTTCAGATCCTGCGCGTGGGTAAAGATGATGATTTCGCCGAGGAGCCCGATGGAAAAGAGCTGGACGCCGAATACCATCCAGAGCACGCCTAGGATAAGGAGGGGACGGCTTGCGAGTGGGACGCCAAGAAGCCGGTCAACACCCAAATAAGCCGTGAGGATCGCCCCAGCGCAAAAGACTCCTGAGCCTACCAGGCCAAAAAACCGCAGAGGCTTTCCGGTAAACTTGTATAGAAAGAACAGCGTGAGGATATCCAGCAATCTTCTCAGGTAGACACCCGGCCCGTAAACCCTTTTTTTCGCATCATGAGGACTCTGCTGAACCGGAACCTCGGCAATCTTAAATCCGCGCTGATGAGCCAACAAAGGTAAAAAGCGATGCAGGTCGCCGTAGAGCCGAATCTCCTGGGCGACTTTGCGTTTCATGACGCGCAGGCTGCAACTGATGTCCTGATAATTCGTGCCAATCAGGAACCGTATCAGAAAATGGAAAACTCGAGATTGGAATCGATTGAATAGCGAATCGATGCGGGGATAACGCCATGCGATGACTAAATCTTGCTCCTGCTCTACGAATTTTTTGAGCATTGGCTGGATTTCAGACGGCTGAACCTGAAAGTAGGCGGGAAGGGTGACAATCGTCTCTCCTTTGGCCACCTCAAAGCCCGCGGCGAGCGCTGTAGCCTCGCCGAACCAGCGGCCCAACGCGAGGACCACAATCGCTGGATACTCTTTTTTTAAACCCTGCAGGGTCTCAAGGGCGCCAGGATCCGGGCCATCGACTACAAAAATAAACTCATGCGCAAGCCCCGTCGACGCGATCTCTCGTGCGTATTGGAGATAAATTTCTCGCAGGTCATCGTAGCGTTCCGAAATCGGAATCACGACAGAAAGCTTCGGCTCTCCTTCAAAGTTTGACTTCGTCTGTGCCCGACTCTCTTCGTTGGCTATGGATATTGCAGGCTGCATGCGCCCCCTAAAGCGTTGTTGTAGTCGGACGAACAACTTTCTCTGGGAGGTAATCCCCTGTTTTCATGGACAGCTCGCCGATAATCCCCATGGAGAGAAGATGTACGCCAAGGAGGAAAAACAGGAGCGCTACTGTAGACATCACCAGCCATTCCGACGGTTGTGGTTCGGAATACATTGCGGCCGCAACAACTAGAGCCGAAAAGCCTAACCCAAAAACAGGGAAACTCGGAAGTCCGAACCAGAGCGCGGGGCGAGAAGCGGACCCTGTAATCAGTTTTACCGTAATGATATCCAGAGCGACCCTCCAGACTCGGCCAATTCCATATTTACTTTTGCCAAAACGTCGTGGGTGATGGTTAACGACGATTTCTGTGATTTTTGCGCCAGCAAGCGTCGTCATGGCAGGGATAAAACGATGCATTTCACCATAGAGAGCTATGCCCTTAATTACTGAAGCTCGGTAAGCTTTAAGCGAACAGCCATTGTCGTGAATTCTCACACCAGTAACGCGGCCGATGATCCAGTTGGCCACTACTGATGGCAGGCGTCGCGTCCAGAACGTATCCTGCCGGTTCTTTCTCCACCCGCAGACCACATCGTACCCTGCTTTCAGTTCCGCCAGGAGGCGGGCAATATCGGCCGGGTCATTCTGGAGATCTCCGTCCATGCTAATAATAGTCTCTCCCTGGGCATGTTCGAACCCGGCTGCCATCGCCGCCGTCTGACCGAAATTTTTTCTGAAGCGGATTACCTTCACCCGGGCATCCTCGTGGTAAATCCCTTTCAGGATGTCGAAAGTCTTGTCGGAGCTGCCGTCATCCACGAAAATCACCTCGTAGGGCTTCCCCAGCGGATCGCATGCCTCACGAATACTCTGGTACAGAGGCAGGATGCTTTCTTCCTCGTTATAAACGGGGATGACAATAGACATCGCGGCTTTATCGGTCACGTTGTTCCCACGCGTTGCCCTACGGCGAATTGAAAACCCTTATCGTTTATTCTTCAGCTGACCTACGATTGCGCGAACCAATCGATACATTGTCCGAGCCCGAAGTCGATCTCTTGTACCAGGACACAAAGATTAAAACCGGCAGGAGGAACACAATTTCCGCCGACAGAGTGAGAAAATTATGAAAGCTGAAGACAATCGATATTATCGGCTCTCCTAAACTGACTGGATAACTAATGGGAAGGTAGAAGGCAAATGGCGCCATATAATATTGCTGACTGAAAGGCCAGAAGAGCGGCACTCCTAGAGGAGGGCTCGGATCCTGGACAAGATAATCAAGCAAGACATGTGACAGATAGAGACTCAATCCTATCACAAACGCGTGCATCCTTCTCGAAAAAAGAGCGCCTGCAAGAATGCCAAAGACAACTGCCAAAGCGATGCTATGAGACGGGCCATGATGATACCGACCCAGCTCCCCAGCGAACAGACCCGGAAGAAAGTCCAGATCAGGAGCATTGGCGGCAAACAAGTAGAGGGTGACCAGCTTCCAGTCATGCGCCACGGCCGGCCTGGCAGCAGCTCGATAAATAATATAGCCCATTAATGAATGGCCGAGCGGTGACGGCATTGTAAAAGCTCGCGACGAATCCTTTGGCTATTTAAAGCATGTGGATAGTGCAGTGCTTGTTCGGAGGAATTTGAATCGTATTTTCCCCTGTCGCGCTTGAACGCCGCGGATGCGCTCTGTCGATGTGGACGCGAGGACGCTTGAATTTTCGGCCTAATCCAAGTCGAGGCGGGAGATAAAATGCAATGATCGGTCGAAAAGCCAGCGCGCAGGGCGAGGATAAAGTCTCAAATCCTTTTTCCATGTAGCGATTTTTAAACCTAGCGTATCTACGGCTTCGAACCACCTTTGCTGCGACCAGTAGTTATACGGCAGCGCCACCCCATGACGGGCATTGCCAACCTGGTCCATGAGTCGCAACGTGAGCTTGTCGAACAATCCATTGCATGTGTGATCTTTAATGACAACGGCTTTCCGGGCCACGCGAACAGCTTCATGCAGAAGAACCATTGGGTCAATCGTGTGGTGAAGGACATCAACAAGCATTGTTACCTCGAAGGTTCCATCACCGTAAGGAATGACCTCTCCGTCAAACTGCTCCACAGGAATCTGAGTTTGGCTGCGTCCCAGAATATCCACGCCTTTTATTTTGACATCGGGACGCTTCTGCATGATCAAATAAGAGAGCAAGCCATCACCACAGCCGACATCCAGGACGCTCGCGTTTTGTGGGAGGAGCTCTGCCAAATGGTCCCTGAGAACCGATGCGCGCCGATTATAGACATAGGCTCTATGAAGCTGCTCGAGTAGATTCACCGGCGTCTCATCCCTGGAGTGCTGACAAAAGACTTGACAAGCCTGTTTGAAACGCCAAAGCCTGTGGAATCACCCATCGCATAGTTCGGCCTCTGTCACCTACCTTAAAAGCCTATTCAAGCAACGCCCTAATGAGCCTCAGCCTGTGTAAAGACAGCCGTCAGCCGCTTTTTAAAATGAGTGAGATTGGCGGGCAGATAACTGACTGTTAAGCTGGCATCCTTCCCCCGCTGGCTCAAATCTTCACGCCGGACCCGAGAGAGTGGCCGAACCCTTCTTACTCCCCAATAGCGCCATATTTCACTGAATGCCTGCCACATAGCGCGTACCAAAAAGCCGCGCCGCGCGCTGAGCCTCAGCAGATCCACGATGTCCCAGAGAGCCGGATAGTCCGTCGGGATTAGATCCGAGACCACAATGCGCCCGCCCGGGGCAAGCATATTTCGCCACCGCAAAAGCCAGGCCGAAAATTCTTCCAAGGTCATATATTGGACGACGCTGTTCACCAAGATCAGGTCGAACTGCATGTCAGGAGATAAAGATTTCGGATCGGAAAGATCGAGAAACCGGATGTTCTGGCGGCCGGCGACGTTGAGCCGTGCACGGCATCGCATGTTCGCCGAAGAATCCCAGAGAAAGAGTTCCGCCAGCTGCGGGGCCAGCATCTCGGCAACAAATCCAAAACCACATCCGAAGTCCAGGACACGCGCCCCCCGGTCCGGCACCATGGCGGACTCTAGGTTTCGAACGTATTCATCCGATTGCTCACGGAAGATCCTTTGGTTGTCGCTCAATTCTTCCCAGTAGGCCTTCCAGCCACACGGTTCGTCACTAGTGTGCTCCGTGACTCCTGGCGCCAGAAACCAACACTTCGGAATCTCCGGAGCCTGCGACTCATGACTGTGGGTGGCGGGGACGTCGACCATCAACCGCTCTCCTGGGCGCAAATCTCAAAGGGCGGCCCTAGACGAAAGTTAAAGATATTATCTCTCCTTCGGTTCGAGACCCGTAGGCTCATCCGGACTGTTGCTCGGGGACATGGCGTTCGGGAAGTAGGGCTCCACCCTGCGCAGGTCGGGTATCTGAGCGGTCTCTTGGGCGTGCTGCTGAAGTGTCACCACTCTAAATTCATCTGCCAGCCTGCGAATGACCTCGCTCACCAGGTCCAGCTTCCTATCTCTTGGAAGGGTCATCCCTGGAAGGAAAGGCAGATCCTGCGTATCATCGGGGCCCAAAAAATCGGTTGGGTGAAGAAGGAATGACGGTCTAACACCGGTCAATCGACACATTCTGAGGGCTGCATTGAAATAGCCTAGCGCTAACGCGGGCGAGAGCACCCCCAGGCACATCAGGTAACTCTGGTGTATTGGGATTCGGAAAATTGGCATCGTCGTCACCGGGATCTCTACGATCCCACCCTTTTCCAACTGCCACAAATACGGCCTGATAGGTCGCAAACCATCCCGCAGCGTACCGCCCAGCGCCTGCCGCTGCCGCCTTTGATCGATGGTGAATTCAGTAGTCGTAAAGTAATAAGCCCTTGCCAAAGGAGCGAGTAGACTGGGCAATGTGGAAGCATCATAGCGATAGCCTCTCCTTATCAGTTCTTGCAACATCACTGGGGATAAGCTGTATCCGGGGCCTCGAAACCCACTGGGCTTCCGTGAGGTTGCGCGCTCAATATGCTCTTCGGCGACAGCAATCTCGGTCGCAACTTGCGCCGGGGAATAGCGATGCATCCAGGGTTCATGGTGAAATGAATGGTTCCCTATCTCGTGCCCCGCATCGGCTATGGACCTCAGTATCTCATGATTTTTTTTTAATGCCGCATCCTGGCCTACGATGAAGAAAGTGACCGTCAGATTCCGCGCCTTGAAAAAGTCCAACACGCGGGGCACCACGATGTCGAGATATGAAGGAAAAGTCTCCCATCCCGGATCCCCGTGCGTCTTCAGGTACGACCACTTGTTGTCCAAGTCCAGAGACAAGCTGGCTACGGGCTTCACTGCTTTCATACTTCTCGTTCGAACGTGATTAACCCTTGAATGCAGACTTTTGTTCGTCACTATAGACGCGATGGACGCCGCAATTGTGTTCCCGGTTATCCTTTAATGCATACCAGACGCCTCGATTGCTCCTGCGCAAAGCATGATAGTTCTCGTCGATGAAGCGAGCGGTCCCAGGTGATCTTTCTGAGATCAGATTGCCCATTGCATTAAAAATATAAGGGGGACAAGCCTGACTGAGTTGATCGGTCAACCGCATCGATTGACTCGGAAGCCACAACTCGGGCCCCCAACCATTGAGCGCAATAGCTTGGTTACGGCCGGAGAGCAAGTAGTAAATCGGATCTCCAAGGATATATATATCGCCGGGGAGGCTCTCTGGCTCTGAGAGAAACCTGACTTCCGCAAGCGCCTCAACATAAGCATTACTGGAACTGCGCTGGTATTGTAGCCGCTGCTCTCTAGTGAGCGCAAAACCGTTGCGAGCCAAGTCGAGGCTTTTTTTAGCCAACGAATTGAGGACGGGCGAGAACAGCAGGACCAGGCCAAGAATTGCCACCATACGACCGCTCCAAGAATTGACTGGCGGACCTAGTGCTTTCATTTGTTCCCACAAAATATCCAGTGCCTTCACGCTCAAGATGCCGAGCGGAACAAACAGCAACAAGTAGTGGTACTCCCACCGAGAGAATGTCTGGAGCAGGATGACTCCCAATCCAAGAAACAACCAGAGTACGAGATTCACTGTTAGCAGACGATCCCTGCGGTTGGTCAGCGAGATATAGGCGCCAATGGACCCGAGTGCCATCAGAGGTGCGAATTGGCTGATAAGCCACCTCAACCCATTTATGACCGGATTGGAGTATGGCGGGTCGCGCATGAGCTGAGCCGGATATTCGAAGAACGTCCAGTACAGAAGTCCCACCGTATTGTTAGAGGCGAAATACCCCAAAACGATCAAGAGAGGAACCGTCATCCCCAGCACGACCGGCACACAGATTCGAATGAGAGTGGATAAAAGTGGCCCCCGCTTGCTTACTGTAGCGTCGACAAGAGTCGTAAGCCAAAAGCCCGCAAGAATGGGTAGGAACATGAATTTGAACAGAAGGACTATTCCACCCATCACTCCGGACAGGAAGAACCGTAATGACCGGCGCCCATTAGGATAGGGAGATCCGGAGCCGTACCAGAGCGAAAGAAACATCGGGAATCCGACGAGGGCTTCCAACTGAGTGAGGTGCCACTGTCCAGAGACTCCGTAGTAGATACCAACGGTCAGAAGAGGTACCAGGCAAGCCATCGACGGATTCCCGAAGTAGCCCTTGAGAGTCTTCATCAGAACCAGGGAGAAAATGGCCATATAAAGGAGCTCAAACGTGTGAATGCCCACTTCGTCGAAGCCAAACAGAGTACCCGCGAGAAGATAGAAGCCGTATAAACCGGGCTGTTTTAGATCCCAGAAATCGCGATAGAGAATCGCTCCATTGCTGATCTTCAAGGCGCCAATGGTGAAAAGCGCTTGATCGCCACCGAAAGGATAAGGCAAGTGAATGAGCCCGATCAGAATGATCGCGCTCAAAACCAGAACGTCGAGCTTATTGAATTGCACCAGTCTATAACCCGTCAGTTCGTGAGTCGCTCAATGTTGCGATGGATTCGCTCGCTTCGTTGAAAACGACGACGGCTCATTTTCAATCGTCGAGGAGAACGTTTGCGCGCCGCATGGGGTCCTGTGTGCTAGCTCTTTCCACGTCCAAAGCGAATTCATAGAATAATTCACCAACATACCAACTGTAATCCCCATGGCGTTCGCCGCAATATCCCACCAGCCGACCATTTCTATCAGCAGAAGCAGCAGGAAGTAATTAGTTATTCCTCCGAACGCCGCAACACTATGGAAACGCAGTAGCTTAGTTAGCGGATTGTTCTTCGTCTCTCGGTCCCGGAAAGTCCAAACATTGTTCAAAAAGAAGTTCGATAAAATGGAAGTCTCTATGGCAATTGGTGAAGCGATCTCTATTGGAATGCCCAGGAATCGCGTCAATAGTATATATCCTCCCATATTGACTACTACTCCTGCGCTACCAGTCACACAGAACTTGATGAACTCATTTGATTTTCGGAAGCGTATTTTTCCTAAATTAATCAGAAACTCGAGCTGGTCACGAAAAGCAAGTTTAGATTCCCCATATAAGCGAGCTGAAAAGATGATGGGGATTTCGACCGCCCTGGCCCCGTTTCGAAGCAATTCAAAAAGCAACGAAGACTGGAACGAATATCCGCGCGTCGAAAGATTTGAAAAATCGCACTTTTCTAGAAGGTCGGCTCTGATACAGCGGTAACCGGAGGTACAATCGCGAAGTCGGGGCAATCCACCAACGAACCGAATAAGCCAATTTCCAACAAGGCTAAGAAACTTACGGTGCAAGGGGAAATCGGTACTGCCCCCAGGAGCGAAGCGGGAGCCGATAACTAAACTAAATCCATGGTTATACAAATTGACGAACAGCGGCAAAAGCGAAGGATCGTGCTGCAGGTCCGCGTCCATTTGGAAGACAATGTCTGGCTTAAGCTCTGATAGCGCAAAAACCATCCCTCTCTTATATGCTTCCCCAAGCCCCTTCTTTTCTCCTGTGATCATATGGAGTGATGGGTACTCATCAGTGTACTTTCTTACTACTTCGCCTGTACCGTCTGGCGAGTTGTCATCAACAACCAAAACATGAAGCTCATGTGTAGATATCTTATTTGCTTGTTCAAATATCCTAGGTATCAAAATTGAGACGTTCTGAGCCTCGTTATAGGTTGGCAGAATCACACAGGCTATCTTTTTCATGGAGCTATCCCCAACCAGGTCAATGGCTTGTCACTATGGAAACTTTAAATCCCCAGTGAGAGGCTCGCGATCGGTTTCACTGTGGTCATATTCCTGGCTGACTGAAACTGAGGCGGTCCGACTCGGCAGCGAGAGAAGCATTGTCGCAGCCTTCTCGGCAAGCTGCACGGTCTCATTCACATTCAGAGTGCCGTTACAGATATGCGCTGAGTTTATTATATGAACCCCGGGTATGGAGGTCGTCATCGGAGGCAGACGCTCGGAATAATTCAAGGTCGAGAGGGCGAGCACATATTTGACCCGTGAAACACGAAAGCAGACAAGATCACGGCGTTGAAAATGGGGATACATTCGTATAAGTGCCTCGACGAATCGTCCTTCGATCTCTCCATCGGATAAAGAGAAAGCAGGATCGTCGGGGGTTACATATTTGGGCAGATAGACAAGAGCATTCCCGCCAAAATGTTTGCGATCAACCAGCGCTGACATTTCGATCACCGCAGTAAAGGGCACCCAGGTGTCGGTGATGTTGGTCACGTAAAAGTTTGCCAGGGGACGTTTTAACAGAAGCGAAGCGCAGATGATTCCCTGGTACTGGATACTGTTGAGGCTGTCCTGTTCGTCCCTTGAAAGCCCCGGACAAACACGTGCAGCTAAGGGCGCGGCTATGGTCAACACGACTTGATCAAATATTTCGCGCTGTCCATTATTCAACTCCACACAGACCTCGCCATTGCTTGAAGATTCGACGGTCTTTGCTGCCTGGCGGAGTTTGATGGCTACTTTTTCTTTAGCCAATACGTCTGCAAAGTGCTCCAGGACGCGCGCGTATCCGCCGCGAACGTAACCAAACATTTCTTTTTTGAGCCCGGTACGGCGGGCAGCGTACATTCGCGCAATGCAGGCCCAGATGAACGCAGCCGAGGTCTTTTTATAGTTCTCTCCTAGCTTTGCGCGTAGGAGCGGAAGCCAGATTTTTTCGAAAGTGTGACTGCCTGACCATCGTTTCAACCAGTCAGTGACCGGTATCTTCTCCAGCTTGTGCCAATTTTTGACCCTTGAAGCATAAAAAATGGTCGCTCCCAGGCGTAACTTATCCAGCAGTCCCAGCGGAGGAAAGCGGAGAAACTCCAAAGTATTGGACATGGAATACATCTTCCCATCGGTGTAGAAACCGGTTTTTGTTTCTACCCACTCCAGCTCCTTTTCCAGCTCTAGCTCGGCCAGAAGGGAGCGGAGATAGGTATCCGATAGTAAGGTGACATGGTAATGGCGGTCCCACACAACGTCTCCAAGATCCCAAGCGCTGGCCAGCCCCCCGAGGTAATTAGCCCCTTCGAAGAGAGTAACCTTCTTCCCATGCTGGGCGAGACGGTGGGCGAGAGTCATCCCGAGGAAACCCCCGCCCACAATGCCCCAGCGTTCCGGTTCGATTGCAGCCATGGCCATAAGAGAGAGGTAAAACGCCTCTCAGATCGAATCCGAGATCCAACCAATAGACAAAAGAGAAAAAACAAGATCAACCACAGAGAACGCAAAGAACACAGAGTTTAGAATCACACATGTCCGAGTTCTTCGTGTCCTTCGTGATCTTCGTGGTGAATGAAAAAAAATGGAGAGTGTTAGTTTAGCCACACGGAAGCCTGAAGTCCCATGGGATGAAAGTCACCGTGAGCCTGCAATCTGTCCTTGTGCAGCCCGTGACGCTAGGGCTTGCTCTCGTGGTGACGACCGGTTTGGGTCCAGTCTCATCAAGCTTCGATAAAGTACAAATCCCAAAGCGGATGTGATCAGTAGCCACGGGACCAAAGACAGGTGACCTTTGAGATTAAATAAGAGCTGTCCTAGATTGAACCGATTCGGCGTAGTCGTCTGGCTATTCATCCAGGTTCGCAAATCCCCGAAAAATAGCCGGTCCCCGTCAAAGTTGCCAGTAATGAACCTGGGATAGACCTCGCCATACAGAGGATTCACCCAATCAGGCGCCATGGCTTCGACCGTGGCGATGGCCAGCATGTTGATGAAAGAAATCGCCCCTAATACGATGTAGATGGCCAGAGTCTTTCTTCCTATGGAGTCAAGAGAAGGAAGCAGGAAGCAGAAGAAGGGAAGGGCCACGATCAGATACCGGGCCCCGGTGGACCAGCCTCCATCCCAGAAGATGTAAGATGAGATCACACCGACATAGAGGAGAATATTCAGCACGCATGCGGCCAACCATGCGGTATCGCCCTTCCTCAGCAGACGAAGGGCGCCAAGGAATGCAAACAGCAGCACGGGCATGTAGATGAAGATCCCTCGCTCCAGGGAGAAAAGAAGCTTCCAGAAAACGTCTAATTGGAAAGTACCGAACTGCCCAAACGCAATCGCTCGACCTTCCTCGATCCGACGCAGGGTGTCACTTAGCGAAGCGGCGGTCGTAAAGAACGACCCGAAGCATAATTTGTGGTAGATGAGCAAAGCTGCGATACCAGGAGCGGCGCCTGCGACAAATCTCACGACCTGAATTCGCCGGCCAGGAAGCACCACCAGATAGAGGCCCGCCACCGCCAGGCTGATGGCAGCCATGTATTCAACCAATACGGCAAGCCCCAACATCAAGCCCGCTAAGACTAACCTCCGGCTCTGTTCCAAATGATAGTATCCGATCAGGATCATTGCCGCAGCGGTCGTGTGCCCCCAAAATCCCCCATCAAAAGGAAACATGAGGGTACATAATCCAAAAACCAGCGTTGTCAGAAGGGCATCAGTTGGACCGAACTGATATCGCTGCCTGAGAAAGCGAAAGAAAACGACGGTACCCAACGCAGTCCAAAGCACGCTGACAAAAAGATTTAAGAAGTATTCATTGAACGCGACCCAAATGGGCTGCATGGGATCGATCCCAAAGGCTCTTTGGCCATGAAAGAGAAAAAAGTAGAGAACAGCTCCCAAAAGCGAGGAGCCCGGTGCCTTATTGGAATAATAGTTGTCCTGGTATCGAGCCACGTCACCGGTTCCGCGTCCGCGAGGCGGATGCGCCTGGTAATAATTAATGCGAAAGGTTCCATAATCTGGCGTATCCGGATTGATGAGGGAATATACGGTGTTGTATCGCGCCACGTGGTTCCAGGTGGTACCGACGTAAAAATAACCATGGGAAAAAACCACTAAGGCGAAAAGCAAAATCTCAACTTTAAGACTTTTCAGCACGCGTAACATCTCTCTTATTCGAATATTTATTAGTGCTAGGAAATTTATTTCCGCCCCATTCCCAACACGCTCAGAAAAAAACTGGATAGAATAATTTGAAGTCCCAGAATGAGTGAGAGGATTGAAGGGATAACAACTCGCAAGGTCCGCCCAGGGTCCAAGGGTCCAAATAGACGGGTTCCCCAATCACTTAACGCATAAATGGAGCCTATCAATCCAATGGTTGTGAGTACCGCACCCGTTAGAAGTCCTTTCTCTAGAGTAAAAAAGCGATACCACTTGTTCAGTGAGGAATCCTTGGGGTGCAACCCCTCGCAAATGGCAAAGGTTTTGGTGAATATCGCGAAAAGAACTGATTGGAAGCCAATAAAGATGGCGGCCATTGAATAGAGCAGCGTATGAACGTCAAAGGTAACTCCCCCAACGGTTCTGGGACCCGGGAGAAGCCAGATTCCTATGATCAGACCAGCCAACATAAGAACTATGCCGGGGTTTAAGAAGAGCCAACGTGGACTGTAAAGGAGTAAAAATCGTAAGTGGCGCCAGCCATCGCGCCAACTTCGCAAATGAGGCGGCCGGCTACGTCCATCATGCGACAGTGTCGTCGGGACTTCGGTGATCCGCATCTTAAACAGAGTAGCCTTGACAACCATCTCGCTGGCGAACTCCATGCCGGTTGTTTGCAGCTCCATTTTGCGAATCGCATCCTTGCTAAACCCGCGAAGTCCGCAATGAAAATCACCGCAGGGGCTTGCGAAAAACAGTCGTCCTACAGCACTAAGGACAGGATTGCCAAGATATCGGTGCAGGAGAGGCATGGCCCCGGGCTTGATCCCGCCCTTGAAGCGGTTTCCCATAACAAGGTCATAGCCTTCGCGCAGCTTAGTCACAAACGGCCCTATGGCAGTGAAGTCGTAGCTGTCGTCGGCGTCCCCCATAATCACGTACTTGCCGCGGGCGGCGGTAATACCGCCCATCAGGGCATTCCCATAGCCTCGCGCCGTGACCTCCGCGAGTCGAGCACCCTCCTGGAGCGCAATAGTCTGGGAACCGTCCGTGCTGCCGTTGTCGGCAACGATGATCTCGCCGTCGATCCCGTTCTCGCGGAGCGCCCGCCTGGCCTTGCGGATGCATGTGGCCAGGGTGTCGGCCTCATTCAAACACGGCATCACGACGGAGACCTCGGGGGCCGGCCCTTCTCCATCGGTCGACTGTTTCACCAGAGGATGGACACAACTGCCGGCAGCAGTCTGGATCGTCATGAGGGCTCCTTGCGCATATAGCAACAGAAGCTGGCCCGGGACTTATCCCAAGCGTCGAAGTATTCTCCTACCTGTTTCTGAAACGGCGGGCGGGCAGTCGCTTGAGCTTTTTGTTAGGACCGAGATCCCTAGGCTACTCCATCCGTTAACCGGGATCTCACGAGGGAATATACTAACCGAACATTTGTTTCACGAAACTGACCGAATATTGCGCCATAACGAGAAACCATTCTAACGACTGAGTTTACCTGTAGTTTGGAGCGTAGCGGAAGGCTGTCGGACGGCACGATTTGCCGAAATCGATTTTTTGTTTACCCTTATCAACTCTACAATTTTGTCTGCTATCACTCTTTTTCCCTTCTGATTAACATGCGCTGAATCGTTCCATACCGATGTGTCTATACGCCTGAACACATCGCTCAGGTCCTCAACCATCAATCCTTGTTGGCGTAACTTGGCGATTTCTGCTTGCAATTTTGGATAGCCGTTCACAACATACGGCCTAACAGGAAACGAGTTTGCTATGCGCTGCTTTTCATCCGGTGTCAAAATCTTTGAACCACGAACAAAGGGATTTGGCTGAAGGAGATGGATCGATAACACTCCGTCTATGGCTGCCAAATGATGGATAAGTTTGTGATACTTCCCCCATTGACGTGCAGCATGACTCAAAATAGCATCGTTATCCAGATCAAAGAAACTCCTACCGTTTTCGTAACTCTTCACTATGTCTAGACTTGTCTCAGCTACCTTTCGTGACCAGTAACTCTGTAATGCCTTCCAAGCGTGATGGACAAATAGAGATTGTCTAATGATTGGTAGTAATGATAGTGCGGTAATAGTATCTATTTTCTGTTTGAGCGACATTATGTGTGATGTACGTTCAAATTGAACAGGGGTTAGCTCTTGGCGAGAGATTTTGTAGATGTAATGCACGGCCTTGGCATATTCGGGCGGGACACCGGCTTTATTATTTTCCACATAATTCCATAGCTCGTTGAGCCCATCAATGAAGACAACCACATCGAACAATTCCTTGAAATAAATATAAATGAGAGCCGATTGTGGTAAAGCGTGCCCACCAACTCCGAAGTTCAGAACGATTGGTTTTTTGTCAGGAAACAGAGACTTAAGCTTTGCCTCAAGATACTCTTGTTGACTTCCAATTCCTCCGGCGAAGGAGCCGCCAAAGATTCCTATCACTAGAAGTTCACTCCTGGAACTATTTGAGATTGAATACCCGGACTTCTCAAGAGAAATGTCGTGCTTCGTCCAAAAGCCAAAGTTGTTAATACCTTTATCTTTCGGGTTATACGTATAACCAAAAAAGGGATGGAGAACTTGTATATTTTCATCTCTAATTGCTGTGCCTCCAACTACGTCGTCTCGCCATTCTCTGCGCACCCTTATGAGTTCCTCCCGCCCGACCCCTCCATATTTCACCATGCTGTGAACGGTTAGAAATCCTTCTGCCAGGAAAAACGCAACCAAAAAACTAGCAACCAATAGTGCTAAATGAGCTCTATATTTTTTCAGGATATGTATCATGACTTCTTGTACCTCCAAACTAAGGACGACACGTCCTGAAAGCTCTCACAAAAACCAAATTGCGTTTTGGCACATCAGCCCGTCGAACCTCGCATCATCACTTAGAATAACTTGGTCATTGAACTCAGCTATCGGAATGTGAGTAAAATATTGGGTTAGACTCATCGCCTATGCATTCCTATAATACTTACGAAAAAACTCGAGAGGATCGTTTGAAACCCCAGCGCGGTGAGGGTCGCACCTGGCACGACCAGGCGCATAGTCTGAGAGTAGTCCAGAGCGCCATATCCCACCAGCCGCCAGGCATTGACGGCGGCGAGCAGCAGCACCAGCCCCACCAAGAGCGCGGTTGCCGCCAGCAGCAACCCGCGCTCGAGATTGACGACCTGAAAAAAACGCGTCAAACGCGGGTCTTCTGGCAACAACCCTTCGCTGATGGCAAAGGTCTTAGAGAAGATCGCAAATAAAATAGACTGATAGCCACACAGGATAGCGAGGCTGGCGAATAACAACGTATGGGCATCGAAGGTAATGCCCCCAAATCTCACCCCCGGCATGGCGAGTGCGTAGCCGGCTAGCCCCAGCAGCACCAGTAGGACACCGGGGAGATAAAACAACCAGCGCGGACTATAGATCAAAAAGAAGCGCAACGTGCGCCAGCCGTCGCGGTAGGTCTTAAGGTGAGGTGCATGAGCCGTGCGCCCATCCGCATTCAGCGTGATCGGCACTTCGGCAATTCTCTCTTTGTAGAGGCTCGCCTTGATAATCATTTCGGTGGCGAACTCCATGCCTGTGCAGCGCTGATCGAGCCTCTGATAGAGAGCCTTAGTGAAGCCGCGTAGCCCACAGTAGACGTCGTGGATGGGCGCATAAAACCACGATCGCACCATCAACGAGAACATCGGGTTGCCCCACCAGCGATGAAGCAACGGCATAGCGCCGGGCATGATCTTCCCGCCCCCGGCCGGGAGACGGCAGCCTTGGACGAGGTCGTAGCCTTCGCGGAGCTTCGCGACAAAGCGCGGAATCTCAAGGAAGTCGTAGCTGTCGTCAGCGTCCCCCATAATCACGTACTTGCCGCGGGCGGCTGCGATACCGCCCATTAGGGCATTCCCATAGCCTCTCGCCGAAACCTGCACGAGTCGGGCGCCCTCCTGGAGCGCAATGGTCTGCGATCCGTCCGTGCTGCCGTTGTCGGCGACAATGACCTCACCGTCGATCCCCTCCTCGCGGAGCACCCGCCTGGCCTTGCGGATGCACGTGGCCAGGGTGTCGGCCTCATTCAAGCACGGCATCACAACGGAAACCTCAGCTGTCGTTTCTTTGTGATCGGTCCACTGCCTGACCGGAGGACTGACACGAGTGCCGGGAGCACTACGGATCATCATGACACCTCCTTGCGCATAACCTCTGGTGATTTCGCATCCGAAATCCAGCACCCGAGCAATTGACGCTAGCCCCCGGGCTGATCCCAGGCGTCGAACATATGCTCCGCGAGGGCGTGCCAAAGACTATCTTCATAATCTATCTTGAGTTATAGGCTTCAATTCTCTGACCATCCCATTTGCAACCGCATAGCTTAGCCCGCAAGCACGGCACGACTCCTCTTTTAATTCGCCCATGGTGGAATCTTTGAATCGAAAAAGCGGCTGACCACACCGGCACACGCATCCGATCGAGGTCGCCGGATGGCCGACAACAAGATGGAAATCAGGCACTGATTTCGTGACGACCGAGCCCATGCCAATCATCGCAAAGCGGCCAATCACCAAACCCGCGCCAATGATACTGCCCGCCCCGATCGTGGCTCCTTCCCGCACAAGAGTCGGTACGGTATGCTCATCGGGCTCGGAAGGCCGTAACTGCTTCAGGTCAACGGTCGTCGCTCGCGGAAAACGATCGTTAGTAAAGATCGTTCCGGCGCTGACCATGACTCCATCTTCAAGCGTCACGCCTGTGCAGATATAGACGAAGGCGTTGAGCTTGACGCGATTACCAACCTGTACGCCGTAAGCAATGTATGTCTTTCCCCCAACGATGCATTGCTCGCCTATCCGAGTTGAATGGCGGATATGGACATGATCCCAAACCGAGGTATCGGGACCAATCTGAACGCCGTCTTCGATAATCGCTGTGGGGTGGATGCGTGAGGTCATAGGGCGTTTGCGCCGGCCGCTTTGAGTCGGTAGGGTTTTTTGCCATTGCCGAGCTTCCGATTGACAGCGATCCACTGGTTTTGGCGCAGGGCCGCATAGGTTGCTTCAATGACTTCAACAGAGGCCAGAGCGTCTTCCGCGTTAATTAATAGAGTTTCCTCGCCGAGAATCGATTTACAAAAGTTCCTAATCTGGTTGCGAAAGGCCTGGGTTTTGTCGTAGCCGTTGCCAAACACGATCCAATCCTGGCTGGAAGACTGACGGTACTTGGACTCTTTCCATCCCACAAATACCGTGCCGTGGGAACCATAGATGTTGATATAGCTGTCAAGCTCTTTGTTTATGCTCCAAGAAAGATCGATGGTTCCCATAATGCCGCTGATGCTGCGGACGAAGATACGAACCGTGTCCTCTACTGCTAACCCTTGAACCCGCTTCCCTTCCACGACTTGCACTTCTGCGAGCGGCCCAAGGAAATAACGCATTAAGTCTACCGAATGCGTGCCGTTGTCGATCAATACCCCTCCTCCACTGATCTTAATATCGGAATTCCACCGCGAAGACATATCGACCCGCGAGGTAAAGGAGTTTTCAAATAGAACGATCTCTCCCAAAATACCCGATGTGACAATGCCCTTGGCACGAATCACGTCTTCAACGTAGCGAAATTTTGAGGCCATCGTCAGTTTAACGTTGAAGTTCTGCGCGGCGTCCACCATTAATCTGGCATCCTTAACGTCAATGCTCAGGGGCTTCTCGCAGAGAACATGGACTTTGCGCTCGACAAAATGGAGGCAGATTTCCGGATGTGTCACGGGAGGAGTAGAGATGATAACGGCGTCCAGCTTTTCTTTTTTGGCCATCGCTTGATAGGAATTGTAGCTCTGGCAACCAGTCTCTCCGGATAGTGCCGTAGCTGTCTCGGCTCTAATATCGGCAACCGCTACCAGACGGGCTACCTCCAAGTTCTTAAAAGCCTCGGCGTAAACCTGGGCGATGGCGCCTGCTCCGACCATACCGAATCTTAGTTTTTTGTCATTCATTGACCGTTCCTCTGCAATTTTTCGATAGCTTGCCAAATGGACGCCGCAATGTATTCCACATGTTCTTCGGTGTAGCGCTCATTCCAGGGAAGGACCAGAATCCTCTCCAGGGCGGTGAACGCGCCGGAAAATCGGGAACGGTGATAATTGACCGCTTCAGGTCGGGCGAGCGTGAAGGGATAGCGGCTGTTGCCAAAGGTTCGTTGCTTCTGAAAGACCTCGCACATAAATGCGGGTTTCTGGATATAGCGTGGAGCCGAAGCAACACCCAGATCTCTTAAATCCTCAGCCAGCCTGACAGGTCCTCCGGGGATCTCGCTGTGATCGATGAGTAGACAGTACTTCCAATAGGTATGGGTTGCCTTGGGATCCACCAGCGGTGTCAAGATACCTTTTAGTGGATGAAGCTTTTCGGTTAGTTTGTCAGCCATTTTGAGTCTCTGCTCGACTCCACCGGCGAGCTTGGGCAATTGGGCCAGCGCAACCGCGCCCTGTAATTCGCTCATCCGATAATTGAGCGCCAGGAAGTAATGATCGGGTTGCGCGTCTCCGTAGCCCCAAGCCTTATTGATAAATAAGAACAGCCGCCGCGCCATGTCGTCATCGTTCGTCACCACCAAGCCGCCTTCACCCGTCGTGATGTGCTTTCCTTGCTGCAAGCTGAAAGACGCGAGTTTCCCAAAGGTTCCGACCAACCGGCCGTCATAGCGGGCGAGAAAGGATTGTGCGCAATCTTCAATCACCGGAATCTCATGCTTCTCCGCCAGGTTCATGATCTCGCGCATGTTGCAAGGATTTCCGAAAAGATGGGTTACGATGATGGCTCGGGTGCGCTCGCTCAAACAGGATTCAATGGTCTTTGCGGAAACATTGCATGTTCTGGGATCGACATCGGCGAAGACAGGAATGGCGCCCTGATAAAGGATAGGAGCGATCGCGCCCATATCGGTGATCGGAGAGGTTATGATTTCATCGCCGGGTTCCGGATTGATCGCGGCTATTGCCGAATGCACCGCAGCGGTACCTGATGCACACGCATAGGCATGTTTCACTCCTAGGGCTTCGGCGAAGCTTTTTTCGAGATTTTTTACAAACGTTCCACTTACGCTGAATAGGGTTCCGCTACGGATCACCTCAGCTAGGAACCCTATCTCCTCTTCGCCGAAGGATCGACCGGTGGCATTCTGGTCGGATGGCAAGCTTATGGGTCTGTCTGTGGCTAATACCGCGGGGGAATTACTCATCTTCTTCTCTACCCTTCTCATTCATCGCCCTATAAAGGTTGGTGCCAAGATAGAAAATCTCCTCAAAGTAACTTTTGCTCTGCAGAGCCAAAATTCCCAGGCTGATCAACTGAATGGCCAGCATGGAGGCAAGACCACCGACGATAAAGGTGTGCGGAAACTCGTTGTAAGCAGCGCTAACCGCCGCGGAGGCCCGGGAAAAAAACCAGCTATATTGGCCAAGGCTCTGGTAATGGTTGAAGAAGTGAACCAGCATCCAGCCATTGACGTAAACAGCGAAAAGAAGCAGGCCAAATCCCGGGACCAGGAAGAACATGACCGGCCTGAATAGAAACCCGGATAGAAGAACCGACAGCGTGTGTCGCAGGAGTCTCATGCTCGATTTGCGTTTATCGCCTTTAGCTTTTGCGAAATGCCAATCCAGATGCGCTGGGATCTCCTGCAGCTCCGCACCTAAGAGCGTAGCTTTATAGACAATCTCCGGGTTGATCTCCATGCCCGTGGCCCTTAGGTTCAGGGACCTTAAGAATTTCCCATCGTAGGCGCGGACCATGCCGGTCAATGTCGAAAGCCTGCCTTTGCTGGCGAGCGAAAGAAAGCGGTTCGCCCATATGCTCAACTGCCGTCTCAGCCAAGGAACATTGGAAATTTTTCCTCCATCCATGTAGGGAGACGCTACTACGATTTTGACATTGGTTTTTGTGATCGCCCTCAGCAATTTCGCAATATGGTCTGGCGAATAACTCAAATCCATGTCCAACGTCACGATATAGTCGCCCCGACAATAATTGAGGGCCGTCCTGAACGCTTCACCGAGGCCGAAATTCTTGCGATGGTGAAGAACATGGATGTTATTCCTGCCTCTGGCAAACGCCTCCGCCAGTGCACCGGTCTCATCGGTGCTCCCGTCGTTGACGACCACCATCTCCCAGCGGTACTCGTGTTCAAGTAACTCCATCTGGTGGCAGATCTCGCCTAAATGTTTAGCCACGATAGAGGCTTCGTTATAAGCAGGCACGACTAAGGATACCAGAGGCTTTACGACCTCCGGCCTTTCGCTAACAACGGTCGGTTTGCTTTCACACAGCACGGGTGCCCTGAGAATGTCCATGACTACTGTCCCCCAACCAAGAGCTGCTGGATGATTGTGGAAATTCGTCTGCCACTGTCTCCGCGGCCAAAAGGATTCTCCGTTTGCTTGATACGGGAAGTCCAGTTTCCGTTCCCATAAACTTCCTCGAGCATGACCGCCAAACGGTCGGGGTTTCCTCCGACCAACCGAGCGACTCCGGCATCCAGAGCTTCAGGCCTCTCCGTATTTTCCCGAAGCACCAACAGGGGTTTTCCCAGAGTCGGAGCTTCTTCCTGAACCCCGCCTGAATCGGAAACAATAAGCCAAGCGCGGGACAGCAAGACGATGAAATCGGGATATTCGAGAGGCGCGATTAATCTGATTCGTGGATGATCAGACAGATAAGTGGTTGCAGGTCCCTGCACGGATGGGTTGGGATGGACCGGAAAAATAAGGGCTATATCCTCATGACCGTCAACAAACTGTCGCAGGACTTTCAAATTTCCCGCCATAACCTCGCCGAAGCTTTCTCGTCGATGGGTCGTCAAGACAATTCGCTTCAACTCTGCGGTATCTTTCAACAAACTCGTTAGTGAAGTCGAGGGTTCGGAAATCTTTAAGATGGCCATGAGAGAATCCACGACCGGATTTCCCGTGAGAAAAACGTTCGCTTCCGGAACCCCTTCCGTAATGAGATTCTCTCGGTTTCGAGCTGTGGCGGCAAAGTGATACGTTGCCAGTCGGCTTATGAGCCTTCGGTTCATTTCTTCCGGATACGGACTCTGGGAATTTCCTGAGCGCAGGCCAGCTTCGACATGGCCGACGGGAATGTGGCGATGAAAGCCCGCAAGCGCTCCCGACAGCGCCGTGGTCGTATCCCCTTGAACGAGAATGAGATCGGGCCGTTCTTGCACTAGAATGGGATCGAGGGCGGCGAGCACCCGAGAACATACCTGGTTGGGGGTCTGATCGTTTCCCATGACCCGCAAATCATAGTCTAGGCGTATACGAAACAGTCGAACAAAGGGGTAAAGAAGGTCGGTGTGCTGGCCTGAAGCGACATTGATCGTCTGAAATATTTTGGCATCGTTCGTGAGATGTTGAATAATCGGCGCTAGCTTGATGACTTCAGGCCGTGTTCCAAATATGGTGAGGATCTTCTTCCCTAAAGTTTGCATGCGCTGAGCCTTCTAAGAATCTGCACTAAAATCCGAGATTGCAAGGGACATGTTCGGATGTTGATTCTGCTGAAAAACCTTCCGTTCATCCTTCGAGAGCCTCAGGACGAACGGAAGAGCGGTTGAAATAATTGAAGATTTTCCGTTCATGCTGAGCCTAGTCGAAGCATTCATAGGGTTTTTCAGCGGAATCGATGTTGGAGCGAGCCGCCTCGATGTTTCGGTACTACCGCGAAAGCGCTTGGAGTTCCTTAGCCGAAACATCATAGACAAGATAAGCATGAGCGATAGTGGCGACCGGAGATAGGTTCTCTCGCAGCCACTCGTATCGGACCGGGTCCCCGACGACACCAGTGAGATGATTGATGTCAACTATAATTCGACCCGACACCGGCTTCTCCGGATGAACGTGTGCCGCGGGATTCTTTTCAAGATATCGCCGCAAATATCCCTCGCTCTGCCCCCAATCAATGTTGGAATCCGCCAGCAACTTGTAGGCAGATCTGCGGTCATACACGAGTTCGTTCAGATATGGAATATAGTGCGGGAAATAGCTGAGGACAGAAATTACAAGGTAGCTCCCGAGTGCTAAAACGCCCAGCTGTCTTGATCGGTTGACAGTACTCCAGCGCGGGATAACGCTGCCGCAAAACACAAAGATGCAAGGAAAAATTAGCAATAGGAACCGAATGCCGTTCTGGGCCCGGAAAAAAAAGTTGAAGTAAACAGTAAAGAACAACAGGGGCACGAGCAGGAATAACTCCGCCTTCCGAAAGTCGCCATTTTTCCATCGCGCCGCAAACGACAGAGCCGCAAGGATGCACAGCGCTTGGATCGCCAAAGGCACCTTGAACATAAAAGCCAAGAAGTAATATCCGGGAAATCCCTCCCGACTCAGTTGACCCAGGAGATAAACTCTCCCGTAACCAAAGCCGGTTCGTTCCTCGAAGCTCGATAGATCCAAGCCTTCCAGATACGGGTATGGCAGTGGCACTCGGATAAAGCGTGCCGGCGAGAGACCGGACTGGATCGATTGAAGGAGCTCCGATTTGAAGTGATACTCGTGCAGCGGGGTCAAGGTGCGGTTAAAGAGATATCCCGCATTGATCACCAGGACCGCAATAAACATGGCAACACATCCATGCGCCAAAAACTGTCGCCCAACGCCGCGAATTGCTCGGCCGTCTTTGGCCCGTATCAATTTTATCAGGTGCCTCAATTCCGCAAGCAGAAGAATCACTGGGATCAGAATCCACAGAAAGACCGCAGAGTATTTGGTCAACATACTGAGTCCAACCGCTACTCCCATCGCCACTGCATGTCCGATGTCTTTCGCGAGGCTGTAACGCCAAGAGGTATAGAGGGCCAGCGTCATCGTGGCCGCGGAATACAAATCGGTGGTGATCAATTGAGAATGGGCAATGAGATTCGGTTCGAAAGAAAAGAGGAATAGCGTAAAGAGCCCCGCGCCAAAGCCATAGACCTGCCGGCTCCAGTAAAAACAAAGATAACCGAGGAGCAAGGAGGTAAGGACAGTGACAAACCGCGCCACGGAAAGGTTGCCGAAGTATTTCTGCACTCTGTTAACGGTAGGAAAATGGGAAGCAATCTTCCCGGGTAGCGCGTTCAACGCTGAGACAGGCATCTTGCTAGCGTCCAGTGCCCGGACATCCCAGCCGCCCTCCACGGTCCGCAGGATCTCATACCGCTGGATTTTGCTCCCCTTCACAAGCTTCAAATCCCGGCCGTCCAGCTCCGTGTGCCAGCCGTCGCCCAGAATCTTGGACACCCAAAGCCCCCCCTCCAGCCGGTCCGAGTTCAGCTTCAGGATTTGGTGCCCATAGTTCAGATGCTGCCCTTCGTCATAGGTGTAGGTTTGATCAGGCATGCTGAACAGGCGGACCGCCAAGCACACGGTGAGAAGCAAGAATACGGCGGCACGTTGTGTGCCTGTGACGCTAAAGGGCCAATATCTTCGGGCCTCGTAAGCCTCCCCCGCTTTACCCATGGATGACGGCGATATTGCGTTCTGTCGCGGTAGCGTCACGGACGTTTTTATCTGTTCCATCTCTGCCAAATAAGTTGTAAACGCCTGTTAACCGCAAATGGGTCGGTACGATTTATTCCCCAAACGAAATCTTACCAATTGCGCTCGTGGGGATAGTTCCTGAAAGACGGGGTTCAAAGTTATTTGCGCGCCGGTTGATAAACCAGATGACGTTTTTTGAATCTGCATAAAGCTCTGAACCAATGTTATGTTGTTTCATCCAAATCAATGAGGGGGTGTCACGAGATAGGAAATGAATTGCGATCGGCCTATGAAACTTCAGAAGAGTGTTGATAACCTCGGCTAGCTTCTCTACGTCGGTTTCAGTATATAGCGCCTGAACGGTGTTAGATCGATTATCAAACTTTACCTTGGGATAGCCTCGCTGCTTTAGGAAGTAATAGTCCTTCTGCACGCTGTAACCCGCCATGGCATCTCCATCGCCAAAACCTGGAAAGAATAGCGAGCGATTTGCAAATGATGCAATGTTAATGCGTGAACTGTGAAGGACCAAAATCGTGTCCTCAGGCGTCATCTGGTGCACAGCTCCGGTCCAACCGGAATCGTCCTCATTCTTGTTGAGTCGAAGCCAGAATGAATCCTCAATAATGTTCGGCGTGTTTGCAAGATTATCGGGAATCTGCACTCCTGTCTTGAATATGAGGATCGCAAAAAAAAGAACTAGAGCTAGAGGAGTCATCACACTGATAAGCCAACGGACGCGTAAGGACTGCAAAAGCAGGATCTCAACCCCTCCGGCTGCCAGGGGTATAAGAAGCAGCGTGGCAGCCAATATAAATTTGTATTCCAAATTGCTCAGACCAAACAGGAGGTAAAGACCCACGGAACTAAGCCCGGCTAATGTCAATAGGATTGTTGACCTGCGGCCGAGTAACACATCTCTAGTAATAAAGGGGGATCCGATAATAATAAACGGCAGGAGAGCCGCGACCGCATACCTAGTATGAGTCTTAAAACTATCGAGTGTGTGGATGTGATACGTTGCAACAGAACGGTCCGACGTAACTGCCTGCAAATAGGCTAAAAACAGGACAACACATGCAATAAAGCCAATAACGAGTAGCGAACATACTCGCATCGCATCTCGGGAGTTGGTGTGATCCGCCTTCCAGAACAAAACTAGCGTGAAAGCAACCAATAGACAACCAATAGGAAACAAGATGGGATATACCAGTCCAAGAGCAATAAGCAGAACCGGTGCCAGTAACCAAAGCCATTTCGTATTTCTCTCAAGAACGAGAACACACACCAGTGAAAGTCCGATAATTAGAGCAAAGGCGAACGGCATGATGTCAAAATTAAAATACTTTCCTAAAAGCGGTGTATAGCGGATATCGCCAAGAAATTCCCATTTACCGCTGACAAGGAAGCCAACTGCACCGACAACATTTGTTCCAATAAACGTTAGCCCGGCGCTGAGCAACGCGGTGGAATTCTGAAGTCCAAGCCCGTGTGACGCCAACTCATAGGCAAGCACGAAGGCAATAGTCAGCCAGATAATATTACTTATTGGATAAATAACCGTTGGCGGCCAATCGGTTAACCAGCCGGTAATACTCCAATAGACATGGTCCATCCAGGGGGCCGCCAAGGCCACATTGGCCATGTCCGGTTCCTCGGGCAAGAACGGGTTCCGGGCGATGAGATAGACTATATCCGTATGCAACAACGCATGCCATGAGACGGTTCGAAAGTTCGGTATGAAGACCCACAGCGTCAGCATCAATCCTATAAGAGACGAAAGAATTACTGATGCCACCCAGAAGGATGTCGAGAATCCACGGAAATTGATTCTAGGTAAACTCCGCTTGATAAAGATGAGACATGGCAGGTTAACGAATAGAATGACAAGAACAGCCGTAGCAAAATCAACATTCAGGATTCGTAACAGATACAATTGAATCCCGAGGACGATTGGCGACAAAGCCGCTCCAAGAGCCAACCGCGTTCGCCAGTTCAGTTCATCAAGGGAGATGCCAAAGGTGATCCAAGAACCAGGAAGAATGGTCATGGCCGCGAGCAAGAACAACCTCATAGTACTCTACCAAGCTCCGTTTTCGCCATTGCCGCGATCAGTACGCCACGTGATCAGCAAGACACATCTTGATCGCCGGTAAAGGCCCTTTTGATTGAGTGATCGACTCCGTCCCGTTCATAGCGGAGCCCTTTCTTTTACTAGCCCGCGCGAATTCTTTTGAAATCGATAAAGTTCCATCTTCCCGCCAAAGGCGTCGATTCCCTGATACAACAGCACAAAGCCGGCGGGAAGACTTCCTCCATTGAATGCGTCTAAAAACGGGTAGCCTTGGATCAGCCTATGTTCCAGGAAGAGAAAATCCACTTTGTTCAATTCACAGAATCTTGCCAGTCCTTGGAGGTCGGTGTAAGGCAAGGCCGCCGGTTTGGCGTCAGCGTAATAGATCACGTAGCCCTTTCGTGCTGACAAGGTTGGAGGTCGAAGTAATTCCGTCTCTGTGATGCTCTTGACAATACGCGCAGGCTCGCGAAGAGAGTCTGGGCTGTACTCGCCGTTGAATGTTGTCGGAGAAGTATAAAACCAGTAAAGCGGAAGAGCCCATGCTGCGAGCAAAATCAACAAAAAGACGAGGCGCACGGTATTTTCCCTCGCGCTTCCCCGTTTCCACAGCGTGGCCACCGACCCGGCGAGATGGACAATACCTATTCCCTCGACCAACATCATGAGCGGAGCGATGACTGCGATATATCGTATTTGTACCTGGTAAAGCAGCGGACCAACCGAGTTGAACACAATGAACGCTAAAACGAGAAGTCCGTCCCGCGGGCGCCCGGATTTGTATAACGCGAAAAGTCCGGCACAAAAGAACAGCAACCCTAAGGGACCGAGCAAGATGTTCAATTTGTTCCGGTAAAGATCATCAAGGTTGAAAACTATAGTCTTGGCAGACTTCAGGACGACGTCTTTGATGCTCGCGTTTGAGGCGAACTGTGCCTGGACCTCCGGGTGAGATCTGATGTAATCAACATTGATTTGGCTTGGGCTAAAGTTCAAACCGTTTATTTGTTCCTCATAGGACTTTCCATCTAGTACCCCACGGGCAACGGTCCATACTTGCCTTTCGTCGATGGCGAAATATCCGAATTTCTGGCTGACGCGCCATATCTGCAGACCAGCCAGAAGAGAGAACGACAGCACAAAGATAGCTGTCCAGCCTACGAAGCGCTTTAGACTGTTATCCTGGCGGCGCCCGAGAAAGACACGGACTCCCTGCAAAAAGGGAATAGCAAAGAGATTCAGAAGTGCCTCGATCCTGGTCAAAAAGGCAAGCCCGAAAATGAGTCCCAGGAGACCGGCCTTCCAGAATTTGGGATTTTCGTATTGCGTCCAAAAAACCCAAAAGCCAGCATAGATCAGCGCAACGTAGGAAGGCTCCGCCAGCACACTGAAAGAAAAGGGTATTAGAATAGGACTAAAGGTTAAAATTATCAGACCGAAAGCGGCTCCCTTTGCTCCGGCAACTCGGTTTCCAATGCCCAAAACACTCAGAAAGAGGAGCGAACTGAAAAGCATGGAACAGAAGCGCGCGCTGGTCTCTGCAGACCACCCCGGCCAGCTCAACAAGGCGGCAGAAAATGGATAGAATTGGGTGGTAAATCCCCCCATACTGATTATCTTTTCCCAATCAAAGGTGCGAAAGATTTTTATTTGGTCAAGATAAACAAGACTGTCATGGTCTTCGACAAGCACGGTCTGTTGCCAGGCAATGAGGCGTAGAACTACGTAGACAACAAAAATGCTTAGGAATAAGGCTTTACCTCCTACTTCGGTCGCCGCTTTTTCTTTAGGAGAAAGCTGCGAATGAGACTGAGAGATCATGGAACGCTTTTCGAGATCTAAGACGGTACGGTTACGTTTCGGTGCTCAAAGCCCAGATACGCGCGGACTGAGCACGAGAACTGATCTCACCCACATTATCCTGTCTGCATCTTGAGGCAATTTGCTAACGGATGGACGCTTTTTCTTTCAATGATGGGGCGCCGCGGATCTGGAACGCCCCGTTCATTCTTGAGTTTTATGATGAAGCATAAGAATTCGGGACGAGGCGAACGATCTCGAGTGGCTGCGCACACGCATTACAGTCTGTTACGGATTTTGGCTCATTGAGCGGCGTTTATATCCAGCCACTTGACGACGCTTTCCGGGTTCGTCAATTCACCCCGCAGTAAGGCGAGCAGTAGGTCATGCGTAATTAGGGTGTTGAATGGCTGATGGTAGGAGTATGTCTCCTTCTGATCTGCCAACTTGAGTAGTTCCCGCCGCGCAGCGGCGGGTGGCCGGGGAAAAATACCTTTTTGTCGAAAGCCCCGAATTCATGGACGTCAACCCGGCGGTAAAAATCATCGACGACGCCCTGGCTGGCAAAGCCAGGCCCCAGTGATAGCAGCTCATTTCTTGATTCCTGGCCAATGTGCGTATGGATTCACGCCGACTATGATGATTTCCGTTTGCTTTGGCCGAGTATCTCCGTAAGAAAGGGATAGAGATAATTGGCAGCGATCTCATTGCCGGTCTCGTTTAGGTGGCACTGGTCGGCCAATGGGTTTTTTTCTCTGTATCTTTGGAACACCGGGAGGAGGTCGAGCGCGGGGATCTGCTCACTTTTGGCAAATTCCATTACTTTATGCTGCGGCCACTTGATATAAGGATCGGTCAATTCGGTTTGAACTTGTAGAGCCACGGGGAAAATCAGCACCGCGACTGCCATGCCATGCTTTAAAGACCAATCCCGAATTTCCCGGAGTGCAGGAAAAACCACGTGATCGAAATCCGTCCCCCAGGCAGCGCCCCAGTCGAAACGGGCTTCCCAAACTGTCTTTTTAAACTCCGGGAGATCGGTTTTCCATCGACCCAGAGCACTCCTGTGAACCCAGTCAAAGCGTTGGGTGAATGAGGGAGTTCCTCTCCGGAACTGATAAGTGATATGGGCGTCACGGAGCAGACGAGCGATAGCCAGATTTTTTACTCCGGGGAGAGCCAGGAATTTTAGGACTAAGGTTTTCTTCTCCTCTCCCAGGTGACCTTGCGGCGGTCTGGAATCGTTCAAATATAGGCCGACGACAACCGCGTCGGGTTTGAGATTGAGGACGCGTTGGCTTTTGACCTGAAGAAGATACTGGTCTACTCCCACATCTGTGGTCCCCGCGTTAATGATCTCCACGTCTCTGCCATCTTTACGAAAACGGTTTTCCAGCAGTGAAACGAAGGTTTTCTCCAGCGCGACTCCGCCGTCAAAGACGATGGAATCTCCCACAATAATGACTCGCCGTTCGGGTTTTCCTCTAACCTCGTTACCCCGGAAACCCAAGGAGTTGACCTGTACCATAACGGGACCGGCATTGTACCCTCGGTGCCAACCGGAGGCCCGCGGCCTGATCCTGAATTCCCCTCGCTCGTCAAAATAAAAGTAATCATGGATGGCGCCCCCGGCGGCACGGCGCGACTGCCACAGATAGACCCGGCTTAATCCTTCGGCAATCAGCAGACCAAAGATGATTCCCCCGATAGTAATGAGGCTTTTCCGAGGTTTTCCGTTCATGGAATGTCTCATTCGGCGGACGAACTACCCCGCAGCAAGCTGCGGGGTTTCAAAAAACTTTTTGAGAATCCATCCCAAAGTTTTCACCCCGGAACGCTTTCATTCGGGGAATAATTTTCCGGCACAGTATACCCTCACTTCAATTTTCTAAATTCATCTTAAACGGTTGCGCTTCTGCGAGGGCAAGTTTTTATCACAACTTGGCTATAGCACCGGTCACGTTCAGCACAAACTCGCTCATAACGGCGGCGCATTGACCACCACCGTGGAATCGATGCTCGCGACGGTAGGTCTGCCGCACTTGGCCATGGTGATCTCGATCTCCTCGCGGAGTATGCTCAACACTCGAATGACTCCTTGCTCGCCGTCCACCGCGAGGCCCCAAAAGAGCGGCCGGCCGATGAAGACCGCCTTTACTCCTAACGCGATTGCTTTCACCACGTCGGCGCCGCGCCGAATGCCGCCATCGAGTAGAATCTCCATCTTCCCCTTGGCCGCAGCCACGGCCTCGGAAAGTACTTCGATCGTCGCCAGGGTGTTGTCGAGGTGGCGGCCGCCATGGTTGGATACGATCACAGCGTCAGCTCCGACCTCGGCGCATAACTCGGCGTCCTCGCCCGTCATCATTCCTTTGGCGACTACGAGAAGGCTGGTCTCCGCTTTGATCCATTCCAGATCCTTCCACGTGGCCGCAGGGTCTGAACCGGCTCCGGCGCGCGCGGGCCTCGTCGTGCTCGCAGTCTCCGCCCCTCCTTTTGCGCGGTTGACGCCTCTCTGATAGTTGTTGCGGATGTTGCGCTCGCGCTTGGGCGGCCACTGAGAATCCAAAGTAACACAGATCGCTTCATACCCCGCGTCTTCCGCGCGCCGCAGCCACTCTTTCGTCATTTCTCGGTCGCGAAACAGATACAACTGGAGCCAGAGGTGGCCCGTGGCTGCCCTGGCCAATTCTTCAAAGGAAGTGTTTGAATTGGCGCTCACCCCAAAAATAGTACCGCAGGCCGCCGCCGCTCGGTAGGTGGCGATTTCTCCTTCGGGATGTGCCCTTCTATGTCCGCCGCAAGGGGCGATAAGAACCGGCAGGCTCAACCTGGTTCCAAGCACCGTAGTAGACAAGTCAAGCGCGTGCACGTCGCGCAACACCCGCGGGCGCAACTTTTGCCACGGCCGTCACAAACGATAGACTTGTTGCGGTACGAGGCCATCGCGTTGGCTGCCATGCAATGAGGCGTACAACTACATAGACAATAAAAATGCTTAGGAATAAAGCTTTACTTCCTAATTGGGTCGCGGCTTTTTCTTTAGAAGAAAGCTGCAAATGAGACTGAGAGATCATGCAATGCAAAAAATCTTCACTTATACAAGCCGCAAACCCAGAGGCCTGTTGTGCGCCGCATATGCCTGTTACAAACAAGGCGGGCAGAACCGATACAAAGGACTTTTTCATATTGTTTCAGAATAAAACAAAAAACAAATAAGAACAGTTTAACCAAAAGTATAATTTAATTTGACTTTAACAAAGGCCTTTTACTAAGGCAGATCAAAACCATACCCCACCAATTCTTCCCTGCTGGGATTAAGATGTACCAGGTAAGTATTATTTGCGAGCAAAATTTTAGTGTCCGAACTCTCAAATGGCACGTGGTAAAAGAAGTCAAGCACTGCAATGCGCCTGCCTGAGCTAAATGCATGATTAACTTTTGAAATATAGGCAGGATAACGGTCGAAATTGGGTACGGACCTCGCAATAACTTTTTCGTTGGAATAAAACATAATCTGCCACTGCAGAAACCCCCACCTAGAAAAAACGAAATGTATATTGTTTTTATCAAAATATTCCGTTAGCTGCTTTATTTGTTTTCCGCTTTGCCATTTAGGCCTATAATGTTCGAACGCATTTAATGAGATAATTCCCAACACTATTAAGGGTAAATAAAAGGCGCTTAATACAACTTTATTTTTAACCTTGTTTATTATTTCTGAAAACATTAAAAAGGAAAAACCGCTAAGCGGTAACAAATAACGGGCAGCAAAGCGCTGAAACAAAACAAGGTACGCGAGAGTAAACAAAACACTTGAACATGAAGCGTATAAGAGCAATGTATTTCTTTTTTTGACCAGTAAATAAATGCCAAATGACAGCCCCAAAAAAATAAGAACAGTATATAGAATAGCTAAAATGTTTGTCACAATACCCAGATCAACCCGCTCGAAATAATCATAGCTGCCCGTCATTTGAACAAAAACCTGTCCCGGTATGTCCTTTAGTTTAACCAGGAAATTATTTCTAAGACTGATACCCTCGGGCGACCAAAAGTTTGAAAGATCGTTTTTCACAAAGTAGAAGATCAATACTGCGAGAAGTATTCCGCCAAGGAAAGAAAAGACAAACCGTGCACTAAAGCCCCGCCTATACAAGCCGTAGCACAAAACAGGTAAAAGACCCGGAAGCCAGAGGGGTTGACTCTCATAAATGACAACTAAAAGAAAACCCAGCGCCAGGTAAGATGCAAAGCGTTTGTGCCCATCAAATACAATGTACATAAGCAGGGAACTTAAAAAAAATGAAGTGATGTAGCCGCCTCTTGCCTTCATAGACCAAACGGCCCAGGCTGGCGCAAATACAAATACAAGCGTTATTAAAAAAGGCGTTAGCGATCCAGGCTCATTTATTCTTTTAAGCGCTTTATAAAAAAAAGTAATGCCTAAAGTCCAAAGGCAGAGCATGGCCAGCTTCACAGAAATATCTGAAACGCCAAACAGAAAATAAAAAAGATCTATGGCAAGAACTTCTATAAAAGAAAAACCATAAGATTGCCCGTAAAAATAAATGGGCAGTTCTTTTCCTTCGTAAAGATGTTTGGCCATTAAACCCACAATGCATTCATCGCCATCAAGCAAAAGCAAATCACTCGTGAGTTGCGGCATGCGCGAGAGAATTGCTAACAGGACAAGTATCGATACTTCATATTTCCGGAAATGTCTCATTGAAATTAAATTTACTACAAAATCGGTAGCGCGTCCCGTTAGTGTTGCTGTTCTTGTGAAAATCGTACCCAGTCAATGTTGTCAATGATGACTCCAGCGAGTTCAAAAGGAGCCCTTCCGTTATGTCCGTCAAGCCGACTATCGGTGAACCGATGGAATCGATAGGCATAACCACACACCCGACGGCTGAATCGTCCAGCCATTCTCATCAAGTGCATGTTATCCAATTCGTCTTCCGATCCGTTGTGCAGCTGGCGCCACCAGAACCGAAAGCCGGCTGGCGATTGCCCCCATTCCAAAAGAGGAGTTCAAAACAACACGGTGCACGCAGTTGTAACTGCGATCGAGAAAATCGGCGTAGTAGTTGCTGAGTTCATCGGTGATCATGGGTGCCACATTACAACCGCTGCAGTTCGATCTTCAACTGCCCCGAAGGGGCCATTTTTTCGGAGCGCCGTCTCCGAAAAAACGTAGATCTCTTTTATTCAGGTTTAGAGTTTCGAGGGATGCCGTTACTTATCAAATTACCAAATCTTTTCGCATGAAAAAGCTTCGATTCCCCAACCCCCGTCAGCAGTTAAGTTGGCCGGTCCATTTCCTAGTAGGATATATTTCTCTTGAATTAATTCCCTCAATTCTGGACTCTCGGTAAACCCTGTGATTATGTAATCCGGCGGATTGCTTCGCACCCGATCCAAATGGCGTTTGACAGTGTGTTTAAAATCCCCGTTAAAGTAACCGCTCTTGGCAAAAACCGAAACGGTGTCTCTCATATCAATTAATTCGCCTCAGACCGCGCCAGGGAAAAAGGTATCCTCATTGAGGATGCTGCTCACTCGGAGCGATTTCACTCTAGCCATCCACGTCTGCAGTGGCACGCAGAACGCTATCCGCAGAAACTCTACGTAAAAGTAGAACTGTATCCCCAGAAAACGGGGCTACAAAGGTCTTGGAAGCCCCGCCGGTAGTGCTCCCGCCGCTCTGTTCAACACCAGTTTTGGGGTCGACCCAGAGGACTGAAAATATTGTTGCTAAAGGGACTCCGGAAAGATTAATGGTGATGGAGCCGCCGTCTTGATCATATACTAGGTATTCTTGTCCAAGCGTTCCAGAAGCGATCTGCCCAACTGCCTTTGACACGAGCTGGTTGAGCTGTTGGTACTGGCGGTAGCGGGTCTTCGAATAAAAAAAGTCAAACATACGACGCACCTCTGGCTCCCCCTGACCATTTCCCTTGAAAAAGTCCCACAACCACTCGGAATAGACAGGGATCACGCCGGCCATCATGATGCCCCATGCGCCTCGCCGAACTTCCGTTGCGTTTTGGGGGTAATCGGGTTCCTTTGGTGGAGCTTCCCAAATGTCTTCCGAAGCCAGTATCGGCATGTTATCAAACGGCGCCTGAACTCCCCCGTGGTGCCCACAACGCCGACAGTTACCGCTAAAAATGTTGTCGGGCTTCCCGCTCGCCTGACGCATGGAAAACCCCATCCAGCCGGTAAATGATGCACGCGAGGAATCATGAGCGGTGAGAAGTGTGGGGAATGGATTCCAATTGCGTATCTCTGACATAAAGTCGTTGGCCGCTGGTTCATTCCAGAACTCGGGCCACTCCCAAGTCGGGCTATAGCCCATGAAGGAAGCCAACGCTCCATATCGGGCGACCATGTACCGCTTAAATACTGGAGTCACCCTACCGACTGGTCGATCAAATAAAGGGATGAGCCTGCCGATGTATTTTGTGAACCTACTGACGGGCATGCCGAAGGCGCTCTGTTCAGCCATGCCGTCGAAGGGAAAAAAGTAGAGGTGGTTGTCCAATGCAAAATGTAATACCTTCTCGTATTCGCCCCATACAGCAACATCAAAAATGTCTCGTTGATTCTGCCACCAATAGTTCCGTCCGTCCCTAAATCGATTCGGGCCAGAGGCCATGACCATGTTGTAGCCTCGGGCAACCACTTTGGTCTTAAGAGTGTCGATATATTCTTGGGAATTTTTTTCCCAGCCCGAAGAAGAGCCGATACGGGGCCCGTAATCTTGCATCCCATAGGGCCGCGCATGAAACGGTTGTCCCCGGGCCGTCATAAAAAACCAAGACCTATCACTGGCGATCTTCAGGGGGCCCGGAAGTCCGGTATCTACAACCGTAAAAGTTCCTGAGCCTCCCGGCGTTTTGTCGGTCCAGGTATAGGAATAATTCCACGTGCCGAGCTCGTCAGGCATAAACCGCAGCTTCCAGATGTTGCCGGTCTGGCCGCCATTGCCATCGCCATCGTAAAACCCAAAGAAGTTTATTTTTTTCCCTGAGGGCGCCGTGAAGGTCGCTTGAAGCTCAACCTCATTAAAATCAAAGCGGTTGGAATACTTCCTGGGATTGATCGCCTGCATCTCCCATACACCATAAAGACCCACTTGCTCCGCTGCAGAGATAGAGCGACTCAAAGGCAAATCAACGATCTCTTTATTGGTTTTCCCCTCACATCCGCAACTTAACAAACCGAAAATGGCAAACAATGAAACCGCCCTCGACGTAAAACACCTTGCGCTAACTTTTTTGTACGGGCGCTTTTGCATTTCTTCCCCGCTCAACTCTTTTCAGAGCTGTACAACTGTCATATATTGCCCGGATTTCATCTGCTGACAAAGGTTCTTTAGTACGGGGTAAGACTTCTGATGGTTGCCGAACACTCGCGAACCTGACGCGTTCCTTTAAGAGCCTCAGAAGGAACTCCGGACGACGCGAACGGCCTTCAGTGGCTGTTTATGCGCTTGGTGTCTTTTTGCGGACTTTCGTTGTTTGAGCGATGTTGATCTAGCCACTCTGCGACACTATCGACGCTGGCTAATTCACCGCGTAGCAGCGCAAGTAGTAGATCGTGCGTTACTACGGTATTGAATGGCTGGTGGTAAGGATGTGCGTGGTTCTGACCCGCCAACTTGAGCAAGTAAGGAACGCGATGATCCGGTGTTGGCACGCTGGCCATTAGAGCTGCTTCTTCCGGCGTCCAATCCTCCCGTGTTTTCCAAATCTCTGGACGCCATCCATGATCCGCTGTCACCAAGACGATCGTCTTATCCCAGAGCCCGGCCTCCTCCATGGCCTGGCGTAACTCCCCCATTGTGCGGTCCGCTAATTGGAGGTTGTCGAGATAATTGACGCCGGGTTCAATTGAGAATTCATCTCGACGCCGATCATAAATCCCGGGCGGATGTGGAACCGGATAATGAAGTAGCACCAATCCGAGGGTCCGGTCCACGGCTAGTGTTTTCGCGTTGGTCATAATGCTACGGTAAGCGAGTAACTGAGTTTGTTTTTCGTATATTCTGAGCCTTCGGGCCTTCTTGTTGATCAGAAGGTTTGGTAATACCCCTGGCAGCACTTCTCTGGCCTGATCTAACATTGCCTCGGGCAGGGTCATCTGCCTATGCCTATCCCGCTGAAGGTGACTGGAGCAGGCGGTTAAGTCATTGCCAATGATTCGACAATAAGGAAGAAACCAGCCGGCAAGGCCGGAATTGAAGCCGGCTTCCCGCGCCAGCGAAAAAACATTCGACAGCGTGCTCCAACCGACCTTCTCTCCCCCACCCAAAGTGAGCAGCCACTCATCCAATTGAATCGGTTCGTACGCTGCAACCAGCCTTCCTGTAATCAGCGATGGCATCGATTCTTGTGTATGATCGCCAGGTGAAACGGCACGGCTGGCGTCAATAGATTGACTGCGGAGGCGATCAAACTCCGGCAACTGAAGTGGGGCTGGGCGTTCAGCAAAGGTCAAACGATAATCGAGCTCGTCAAACACCACCCAGACGATGCGCGGCTTCCCTTCTTCCTTGGCGGGTAACGGCCGGGAGAGCGGCCTACTTGTGGCAAGCGCTCCCTTGTGCCACAGCCATACGCCATTGCCGAACAGAATCAGCGCCAATGGTGACAAGATCACCAATATCGTCGCAGCCGCACTTATCATATATCTGCGAACCCGTAAGCAAGCACATGAAAAGAGCGCTCCAAGTATCATTCCGGCGAAAATAAGCTCAAACGGTTCAAGCCGTTCAAGCGCCAAACCGACCTTGCCGAACCACTCCTGTAATCTGTCCACCGAAAGGTCTGGGAAATAAGCGCGCACACCATTAAGGGCAAGAATCACGAGTATGAAGAAAACGGCACGTCCGGCGACCCTTACTGCTGAAGAAGAAGAGTTTCTTACAAACCCAATTGCGCACCAGATGATGAGCGTCAATAAGAGCACATTCAATACTACTGCGATCAGACTCACCGCGCCGGACAAGCCCCATTCAGAGTAGTTGTACAACGTATCATCCCAGATCTTTGTGTAGAGCAGATTAGCGAGAGACAGTGCTACTAGGAAGTCTTTATGCACTACGACTGGCATCTTTCTTTCTCAGCAAATAGAGAAAACGTCCGGATTCGCCTAGTGATTGCGAGCGCATAATAATAAAAGCGCCCTTACAGGCTGCCTCAAACGTTTCTCGATTAAAGCTATGGAACAACTCGTCGCGGCCGCGCGTGATCCGACGAAACATCGGATCCTCAGGAGGGACGAATTCGATTATTAAAGAATCTGTGGTTAGCTCGGCGGCGAGCGCGATGACCTCTGCTAAGGGAATCCGCTCGCTCACCAGCAAATGGTGCAGCACTGCGAGCATGAGCACCAGGTCGAACGCGCCGGCGGCGCGTTCAAGAAAGGACGGGTGTTCGCGGTTGCGCCATCCCACGCCGGGGCTGGGGCGACACAGATCGACAACGAGTGGCAGAATGCTCAGGTTTTCCGCCGCGGCGCGATGCCAAACTCGACCGACGACCGCGGGATCAGCATCAATGGCAATCACGCGCGCGCCGTGTTGCGCGGCCAAGGCGCTGAAATGGCCCGTGTTGCAACCGACGTCCAGCACGGTGCGCGGCGCGAGTTTGGTCAATGCCGCAGCGACAAAATGCTCTTTGGCCGCCAAGTAACCTTCAGCGGCAGTCGATTCGGAGGACATGTAGTCAGACCACGCTGACTGTTGTTTGCCCGACGGCGCGACTTGCGCCAACTCACAGCGCAGCCGTTTGAATAATCGTTCAAGAATGAACTGCGCTTTCTCTGAATTCGCCAGGCGGCGCTTCTGATAGAGCTTGCTATCCTCTGTGTTCTGTCGCGGCGTTAGCCAGGTCGGGAGCGTAGCCATGGTCAGGAATGGCGGTCGCAACTTTTGCCACGGCCGACACAGACGATAGACTTGTTCCGGTTCGAGGCCATCACGTTGGCTGCCTAGCACTTGATTCAGTTTGATGCCGAAATGCTTGTTGGCCAGCAACGGCAACAACACGGTCCGACTGAATTGAGCGAACGGCAGCCAGGTCGGATCGCCGGCCTCGCGTTGTTCAAACGACAGCAGATCGACGTGTACTGGCTTGGGGCCGCGAAAGAGGACGTTATAAGGCGTCGCATCCTTCAAGCCGAGACCTTCCGGCAGGAGGTTCTCAGCCAAGTCGAGCGTCAACTCCCCCGCCACATGCAACATCTCCGGCGGCCACTCATAAGGGAAACTACGGAAAGGTATGCGTTCGTGCTCGACCGCCACGCCGTCGAACTCGGTGGCCAAGAAATCTAAGCTCGCGTCTTCCTCGCGTAACTCAGCAAGTTGCAACCGAGAGAGAGGCTTAGTTGCGACAAGCCGGCCGGACGCGACAAGCTGACGAAGGGCCGGCGAGGCGAGACAGGCTTCAAGTTCGGCCATTGCGGCGCGATTGATAAATCGAATGACCCGGTCGCCGATAATAAATAGCCGCCCCGCCGGATCACGAAAGGAAACGGCGCTTTCGCTCAGCGTTTTCGGTATGCTTCCGCTTATTGACATTCCGTTAGTAGATAATAAGTCCACTGCTTAACTCCAAGGCGTCACATGAGCACAAGAAAACCAGCGATTTAAACAAGGGTTGAAGCTGCCCGATGGGGGCCGATGCTGGCAGCTTGGAGTTAGCTCTCTTCCGGCGGAGATTCACCCGCTTCTCTCCCGGATTTCAAGCTGGGGGTGCCGGCCGGGTGATGCGCGCCATCGGCCTTTCTTCTCTCTCGCAGTCTTCCCACCCAGGCGATAGCTTTGCGGACGTAAAACAACGTGCCGACGCCGGCCGCAAACAACAACTGCCACAACATCGAGCCTGTGCCGGGATCGATGTAGGCGTGTGCTCTACCTTCGGTGAGCATTAGGATCATCAGAAGGAAAACAAAAACACGACCTGAGAACGCCTTCATTTATCTTTACCCTCCTTTGGAAGCACGTCACCGTTAATTTTGTAAAATCATCAAACCAATAGATCCTGTTTTATTCAGGTTTAAAGCTTCGAGGGGGTGTAGTCACTGCCGCCGCCATCGTGGATCGCGTTGGCCTTCGGATACTTGGGTCGCTTCCGACGATTGTCACAAAATTATGAGTACTTGACTCGCAGCAGTCAAGCCGTGATCCCGCAGGTGATAGTCGACCTGATGCTTCGCCGCTCGCTCGCGCAACACTGGTTATCAAATCCTTCCGCATGAAGAGTTTCGAGCTGTTAGAATAGTTGGCAGTTAAATTATTCGGTCCCTCTGCTATGAGGATATATTTCTCTTCAATCAACGTCCTCAATTCCGGACTTTCCGTAAATCCTGTGATTATGTAATCCGGCGGATTGCTTCGCACTTGATCAAAATGTCTCTTGACGGTCTGCTTAAAATCCCCGCCAAAGTAAGCGCTCTTTGCGAAAACCGAAACGGTGTCTCCCATATCAATCAATTCGCCCTGGTACGATGTTCGGAAGAGAAAGGTGTCTTCACTGAGGACGCTATTCGTGTTTTGCAGCCCCCTTACCAAGGTCATGAATTGACGTGCCCGTTCCATTGTGATTACTCTTTGTAAAGTGGGGAATATAACTGTCTGTACGTTCAGACACAGAAGTACGAGGGCACAGAGTCCTAACAAAGTGAGTTTCGATAATGTTATTCGTGAGAAATTGGTGCAAAAAAAGAACCATAAAATGATCAGGAAGGGGATAAAGTACCACTGCCCACCACCCCAATAGTTCATGTAGTAAGCGATAGCGCAAAAGAGAAAACTAAAGGAGCCAAGGAGCAGCCACCCTTTATTTGCGGATTCACCCTTTCCCGGGACTACAGCGTATACAGCTAGGGCTAGCAACAACGGTCCTCCTTTAGAAGCCGCAGCAATAGGATTGAAGAGAGACAGGAGAAACGTAATGACTGAACCATTGTATGAAGCGTCAATGGACCAGCCAGCCGCGTTGGAATAAAAGCCAAAGAAATACTGGTAATAAACGGCTAAATTAAGATTGGACACATGATACAGCATCAAACCTGACGTTATTACCGACGCGATCGCGCAAGATGCTACATAGACGCCCATGAGTTCACGACTAGCCTGTCTATCAGTTCTCAATTTCCAGAATGTGAAAAGCAGAATTGCAACGGCCGTAGGACCAGTCCTCCAATTTGTCAGTATGACTAAAGTTCCAAGGAGCCCCGATAAAAACCCATGCAGTGCCGTCACCCATATCGTTTTCGTGGAGGATGAGATCGAAATACAGAGCAGAATCAAGAGCAGTACCGCCACGGTCGGATCTGATCGACCCACGAAGAGAAACTCCTTTGCAGATACAACCAAAAATAGATAGCCAACACTACCCAAAAATAGCACGTGCAGAAACGATTCCACCGCCGACTTGCCGACCATTTTCCAGGCGAGAACCCAAAACAAGTAGGGTAAAATAAATACAGGCAATCTCGTGACCTGCCATGATTCAAGAAAAGGAAATGTCATAGCAATCGCACTTTTGAGCAATGGGTCGAACGGGCCGTGATTCAAATTGACGAAAACAACTTGACTCTGATCGTAGATGTTAATACCGGCCTTTAAGGCAAGAACGGCCAGCCACACAGTGGACTCTCTGGTCTCAATCTCTAGCGGATAGAAAAAGACAATCGCCGATACTAGGAGACTGATGAGTACAAAAGCCAGTGTCAAAACTGTAAAGGTGAAACGTGACCAAAAGGGAGTGGCGAGTTTGAGAACAGATAGTGATGAGGGGAACACGTTAATCAGAATGGTCAAAATAGAACTTAATGCAACAATCAGGAGTGACATTACCCACATCATACTGTCTGCATCTTGAAGGTAATGTGCTAGCGGATGGATGCTTTGCCCCTCAATGATCGAGTTTAAAAACTCTATCGCTTCCCCCTTGTACATTGCTTCGATAAGTCGATGCCCAAATAGAGCATAGAGAATCCAGGCTATGGCTATACACAGAAGTACAACTGAATTCAGCACAATCAGGATTCTGTTCTGTTCAATCCATCGTTTCATTATTAAAGTTTCCTTGACATGAGTCGTTGCGCCATTACGCTCCCAAGCAGCCCTTGTATGCGCGTATCTCTGCCTGATTGCAGACCGGCCATCCAGCCCTCTAGTCGCATTTGCCTGGCCCCTTCTCTCCAACCATCAGGTAGGTCAGCCCCGTCACATAACTTAGCTGTGTCGGAATGAGCCGCTCCAGATCTACAATCCAACGGCATATAGTTTCAGATCGCTCGACCACAAATGGCGGCACATAGCCATACCCACGCGCCAGCTTCACTTCAAACCCGTTTTCCTCAAACCGACAACGCATCTCCCGAGGAGTTAACGGACGGTGAGTTTCAAACCTAAAGCGAAGTCGACCTGTATGGAGGAAAAACCCGATGCTGTTCATCGGGTGCATTATATTTACACAGGTGATGATCAGCGAACCACCGGGCCGCAAGAAGCGTGTAGCAGCTTTCAGGAAGCCATCGATGGGGTGGAAGAACACAACAGATCCCTGGGAGAAAACGACATCATGTAATGGCAGAAGAAGATCGCCCATTCTTCCTGCATCATTACAACCAAATGTAACCTTCAATGTATGGCCAAGGCGAGTCTCGTACCAACCACACCGCCGTTGCGCGACCTGGACGCAACGCGCGTCGATATCGATGCCGTGCACCTCAGCCCCCAGGAGGCCCATTGCTATGGACTGAGAGCCCATACCACAGCCCACATCCAGGACGTGGACGGGATTCCCTGACTTTGAGCGTTTCAGAATCTCCTGTATCAACGTTTCCAGCTTTTGCGCATGAAGGTATCGGAAGTAGCGAGGCCATCGGAGCAGACGTGTATGGGCGTAATAATAGTCGCGAAAATCGTCCGCAAGTCCTTGTCCAAGATATGAAAGCAGGGCTTCGTCGTCTACCTCTCGCTTCACTCCAGCGTATACCGCTTCAACAATCAGGTGAGGATCTCTAAGCTGCGCAAGGTCGAGGGGAATCACGGTCTCAGTCAATCCAGGGCAGGATTCTCTACGTTCTGTGGCCTAGCAATTGGCCGAATGAGCTGACGGTAGGCTCTGTTAATCTGGCCCCATAGTGGTGCCTTCGCCGGTTGAAGATCAAGCCGAATCCAGCGAAGAAGGCATACTTGAGGCGATCCTTGACTTTTCCGTATTTACGGACGAAGTAAACTGAGTTGACTGCCTCCGAATATTTTTTTCGCGGGCTGTAGCCGCCGATCCTCGCCGAACCCAGATGCCACATCACGGCTCGCGGGACGTACACCACGCGAAATCCCAATCGCACTGCCCGCGCCGCGGACCGCAGTCAGGAGCTGAATCGCAATGCCACGCCCCATGAAGCCGGCTCCGACTATCGCCACCTTGATCGGATTACCGCCTTGTTCGCGTTCTGATAATTCTTTATCAACAATAATCATCTTCAGTCCTTTCAGTTTTCAAATTTCGTCATCGCCATTCTCAGATTGAAACATAGGGCAAGCTTTTATCCTTTTCTGAGATTACCTGCACTTTAATGGGCCACCTAACCCCAAAGGCCGGATCGTCATAGCGAACACCCCGTTCACGTTCCCGATGGTAAAATTGCGAAACCAGATAAGTGACTTCAGTACTGTCTTCTAAGGTAATATAACCATGTGCGCAATTCTCCGGCACGTATAACATCTTATAATTATCCGCAGTCAGCTCCACGCCGGTCCATTGCTTAAAAGTGGGTGACTCCGGCCGCAAATCGATGACCACGTCAAAGATCGCGCCTCGGGTGCAGCGCACGACTTTGGCCTCCCCATGAGGGGGAGCTTGATAATGTATTCCTCTGAGGGTCCCCTTTTTTTTGTTAAACGAGATGTTGGCCTGAACCAGATGAGGCACCAAAGAGTGCAATTGGAATTCTTTTTGACACCAGGATCGAGCAAAAAAACCCCGCTCGTCTTCCACCCTCTCCACCTCTAGAATAAATGCGCCTCTCACCTTCGTTTCTTTAAAGATCATGTTAGCTGTAAATCCTCAAACCGCTCAATTTGACGCTGCATGAGAAGCCGCATGTCTCTGTTTTGCTGGTAACCCTGGTACCATTCGACGACAAGTTCTAAGCTTGTTAACAATGAAAGCTTAGGTGTCCACCCCAGGAGACTTCTGGCTTTAGAAGAGTCCAGCCGAAGATGTGTAGATTCTGGCGGATGCTCTGAATGGTCTAACTCCCAACGAACTTCGTCTCCCCAGAGATGACTTAGGTGATCGACGATCCAAGAGACTGGCTTGGCATCTGCGGGGTCGGGACCAAAGTTCCATGCCTGCGCCAACTGCGGGCCTTTGAACTATAAGCGCTCTGCGAGGCACAAATAGCCGCTTAGCGGCTGCAAAACATGCTGCCACGGACGAATTGCGTCCGGGTTGCGTATGGCAACGGGCTTCTTTTCCATCAACGCAGCCATAATGTCCGGAATTAATCTGACTCTCCGCTCCACCTAAAGTATCCTCTTCCCAATATCCCCAAAACCATTCCCTGTTCTCGTACCGCTTGTCGCTGGTAATCACCACCACTGACCGAACGTTTCCCGATTCCCCCATCCCCTCCAGCACCGTTAACGGTGCCCATCACGTTTGTCGCATAAGTTGTCACGGGATCACGATGCCCGTGACGCGCCAACCCGGTGCCCGCATCTCATAGTCCGATGCCTTCGTAACGCGCCACGCTGTCTTTGGCCAGCATCCGGCGACCGTCAAGGACAAGTGGAGGTCGAGGCAGTGCGGCGATGAGCTCGGGCAGCCGTTCGAACTCTTGCCACCGGGTCATGATCATCACGGCGGCGACGTCATCGAGCGCTGACTCCAGACTGTCGACAAATTTGACGCACCCGCCGAGGACCTTCTCGGCTTCCCTCCGGGCGATCGGGTCAAAGGCCTTCACGACTGCGCCCTCGCCAAGGAGCGAGCGAGTGACGGCCAGCGACGGGGACTCGCGGATGTCGTCGGTTCCCGGCTTGAACGCCATGCCCAGCACGGCGACGTTGAGGCCGCGGAGATCGGGCAGGTGCTTGCGCAGGAGTCGCAGCATCTGCGCCGGTTGCGCCTCGTTCACGCCGATGACAGATTCCAGCACGCGCATCGGGTTGCCGGCGTCACGCCCGAAGGCGATGAGCGCCTTTACATCCTTGGGGAAGCAGCTGCCACCGAAGCCGCACCCCGCCTCGAGGTACCTGAGCGACGCCGGCCAGATCCTGTCGCCGTCGGCCTGGATAGGGGAGAAGCGCTTGTCCAGATGCACGCCTCGCTGCACGTCGACGACGTCCACGCCGACGGCCGCACACAAATTGGCGATCTCGTTCGAGAAGCTGATCAAGGTAGCTAGCAGGCTATTGGTCGTGTACTTGATCATCTCAGCCGTCGTGGGGTTCGTGCGAATCTTGTCGGCGACGAATGGCGCATAGAGCTCGGCGAGGGCATCCTGGCTGCGCTCGTCGATGCCGCCGAGCACGATGCGGTCCGGCGACATGAAGTCGGCGACGGCGTCACCTTCACGTAGGAACTCGGGGGTCATGCCCACACCGAAGTCGACGCCAGCCTTCTTGGCCGACCGTTCTTCCAGGATCGGAAGGACGACTCCGGTGGTAGTGCCGGGCACCACCGTACTCTTCACCGACACGACGTGGTATCGGCTCTTGTGGCCTAGGGCCTCGCCGATCTGGCTGGCGGCCTGACGGATCTGGGCGAGGTTGATGTGCTCGCCGTCGAAGGGCGTCCCCACGGCGATCAACGTCAGGTCGCTGCCGAGCACGGCCGCTTCCAGATCGCACGTGGCCCACAAGCGCACCCCGACGTTGCGCTTGAGCAGCGTGTCAAGGCCGTTTTCGAAGATCGGGGCGACGCCTTGGTTGATGAGGTGGACCTTTTGTGCGTCGACATCGACGCACGTCACGTGGTGGCCTACCTCGGCGAGCCCGACGGCGGACACCAGCCCGACGTAGCCGGTCCCTACGATGGAGACTCGCATGCTCAGGCGTCCTTCGCCTCTCGGTTGTCCAGGTACCACAACAGCGACCTGGTCAAGCCGTCCTGGATCGTGATGGTCGGCTCGTAGCCCAGTTCGGTACGGGCCTTGGTGATCAAGGGGCATCGCCGGTTGGGGCTGTCGACCAGGTAGTCGCGGTCTTCGTTCGAGCCCCGCACGACACGGCCGGTGTAACCCGTTCGCTTTCGAGCCAAATCGACGATCAGCTCGGCGAGCGCAGCCATAGAGATCTCCGGCGCTTCTGCGCCGATGTTGTAGGCCTCACCCACACGGCCTTTCACCAGGACCTTGTAGTACCCGACGGTGGCGTCGGCGATATAGCAGAACGTCCTGGTGGGCGTGCCCGCCGAAAGGAGCTCGACGTCACGTCCCTGGACGAGGTCCCGTGCGAAATCGGCGATCACGCGACGGTCGGTGATCTTGAGACCGGGACCGTAGTTGTTGAACGGGCGGGCTACCTTGATGGGCAGGCCGTGGCGCCGTGCGAAGTTCACGCACAACGTCTCGCCGTAGCGCTTGGATTCGTCGTAGCAGGCACGGGGGCCGGTGCAGCTCACGTTGCCGCGGTAGGTCTCCGGCGTCGGGATGAACTCCGGGGTGGGGTCGCCATAGATCTCGCTTGTCGAGCAAAAGAGGAAGCCGGCCAGCGGGCGCCCGGCGCGCTGCTCTTCCAACGCGTACTCGAGTAGATGCCGCAGGCCGTTGACGTTGGCGTCCATCGTCTCAATCGGGTACATCCGGTAATACGTCGGCGACGCGATCGAGGCCGCGTGGATCACGTAGTCGAAGTGCTCCATGCCGGTGGGGAGCGGCTCAGTGATGTCGACGCGGGTGAGGGTGAGGTAGCGGTCGCCTTCGAGGCGAGCCAGCCACTCGGGCATGCCCCGGACATAGTTGTCGTAGACCGTGACCTCGATGGGATCGAGGCCCGCGACCCGGTTCCAGTGCAGCGCCGCCTGGACAAGGTAGTGACCGAGGAAGCCGGCGCCTCCCACGATCAACAGGCGCCGACCTGACATCTCCGTGAGCTCGTCCCCGAGGCCCACGCAGATGTGCCCGAGATCGGCGGCGACGACAGCGTTGGCGTCCTTCACGCCCTGCTCCCATCTGGGGCGAACAGCTGGTCTTGCTCGGCTCGCAGGCGATGCACGGTGGTGCCAGTGGGCGGTTCAACGTCGTCATAGGTCAGGACCTCGTCTCGACCTACGTCTCGCTTCAGGCGGCACCCTTCGGCCAGGCCGATCGGCAGCAGGTTCTCGGCACGGACGACATCGTAGTTCTCGCACTGACCATAGGTCATGTAGTGCCCGAGACCATCCAACACGTCGCCCGCGTGCAAGTCCGTCTTGGCGGTGGCGACAACGTCCACCATCGGCGGCCCGGCTGGCGCGATAACGGTGTCCCCAAACAGCGCGACGCGCGCGACCGACAATGGCACCTCGAAAACCGTCAGGTGGTACGGGACGTAGAAGCTATAAACTGGACCCTCGCCGAGCTTGCCGTAGTTGAGGTAGTGGGCCTGGATACCGTCGTGGGCCTCGGCGAACACGAAGACGCCCGGGCTCGGCTTGGCGCCGACCACGTAGTCGACGATGCCGCCGAGCTCGCGCAGCTGGTCGAGGTCGTACATCCTCACCATGTCGTCGACGTGACCGTCCCAGTGGATACCGATCATGCCGCGCTGGGCGACGCGCATGCGGGTGGCGTTGGCGACGACGGCCTCCTCGAAGGAGATCTTCGTGCCGTCGGCAAAACTGGTGACCATGCTCGCCGTCTGGCCCCACTGCTTGGCGAAACCTGCCTGCGTTGTCGGGTTGCGGTACCGGTCCTGGAGTCCCTTGATGTTGCCGCACACGAGTGGGCGCAAACCGATCGACTTCACGAAGCGATACAGATTCAGCTGCACCCCCGGTTGATCGCCGTCGCAGCCCGTGACGATGACGCCGGCCGCATCGGCCTTGCGCTTCAGCAGCGGGCCGACGGTGCCGTCGAGCTCTGCGTTCATGAGTACCAGGTGCTTGCCGTGCTCGATCGCCGCCAACGTCACCTGGGCGCCGTGCTCGACGTGTCCGGTCGCCTCGACGACCACCTCGATGATCTCGGATTGGCAGACAACGGCCGGATCGTCGGTCACCGCGTAGCTGCCTCGCCGGATGGCGTCATCGAGTTCCGCCCCCGTGGTGACGACCACGACGTCTTTGACGCCCGCAGCGACGTAGGCATCCAGCGCGGCGCCGATCGTTCGGTTGCAAATCGCCGCCAGCTCCATGCCGGGCGTGTACCGGGCGACCTGGTTGGCGATGCCTCGGCCCATGAACCCGGCGCCAAACATCGCGAAGCGCACGGGATTATGGTTTCGCGCTCTTTCTTCCAACGCTCGGTCAACGATGATCATGATTTTACTCTCCGCGAGAGTTGATGATATACGCGCTTCTCAGTTCGGTAACCTTGAAAATCACAAGGGGCTACAGAAGAATTCATCGTCAATTCGCCTCGTGCGGATCAGGTGCCGGAGCTTAAGCCCGGTGTACGCGCTGAACTCAAAGATGACCGCCGTCATGCGAGTTTGCTCGAACATCTCAAAGAGCCGAATCGCGCCCATCTCCGCGCTGCGCCTGCGATATAGCCATCCACGCCTGTAACAAATAGTCTCATGAAGGTCCTCGCATTTCCGAAATCCCGAACCTCCGGGATTACCAAATTCTCCAGGGGGCTTTCTCGGAATTCCAAAGCTCCTCCAGAATGTTTTTCTCTTTCAACGTGTCCATACAGGACCAGAATCCTTGATGCCGGTAGCCCATGAGCTGGCCGTCGCGCGAGAGCGCCTCGACGGGCTCCCTTTCCCAAACCGCCTCATCGCCTTGAATATAGTCGATGGCTCTCTGGTTCAGGACGAAATACCCGCCGTTGATCCATCCCTCGCTGGCCTCGGGCTTCTCATAAAATTCTGTGACCTGATCTCCTCGAAAGCCGATTCGGCCAAAACGCGCCGGCGACCGAACCGTGGTAACCGTGGCGAGCTTCCCATGAGACTCATGGAATTCCCACAAGCCACGCAGATCAAGATCGGCAACACCGTCTCCGTAGGTAAACATAAATGTCTCATTGGGCTCCAACCAGCCGGCGAGACGTTTGAGTCGACCGCCCGTCTGGGTATGTAAACCTGTATCGACCAAATGAACCTTCCAATTGGGTCGGTTGCCGTTTTTGTGAATAACCGTTTTCCCTGAAGCCACGTCAATCGAGATATCGCTATTGAATGCATGGAAGTTGAGAAAATACTGTTTGATGATCTCTGCTTTGTACCCGAGCGCAATTATGAACTCGTCTATCCCGTGAGCAGCATAGATGTTCATGATATGCCACAGAATAGGTCGACCACCGACTTCTACCATGGGCTTGGGGCGAAACTCAGTCTCTTCGGTGAGCCGGGTTCCCAAACCCCCGCAAAGGATTACTACTTTCATAAAGGTCCCCTTCCATATCTCAACGTTACACGTTTTTCTGCTGATACGATCCGCCAAGCCGGGAAACAGGTGCCATAGTCCCGTGGATCCACTGGTAGAAATGGCTGAACCGTCCGCCCTTCAGCGCGAAGTCCACCCCCAATGTCACCACTTCGCTCGGATAGAGCCGTGCCTGAGGGTACTTGGGCACATCTTTCATGTAACCATCAACTTGGCAGAACACGTGAAGATAACAACTTCGGTCGCCATCGGACCTCCTTGAATGAGTTTTAATCCCATCATATTTTCACGGCGGCTCCTTGATTTATCAACCTCTTCCCAAACTAGCACTAATGTTTATCTAGGCTCCTCGAAGGTTCTCCGTTTGATGAACACGCGCACCGGCCCTGATGACCACACTTGCATATACACAAGTTCTTGAGACGATGCCCACGCTTGCGTGTAGTTGCCTTTTACAGCAACAAACGATGTGCGGTCTGCGTCGACAAGAATGACGGCGCACGGAGAAAAACCAGCAAACGGATTCACCGCAGATTTGACCGCGGAAATATTCGTTACATTAACATGTTCAATGCGAAGTCGCTGACCGTTCGTTTTCGGCAAAAGAACCCAGAAAGGGTATTCCAAATCATAGTCACCGATAAGGAGCCCCACGTTGGAGCACCGTAGAGTCTCTACAAAGCGCGCCGCCGCAAAGTAGTGGTCTCGGACGCCGGTATGCCGCAAGAGGAGTCGGTCAACCCTGCTTGTGTTCAAGACAGTGCTATTGGGCCCAACTCCGACCAGCGGCCGGATTTCGTTTCGAAAAACATGCAACGTTGATGCGGCGATCAGAAGAACAGTGAGCGAGAGAGCAATTTTGTAACTTGTCCTCCTGAGAAGCACAACAGAAATAAGTGGGGACCAGAGTACAAAGAGGGGTAGGTGGCGTCGACTATTCCATGGTTCCCATTTAAGATATAAACAGAAAATGAGGAAAGCGGCGATAAGTACAGTCGCATATATGGTAAGATCTCCTGCCCCTCGTTGCTGGCGCGAGGCCAAAAGAAGCGCAAGCGATAGCATAATGAGCATAAGATGGACAGGGTTACCAGCGAGATCCTCAAGTGTTGAAAACCCATTTATACGGAACGGACAGCACAAGTGTTGGAACGACGTGCGCGGATCACTCGCGTCAATTCCCATGGAGACGTGAAGAGTACGAATACTATTGAAAATCGCTGTATTAATACGCTCGCTGGGAGTACCCATGTGTAAACTGATGTTGCGAATGACGTTTGAGCCGAACGCGCGGGGCCCGAACACTTCGTTTAAGGCCGTGGGTACGTGTCCAATACCGAGCGGATGCGTAAAGAGCGTGTGATTCCGCGCATAGTGCCCCATGTTAACGCTCAGCACGATGGCACCCATCACGAGCAAGGGCTGCCAGGCCCTCCAGCGCAAGTGTCTTAGTGCCAAAAAAGTACACCACACCATTAGGGGGGGTGCATAGAGATAGGCTGTTGCCTTGGCCAAGAGCGCCAGCGCCAGGCTAGCACTGACCCCCAATGCATTCGCCCAGCTCGGCCGCATTTTGAACTGGAAGATATAATGCGCGAGGCAGACCAGCCAGAACGACGCAACATAGTCATTTTGTGTGCTTGAGGCCTGGAGAATCCCCATCGGGATGGTGGCAGCTATTACGGCAGCGACCACCTGACCGCGGGTACCAGCCCCCAGTTGCCTGGCAATCAGCGACACTCCGATAACGCTCCCAACCATGCTAAACCACTGAACGAGGTTCGCCCACCGGTCACCGCCGCTCAAGACCTGAAAGTGCAAAATCGCAAACTCCGCCCAAGGGGGGTGGAAGAGCTGGTAGAGGATATTCGTTGGATAGTGAGCGACGGTTTGATTCTGGACCCAGTGCATCACACGGGCCATGTGGTAGGTCATCGAATCGGAATTATTTGGTGGCGCCGCGAATGCCACCAAGCCCACTAAGGCTGCAATACTGGCCACTCCTGCCATACACCAAAACTCAAATCGTGGAATAGAGGGGAATTGCAGAAGGGCTGTGAGCTTCTCCCTGTTGCTTATCGTAACACAGATAGCAGCCGCCAGCAGAACGGCTCCAACCCACAGCGCGAGGAGCCAACCAAATGTGATCAGACGGAAGAGACTCAACACCTCGGTCATCGCCGTCACGGCAAGTCCCCATGTTACAGCGGCTGCCAGAAAAGAAACACGCCAGCGAGTCACCACACCTCGCTCGCTGCAAATCGCCGCATACATGACAACAAAAACAGCAAAACAGAGTACAGGAACAATTCCCAACATACTGGGGTAGAAAAACACAATCGCCGATGCTGAGAGACTGAAGAGACAAAAAATCGGGGTTAGAACAGTAACGGTGTAGCGTGACAGAAAGGGAGCCGCAGGTTCGAGAACAGCGAGTAATGAGGAAAGAGTCTTGATCAGTAGGGTTAAAACAGAACTTGACGCAATAACCAGCAGTGAGATGACCCACATTATATCGTCTGCATCTTGAAGGTAATGTGATAGCGGATGGATGCTTTGCCCCTCAATGATCGAGTTTAAAAACTCTATCGATTCCCCCTTGTACATTGCTTCGATAAGTCGATACCCGAATAGAGCATAGAGAATCCAGGCTATGGCTATACACAGAAGTACAACCGAATTCAGTACAATCAGGATTCTGTTCTGTTCAATCCATCTTTTCATGATCAGAGTGCCTGACATTTTATCGTCGCACCGCTGTTTAAAGCCGGTCTCAGAGGGTTCGATATTCCAAGCTGGGGTTGTTTGAAGGTGCTTGCGTCGAGCGCCTGTCGCGGGCCTCACGGGTTGCGTTTGCGCAGTCCATCCCAAAGGCCTCGAGCCTCGGCAGAAACAGCTTTGCGATTGACTCTGGGCGTTTGCACCCCGGCATAGATCAAGCCGAAGAAGGCGTACGTCAGGCGATCCTTGACTTTTCCGGATTTGCGGACCAAGTAGACTGAGTTGATTGCCTCCGATTATTTCTCATCCTCGACTGCCGCTTAAGAACCTCGATGGGATTGACAGCGAAATTTCTGAAGTCAAAATGGCGCCGTTGCCTAAAACTACCTACGGCAGGCAAAGAGGTAGTGGCCGTCGGGCTGCCGCGCCTCCAACCGCTTAGATAAGAAAACATTCAAATCCCGCTCCCGATTCACGGCCATTGGACTGGAGCGACGGGGGGGTATCGCTACGCCGAGGTCGCCGCTACGTCGCGCGCCAGTTTTGTGTGGAACGCTGCGCGCCAGGGACGAAGGGACGGCAAGCCAAGGGCAGCCCAGGCTGCGTTGGCCAAGACCGAGTACGCGGGGCGGCGCGCCAGCAAGCCCAGGTCGGCCGAGGTGATGGGCGCCACCCGGCTCGGGTCGGTTCCGACTTCCTCAGCGATCGCCCGGGCGAATTCGAACCAGGAACAGGACCCGCTATTGGTCAGATGAAATGTCCCGCTCGCCTCGCGCGCGAGCAGCTCCGCGATCGCCTCTGCCAAGTCTCCCGCATAGGTCGGCGAGCCCACCTGGTCGGTCACCACGGCCAGCGGGTCGCCGGCTCGCAAGCGTTGCAGGATCGTCGCCACGAAATTCCGCCCGACATGTCCGTAGAGCCATGCCGTGCGCACGATCGCCCAGCGCGCGGCCGAGGCTCGAACGTGGATTTCGCCGGCCAGCTTGGACCGCCCGTAGACGTTCAGGGGCGCCGGCGGGTCCTCCTCGAAGTACGGATGTCCCTTGGTTCCATCGAAGACGTAATCGGTGCTGATGTATAGCAGCCATGCTCCGACCGCCTGACACGCCTCCACGGTCCGTCGCGTTCCCTCGGCATTCACGGCGTGCGCCCAGATAGGATCTGTTTCGCACCGTTCCACGTCCGTCGCCGCGGCGGCATGCACCACATGGGTAGGCTTGAGATGAGCCATCTTGGCTGGGGCTTCCTCGGAGATCACATCGATCTCTTGGCGCGTGGGGGCGAGGACCGTTCCTAGCTTCGCGAGGCGCGGGATCAGTTCCGTGCCCAGTTGGCCGCTCCCCCCGGTGATCAGGATCCGCCGCTCCACTTGCGCCTCCGTTGCTCCTCCACTCCAGTCCTTCCGCTACAGAACAACGCCCTCTCGTTCAGGGCTTGTGGAATCTCCTGCTTTTCTAAATATCCCCAAATTTTGTTCGAGTCCGGTGATGCCGGGCTCCCGACCCTCGCCTCAGGGCATCGGTTTGCGCAGGCCCTCCCACAGGCCCCGGGCCTTGGCGAAGACAGCTTTGTGATTGCCGCGCGGCGTTTGCACCGCCAGCGCATAGATCAAGCCGAAGCCGGCGAAGAAGGCGTACTTGAGACAATCCTTGAATTTTCCATGCTTGCGGACCAAGTAAACCGAGTTGATCGCCTCTAGGTACTTTTTCTCAGGCGTGTAGACTCCGATGGTTGCCGAGCCGCGGTGCCACATCACCGCTTGCGGCACGTACACTACGCGGTATCCCAACTGGCGCGCTCGCATGCAAAAATCCGTGTCGTCGTGTCCCCACCCAGCCAAGTTTTCGTCGAGAAAATTGAGCTTTTCGAATACCTCTCGCCGCGCCATGAAACCGCACCCAGGAAAGTAATCCACGTCTTCGACCTTGTGATATTGGCCGCGATCGATTTCCCCTGAGCCACGCTCAGTACTCACATTTTGCGTGTAGGTGATCCTTCCCCCAGCGCACTGAATTTTTCCGGACCCGTCATCCCAGTATGTCTTCGGCCCTACCACGCCGATTCGCGGGTCGGACCCCGCCACCGCGACCAGTTCGTCGATGAGACGCGCATCGATGTGGGCGTCATTGTCAAGGGAGAATACGTAGTCGTTGCCCCGCGCGACGGCTTCACGAAAACCGCGGTTGCGGCCTCCGGTGATGCCAAGGTTTTTGACGCATTTCAAAATGAGCGCGGGGGGAAACAGAGCGCGCAGGTACTCCGCCGAGTCATCCGTTGAGGCGTTGTCAACCAGAATGATCTCTTTATTGGCGTACGGCGAGTCCATCACGCTGCGCAAGCATCTTTCGGCCAGCGCCTTGCCATTGTAGCTGAGAATAACAATCGCGACCTTTGGCAGTGCCTGGCCTTTTTCAGTCCGTGGTTCCACTCTTCCTCCCTGCTAACATGCCGCCTTCGCCGCGCAACTCATTTGCATGAGCGACGCGCCCACAGTGCAAGGGCTGATTTGGTGCGTCGTCACGCTTGCCAGTATATTTCGGACAATGCTCGCATTCGTAAGGCAAAATTCCCTCCCGCATCTTCTTGCGAAACACAGAGTACAGCCCACCGTTCCATATCTTGTGAAACGGATTCTCGACCAAATTGCCGAAGCTGCGGCGATTCTGAGCCTTTCGATCGCCAGTCTGCGTAGTATAACAACAAGGATTGACATAGCCGTCGTAAGTCACAAAATTTCTCTTCCACGGAAAATCGCATTGCTGCACCCGCAATTTGTCAAAAAGTTCAACCTTTACCAGGACGCCGAGCTCGCGGGCCCGTTTGAGCGCCTCTTGGAATTTCCTCTCGATCTCGCGCTTCACGCGGAATGTGTCGAGCCCCGCCGTGCTATCGAACGTGATAACATTCACGAATACGACCATCCCGATACCCATGTCATGCGCCAGCTCCACGATGGCAGGCAGCTCATGATAATTCGTCAAACAGACGACGGCGTTGATCTTGACTTCCGGGCGCTTCTTTCCCATAGTGCGCTTGATTTCGAGGAGTCGCCGGGTATTGGAAATGACCTTATCGAAATTGGCGCCCACGCGGATCTGCTCGTAGGTTTGCTTGCTGGCGCCATCCAGGGAAAGAAAAATATGATCGACTTCCAGCTCGATAAGTCGCCGCGCAGCCTTTTCGGTCATCAGGGTGAAATTATCGTTCAGCATGACATAAACGCCTCGCGACTTGAGAAATTCCACGATCCTGAAGAAATCGCGGTTCATCAAGGATTCGCCGATGCCGGTCAAATCGATCCGCTTCAGTTTCGGCAAATTTTCCACCATCTTTTGGAAGTCATCGAACTTGAGGTCCGCCGGCTTCTCCGTCCAGTAAGAAAGCTCGCAGAAGGTGCACTTAAGATTACATTTAGTCGTGCATTCGATTTGAATGGACCGCGGCGAGACGGAGACAGACGGAAATCGTTTCGAGATTTGATAGAACAAGTGCTCAGACAAATCCAGATAGCCTACTCGGATAGTGTTACGTAGACCGACGTGGCGAAGTTTGTAAGTAAGAAGGTCCCAATAGCTATTTGCGAGTCCCACTTTCTAAAGCCTCCTTTCCGATCACCGACTTGGATGTCATCAACACCCAGCTCCACAGCGTTTGGAGATCGCCTGCTGTGATCGATTTTGTCTTCAGATTGCCCATCAAATAGACCGCCGCGAAAACCGCCGACCCGGCGGACAGTTTCCATAATGGGTTGGCTCCCAGGAGCGCCACAGCCGCAGAGCATGCAGCCGCAAGAATCGCTACCAGGGCTACTCGACTCAATCCCTGCCAAGGTACGAGCCGACCTAAACTGACATTTAACCGACTCCGAATCTCAAATATGAGCAATGCCGCAAACAAGTAGCCGGTCAACACCGCGGCTATTGCGGGTCCCAACCAGCCAGCGTCCCGGATCAGCATATACCCGACGACCATGTTGACAATCATCGTGCCCACCTGCGCTTTGAATACGAACTTGGTCTCGCCCAGCGAGGCCAGCACCTGCTCCAGGACCGTGATACGCATGGGCACGAAAAGCAGGAAGATCCGAAAGGGCCAAACGGCCTCCGCATATTCTGATGAAAACAAACCCACGACGACCGGCTCGGCAAATACCATGAGAAACGCGGCAACCGCAAACACGGGCAAGGCTAGCTTCAGCATGGACTGATGCCACAATTGCAGAAATCCTTCGATGTCCCCCGAGGTAAATTTCTTAGTGAGTTCCCCCATAATAACGGAGACTACCGGGACTGAGGTTACCCCGGCGAGCGGAATCTCAAACGCTCCGGCCGCATAGAGCGCAAAAACCGCCGGCGGATAGAAGAGCGCAATCAAGACTTTGTCTACTTGATAGTTCAAAGCTCCGGCCAAAGTCGCGAACCCGTAAGGCGCGGAAAATGCAATCTGTGACTTCCAGTCTGCAAGCGAAAAACGAAACTTTATTCTACGCACCGGCTGCCAGACCATCCAAACACCCAAAAGCGATTGAGCGATGCCGTATACGACGAGCGCCTTGAAAACCAGATCGAGTCGATGCTCTAGAATCCCGGCCGCTGCAACCGCCGCGACCATTGCCGTCTTAGTGACAATTTCGAACAGCGCCGCATGTTTTGTGCGACCGAGACCGATCAAAATCGCGTCGGTACTGACCGTCGGGAGCGTTATTAGAGGATAAATAGCAAACAGGCGCAGGTAGTAAGCCAGCGCTGGATTATTGAAATAGATGGCCAGCCAGTCTGCCAGGACGTACATCGAGATCGAAAACGGCAGGGCCAAAACCGTCAGGCTGACCATGGTTTGAAGGATAAAACTTTTTGTCTTCGCATCGGGCAGGCGCGGCAGAAAGTAATAGACGCTCACCGGCAACCCCAGCGCAAAGAGATAGAGCAGCGACTTGTTGACGAGCCATACCTGGTTGAACGTACCAAAATCCGTGCGCTCCAGGGAACGCGCTAAGACCACGGCGATGAGCAAGAAGCACCCGTGCGAGATGGCTTTACTCAGCATCATCAACATCGCGCTAGCCGCAATTCGTGTAGAATCCAAGTCCCCGTCCCCTATCTTCGAAGTCACTGCTCAAGTCCCCGATGGTCTTAACCGTCTCGCGATAAGCCGTCGAAAATGCGCGCCACCATTTCCGCGCTATGTTTGGAAGAATAGCTCTCGACGGCTGGATCCGCGTCAATTCGTTCAGACGCTTTCAAGTCGACGCCTTGCCAGACCTTTTGAAGCGCATTTCGGATGGCAGATATGTCCTGGGCCGGAACTGAGATTCCTTTGGAGTAGTGACGCATCAAGAGTTCCAGATCCGAGCCCGGATCGGTCAAAGCCAGGAGCCATTTTCCTGCCCGCATGCACTCGTACGCCTTGTCGGGAATGCGGTTTCCAACCGTGTTCACGACACACATGCGCGAAGATAGGACAGTTTGAATGCAGGCTCGATGGGACATGAACGGCTCTACACGGATGACCTCGGGATGCACCATGGCTGCACGTTGACGCAGCAGCTCGTCGTCCCGTTTCCCCATGAAAAGAAACTCAACTTTATCTCCCAATCGCGGGTCCAGTCCGATCCATGCATCGATAGCCTTCAGAAAACAGTCGCCGTCCCGACCTTTCTCACAAAAATGATTTCCCGGGTAGATCACTCTAAACTTGGAAGGCGTCGGGACACTCTCCGGAGCGAAAAGATCTTCGCTAAATCCAGTCGGAATGACGGAAATCTTTTTCTGCCATGCGGTCCCATATCGCGCGGACATTCCGCGCGATATGTCCGCATACGCCACGGTGATGTGCTGCGCGGCGCGAAGCGCGGAAGCTTCCAGTTGTTGGTCAAACCATTCAATGAATCGCGGCCGGCCGGAGAGCCAATAGGCATCACTCCACGGAAACGCGAAATCGGCCACCCAGGGGATGCCCAAAGATCGCGCCACTCGCCGCGCCACAAGATGTGAAGTCGGACGTAGAGAGACAGAAAAACACATTTTTATTGGGTATTCTCGGGCAACACGGAGAGCGCGCCTAACAGCCGCGGGCAACCAACCAATTTTTCCGTCAGGCACTGCGAGTTGACTTGCAAACCGAACCATCCGCTTCAAGACGCCGGTGTTTTCCGGAACCATTCCATCCCGTGGCTGGCGTACTGTACGAAAATCAGTTCGAAATGGAACAAGAACTCTTGACGGTGCAACCGTAAATTTCGGGCAATTCAAATGTCCGTCCGACGTCTCAATATTATCCTCTTGGCCTCCCGAGCACGAGTGAGCCGTCAGGATAACGGGCCGCCAATCAAAGGATGGAAGGTTCTTTGCCAACTGATAGGTCCGAATAACTCCGTGCGTCCGGATCTCCGGAAAGTCGTAGCAGATCACGAGAACGTGACGCGGGCGAGAGCCAGGGAATCCTTTCCCTGTTCCGTTGCTATTAGAACCGCTCATTCTCTTGGCTGTGTTTCACCTTGGGGTCGGCTGGTCACTGAACCCGGCTCTTCTTAATCGCCTCCAGGTCGTGAGCGATGAACATCTGCCTCAGCCGGGGTTGTTGCTCCTGGAATGGACGCCAGAGGTTGACGTCGAACCATCGATCGATCTTTATCGACTCGTTGGCTTCGTTGAACTCGCGAATGGCAAGGCGTTCTCCGGCATAGGAGTGACTCCAGTAGTTATTTATGTCATCGAAATATAGGAAGACTCGGCTCAGAGTATGTTTTCCCGGCAATGACAAAACCTTCAACGCCTCCCGCGTCGATGAGTAGAAGTCGAGATCGAACGAGATAAACCCGACCCTTGGCGCCGCTCCCTCAGCGACGAACTGGGGCACAGTGGTCTTCACATTACCCAAGACGAGTCTTGTTCTACTGGTCAATTTCGCGGCAAGCGAAGAGTAATCCATCTGGAACTCGCCTGGCTGCCATACGTCGGGATGGTCCCGGTAATCCCCTATCGGCGCCGGCAAGCCGCTACCGGTGTCAAATCCGTAGACTGCGATCCTTACCCCGGTGGCTTTTTCGACCGCCTCGGCATGCTTCTCGAGAAGCCTCAGGCCCTCGCCCGATGCGACGCCGAATTCGATAACCGAGATCGCCTCGACGCCCTCCCTGCTGGCCTGGTCTGCGGCAGCCAGCACGCCTACCAAATACTGCGCCATTTTAGTCGCGCCCCAAAGAGCCTTCCACCGGATGGGCGCTGGCAACAAGTAAAGGAGAATCCAGATCGCATCACGGAGCGGGGGCTCCATTGCTATGGCCTTAAAGAGATGCCTCAAGAACCGTCGTCCGGGGCGTTTCTCTCGGCGAATGAGCAAAGTTGGCTCTGCTACTGAAACATTCATCGCGCCCTCCCCGTTTTTCGCAGGTGTTCACCCTTGCTGGTCTTGAATTCGTTGCCGGCAACGAGCAAATACCCGGTCAAACCTGCCATCATTTTTCGCGCAGTATTTGCTCTCCGGAGCATGGTTGAGCCGTTAAGATGATGGGCTGCCAGGCAAAGGATGACAGGTTCTTCGCGAGCTGATAAGTCCGAATGACTCCTGCTGTGCCGATCCACGGAAAGTCGTAGCAGACCACCAGAACGTACCGGGAATAAGTACCTTCAGACCTCTCCGCCACGATCGGTTATTCCTTTGATGGAACCTCGCCCCTGGCTGGCACCGTCACGGCGTCTCGCGGTTGAACATAAGACGGCGTCGTTTTTTTTCGCTTGCGCCAATGCAGACGGTGGACTCCTGCCATTCGCTTGACGACGAAGGAGAGAAACGGAAAAACTTCCTTGCGCAGACTGACGAAGAACAGGCAGGACATCCGGCAGCTCGGACAAATCTCCTTCTGCACCTTGCCCCGATAGGCCTGGTTGTCTGGTCCGTAGTAAAGCTCGCTCGAGCTCTTTTCCAGAGCGTTTCCGATCGAGCTGCTGTTATGGCAGTACTGCAAGGAGCCGTCCGGATTCAGCAACAGGCCTTGATCCGCAAACGGACATGGCACGGTGCGCGTCGGCGCTCCCTCTAAGTTCTCGACAACATCCGCGTAGTAGTATGCCAGTGAGTCCAGCAGCGACGCTTCGGCCACCTGCCGCTTAAGAAACTCGGTTAAACTCACGCGGTCCTCGCCATTGACTTTGAGCACGTTTTCTATGTCGGCGTTGTGGTAATAGTCATCAGCCACCGAGGCGATTTGGAACGTAATGGGCATATTGAGCCGGTCGGCCAAATCCTTGAGTTTCTGCATCTCGCGGATGTTCATCGAAAATATCGTCGGGTCGATGCCTATATTAAACGGCACTTCCTTTTGCAGCCGCTTCATGAACTCGATGTTCTCCATGACCTTGGCAAAAGCCCCTTTTACGCCACGGATCTTATCGTGGGTCTCTCCTATGCCATCGAGGGACACCCCCAACGACAGGCGAATCTTGTGGTCAGCACAATACCGCGCCATGCGCGGGTACTGTTTTTCGATGCTGACGCGGTTAATCACGTTCGACGGCAGCAATATTTTCTTAAGCCGCGGCATGTGCTTGTGCATCAACTCGATGATCTCCGGCAGATCGTTGCGCAACGTCGGTTCGCCGCCGGCGAGAACGATGTACTCGACGCGGGAATAGACCGGATCGGAGAAAATCTTGTCGAATTGTTCCAAGCTCAACTCATGCGACGACTTGAGCTCCCAAATGTTGCACATCGCGCATTGCGTGTTGCACCTGAGGTTCACGTTGACGTGCAGCACGGTCGGGGCGATCACTTTCAGATGCCTCGTAACGTGGTTCTCCCACAAGTCACGCACCACCGACGGAATCTCTTTGACCACTTCTCCGACTGTCATCGCCATAGGACTTCTCCTCAACCTTTCCGTATCAACTTCGCAACGAAACGGCAGCAGCGCAGCGCTCTTCGATTCTGCCGTGGAGCCGCGCCATAAGGTTTGTCCACGCAAAGTCGTCGCACAAGGCCTCGAAACCACCGGCGTCCACCGCGCGGCCGGCCGCTAACAATTCGACGATCTTCTGTGGAAATGTCTCCACCGGCGATACCGCCAGCCCGCGATATCCTCGGGGAATGGCGCCGGCGCCTTGCGGGGTCGCCAAGACCGTCTTGCCAAATGCCAGGGCGGAGACGATCTTCGTCGACATACCGAAACCGAATGGCATCGGAGCAATGACCAAGTTCGCGCGCCGCAAATACGGCGCAAGATCGTCCACGAACCCGGTGTATTCCACACTGGAAGCCTGCAAATCCGCCGGCGGCTCCGCGCCGACGAGCTGGAATCTCACATCCGACCGCACCCGGGTGACCCGCGGCACGATCTCCTTTATAATATGCCGCGCCGCCCCGCGATTGTGCTCGAGACGAAAGTTTCCGAAGAACAGCACGACCGCAGGAGACGCCGGAGGCGGCGGGTAAAAAGGGTTCCACACTTCGGCATCGAAACCTTGCGGAATGACCTCGATCTTCTCAGGCTCCACCCACTTCGCATACTCGGTCCGGTCGCTTTCAGAAATGGCCACCACTAACCTCGCCGCGCGGCACGCCGCGCGCTCCGCCCAAAAGACGTAGGGCGCGAGCAGTCCTCGGCGAAAATCAGTTTTTCTCTGCTCGAGATACTTCTGGTACTCGACATTGTGGGAACTATAAATCAAAGGGATGCCGTGGCGCCTCGCCAGAGCCTTGCCGTACACTGCGGCCAAACCGTAATCTGCGAGCAGGTAGGAGAAGGTGCCACTTTTGAGCAGCCGGTCAGCATGGCGATACAGGGTCGGGCTGAAAAGAAAATAGCCCGGTTGAGAAAATTCAACGCGCACGCGTTGGCTGACGCCGAGCCGATCGTTGCGGTCATGAAGCCGCTCTTGAACCTCAGGACCAACGCGGTAGCCCGAGCCCGCCATGTTGACCAGGGTCACGTCATAAAACCGGCCAAGATGCCTGACAAAGGCGCCCATGCGCACGGTCGCGCCCGTCACTTGCAGGTCGGGATCGCAGACCGCCAAATACAGGAGCTTTTTTTTGGCCGGCTCAACGCCCTGGACCGACACGCGCTCTTCTTCTCGGACACCGAACATTCTCACCGCCGCTTGCGTCATCTGCCCGCCGGCGCCGCCTATTTAACCGCCTTGACGATGATGTGGAAGCCGAACGGCTTGACGAGGGCTTTCGGAACAACTTTACAGAGCGGAACCAGACCATAATTGTACAATTTGGCAAGAAGACCCGAGCGCTTGATGCTTTTCGAGGGAAATCGATCCGTCTCGATCTCCACCTTGGAAAACTTCCCGAACATGTTCTTGATCTCGGTGGTGGAATAGAGCTTGATGAGCGGCGCGTCTTTTTCCTCATGATCGAAGTGCCCGCCGGAGAGGCGAACCAGCAGCGGGTACCACGAAATCCGATTCCAGAACATGCAAATGACCTCTCCGCCAGGTTTGACTACCCTCAAGACTTCATCGATGGCCTTTTGAGTGTCGGGGGTATAGATAAAGACTCCGATGGCGACGACAACGTCAAAAGTATTGTCACCGAAGTCCATCGCTTCGGCATTTCCTACCAATAAGTTGCCGCTCAGGTTGTTGTAGACGAAGTATTTTTTCGCCAGCTCTATGTTCTTGGGAGAAAGGTCGAGGGTCGTCACCTGGGCGCCGTGGCGCGCAAACTCCGCCGCGTCGATTCCTATGCCGCAACCAATCTCGAGGACGGATTTTCCCTTTCGCTCTTTGAATCTTAACAGTTTTTCACTATGAGCGTAGGCCGCGTAGGTGCGATCGAATTTGTTTTTGATCTCCTCAAAAAACTCTCGCGAGCCAGTCTCCTTATCCGAGACTTGAATGCCGCAGGGATACTCATCCCAGTAATACTGCACGTCCTTTAGCGTTGTCATATTTTCCTTCCACCTGGTTTCGGAGTCTTCAGCTTTGAGGACTCCGGTTGCTCAAGAGATAATTTCCCATGGCGAGATAATCGAGATCGCCATCCTTAAAGGCCCGGATGGCATCGGCAGGGCTGCACACGATCGGCTCTTCGTGGATGTTGAAGCTCGTATTGATGATACTGGGAAGGCCGGTGATTTTCCGATACTCGTCGAGGATCCGGTAGTAGCTCGGATTAGTTTTCCGATCGATCAATTGCGGCCTGGCCGTGCCATCCACGTGAACCACTGCGGGGCAGTGTTGCTTCATCCAATCGGTACAATTAAAGGTAAGCGTCATAAACTTCGCCGGATACCTCGCCCCATCGAGATTCTCATAGCACTGGTCGGCATACTCCTCTAATGTGACCGGAGCGAAAGGCATGAATTCCGTCCGCTTGAGCCGCTTGTTGAGCCAGTCGTTAACCGTCGGGTCCGTGGCCTGATATAAAATGGATCGCCCTCCAAGAGCCCTGGGGCCATACTCCATCCGACCGTCAAACCTGGCGACCACGTGGCCCCGGGCAAGCAGTTCGGCGATCCTTCGCTCGATATCCGGCAAATATTCCGCAGCCAGCCCTTCCCGCACTGTCGCCTCTTCTATCTGTTTCGAGCCAAAAGTGGGACCGAAATAAACATCGGTCAACTTTAATGAATCGGCTCCCTGTGGAAACGCTTTGTCCAACGCGGCACTTGCGGCAAAGGCGGCACCCAGCGCCAGCCCTTCATCACCCATCCCCGGATGGACGAACAGGGACCGGACATTTTGCAGCTCGTGAACCCGCTGGTTCAATTTGACGTTAGCAAACACTCCTCCCGCGAGCGCAACGTCGCCGCATCCCGCCTTCTCCACCCAGTGTTGAATGTACGCAGCACAGACCTCCTCCAAAACCTGCTGCATGCTGTTGGCGAGATCCTCCCGTTTAAAGGAATGGGGCAAGGCCTTTTCAATTGCCTTGACAGCTGCCCAATAAAACACCTGTCCCCTATTGACGGTCGACCCATCGTCATACGCAATGAATCGCTTTAGAATATCCACATAGGCCGGCTCCCCGTACGCTGCCAACCCGGTGATCTTGCCTTCGTGCTTCTGGGCTTTAAAGCCGCAGAGGTGGGTGATGTAGGCATAGTAGTTCCCGATGGAATTGAAACTGTCGATGTTCCATACCTTGAGAAACTTTCCATCTTTGACGAAATATACCCGGGATGAAGAATTGTCTCCCGCGCCATCCATCGTGATCACCGTTGCTTCGCGGAGTCCGCTGGTAAAGTATGCTGAGCAGGCATGGGCAAAGTGGTGGTCAATGAATCGGATCGGACACGTGAATCCCCACTGGCGGCGTAGCCGTTCTTCGACCGCTTTTCGCCGCATTCTTCCTAACAAACCCTTAAAATCATAATATGATTTCCGCAAAAAAGGCCTGGCTCCCAGGGCCTGGTTGACAACGGACGAGACGTTCAACAAAACTTCCTTCAGGGGCGCCTGTTCCCTCAGGAGCCAACCGTCATAGGCGATCGCTTCCTCTCTGTAAAACTCGTTGACTGTCGCTACCGCAATAGCATCTATCTCATCCGGTTTAGTCTGGGTGTCCGAGAGCGTCCTATCAATCGATTCTTTCGGAAAACCGGTAGCCATCTTCGCCCTGATTAGACGTTCCTCATGGACGGCATAGATGATGTGCCCATCCTCAATGAGGGCAGTGCCACCGGTCATGCCATCGGATATGCCCAAAACTTTCATTGTGCCGAATTGTGCATCAGGTCACTCTTACCTTTATCTTTAAAGTCTTTGAACCCTTCTGCGTGAACCATGCGACAGATTCCTGAACCATGTCGATCTCCAGTATGTAATCTCCCGGATTATTTGGAGGTGTGACCGTTAGTTGCATTTTCACTTCCCCCTCTGGTTTGATATCGAAGGGCAATTCACTTCGACCATCATCAACCACGACTGTTTTCGCCCACTCGTTAAGCCAGTGATTGCCGAGATGCACTTTAAACCTGCCGTCCTTCCGAGCAAGCGCCGGCCATGCCGAGCTACTTGTGTTCCTGAGAATCACGTCAAGGGTCTCCTGCCGCCCTGCTCTGAATTTATTGATCGTGTTTACCATCATTATGGTGGCGTTAAAGGCAGAATCAGGCAATGCAGACTCTGCGAATGTTAAATCAATGTCTTCGCCATTCATTACCGATGATGGGGATCGCAATTCAAAAATGTAAAGCAGCGGCACCCCTTGACGCTCCACGACGTGGAGCACCCTCCCCCGAGCTTTTTCGTGGCACTTGAAACGAGTCGTGGTAAGAAAAACGTGCGGGTCCTGGTGGCGTTTAACGTTAATGAATCTCTGTCGAGCATCAGGGCCTTCAAAGAAATGACCCGTCAGGAATGGGACGGAAGAACAATTAGCCACGCGGATTTTTCTCGAGGTATCTACTCGATAGTTGTGGATAACCCACTGCGCGCCTTCCTTATATGAACTGCCCCAGTAGTCGGTCTCAAAACGTTTGGAAGCGGACGGCAGTCCGCCGGCCACGGCCCGGTTGAAATATACTGATTGATAAGGGTGTACTTGGATCATATCCATAGCGGTAATGCCCGTGCATACGAATATTACAGCAGTGCACCCGTACCTAATGATAGCCTTGGTATTGGATCGGAGCAGGCTTGCAAATGATACTCCGGCGAGAATAGCGAGGGGCGGCAAAACAAACAAAAAATGTCGTATTCCATCGTACACTGTTGAGTGTAAGGCGATGACAGTGAGGATTGGAGAGCAGAATACGAACGTAAGTAGTCCCACCTTGATAAGCTGTCCTACCTGGTTGGGAGTGCTACTCATCGTCGAAACAAATCTGTAAGCCAGAAGGCATCCGACACCTAATGAAACGAAATAGAACTCCGGCAATGAGATTGCCAACCAAGTCGGCAGGTATGTCCATGGGAGATCGGCCGCTGAGATGTCGTGACCGCCGAAGAAAACTGTGCTGGGCCCCCAGTTAAAGTGTGCTATCGATTGCAGGGCCTTCATGGGGTTACCTATCGGGGAGACTTGCGCCCATGGCCAGCACAGCAGCATTGTCACCCATGCCGTAATAGTGACGGTAAGGAATGAGCTGGCTAATGTCACGAACTGAAACAATATTTTAGGTTTAGATAGACTGCGAGTAAGAAAATACTGGGACGCAAATCCGAAAGCCCATAGGGCGGCCAGATATGCTAAGAGAATGACACCTCCAACGCGAACCCCTGCTGCCAGGCCAACAGAAATCCCGATCTTGAAGATAAGAGAACAAGGGATTCTACGCAGTGAATCGTAACTCTGAATAATAAAGAACAAAGAGAGTAAAAAAAGCGTCGCGAAAGGTATATCCTTAGGGTTGTTAAAAAGCTGCCCATAGAAGACGGGAGTCAAGGTGAGAAAAATCGCGGAAAAGAATCCCCCCGCAGGGTTATAAATATAGGAGCCGAGACGGTAGGCAGTATAAATCCCTAACAGGCCAAAAAACGCATTGACCAGATGTCGAGTCTCGTAAACCCCGATGGGGGAAACTTTGGTCGCCAATTGAGCGACAATGTTAAAAAAGGCACCGTACAAATACGTATTGGCGAAGCTTAGGGCTTGACCGTCCCGAAAGAGAGAAGAATACCAGTTGAGCACGTGATCACCATACGTCCTATGAAACTCTTCGTCCCACGTAAGCCCATAGTCACGGAAAGTAAATAGTATGAGAAAGGATAGGCACACTAAAAACGCACAACTTAATTTGTCCCAGGAGCGATCACCCATTGGATTTGTGTTTTGTTATACCGGAAGCGGTCTCAATGTCCCGTGCGGGCGCCAACGGGGCTTGCGGGTCCCACCCATGCCCTTAGCCAAAGCTCGAGAACCACTAGACCCCACAACCGATGAGAGTGGTTGTGGCGCCTGCTTAAATGCTCGTCAACGAACCTGCGCACCACGGAGTAGCGAAAGAAACCCCGCGTCACAATCGACGATTCCGAGAGGATCTCCTCTACCCATTTCTGGAGCGTCGCGTCTTCACGCAACCAGTTTTTCATCGGAACGCTATGCCCAAGTTTTGGCCGGTCATAAAGTATTTCACGCGGCAATACCCCTTCCAAAATCTTCTTGTAGATGTACTTGGTATCTGAAACGCCCCGAATCTTCATTCGGGATGGGATTTTCGCTGCGTACTCGACCAAGCGATAGTCTAACAACGGTAACCGGCTCTCGATGGAAAAACCGCGCAGAAGCCCCAGGCGCCGAAGATAAAAATTGACAAGCGTATAATAGGCGCTGCACACGTCTTCGAGCACTTGCTGCATGCTGGCGGCAAGGTCTTCTCTTTTGAACGACTTTGGCAACGCCTTCTCGATAGCCTTCACGGCGGCCCAGTAAAACACCCGGCCTCGGTTGACCGTTGTCCCGTCCTTGTAAGCGATAAACCGCTTAAGGATATCCACATAAGCGGGCTCTCCGTACGCCGCCAAGCCGGTAATCTTGCCTTCATGCTTCTGGGCTTTAAACCCGCAGATGTGGGTAATGTAAGCGTAGTAGTTCCAGATGGAATTGAAACTGTCAACATTACACAACATGCGAAAATGTCCGTCTCTAACCGCGTAGACCCGAGAGGAACTATTATCGCCGGCGCCATCCATTGTGATGACGGTCGCTGCACGCAGCCCGCTGGTGAAGTACGCTGAGCACGCGTGCGCAAAGTGATGATCGATAAACTTGATTGGACAGGCGAACCCCCACTCGCGCCGCAGGTGATCATCGATCGCCTTACGACGCATCCTGCCCAATAAGGCCTTCAAGTCGTAGTAAGATTTTCTCAAGAGCGGCGTCGCCCCGAATACCTGGTTGACTATGGAGGAGGCGTTCAGCAGAGCTTCCTTCAGTGGCGCCTGTTCCCGAAGGAGCCAACCGTCATAGGCGATGGCCTCCTCCCTGAAGAATTCGTTCACCGTCGCCACCGCGATGGCATCAATCTCTTCCGGTTTCGTGCGAGTGTCAGCTAGAGTTTTGTCGATCGATTCTCTCGGGAAGCCGGTCGCCATCTTAGCCCTTATGAGACGCTCTTCATGGACGGCATAGAGGATGTGCCCGCCTTCGATCAGGGCGGCGCCACCGGTCATGCCGTCACCAATGCCTAGGACTTTCATCTTATTGATACCCCTCTAATCCACTCTAGGTGACTGCTACCGCCGCATCTTCGGCAACCTTAGGCTCCTGGCTCATGACTGAGGCGGCTTGCGGGTCCAACCATGCTTTTAGCCAAAGCTCGAGAACCACTAGACCCCACAACCGATGAGAGTGGTTGTGGCGCCTGCTTAAATGCTCGTCAACGAACCTGCGCACCACGGAGTAGCGAAAGAAACCCCGCTTCAGAATCGACGATTCCGAGAGGATCTCCTCTACCCATTTCTGGAGCGTCGCGTCTTCACGCAGCCAGTTTTTCATTGGAACGCTGTGCCCAAGCTTTGGGCGGTCATAAAGGATTTCACGTGGCAATACCCCTTCCAAAATCTTCTTATAGATGTACTTGGTATCTGAAACACCCCGAATCTTCATTCGGGATGGGATTTTCGCCGCGTACTCCACTAAACGGTAGTCCAACAAGGGCTGGCGGCTCTCAATTGAAAACCCGCGCAGCAGCCCCAAGCGCCGAAGATAAAAATTGACAAGCGTATAATAGTCGCTGTACAGGCTGCGGCTTAGTGGGTCCCAACCATCGGTCTCGCTACTGTATCGAAGCATCCCATCGTACAACCGCCGCAAATTGCAGCTGGCGAGAAAATCCTCCGTGCAAAGTTCTTGCAGCTCTTCGGGCTTGTAATACGCGCGCCACCGATGGCTCAACAGCTCCGAGGGAAACGAAAGACTATAGGCGAAGCGCTTGAGCTTTACCTGAAAATTCTTCTTTTGATCGCTGTCGGGGATTTTCTGCAATAGCTGGACCAAAGAGCCCGTCAGGATTCGGGGAAAGCGATCCACCACCGCGGCGAACTTATCGGCGACATAAACCGGGTGCCCGCCGAACAGTTCATCCCCTCCTTCACCGCTGAACATATAGGACACTTTACCTTGCGCGGCCCGACCCAAGAGGTACGTGGCGATCTCAATGCCGATGTCACAGAAAGGTTCGTCCATAGTTTCAACAGCGTTGGCGATCAGTGAAAGGTGATCAGGATCATAGGGGATTTCGGTGTGATCGGTTCCGTGCCGCCGAGCGATCAATCGCGCATATTGAGACTCATCATAGGACCGCCCCTCGCATCGGAAGGAAAAAGTCCGCAGCGGTTCGTTTGACATCCTCGAGGCGAGACTGACGATGGTGCTGGAATCCGTCCCGCCGCTCAATAAGATTCCCGGCGATTGATGGGGGTCCAGACAAATACGTATGGCATCCTCGATGAGCCCCAGCACCTCCTCCCGGTATTCCCCCTCCGTCTTGACCTGTGTTTCGCCAAAATTCAGACGCCAGTATTGCTTCATGGAGGCGCCGGAACCATCAATGGAAAGTAGATGGCCGGCCGGTAGCTTGGTTACACCCTGCAGAAAGGTTTCAAGTCCGGGGTTGTAGCAGTACACGAGATACTGGAGGACGGCTTCGTAATTGAGTTCCTTACTCACCCACCCGGTAGCCAACAAGCCGCGCAGGGATGAGCTAAAGACTACTCGTTTTCCATCGTTGCAATAGAATAAAGGCTCAATCCCCAACCGGTCTCGTCCCAACAGGAGCCGCTGATTTCTCTCGTCCCACAAGGCAAAGGCGAACTTGCCATTCACCCGATCCAACAAGCGCTCTCCATATCTCTGGTAAAGATATCCTAGAGCTTCACCCGAACGGGATTGATCGAAAGCAAGGTGCGAATCAAGGGCGGCGGTTCCTATCTCGGCCGAGTTGTAGATCTTCCCTTCAAATAACGAGACGATGGATTGATCCCGAGTTGCAAACGGCTGGGAAGCTTCATCCAGAGTGTCAATCCCAGACGGGATCCAGCACAAAGCTACATGGCGGTTGTGCCAGGCCGTGACCTGGGCGTTCTTCTTGCCTGGGGCAAGTCGCGCTCCTGCGCGGCGCAGCTCCGCTGCGAGTTCGCCTCCGGTTCCGCTCCTATCCCATGCGCCCAGAATCACGCGAGCCTCCGCAGCGCTTCTGCTTGATTACTTCGACCTTTTGCCGCCAGTTCGGTATAGAGCCGCTGAAGATTTTCCACATGAGCGTCGGCGCTGTACCGCTCGGCCTTTGCTCGGGCGCAGCGACTCATTTGGTCCAACGCCTCAGGCTTTGTCAGTAACTGCAGAATCCTTTCAGTCATCTCCTTCACATCCCCCGGAGGGACTAAGTATCCATCGATGCCATGATCGATGATCTCCCGTTGTTCTCCCACGTCGGTGGCGACCACAGGTTTGCCCATGGCCATCGCTTCCAGCAAATTGACCGACGAGAATCTATCGCTAAGGAACGGCGCCACGATCAGATCACAGGCGGAAATCCACGCATCGACATTCTCCGGCCATTCGATGAACCGGACGTTTTTCCTGATGCCTAAGGTCTCCGCCAAACCTTCGAGGTCCATCGCTTTCCCCTGGATATCGGCGCCGGAAACCGGCACGTAGCTTTGGTTCGGCAGCCGATGGAAGTAGGTCGGCTTGTACAAGATCAGAAAGAGCAGATCGGGAAACACTTTCAGAACGGCGGCCGCCGCCGTGAGCACATATTCATTGCCCCGCTGCGGTCCTAGCTTCGTCACCGTGCCGACAATCCTTGTCCGGCCATTGACCCCCAGAAGTCCCTTTATCACCTGCACTCTCTCCCGTGAAACTGATGCGTACTTTTCTGCCGGGACGGCATGAAACATCATCCGAATCCGTTCGCGGCCGATTTTCCGCTTCCTCATGAGAAACTCTCTCACCATCGGAGAGGCCGCGATGGCGCTGGGAGTAGCCGGCGCCAGCATTCGATCGGCGAGCCGCAAATACCAAGGGTAGGGAAAATAAACTTCAGTGTCGTAGTCATGAATAATCGCCGGCACGCCGGTAATCAGGCTGGCGAGCCGTCCAAAGGTCGAAGCTCCGTAACAATGGAGGTGCATGACGTGGATGTTCTCTTCGCGGATTAACCTGAGAAATGTTCCAAGCGTCGTCGGATCGAATTTCCCTTTGTCCAAAATCCTCACAGGCACCGGGCTTGTTGCAAAAACCTGCCGAATGGTCTCGCTGGCGCGCAGCATGCAAGGAACGATATGGAAACGGCTTGAATCGAACCGCGGCAGCACATTCCAGTACAGACGGCCTCCGCCGTGCAGGCTCCCGTCGTAGCAGACGTGGTCGATCATCCACAGAACATTGATGCGCGACATGAATGTATGCAGGGAAGCGAGATTCGCCTTTAGAGGTGCCCGTGACCTCGGTACCAGTCTGCGGTAAGCTTCATTCCAGTTCTAAGGTCCGTCTTGGGCCAAAATCCCAGCTCTTTTTTTGCTTTGGAGATATCAAAGGATCTTGTCTTTCTAAAAAAATCGACCCTTCTGCGGTACAGGGGTGGATTGATACCAAGCGGTTTGCATAGCAGTTCACACAAAAATCCAGCTAGATAAACCGGCGTAACGGGAAAACGCAGCCACGGAGGCCGAACACCGAGCACCTCTGCAACGACCCGGACCAGTTCATTGAGCGTCGTGGGTTCTTTGCCTGTCAGGATATAAACTTTGCCGACGGCCTCATCCCGGGTGCCACAGAGCAAGATTCCATCGATGAGGTCATCGATGTAGATCATCTGGTAGACAATCTCACCTGATCCCAGCATGATGAATCGTCCGGCCTTAATCGGTCTGATGAGTTTCAGGAATCTTAAATCCCGCGGCCCATAGATGCCTCCCGGCCGGAAAATGACGATGGGAAGCTTTCCCTCTTGCAGGTATTGGAGCGCGATTTTCTCTCCGGCGGTCTTGGATTCCTGGTAATAGTCGCCCGGAGCATAGGGCGCTTCTTCATTCGCCGGCGGATTCTTGACATCGCCGTGGACACCGATGGTGCTGCAATGAACGAAACGTTTGACACCGGTTTTGACGGCGGCGTCGAGCATGTTCTTAGTCCCCTGAACATTGTTTTCCCACATCTCCTTGCGGGTCACGTTTTCGGGACGGAACAAAGCGGCGATATGGTAAACCACATCAATACCACTCGTGGCTCCCTTTAGAGACTCGGGGTCGCGAAGATCCCCCGTGACTAATTCCACTCCGCGACGGCTTAGCTCAGAACACCGGCTTTGGTCTCGGACCAGCGCCCGAACCTGATGTCCTTCTCGGCTCAGCCGCTCGCAAAGATGACCCCCGGTAAAGCCCGTCGCTCCGGTAACCAGGACACGCTCTTTCCCCATGTCGCTTTACGTCCTTGCGGAGAGAAACGCCTTAACCTCGCCGATCTCCCGTTGTGTCCTCAGATCGTCCCAACCCAACTCCTTTGACATAATGGCTGCAGCGCTCCTGAGGGTATGATCTCCTTGGTTCCCAGGAATTCCCAATGAGGTACGCCGCAACACCACGTCGGTTAGCTTTTGCGCCATCTCTTCCCGAACGCCGTGGAGAACTTCCGCGCGTATCAGAAAAGAATTACCGGCCTGAGAGCCGTCGTTGGGGCGCGAGAGACTCTCAGCCGGGTGCCCGCTCGTCGGGTGTGAAAATGAATCGACATTTTCTGAGCGGCATGTGACCGATTTTGTCGGGCCTAATGCGCAACCCTCGTCTAAGTATTTCAGCACCTCTGGATAGGCTGAACCGTAAAGTTGGATCAGGCGCTGGAAAGCGTCCGCGCTTATCTGTTTGGGTTTCCTGCGAGCTTGGTGAGCTAAGAAGTCGCTGAACTGCTGGATGTGGCCTCCGTGCAGAGGTGTTGTCGCTGTGGCAGATTTGGGAGCTGTGTTGCCAAGCTTCGCGAATACGAGATCGATTGTTTTTTCCGCCACATGCCTCGCCTCCGTGAGCTTCACGCCCATCACCGAGACCAGTCCCTCGACGCCTTTTTCTTTCTTGTGATCAACGATCCGGTATCTTTTCACCAGCTGCACTCCTCCCGCCCCATGCTTAGCCATCGGGAGGAGACCCCCATAGGTAAAACAGACATCCCGGCGTTCGAGAGCCGCTGCGGGATAGGCCTCGTTAACCTCATCGAGAAAATCCTGGATCTCATCCTCAGTCACCCCACAGTGGTCCGGATCGCAATCGTAGGGTAGGTGTACGGTCCCTATTAAGGATCGGTCATGCCAGGGAGTAAGAAAGAGCAGGCGGGATCCTCTGCTGAGCAAAGCATCGCGATCCTTGACGCGGTTCTTAGCGTAAATACCGACGGCATAGTGAGGTATGAGCTGACGATTGACGAGAATGTTGAACGCTTTAGATAGCGCCGGGCTCCGGTTTGGAGAGTGGCCGTTACAGAGACTCAACACGCGGTCCAACCACGGTCCACTGGTGTTGACCACAACCCTGGCGCGAATTTCCATCTCGTTTCCATTTAGGAGATCTCTGGCCTTGACGCCGGCGACACGATCCCCGTTTCCGAGAAGCCCGACAACCTCGACGTAGTTGGCCGCTTGCGCGCCCGCCCGGGTCGCGGACCGAACAAAGGATAAAATGAGGCGCTCTGAGCTGAACATTTGACAATCATAGACGATGGCCCCGCCGGTGAGACCCTTTTTTTCGATGCCGGGAACCAGCCGGAGACATTCGTCTTTAGAGATGATCCGTCCCCGCGGAAGATATTTCTGGCGGTCTTCAAGTCGGTTTCGGTCAAAACCGATGAGATCATTGATCAGGAGCCCCAGGGTGAGGATCTCTTTACCCCGCATCGCATGCCCATAGGTCGGAATGAAAAACGGCAGCGGATGCACCAGATGGGGAGCGATCCGCATGAAGATCGTTCTTTCTTGAATGGACTGGCGCAGGCGGCGGAAATTCCCATGTTGAAGGTATCGAAGCCCGCCGTGTATGACGCGCAGTGAATTGGATGAGGTCGCATGACCGAAGTCTCCCTTTTCGACCAGGGCCACCGACAATCCGCGCAGGGCCGCGTCCCATGCGGCGCAGACCCCGTAGATTCCCCCACCGATGATGAGCACGTCAAAAGTGTGCGCCGCTAACTGATTTAGATTTCTCTGCATCCCTCACCGGGCGGCTTTTGCCATGAGATGCCATCCCAAAGGCCGGACGAGGACTCTCGGGATCAAGTTGAAGGCATCGACGAAAAAGGTGTTGTACAGTTTTGCCTTCAATCCGCTATGCAAAAGCGTCCGGACCGGAAATCGCTCGGGAATGATTTCCGCGCGGGAAAAGGCGCTCAACAAGCTGCGGAATTCACCTATGGAGTATTTCCTCAGGACCGGCGCATCCTCATGCTCGAGTTTGACTCCGAACAACGTGGACAGAAGATTGAGCCATGAGTAGCGATTGTAGACCATCAGAATCGCTTCGCCACTTGGCTTGAGCACACGGTGGATTTCGCGGATCATTGCCGCCGGGTCGTTGGTATATTGGAGAACACCATGGGCATAAACTACATCGAAGCTCCGGTCGGGGAACTGCAATCGCTCTCCGTCCATCGTCTGTATCTCGCCGCTGACACCGTGCATCTCAAAATTCTTCCTTGCCAGACCGACCGCCACTTCAGCCAAATCAACGCCTGTCACAACGGCCCCATGCTTGGCGAATCGAACAAGATCACTCCCTAAGCCGCATCCCACCTCCAGGAGTCGCTTGCCGCGGTACGCGGTAAAGTCAACGACCCTTGGCAGATATTCAAGCTTGCCAAACCGATACACCTCGAGCTCTTCGAAAAACCCTTTCGTGCCCACAGGGTGCCGGGCGATCTCGAGGTCGTGGATATGCTCATTCCAGTACACTCGAATCGCATCCAGAATATTCTCCGACGCCAATCCCGAGGGCGGCAGTTCAATGGCTACTTCCACTGCTTCTCTAGGTCTCATTTTGCGTATCCTGAGATTACTGGTTGATGGAGGTATGAGTCCTGCCAGATCTCAAACATCATCAACGACCAGAGTTGATGACTGTGGTTGGCCACGCCTTTAAGGTGGTCGGTCATTAATCTCTGGACGTAGGAGGCGTTGAAGAAGCCTCCTCTCTTCATGCGCGCCGGAGAGAGAAGGTCTTGCATGAGCGGGCGTAGCTCCTGCTTGAGCCAGTTTTTCATGGGGATGCTAAAGCCTTCTTTCTTGCGGCTTAGAACTGTGCGCGGCAGCTTCGACGCCATGCAACGCTTGAGAAGATATTTGGTTTGCAGGCCCCGCAACTTCAAGTGGCTGGGCAACCCGGCGGCAAACTCGACTAATCTATAGTCAAGAAAAGGCGTTCGGGCCTCCAGAGAGTTAGCCATACTCATCCGATCCACTTTGACCAGGATATCGTCAGCCAAATAAGTTTTGATATCCGCGACCTGCTGCTGCCACAGGGCATCCGCCCGCGCCGTCGATTGAAAATGATCGATAAAACGCTCGTAGGCGTTGATTTGACCCATCGATCTTTGTAACTCCTCACTGTATAGAGATCTCTTGCTCTCTTCAGTCGCAAACATACTCCAGCGGAAATGCTGGAGCGAGTCCGGCAGGACCGATCCTTCGACGAATCTTTTTAGCTTGTTGATCATCCCTTTTTTGCGGGTGGAAGGCGGAATGCAGTCGACGACCCGGGGAATCCAGCGGTCTCTCAGGAAAGCAGGGACTCTCTCATAATAGGAGGCAATCTTATTCGCGATATACCATTCGTAGCCGGCGAAAAGTTCGTCCCCGCCATCGCCGGAGAGCGCCACGGTAACATGTTGCCGCGCAAGTTGAGAAACCAGATAGGTGGGAAAGACGGATACGTCTGCGAGGGGCTCGTCCAAGTATTTGACCAAATCTTGCACCAGATGGACCACGTCCGGTTGGACCATCAATTCATGGTGCTCTGTATTGAATTGTCGGGCAACGACTCGAGCGTACTCGAGCTCGTTATACGATGGGTCGTCAAAGCCGATGGAAAAGGTTTTGACCGGCCGGCCCGTGATTTCACTCATCAAGCATACGATAGCGCTGGAATCGACGCCTCCGCTTAGAAAAGCCCCTAAAGGAACGTCGCTCACCAGCCTTATGCGAACCGCGTCTTTCAGCAACTCACCCAGGGTCGCGCAGAGATCTTCCTCACGACCCTGCAATCCGTTGAATTGAAGATCCCAGTAACGGTCAATGGAAACTTTCCCATCCCTGAGAAGCAGAGTATGTCCGGGAGGAAGCTTTTTTATCCCTTGAAAGATCGATAGCGGCGCTGGGATATACTCAGCGGTGAGATAGCTGTCCAAAGCTTCAAGATCGATTTGTCTGGGAACGTTTTTATCGGCCAATATCGCCTTCAGCTCTGAGCCAAAGACCAGGCAATGGTCGTCGAGAAAATAGTAGAGGGGTTTAACGCCCAGCCTGTCCCTGGCCAAAAACAATCTTTGGTTTCGCTGGTCCCAGATAGCAAAGGCAAACATGCCGTTGAGTCTTTTGACGCAGTCCACTCCATACTCTTCATACAAATGGACAATAGTTTCGGTATCGGTGTTGGTGGCAAACCTGTGCCCCTTCTTCTCCATTTCCGTTCGCAACTCGGGGAAATTATAGATCTCGCCGTTGAACACGATCCAGACCCGTCCGTCTTCATTTGCAATGGGTTGATGGCCGGTGACGAGATCAATGATGTTAAGGCGCCTCATGGCGAGACCCACATGTCGATCGACAAAAAACCCCTCATCGTCCGGGCCCCGATGAATCATCGTCCCACACATCCGCCGGAGATCATCCTGGTTGACAGGTTTGTCTCGATCACGATAAACAATGCCGACGATTCCGCACATCGGCGTTTACCGCACCGCCATTTGCAGAACCTGCGCGGTCTTCTGGATAAAAGTCTGAAAATTGTAACGGTCCTCAGAAAGCATCCGGGCCTGCGTTCCGAGCCTGGTGGCTAACGAAAGATTGCCGAGAACGGAAAGAATCCCTTGAGCGAAGGCTTCCGGATTAGGATCCACCAACACCGCCACGTCGGGATTCAGCACCTGAGTATGAGAATAAATATTCGTCGCCACGATCGGCTTGCCGGACTGTAGATAGGGGTAGATCTTTAACGGCGTATTGGTGCCGCTGATCCGCGGCGAAACGAGGATATGGGAGATCCGCACCAGGCCCGGGATCTCTTCAGGTGGCAGCGTGCCGGTAAAATAGAAATGGGACGACAAGCCGAGCCGGTTGACCCAGTCTTGATAGTGCCGCACCTGATCTGGCGTTCCACCCACCAGAAGAAAGATCACGTCCTGGCGCTGCCGGAGAACCTGAGCGGCGCTCGAAATCAAAAGACTGAGACCTTGATAGGACTCGAAGGTGCCGGTGTAAAGAACGATCTTTTCCCCATTCATCGAATAGGCGGCTTTGATCTTCTGAACCTCTTCTTCATTGACAGCTTCGGGATAGTCGGCGCTGGGCACGTTCTCGATCATCACGCCTGGCACGGTGCCATACACCTTCTTGACATGCTCTTCCAAGGCAGGACAAATGGTGATCACGGCGTTGCTCGAATTGACGGCCGCAGATTCAAGCCACTCAAAAAAGCGGATCAATGGCCGAAACCGAGTAAATTGAAAATTGCTCAACTGCTGAGGAAGCGAAGAATGCATTTCATAGAGGTGTCGAATGCCAAAGAGTTTGGCCAGGAGAATACCAAAAAAACTGGCTTCTTCATGGGTGTGGAGAAGAGCGTAACGATTCTTTTTCAGCAGATGAATGGCCTTCGCGAACAACAGAACATCAAGAAAAAGCTTCGTCAGCCCTGGTCCGATCTTCACCGTCTTGATGAATCTGATACGCGGCGTTCGATGGATGACCACGTTCGGAACGGCGACATCCTTCCCCAGATGATAGGTAACAAGGTCAACCTCGTGCCCCAATTCAGATAAAGCCTTCAATCTCCCTAGGACGCTGAACGGAGTCCCGCGCGGTTCAAAAAACGGTTGGGGAGCCAACATCAAAATTTTCATGAGCGACCCGACACTCCGATGGGCCTTAAACTGATCTACGCCTCTGCACTAGGGGAACGAGAAGACGGCGACAGGAGTTTATTCTCTTCTGTTTTTACTCGCCGCCATAAGCCGTCTCTGAACGCCAAGAAAAGGCCAACAAAAACCACAGGGAAAAATTGCAAGCTGTGCGCGAGGAGCGAATAGGCAAAGGCCTCTTCCTTGTCAATCCCGAACAGCGCCAGGCCGAGCACCGTGGCATATTCAAAGTTACCAACGTATCCCGGCCCAGCGGGCAGCATGACTCCAATCCCAATCACCGCCTGCAGAATCAGGGCTGCCCAAAGAGAGAGATTTAGATCGAGCGCGGCAAAAAGAAGATAATAATACGCGCCATGCAACAACCAGCAAAGAAGCGAGAGGAAGGAGACTGGCAGCAGGACCCGCGCTCCGTTTAGGCCATTCATCCCCTGGAAAAAAAGATCGGTAGTCCAGCCAAGGCGGGTGGCGATCCGCCGCGGGAGAAGGCTGAAAAGGCGCTTTAGCAAGATATCGGTCCACCCGCGCAGCGCGCTCAGCATGACAACTGCGAGTCCCGCCACGAAGATTCCAAAGAGAAGCGCGTTTATCTGCATCACCCATGGCGGCAGGTCCAGAACCGCAATCAGGAGAAAGGGGATCAGAGAGAGGGTAATACCGTCCAGGACACGCTCTAACACAATTGAACCAAGCGCGCTCGATTTACTGATATTCTGGGTTTGTCCGATAGAAACTGCGCGCATCAGCTCCCCAGCCCGTAGAGGAAGCAAATAATTCCCCATAAAGCCGACCATCGTGGAGCGGAAGAGCGCCATGACCGGCACCGGCCTGAGCGACAGAAGAAGGTAACGCCAGCGCCAGGCCCGGACCCAGAAGGCGAGGAACAAGAAGAGCACGGCGAGAGCAGCTTGAGTGAGATCGGTCTTTCTAAGTGCATACACAACATGCGGAATGTCGATTCCCCGGAGCGCTAAATAGAGAAGGACTGCGCTGAAGCCAATGCCCAGAGACCAACGGGCTATTCTCTGGTTCTCCCAAATTGACGCCCGGGGTGTGCTGTCAGTATTCACCGGATGAATTTTGCTTTAGTTGCGGCCGCGGTTAACAAAGCTATAGGAAGGAATATTGATTGGGTCAGAAAATTTTTCGGACGAGCGTCAGAGGAGATCTCAATATCCGCTGTCTCCGGGAAATCGTACAAAGACGCCACGATAATGATGACAGGGAGGTAACGCTCTTTTTCTGCCTAAGACCAAAAGCCGCCTCTAAAGGCGAACAAGAGACCAACAAAAACGACGGGAAAAAATTGAAAGCTGTGCGCAACGAGCGAATAGGCGAATGCCTCTTCTCTATTAATCCCAAACAGCGCCAGCCCGAGCACCGTAGCATATTCAAAGTTGCCGACGTATCCTGGTCCCGCGGGCAGCATGACACCGACACCAATCACAGCGTCTAGAATCAGGGCTGCCCAAAAGGAGAGGTTAAGATCGAGCGCTCCGAAGAGAAAAAAATAGTACATTCCATGCAATAACCAGCAGAGAAGGGAGAGGAAAGCGATCGGTGAAACGGCCCGAGCTCTGTTCAAGCCTTTCATTCCCTCGAAAAAATGATCGGCAGCCGGGCCAAGGCGGAAAACCAGCCGTTGGGGAAGAAGGCCGAGGAGCCGCTTTAGCCAGATGTCCGTCCACCCGCGCAGCGCGCCCACGATGACAACGGCAAGTCCCACCACGTAGATTCCAAAGAGCAGCCCGTTTATCTGCATCACCCATAGCGGCAGATCCAGAACCGCAATCAGGAGAAAGGGAATGAGGGAGAGAGTCATGCCGTCCAAAACCCGCTCCAGCACGATCGAACCGAGCGCGCTTGCCTTGCTAATAGTCTGGGTCTGTCCGATTGAAACTGCGCGTACCAGCTCCCCCGCCCGCAGCGGAAGCAAATAATTGCCCATAAAGCCGAACATCGTGGAGCGGAACAGCGGCAGGACCCGCACCGGCTTGAGCGGCAGAAGAAGGTAGCGCCAACGCCAGGCCCGGACCCAGAAGGAAAGGAACAAAAAGAGCACGGCGACGGTGACTTGAGTGAGATCGGTCTTTCTGAGCGATTGTACAATATTCGTGACGTCCGTGCCTCGGAGGGCAACATAGAGAAGAATCGCACTGAAAACAATTCCCACAGCCCAGCGGGCTATTTTCTTCCCATGCCAAATTGACGCCCGCGGCGTGCCATCAGTAGTCACTGGATGCATCGCTCTTTAGTCACAGCCGCTATCGTGTCAATCACGGTGTCTCCCGCGCTCGTGCCGCTCGACCGAGCTGCGGGCCCTGCGAATCTCTCGCGCAAGACCGCCAGGATTCGATCGGATGCCTTGCCATCCCACAGTGGCGGAGGCGGAAACGCCGGCCGCGGACTTTTCAAAAGCCGCGATCCTTCCTCAACAATAGCCGCGGCCGAAATGCCGATGACGCGATTGGTTCCGTGGGTCACCGTCACGGGACGCTCGGTGGTGGCCCGGAGCGTCAAACACGGAACATTGAGGAATGTGGTTTCTTCCTGAACTCCTCCCGAATCGGTCAGTACCATCCGCGCCCCAGCCATCAAGGCCACAAACTCGAGATATCCCAGCGGGTCAACACCGTAGATTCCATACGCCGCTATGCGCCCGGCGCGTGACCGAAACTTGGGCGCTGAGCCGTTCATCAGCTTAAGCTGTCTGCGGGTTCGGGGATGAATCGGAAAAATGATCGGAATACCCTTCGCCACTTCCGCGAGTGCGCCGATGATTTCCCGCAGCCTCTCAGGGTTGTCAACATTGGCGGGACGGTGCAGCGTGACCACGCCGTAGTCGCGATACATCAGGCCCATCTCGTCACGGATCCCGGAGGATTCCCATAAGAGGCGGGATTGTTGCAGCGCATCGATCATGACGTTGCCGACGAAGAAAATCTTGCCGGGTTCGACGCCCTCGCGCAGCAGGTTTTCTTTGCCGCTTTCTTCGGTAACGAAAAGGTAATCGGCGAGTGAATCCGTCACGATACGATTGATCTCCTCCGGCATCGTCCGGTCAAAGCTGCGCAGCCCCGCTTCCACATGCCCAACCGCAATGCCAAGCTTCGAGGCGGTCAGGGCCGCGGCGACGGTTGAATCGAAGTCACCCACCACGACAACCAAATCTGGACGCTCCCTTTGCAGAATCGGCTCGAGACGCGCCATGAGCTGCGCGGTCTGATAGGTGTGCGATCCCGAGCCCACATCGAGGGAATAATCCGGCGCCGGGAGATCCAGCTGGCGGAAAAAATCGTCGGAAAGTTGCGGGCTAAGATGTTCCCCTGCGTGAATCAGCACGAATTGAATGTCTGCGGCGCCTTCCCGGCTGTGCCGCCGCATCGCCCAGACTATCGGCGCGATCTTTATGAAATCGGGTCTCGCGCCGCTGACTAAAATGATTTTCACGGTGCTTCCTTGTCTCACCAATTGGTTTCTTGAAGGTTACGGGATGTACCTGACGATGGCCGGCCCAAAACATCGGCTGACCATCAAAGGAAGCCGTTGCCACAACGAGATGGCCCAACGAAATCTTGCGTTCGTTGGCGTTAGATCCGGCAGGGGTCCGCCGTTGGACAGCCAGTAATGCCAGTTCAGTTGCACCGGGCGCGCGCCCCACTGCTCTTTGAAGCGAAAGGTACTGCTGTCGGGCGTCGAGCGCCCGAAATCAAATACCCGGAATCCCTCGCGGCATGCGTATTCCAACACGGAACGGTAGAGTAACATGTTAGGTGCGAGCCGGTTATAACGCCTATCGGACGAGGCCCACGGAATCTCCAATACTCGGCGAAAGCCGTAGAGGAATCCCGCGGCAACGGGCAGGCCGTTCAGGTAAACGACCCCAATGCGCGATTTCATGGGAAAGGCGCGTAAGATCTCCGCGAAAAACTCGGATCCATAGACCGGCGTGCCAAGATCCCGCATGTTTCTGGAAAAAACAGCGTAGAAATCTTTCAGGACATTCTCCCCGCCAAGACGGAATTCCATTCCCTCTTTCTCGGCGCGGCGGATCTGACTGCGAAGTTTGCCGGTGAACTTTTTCCACAGGGCGTCGAACTCGCCCGGCAACTCCAGGCGCATCGATACCTTATGCTGCTTCTGTGGCCACCATACGCCGGGCACGTCTTGATGTCGGAGCTCGATGTGGTCGGCGCCAAGATTCCTTGCTTGTTCTATCGCCTTCTCCAACAACTCCTCTTGGAAGCGGCTCTCGTCCGTCAACAAACCGCCGTAATTGACGAACGGGAGCGAGACGAGAAAACGGCCGAACAGCCGGCTGGAAAAAAATACCAAGGGAAGAACGCCATGAATGTGTCCCCCATCATCCCGCGCGGTGAGATATACCGTTTGATGGCCAAAAACACGCTCGATGATGCGCCGCCAAGCAATCAGATGGTAACCGGTCGCACGCGGGTGCCCTTTGACATAGGCATCCCACTCGGTCTCATCCAGCGAATCACCGCCCGCCTTGACCTCAGGCCGCATCGGCTTTTATCCCGGGCTGGAATAGAGCGGAAGCGAAAACCTCGCGGATAGGCGCAAACGCGAAGTCTGAGAGAAGCTTGCGCACTTTCCCTTCCATCGCGCGCAGGTTCGTATAATGGCGCAAGCGGCTGATCCGGCCACTCTCGATTCGCGGTTGGTCCGGATCGATCTCCCACGGATGAAAATAGACCACGGCCGGCTGCCTCTCGCGGTCATTAAGGTGTCGGAGCGCGTGGCGCGTGACCGAATACGGAAACAATCGGAGATAGCCGCCCCCCGCCACGGGGATGTTCACGCCGGCAAGGCGAATGGTCGAAAGCGGGATCTCTAAAATTGCGCCGCTGCCATTTCGCTCCACGGCGCAGGCAAAGCGCTGGTGACTGGGTATTCCGTAGAGATCGTGCCGAATCGGGAAAATGCTCGAATCGTAACGGAATCCCTCCTCCACCAAAATGTCTAATGCCCAGAGACTTTTTTCCGTGATCGAATAGCTGGCCGCGCGGTACCCAATGATGGCTTGGTCTATGATGTCCTCAACGATTCTTTTCGCCTTGTGCGTTTCCTCGCGAAACTGATGAGGCGTCTGCGTGTAAATACGCCGGTGCGAATAGCCGTGGGAGGCGACTTCGTGGCCGCGTTGTTGAATGGCAGAAACCAGGCCTGGATGACGCTCCGCGACGCAGCCCAAGACAAAGAAAGTGGCTTTGGTATGGTACTCGTCGAGAAAGTCCAGAATGCGGTGCGTGTTTCTCTCCACCCGGCTCTCGTATTGATTCCACGATTCATTACGCACGACGGATTCGAACGCGGCAACGTGGTAGTAATCCTCCACATCCACCGACAAGGCATTGAGCAAATGACCGTTACGAGAATCCATGAGTCGGGTTCAGTGTTAGGATCGACGGAAAAGAGCAAACAACTTCAGCCGATGAGAACGGCGGGTCGAGCCGCGGCTACAAAGCCCTTAGCGAGCGCCGCGTCCAACGAGAATCACCTTGACGGTTTCAAAGAGAATTTGCAGATCAAAGATGGGCGACAAATATTTGGCGTAATACAGATCGTAATGGAGTTTTTCCGCCGCGTCCGCATCGCTATCCCCATAGGAGTAGGAGACTTGCGCCCAGCCGGTTATGCCGGGCTTCACGGTAAATCTAAGCTGGTAGTATGGTATCTTTTCTTTCAGGCGCGCCACGAAAAAGGGGCGCTCCGGCCTGGGTCCGACAAGGCTCATTTCTCCTCTGAGAACGTTTACCATCTGCGGGATTTCATCAATTCGAAGTTTTCGAATTATCCGACCGACCCGGATCACCCGAGGATCATCTTTGCCCGCCCACAATGGCCCTGTCTCCGCCTCAGCGTCACAACCCATCGAGCGAAACTTGTAGAGCATGAAGGGTTCTTCGTTCTGTCCGACTCTCTCCTGGCGATAGAGAACCGGACCGGGGCTATCGAGCTTTATCGCCAGGATCGTGATCAAGCTGATGGGCGCCGACAGGATGAGCCCGAGAGTGGAAACGACCAAATCAATGAGCCTCTTCGTGAATAAGATCCATGCTGACCTTCGAAAACCTTGAGAAAAAACCAGCCAACTTGGCCGAAGATCGATGACGGGGATCTTGCTCATGAGACGTTCGTAGAAGGTATGGCAATCCTCGATCGGAACGCCTTTTAAACGTAACATCACCAGGTCGTTGGCAGGAAATCTCTGCCCCCGCTCGGGGCCGGCAATCAGAATTCGATTGACGCCGTTTTGTTCGACCAAGGCCATCGTCGACTCGGGCGCGGTTACGGGTATCGTGACCTGGCGTGGATTTCCGTAGGAGAGCGTGATCTGCCCGCTTTCCGGACCGACGAAATAAGCCACCTTGAGACCTAAATGCCTTCTACGGCAGAGCTCTTCGGCAACCAGCAAGCCGATCTTTTGCGTCCCGACAATGGCAATGGTGCCGTGAATGCTTCTCTCCTTCAGCATCTTGGCAAACGCCAGTCGCCATCCAAAGAGGCCAAGCCCCATCAGGGAAACCTCGGCCAGATAGATTTTTCTCAGCCCAGGCTGCTGGACCGGGAAACTGATTGCGGCGACGAATAGACAGGCAATTCCAAATCCATTCGCGAAACGTAGAATAAGCTCCCGTTGGGATAGGACTTGATCGATCTCATAGAGGTCGGCGTAGTAGAAAGCAACAACGACAAAAATCGCGATCACTCCCGCCAGTGTCATCCACTGGCTCCAGCTGACCGCTCCCGCGTCATAAGCGCGCGCCATTAGGAACCCAGCACCCGCTGTCGCAAGCATGGTGATTGCGATGTCGCCCAGCGGGAGGAGCAAATCGTAGCTTGAAAAATGTCTGTTGAATAATCGCATCGCGTCTAGGAGACCGAAGAGTAATAGTAGTACTTTGAAGCCGTGCCGATTTCGGCCGCGTTTAACACAATGCCCACGACCTTCTTGGAACCCAGTGATGTCAATGCGTCCGACAAGCAAGCACGCGGAGTCTTTCCAGCGCGCACCACCATGATGAGACCGTCGACCAACCGGCCAAGAACCAAGGGATCCGAAGTCGAGAGTACCGGAGAGGTGTCAAATATGACTTGATGACCGGGAAACTGTGCTGGGATCTCCCTGACCAGCGTCTTCATTCGATCACTCGCCAGAAGCTCGGAGGAAAACGTTGAAGATTTCCCCGCGGGTAGAATCCGAAGACCGGCGACATTGGTATCCTGAACATAACTCCTCAATTCGGCAGGCGAGTTGGAACCGAGGTAATCCGCCAGGCCCGGTGTACCGCTGACACCGAAATAGCGGTGCAGGGATGGACTGCGGAGATCCGCGTCGATGAGAAGAACCTGTTGCCCGTAATCCAACGCCATCGTAGCCGCGAGATTCGCCGCCACGGTCGTCTTACCATCCCCTTTAATCGGACTGGTCACGGCGAGGGAACGCATTTCGCCTTCCCCATAAAGTTTCTTGATCTGTTCGCGCAGTATTTTGTATTGTTCTCCGCTCGGTCCGTCCCGTCCCAAAGCGACTAAAGGATACGCCTCGTATCGCGCCAAGTCCCAGCCGAACAGCAGGTTCTCAATGGCCTCTTTGAAACTGTACTTCGGCTTTAACGGCGCATCGGAAAGGATTGGAATGCTAGGCCCGATGCCCGCTCCCGCGCGTGAATCGTCACCGTTGGCCGCACCGTTGTTGACCGTCCCATCACTCGCCGCGTACCCCACCGCCCTCGAGTCGACATCCTCATACGTATTAGAATCGCCGTTGCTGGCATCTGCGTTTCCTTGTTCCCCTTCGACTAGGGCTCGCGCGATTTTTTTCTTATCCTCTTCGGACGCCCGTCGAAGCGCGTCAGATACTTTGCTCATGAATACTCTCCAATCCTTTTTTTAGCGGAATGCTTGTGCTCAGTTTTCTTAAATGAGACACGCCCCAAAGCTTCAAAAAACTCCCGGGACAACTTCAAGCGCCCGTAGATCGCCGATGCCGATTGCGCAGGGTTAATGCTGGTACCGTCCGTCACGGACCCCGTGCAGACAGGGTGTAACCAGTCACCTCAACGGAAATTCGGGAGAGATTGCTTACCGGAAAGTTGGCCGTGTCGAACGGCGGCGCGATACGCCGGTTTTATGGATGTTCAGTGGGAGTGTGGATGGCGCGAATTTCTTCAAACATCACTCGCTGGTAACCGGCCTTTAACATTTCGCTTGAGATTTCTCGGCCCGTTTCCTCAACCAGCTGAACGAGGCGTCGTTTGGGAAATGCATTGATAGATTCTCCCATCGCCCTGATCTGGTCATTGACGACAAATGAGGCCATGGGACCCATGGCATCGATGAGCGCACGAGTCATGGAGTCAAAAAACCGCCCGGGTACATTTTCAGATTTCGATTCGACCGAGGCTACAGTCTGATTCGCCCATTTTCGTTCTAGAGTGACGGCGCCCGGATTCTCGGCGATAGGTTGAATTGCGTTCTTCGTACCATTTCCAGCTTTCACCGTGGTTTGATCGAGACTCGCCCCGCCTGCCGGCCTATCGACAATGCTTTGCGCAGCTCGCTCAAGTTTCATCTTCGCGGGTTGCGAGGCGGTTACCCCTGTGAGACCTGCGACGATGGGCTCTTTTACCAGCCTTCCAGTCGCCGGGAGCTGTAGGTCTCGAGCGATCTCAATGATCATCGCAGTTTCAATGCTGTTTTTTCGCAATGCATACGCCGTCAGCAGCCCGTTATCGCATAGGATATTGATCAGGCGAGGAATGCCGCCGGAATAACTGTAGACCGCCGCGACCGCCTCCGGTGTCAGACGCGAAATATCTCCTCCCGCGATCTCCAGACGCTTGGCGATATAGGATCTACATTCCGATAAATTCAACGGGTTCAGGTGATGGCGCAAGGCCACTCGTTGCTTGATCTGGCGCAGCTCGGAAGCGTTCAGACGGCTGCTAAGTTCGGGTTGCCCGACCAATAGTATCTGTAGCAATTTGTCGCGCGTGGTCTCGAAATTGGACAAGAGCCGCACATTCTCCAATACCTCCGTCGGCAAATTCTGCGCCTCATCGATGATCAGGGCGACGTTGTTGCCATTGCGGTAAGCGTCCAGAAGAAACCGCTCAAGCAGAGAAAGATAAGCGTGAAGGTCTCTCTCGCTCTCCTGGTCGGAGACCAGCCCGAATTTCTCGCAGACATACCGCAGGAGATCCTTCGGGCTGACGATCATGTTGAAGATCAACGCGGTCTTCGTGTTGTCGTTTAGTTCTTCCAGTAGGCTATGGATCAAGGTGGTCTTGCCCGTTCCCACCTCTCCGGTCAAGACTACGAAGCCTCTGCGTGACTTGATTCCGTAGACGAGCTGCGCCAACGCCTCCTGGTGGCTTTCGCTCAAATAGAGGAAGCTGGGGTCGGGCGTGATACTGAAGGGCTCTCGGGTCAACTGAAAATGATCGCAATAAACGGGTAACATAGCGCTATCCTAGATTGAGCAATGGAGCCAAAAACCGAATTAAAAAACTTCCCAAGACCACGGTGCCGAGGGAAGCCAAAACCAGAATCGCACGCACCTTGCGCTCCGATCGGATGGTTCCCCGCGTTGAAGCAGCGGGAAGAACCGCGAGAACGGGCAGCTCCGAGAAACCTGCAAGGTCATCGTTGTTTTTAAATGAGGTGTCGAGGCTTTCCCACAGGAAGGCCAACCCGAAGCCTGCGCCCAACCCGGCCAATAATCCTATCAGGACAATAATGATTCGGCGATCTGGACTAACCGGCTTAAGCGGGAGATAAGCCGGATCAACGATCTGGAACTGTTCCGCCTTATTTGTCTTTTCCATGTTCTCTGATAATTGCGACTCCAGTCCCTTGGCCAGCAAATCCTGATATTTTTTTAAGGTGATCTCGTAGGTTCGACTGATTTTGGAAAGCTCGATGGCGCGTACGGGCGTGTTGTCAATCCTAGTCTGATACACGCCGATTTGATTTCGCAGCGCTTCCATTTGCGAGCGAATCAATGTGATCTCGGCATCCAGCTCCGCTATTTGCTTCTGCAGCACCTGTGTCATGGGATTTCTGGTTATTCCGCCCTGGGCTCCGCTGGCTCCGGCCTCCACTGTGCTATCGGTTTCGAGAGCGTGGATCTCTTTTCTTAGCTGAACCACATCCGGATGCTTCGCACTATAGCGACCCAGCAGGGCCTCCAGCTCTCTTTTTCTGATCTGAAGCTGGACATTCTGGGAGACAGGGACTTTTGCATCAGAACGTTGAAATCCTGAGAAGTCCAGAGCGCCTAAATCTGCTTCAACTAGCTGTTTCTGTAGAAGCGCCTTTCGTTCCTGTAGCCTTGAGAACCTTGTGTTAACCGTCTGCGACTCAACGCGGAGTTGTTCCATGGTCCGAAGATTGGAATCCAGTTGGTCGGGCAGTTCGAATCGATTAGCCGCTTTGTATCGGTTCACCTCTGTTTCTTGCTTTTCGAGATCGCTTCTCAGCCTCTCCGCTTCGGTATTTATGAATACTTTCGTTCCAATCGCTTGTCTTTCCCGAACCTGTAGATTCTGGTTGATAAAGAGCGATGCCAAACGCGACGTCACACGCTGAGCCCAGTGGGGACTCTCTGATTCATAGGACAGCTGAAAAACGTTGGTGCGTTGAAGATCGATTCTAATTTTTCGCCGCAGGCTTTGGATACGGTCGTCCACAAGCGAGGCAGTGGCAGTCGGATAACGTTCCCGAATAATCGTCTCCAACTGGGTGCGGCTCAGAATCTCTTCCCTGATGGACTGAATTCGTTCGTTGAGCTCCATCGTTACGGTTGATGCGACAAACGATGTTGGCACCCGCTGCGGAGTAACCAGGATGAGCGTACTTGAACGATAGATCGGAGGTAGAGTGGTCGCTAAGTAGACCGTCAACGTCGAGACGACCAGGAATACCGCGATGATTATTTCCTTCTGTCGGTAAAATGAAGCCGAAATTTTGCCGAAATCAAATTCCGTTGTGGTGTTCACAAGATTTCTCCTGGCGAGTTTTTGGGGAAGGAAAATCTCTGCCTACTTTGCCTAAGGCACAATGATTCGATCGCCGGGTCTTAGTAAAATATCTTGTTTAAGGTCCCCAGCAACGATTGCGTCATAGTCGGATATAAATTCAGTTACCTTTTCGCCCGCGCGTCGTACCGTACGGATATCGCGGCGCTGCGCAAAAATAGTTAATCCTCCAGCGCGAGTCAAAAGCTGGAGCAGCGTTTCATTGCCTGTCAGCGAGAACGCTCCCGGCTTATTGACCTGTCCAACCAAAAAAACTTCGTTTGAAATAATTCCTTCTACACGAATAGTTACAACCGGGCTGTTGACAAACTCCTTGTACTTGGCCTCCAACAGCTTTCTCAAGTCTCCCGTGCTCAACCCGATCACCTGCACTTCGTTAACCAAAGGCAACGTAATGTACCCATCGGGACGTACCTTAACCGTGCCGGAGAGTGTGGGTTCCTTCCAGAGTTGGATGTTCAAACTATCCCCTGCCCCCAAAACATAATATTCATCTGGGGGCTTTGCCGGATCCGGCGTGTTAGGCGAAACACGGTATTCGTTTATCCGCAGTTCTTTGGTAGCACAAGAGACCAGAAGTGCCGAGGTTAAAACAACCAAAACGATGCCTTTTTTACTCATAATAGCCTCTCAACAACCGCCTTCTCAACGATTGAAAGTTGAGTCTCAAAAAACTGTAAACGCTTAGGATTGAATTGCAAGCCGACGGGCGAGAGATCATTATGGAACGCCGGGCCCGCGACTTAAACCAAAAGTAGGCCAGACATCAAGAGTCGCGGTAAACACCAAGGAAACACTATTGCTATTGACCTTGCCGCGGCTCGGAAGATCCGTCGAACCGGCGCCCGACGAGGTGTTTATCCAGCGATGGGCGTACTGAAGACTCGAGGAAAGCCAGGATGCGACGCGATACGCGGCCGCGGCAGTTGCGTGAAAAGCGCTAAAGTTCACTTTGTCCGTGTCGAAAAACGAATAATTGACGCCGGCAGAGGCCGATAGCAACTCGGTGAGACGAATGTTTGAATTGGCGAAAAACGAGGTGGTGTCAGAAATACCCGCCACCCCTAGACTCGGGGTTAGCCCTTTGCTGCCGCCAACAGCTTTCTCAAGTCTCCCGTGCTCAACCCGATCACCTGCACTTCGTTAACCAAAGGCAACGTAATGTACCCATCCGGGCGAACCTTGACCGATCCGGAAAGCGTAGGTTCTTTCCAAATATTGATGGCGAGACTATCACCGGCGCCGATCACGTAAAATTCTTCCGGCGGCTTTGCTGGATTTGGTGTATCGGCGGAAACACGAAACTCTTGCACACGAAGCTCTTTCGTGGCACACGACGTCGTGGCTATGATCATGGCGAACAATAAAATAATCACTCTTCTATTCACGCGATTATTCACGATCCGTTACCTTCTCAGTGGGTAAAAAACTTGGCCTAGAATATAAGTTGAGAAAAACAGAGTTTTTGTGAGCAATTTTCATACCAAACAACTTCTACGGCCAGGGCGATCTAGCCATACTAAATTACCCATGTATCCACGTCAAAGTTGAGAATAATGCCCCGAGCATAATCCTGCACCCGTTGAAAAGTTATTGGAGAATTGCCCTAAAAGAAACAAGCGCTCAACATACTGGGCAGATTTGCCCTGACAATTGGCCGTTGGCCGGTATACCTGACCGGAAAACCAACGTTGGTGGAGTAACAACGTTGAGTCAGGCTACGGGGTTGTGACGGGTGTTGCAGTTGGCGGGAACGGGGTTCTTATTAACGGGGTGAGCGATGGCGCTATCATGGTCCTCGCTAAACCGATATTAGGCCATATATCGAAATGGGCGGTGACGAATAGAGCAGCGCTGTTGCTGTTAATCTTGCCGTGGTCAAGTAGAGTTGAAGAGCTAGCTCCGGCACCGCTGTCAATCCAACGGTATCTATAGACCAAACCGGACGAAAGCCAACTCGTAATCAAGTATTGCAGTCCCATACTGCCCGTAAACGTTTTAAAGTTTACGTCTTTTGTATCGTACAGAGAAAAGTCAACTCCAGCGTTGCCGGTTAATTTTTGGTATATTTGCGTATTAAAGTTGGTGAACAGCGATATAGTGTCCGAGATGCCGGACACACCGAAACTAGGCGTCAACCCCTTCCGAACGCCACCTGTGAGAGTCGCGGTTTCCCATATCTTGGTTACGGTTATGCTCGTGTTGTTGGCGATTCGCGGGCCGTCACTTCCGGCATTAAAGGAAATCCCCGTACTCGCCGCCAATGTCAGCGTTGGCGAAAGCCGGATCTGATAGTTGCTAAAATAGTCGTCTCCAAAATCAAAGCTATGGACCACGCTATTATCACCATCGCGGAATTTGCCGAACGAAAGCGAATACCCCGCATAGGGATTGTGTTCTTGCCGCCAATTATAAATCCCTCTGAAACTAAGAGTGTGGAAGCTATCGCTGCCACCGGCATCGATGAAACTGGTGTAGGTATTGGTATAGCCACCGGTAAAACTAACGTCGGGACGATAGAGGAAGGATCCCTGGGCAGAAAAATAATTCGTGATCTGATCGCCACGCGAGATAAAGTCTTTGAGATTCTGCGATGATAGATGCGGCGCAGGAGGACCGACGGCAGGAGGAGATGTAGGCGTGGAACGCAACTGATTTCCATCCCCATCGAAGCCCCCTACACGGGTGTCGCCTAATCGCTGAAGGGTGTCCGAAACATAAAAATTCAAACGAGGCGAGTATGGGTAGCTATAAGCCCCGTTCACAGACTGAGTGTCACCAAAGCTGTTATGCTCGCTATGCCGCGCGAAAAGATGCGCGCTGGGACTAATACTAAGATTAAAGGTGGGCGCGGTTTGCCCCGCCGGTGCATAGAGGAACGTTAAGGTCGGTGTAATGGTCGTAACAAAATCATGTTCTTTATTTTTACTGAAAAAAATGTTGTCGTTGTACTCTTCCCCAAGCGATAGTGAAAACCGGCTCGCGAACCCGGCCTCCCCGGCTCCAGAAAAAGCGAACAATGTAAATCCAAAGATTACCAGTGAAATATAATTGGGCGTGCTGTTCTTTAGAGTAGGAAACACTCGGAACTTTAAATACGGCCAGTTGTAAGGGCCACCTCGGCGGGGAAGCGGAAACAGGTTCATTTAGAAGCGGAATTTACTCTGTTCGTACAAAAGTTGCAAGCAGAAATAATATCGGCAGCAAAAACGGGATACAGCTCCGCCATTAAGGGCGTTTAGCCCTTCTCCCACCTATCTGCATCCGATCCGAGCGCCCCGTCAAATAGCGACAGCTTCGGATCTATTTAGAAAATCAGGACTTGATCGATAAGTCGGTTGCTGGCTTTCGATCTTCCAGCCGCTCGCGATCAAATTAACCGGCACCTCTATGCTAGTCGGCCGGCTCAATATTTTCATTAATAACCTTACTCGCCCTCTCGCGTCCGGCGTCCTTTGCACTACTCCGAGAATCCCATCAAATGGCCCGGCGCATATCTGAACTTTCTGGCCGACTTGCAAATCTGTGCGGGCGGCAATAATTCCGTCAGGATTGGCCTGGCCGATCAGATAATCTGCGATTTTATCGTCTAGTTGAGCTGGGACGCCACCAAAGCTCACAAGGTTTTTAACCCCAGGAGCCCAACGGACATAGTCATATTCGGTCGTAAGTTCGATGTGGACGAAAAAATAAGTCGGGAACAGCGGGATAACTCTCCTATGCTTGCGCGCGAACTCGGGAAGCTGCACGCGCGGGAAAAAAGTTTCGAGGCCTTTGCGTTTTAGGTGGAATTGAGCGAATTCTTCTTTCTGAGGTTTGCTGTTAACAGCATACCAACGCTTATAGTTATATGGATTTGACATAGGGTCGCAGCGAAGTTGTGCGTGGATGCTCCGCAATTGCAATGCCAATTATCCACAATTACAGCGACGTTCTAAGTATTTAAAAAATAAAAAGAAACTTCACGTTTGCACTGCGTCCGAAAATACCTGTACTTACAAAATGTGTCAGAAATGTCCTATTCCGGCAAACCAACCAGAGAAACGGGCAAAACTATTCGCTTAAACTTTCTATCAACAATCTGCCATTTTTGGCTGATAAGCCAAGAACGGCAGATTCTAATCAACAGCGCTCCTCCTAACAAAGATTTGGCGAAGATTCCACAATGGGAAACAGAAATTTGCGTGACTAACCGCACAATTCTACCCTATATTTTGACGGAATTAGATGCGAGTGTCGGCCAAAATTATTTGTTGTTATTCCCAGCGCCGTTTGTTAGCGTAAGGACTCGCCTGCCCATGTTAGCAAAGGTCAATAGTGCAGCTCTATATGGTGTCGACGCCTTGCGGGTCGAAGTTGAGATTGATCTCGCTTCTGGGCTCCCCCAGCTCGCCACGGTCGGTTTACCAGAAGGAGCCGTTAAAGAAAGTAAAGACCGAGTTCGGGCCGCCGTAAAAAATTGTGGCTACACGTTTCCGACGAAGCGTATCACCATCAATCTCGCCCCAGCCGATATCAAAAAAGAAGGCTCGGCCTACGATTTGCCGATGGCCGTTGGAATTCTCGCTGCGGAAGGATCGATCGAAAACAAACTGCTCAACAATTATTTGATTATCGGTGAACTTTCGCTGGACGGCACCATAAAGCCCGTGCGCGGTGCGCTTCCTATCGCCATGGCAGCAAAAAAGGAAGGCGTCAAAGGTCTCATATTACCGGAAGCTAACGCGCCAGAAGCGGCCGTAGTCAACGAAGTCGAAGTGCTGGGCGTTAAAACCTTACCTCAGGTCGTCGAGTTCTTGAACGGCACTGGCCCGATCGAGCGCACCCGGGTTGATATCGAGCAACTCTTCAGCCAGAACTCTCAATATGGTACGGATTTTACGGACGTAAAAGGCCAGCAGCATGTCAAACGCGCCTTGGAGGTCGCGGCCGCGGGAGGCCATAATGTAATTCTGGTCGGTCCACCTGGCTCCGGCAAGACAATGTTGGCCAAGCGGTTACCGTCAATTCTTCCCGATTTAACACTCGCCGAGGCCCTCGACACGACAAAGATCCACAGCGTTACGGGACTGCTCAACGGCGCGCCGATGATCGCGACGCGACCATTTCGCTCGCCGCACCACACGATTTCAGATGCCGGGCTCGTCGGCGGCGGGACCGTGCCTAAACCTGGTGAAGTTTCCTTAGCTCACAATGGCGTGCTTTTCCTAGACGAATTGCCCGAGTTTAAACGGAACGTATTGGAAGTCATGCGCCAACCGCTGGAGGACGGGAGCATCACCGTTTCGCGCGTCTTCGGTTCGATCAAATTTCCCGCCGGGTTCATGCTAGTCGCAGCCATGAACCCATGTCAGTGTGGTTTTCTAACGGATCCGCAGAAGGAATGCACTTGTACGCCAATACAGATCCAACGCTACCGATCGCGAGTTTCCGGCCCGCTGCTGGACCGCATCGATATCCAGGTCGAAGTCCCGGCCCTGCGCTACCAAGAGCTGGCGAGCAAAGACGCGGGTGAAAGTTCAGACGTAATTCGCAAAAGAGTTAACGCTGCTCGAACCATTCAACTGCAACGATTTCAGAAAACGAAAATTCACGCGAACGCGCAGATGGGCGCCAGAGAAATTAAACGTTACTGCGCGGTGAAAGATGATGCAGAAAAGTTGCTGGAGATAGCGATCAACAAGCTTGGGTTAAGCGCGAGGGCTTACAGCCGCGTGCTCAAAGTCGGCCGCACGATCGCTGATCTTGCGGGCTCGGAAGAG
>Ga0184639_10000010_pt1 | contig 115237 bp, 99 predicted proteins | sample PLM31_170_b2_FD_133155 | JGI IMG/M metagenome (GOLD analysis project Ga0184639, IMG submission 133155) | Groundwater sediment microbial communities from an aquifer in East River, Colorado, USA - PLM3-1_170_b2 | ecosystem: Environmental > Terrestrial > Soil > Riparian zone | place: USA: East...
TGTATAGTAGTGATATGGGGGTGATTCAGGGCTGAAGCTGATTGAGCCTCATGTAAAAAACGAGCTTTTTCCTCTGGGCTTTGAGAAATATGGGGCGGTAGAAATTTGAGAGCTACCAGACGTTTTAATTTGACATCTTCGGCTTTATATACTACACCCATCCCCCCTTCACCGATTTTGTCTAAGATTTTATAGTGCGATATAGTCTGACCAATCATAATAGAATAATTTAGAGAAGTTCAAAGTAAAATGCAAATAAAATGTAAGAAGAACCTTTCAATTACTAAGAATAAATTGACAAAGCCATTTTTTGTTTGAGCAATTTTAGTCAAGAAGTTCCACATTCAGACGATATAATCTAAAAAGAGTGAGGATGAAATGGGAGATTTCACAGTTATTGCCTTATCAGTATCAATAATCTGCTTAACCTGGGCCGTGGTCAAAATCAACGAAAAAGTTGATTCCACCATCAGCAAGCTCAAAAGAATGGACCGAATGGCCCCCAAGCCTCCTCAAGAAGTTAAACCCAAAACTGAAAATTAGTGGTCTAATTGTAGATTATTGGGAAATTTAAGCAAGGTCCAGAGGTCTTGCTTTTTTTGCACTGGTTTGTAAATTCCTGCTGTAACCCGCTCCATCTCTCCCCTTGAAAACAGCCCAATTTAGCTCTATTGGATACGACTTTTTGCCATAATCCTAACTTTAACTCCTCGTATATCTTATAGAAGATTTTACTTGACCGTTACTTTTTTTTGGCATATAATAAAAAATCGACCGGTTTCAGTCGAATTTAAGCATAGATGAAAAAAAGATATAAAATCCCCCTAATAATCTTCTCCAGCTTGGTGGCTCTAATTCTGATATTCCTGCTTTTGTTATACAAAACCAGAATTATAGAGAAACAGATTGACCAAACCTTAGAGAGCTTTTTTGAAGCTGAAAAACCGGTAAATATAAGAGTCGGCAAAATCTCCGGTTCTTTCTTAAACGGTATTACTATAACTGACATAGTCTTAGATTATGATGAAAAGGGTTTGGAATACAGAGTTTTGGAGATTCCCAGAATACAGGTTTCCTATAAACCCACGGACTTATGGAACAAAAGATGGATTTTACATCGAGTGGAGATTCAAAATCCAAAGATTACCTTAAAAAAGGATGAGCAGGGGAATTTATTAATACCCAAACTCAAACAAGCTAAGGGAATAAAGAAAACCTTTTTATTCGATTTCAAAATAGAGCAGGTTCTAATAAAAAATGGTTTGTTTGAGATAGTTTCCAACCCGGATTCTCTGTCCCAAAGGGATGGTCAAGGCTTTGACCTAAAATTTGATTCCCTGAATTTTGCCCTGTCCGTCACCAAAAAGAAAACCGCCTGGGATATAATCGTTCAAGATGCCAAGGTCAATCAGACCGAGAAAGATGTGAATTTAAAAGGAGCCAGAGGAAAAATTCAAATTGCAGGCGGCAAGCTAAAGCTGGAGGACTTTCTGGTTTTAACAGGTGAATCCGAAATAAAAGTTAACGGTGAAACTCAAATAAAAGATAAACTGGATTTTGATCTGAATATAAACTCAAAAAATGTTTCTCTGGCTGAAATCAGCCGCCTGGCCGGACTGGATTTGTCCGGTAATCTGAAGGCGGAGGGGACCTGGAAGGGAAATTTTAAAAACTTCCGAGGAAAAGCTAAAATAAATGGAATTTTCATGGATAGAACATTTGAAAACGTCGAAACTGGGTATGCCTATAACAACAAACTTTTGGAATTTGAAAATCTGAAAGGGAAAATCTTTGAGGCACCGCTTGCCGGGAACGGCTGGCTTAATTTTGCCAATCGCCCGGAAACTTATCAATTTTCAGGAGAAATACAAAATTTAGATTTAGCCAAGATTGTGAAGGGAGAGCTGCATTCCGATTTTTCCGGAAAAGTGGAACTGGAGGGGCAAGGATTTAACGATAAAAATATGTTGATGACTTTATCGGTGGCTTTGGATAAGGGTAAAATAGATACTTACAGCTTTAACGAAGCCCAGGGAAAATTCAGCTTAGATTTTGATAGGATTCATTTCTACCAGGGTTTTAAAGCCCGTTATAAACATAGCGAAGGAATTTTTTCAGGAGATTTAGAATATGACGGAAATATTGATATCCAAGCTCAGGTGGATTTCAAGGATTTGACTGATTTCACCAACCAGATTTTTATCAAAGAGATGGTTGGTCGAGGTAAGGCCGATTTAAAAGTTACCGGAAAAACTGAAGATTTTGATGCAGCCGGAGATTTTACCTCAGATTCGGTCTGGGCTTACCAGTTTTTCAGTTCTAATTTTAAAGCCAACTTTTCGGTAACCAACTACATTTCACATCAAAAAGGATATTTGAACTTGGACATAAAATCCGGCTCGTCCTGGGAGATTGCCTATGACAGCTGTAAGAGCTGGATTTCCTTAGATGGTTTTGATATTTACTTTGACTCCAGCGTAGCCTGGCAGGAAGATTATCAGCTTGGCTTCAACGGAAAAATAAACACCGAAAAAATTATTCAGCCCTTAGTTATTGAAAAGTTCGATGTGCTTTACAAGGGTGTTAAATTTGAAAATCAGGAGCCCATTTTGGTGGATATTAAAGAAAAAGGTGTTGAGTTCAGACAAGCGATAATCATAACCCCCAAAGGTAAAATAGATATATCCGGAACTGTCAGCTACGAAGAAGAACTGGATTTACAAATTCAGTTCTCCAACATTTTAGCCGAGACCTGGGCCGATGTATTTTTATCACCGGGAAAATTTAAAGGGATTTTTTCAGCCACCGCAAATTTAACCGGAACTTTTCAAAATCCGCAACTTCTACTTGTAGGAAGCATTGACAGCGTCAGATACATGACGGTCGACTTAGGAAAGATGGAATTAAATATAGCTTATGGAAACCAAAACTTACAGATAAACCACCTCAGTTTGTCCAGCCCGGAAGCTAAATATTCCTGGAGAGGTTACGCCCCCCTTGATTTATCATTTTATAAGACCAAGGATAGACTATTAGACCGGCCTCAAAGAATAATTTTTGAGGGAGAAGGGAATAGTTTTAGCTTAATCCACTTATTTATTCCGGATGTAGAACACTTGACGGGAAACTTTACCTCCCACATTCAGATCGAAGGCAGCCCCATTCATCCTCAATTAAACGGAATAGTAAAATTAGAAAATGGGGTCTTAAAAATTGCCGAGTTACAGGATCCCCTGACAAATGTGAAAGCAGTGATTCGCATGGTCAATGAAGATATTTATTTTGATGAGGCAGTCGGATACATAGAAAAAGGTAAAATAACCGCCCGGGGTAATATCAGGGTCAAAGATATCGAAACTTTTGCCTATGACCTGACCGTAAACGGAAAAGATTTACCCTTCACCTATGAAGATGTTGATTTAAGCGGAGTAGCCAAACTTTCTTTAACCATCACCGGAGAATCACCCCCTTTAGTTTCCGGTCAAATAGCAATTCGAGAGGCCAGCTACCTGGAGCCGTTTGGAACCGCTTCCGGCTCGGGTTACTATGCCTCCCAGGTGCCAGCTCATCCGGAAAAGCTCTGGAACTGGGATTTTTCAGTAATTGCTTTAAACAAGCTGTGGGTAATTAATTCTGATATGCAAGCAGAATTCGGAGGTGAAGTGCTGGTAACCCGCCAGGAAGGGGAATTACGGCTTTTAGGGAGCTTGCAAGTTATGCCTGGAAGAGGCAAATACTTTTTGCCCGGCACTACATTCGACATTGAGGAAGGGGAACTGATTTTTGACAATATAGAAAAAATTGACCCCAAACTTCATTTCTTAGTTACTACTGATATCTATGGTAAAGGGGATGAAAATAAAGTGCAACTGTTAATCGAGGGAACCCTTTCGGCTCCGGAAGTAAACCCGGCCCCAGGGTCTCCTTATACCAAAGATGATATTTTGGAAGTTTTGACTTTAAATCGTAGATTTTCCACCGTTGATACGGCTGGTATAGGAGGTGTCTTTCAGGAAAAAGTCATAAGCGGTTTAGGAGGGGCTGGAAGTCAACTTTTAGGGCAGTGGGCTTACCGGACCATTGGAGTCGAGACCTTTGAAGTCAGACCGGCCTGGGGGGAGAAATTTGACCTCTTAGGTACCGAAGTTACCGTAGGCAAATATCTTTTCAAAAAATTATATGGAAGATATTCAGGTATACTTGCCTCACCTGAGATTTATGAAGTAGGATTAGAGTACCGTTTAAATAAAAATCTGTATTTAGAAGGCAATAAAGATAAACAGAATTTATACAAGGTTGGGCTTAACTTACATCTGGAGTTTTAATTGCCACAAAGGAGAAAATTTTTTTCTTCCCCCAATTTCAGTCGTATTTCCAGATTCTTCCAGGTCATTTTAATTGTGTCAACCATCATCTTTTCCCTGACAGGCCCGGCTCTAGCCCAGAATAAAAAAGCACAACCCCGGCAATTTGTCATCAAAAAAATTATAGTCCAGGGGAACAGCTATTTTTCTGCCAAAAAAATCAAAAGTCAAACCAGTTATACCAAAAGTTGGATAAATATTTTTTCTCGGCCCAAGATTTTTCCCAGACGAATAGAGGAGAATATTTTTGCCATCGACTCTTTGTATCATGTCCATGGTTTCTGGGAAGCCACCAGCAGCATTGACTATGAGGTTGACACTTTAGACAAGAAAGCCACGGTGTGGATAAAAATTTATGAAGGGGTTCAGACCCGCCTCAATAATTTAACCGTTTCAGGGGGGATTGAAAATCTTAACAACAAGAGTCGAAAAAGTATATCCTCTTTAAAATGGGATTCTCCTCTAAATAAAAGTAAATTAGCTGAAATAATGTTTGAAATTAAAGCGGTCTATGCCAACAACGGCTATCCTTATGCAGAAATCGACCCCTTAATTGTTCAATCGGAAGATAAAAAATTAGCCGATGTTATCTTGGAAATCAGCTCCGGGGATTTGGTAACTTTTGGAGAGGTGGAGTTGCAAGGCTTCAAGCTCACGCAACCACATGTGGGGAGGCGAGAGTTGACCTTCAAAAAGGGAGAGACCTACAAAAGGGAAAAAGTTATTACGTCACAACAGCGGCTTTATTCCACCGGCCTCTTTAACTACCTCAGCTTAGAAGCCAAAGATGCCAAATCCAAACCCAGACAGCCTAATTTTATTTTAAGAGTAATAGAAAGGAAACGCAATTATATTTCATTCAAAGTGGCGGCCGGGCAGGACTCACTGAAGGATTTAACCGCTGATTTCCTGGGAGAATGGGGAAATAAAAATCTGTGGGGAAGCGGCAAAAAATTTTCCTTTTCAGCCAGCTCCAGATATGCCATCATCACCAAACTACAAAATATAAAAAACAGATTTAAAATCTCTTTGACCGAACCCTGGTTTTTGGGCACCCGAACACCTTTGAACTTAGAGTTTTTTTATGACCCGGGAGTAAAAAGCGTAATTCAGCCCTACCGTATCGAGGAGTTCGGAGCCAATGTTAGTCTGACTCGAGAAATTAGAAAGACCACTCGAGTATGGGTGGGAGGGAGTTTTCAGCAGATTACCATTTTTGATATATCGCCGGCCGATGAGATTCTTTTTAGGCGGGAAAAAGGTATCAATGAAAGAAGAAAAGTCAGCTTGGGTTTTGAAAATGATACCAGAAGCAATATTTTTATACCCTTGGGTGGTTCTTTATCCCAAATTTACCTGGAATATGTAGGTGGTGTTTTGGGTGGAGACAACAATTTTTTCAAAATGGTCGGTTCCTGGAGCAGATACTTTGAAGCTAAAAAGCTGAAAAAATTCAAGGTTTGGGCTGCCCGCTTAAAATTAGGATACATAAAAGATTTGCCACCCACCAATTATATTCCCACTTTCGACCGCTTTTATATGGGAGGAGCTTCCTCTATCAGAGGGTATGTTGAAAACAGCATCGGTGCCAGAGATTCACTAGGAACTCCCTTAGGTGGAAATGTCTTAGGTTTAGCTAATTTGGAATACCGGGCCGACTGGTTCTGGAAATTCGGCTGGAACTTCTTTGTAGATTATGGCAATATCTGGTCTGAAGCCGAGCACATCAGCTTCAGAAACGCCCGTCTCACGGCCGGTGTAGGAATCCAGTATTTCAGCCCTCTGGGACCCATTCGTTTAGATTACGGCCGGAAATTATTGAGAGGAGAAAAGCCGCTTACAGGTGGACGGCTGCATTTGAGTTTATTATATTCATTCTAAAATGGCTAAACCAATTATTGGAATCACCTGCAGTATGGTTTATCAAGATGAAAAGCGAGAGAACCCCACTACTTTTCCCTTCGATTATTCAAAAAGAATTTATTTTGAAACGATTGAAAATTTTGGTGGGGTTCCCATTCTTTTGCCTAATCTCACTGATTTAGAAGTCATTAATGATTGGTTTAAAATTTTAAACGGAATCTTGGTGACCGGCGGAGAGGATATTCATCCTTCTTTCTATGGTGAGGAAATTGCTTCGGATAAAGTAGAAGTTACCAATGAAAGAGACTTTTTAGAGATTGAGCTAATAAAAAAGACCAAAGTCAAGGAGATTCCAGTTCTGGGCATCTGCCGGGGACCGCAAGTAATCAACGTAGCTTTTGGAGGAAGTCTGTATCAGGATTTGGCTTTGAGAAAAGAGTTTACCCTGGAGCATAACAATTCCGGCAAACCGAAATATAGCAATCGTCACCAGATTGTAGTAACTGAAAATAGCAAGTTAAATAATATAATTGGGAAAAAAGAGACCTGGGTAAATACCTATCATCATCAAATCATAAAAAACATAGCCCCAGAGTTTATCACTTCAGCCCTATCCAAAGATGACCAGGTAATAGAAGCGCTTGAGCATAAAAATGCCAGAATCATCGGGGTGCAGTGGCATCCGGAAATGATGTTAGAAGAAGAAAGCTCTCAAAAGCTCTTTAAATGGTTGATAGATGAAGCCGGTAAATCATGAATAAAAAAGATGTTTTAAAAAAAACACAATTGTATGTTTTGCTGGATAAAAAAATACTAGGTGAAAGAAAAATAGAGGAGGTAGTTAAGCAGTTGGTTAAAGCCGGGGTCCAGATGATTCAATACCGAGACAAATATTCTGATGACGGAGAATTTTTGAAAGAGGCCTTAAAGATTGAAAAGATTTTAAGAAAACAAAAGGTTATTTTCATCATCAATGACAGAGTTGATATTGCTAGATATCTAGATGCGGATGGTGTGCATGTAGGCCAAACTGACCTGCCTGTTCCGGTTGCCAGAAAATTTTTAGGGAAAAATAAAATTATTGGGACATCGGCTGAAAATATCAACCAAGCCAAAATGGCTCAAAAAGAGGGGGCTGACTATGTAGGCCTGGGTCCGATTTTTTACACTACCACCAAAGAGAAAATACCTTATCCAGTTGGTTTAGATTTAATAGAGCAAGCTAAAAAAGAATTGAAGATTCCATTTTTCCCTATCGGAGGGATAAATTTAGATAATCTGGCCTCCGTTATTAATGCCGGAGCAAAAAGAGTGGCAGTGGCTTCAGCAATCGTCTGTTCTCCGGATATTTCAAATACTGCACAACAGTTTTTAAGCCGCTTAAAAACCTCCTAAGTAACCGAATTTAGTCGTATCTTTACTCCACTCTTTCGTATTTAAATTGACAATACCCTGACTGTGAAATATATTGCCTAAAGGAAGAAACTATGCCTGAAGTTTACTTAGATTACAACGCCACTGCACCGGTTCATCCGGAAGTGCTGGAAGCCATGCAGCCATATTTAACTGAGAAGTTCGGTAATCCTTCCAGTTTGCATTCTTTCGGCAGGGAAGCCAAAGTTGCGGTTGAAGATGCCCGGGAAAAAGTGGCTAAACTTATCAATGCTCATCCGTCGGAAATTTATTTTACCAGTTGCGGCTCTGAATCGGATAATTGGGCTATCAAGGGAATCTTATGGGCTAATAAAAATAAAGGAAATCATATCATAACTTCCAAGATTGAGCATCAGGCGGTGCTGGAAACCTGCAAGTTTTTAGAAGAGAATGGTTATAGTGTAACTTACTTGGATGTGGATAAATACGGGATGGTTGACCCGGATAATTTAAGAAAGGCAATTCGCAAAGATACGGTAATAATTTCAATCATGCATGCCAATAACGAAGTAGGAACCATTCAGCTGATTGAAGAGTTAGCTAAGATTGCTAAGGAGAATAATGTTCTTTTCCACACTGATGCAGTTCAATCCGTAGGTAAAATCTCAGTGGATGTACAAAAATTAGGGGTAGATTTACTCTCAATTTCTGGGCATAAACTTTATGCTCCTAAAGGGATTGGAGTCTTGTTTATCAAAAGGGGAACTAAAATTACATCTTTAATGCAGGGTGGCAAACAGGAAAGAGACCGCCGGGCCGGGACGGAGAATGTGGCTTCGATTGTGGGCTTGGGGAAGGCCTGTGAAATTGCCATGAGAGATTTGGATGAATATCAAAATAAAATGAAAAAGCTTTCAGAAACTTTTTTGAAGAAAATTTTAGACGCTATTCCGGAAGTTTATTTGAACGGTCATCCGACTTTGAGGGTTCCCAATACGGTTAATCTTTCTTTCAATGGCTGTGATGGGGAATCGATTATTCTGGGTCTGGATTTGCAGGGAGTAGCGGTCTCTTCCGGCTCAGCATGTTCCATCGGTTCGCTGGAACCATCTCACGTTTTGATGGCTATGGGTGTTCCCAAGCATCTGACTCTGGGTTCGGTGAGATTTTCTTTCGGGAGGTTTAATTCGATGGAAGATGTGGAGTATGTGTGTGAGATTTTGCCGGGGATTGTGGAGAAGATTAGAAATTTGCATCCGAGTTACGCTTCCACAAAGAACAACTGAGATTTTCTTTTAACGCGTAGGGGCGATTTATCTCGAATGTTCTTTCATGAGAGAAGTTTATCTTCGCCCTTTTTTATTTTTTGGGTGGAGGCCAGCTCCACCCCTACGAACTGTCATCCTGAACCCTTCGCTTTGCTCAGGATAAACGAAGTGAAGGATCTCGTAGTTAAGAGAATCGAGATTCTTCGCTACGCTCAGAATGACAAAAGAATCAGCCCTAACACAAAAAGGAGAGAGTTTTGTTCCCTCTCCTTTAAGGGGAGGGTAAGGGAGAGGTTAGTTTTTTCTACAAACAGCACTCTCTACTTTTTTGTGGAGCTGGACCCCCTTTAAAAACATAATTTACTCCATAAATAATATCTTGTAAATTAATCTTTGAATCGGCATTATCATCACCTCTGCACAATGGAGAAGGAGCAGAGCCACCTTTAAAAACATAGTTCACTTTATAGATTATGTCCACTAAATTGATTTTGCCGTCACCGTTAGCATCTCCGGCGGTGTCGACACAGGCAAACTGCACATACTTGATGGTGGCATAATCAGAAGATGTTCCACTGCCATCGCTACTACCCGTCACATAGACGTTGCTGGCACTATCAAGTGTCAGAGCATAAGCCTGATCAATGCTATTTCCTGGACCATTGTAGCGTCTAACCCATAAGGTATCTCCATTAGCAGCATACTTGATGGTGGCATACTCAGAAGAAGATCCACTGGTCTCTATATAACCTGTAATATACACATTTCCACTATCATCCACTACCAGAGCATAAGCATAGTCTTCATTGATCCCGGGTCCACTGTACCTTCTGACCCACAAGCTATCTCCATTCGGAGCATACTTGATGGTGGCATAATCATCAGAAGTTCCAAGGCCCCCACTAGAACCTGTAACATACACATTTCCACTATCATCCACTGCCAAAGCACCAGCTCCATCGGCGCTATTCAACGGTCCATTGTAGCGTCTGAGCCATAGTGTATCACCATTGGGAGTATACTTGATGGTGGCATAATCATAAGATGTTCCACTGCCCACGCTCGAACCAGTCACATACACGTTCCCGCTATCATCTAGCGCTATAGCATGAGCTGCGTCATAGGAATTTCCCGGTCCATTATAGCGTCTGACCCATAAGGTATCTCCGTTAGGAGCATACTTGATAGTGGCATAATCAGAAGTGAATATAGAAGCCCCACTCTGGCTAATGCCGGTCACATAGACATTTCCTGCATTATCAACTGCCAAAGGACTGGCATAGTCATTAGAATTACCAGGTCCATTGTAGTGTCTGACCCATAAGGTGTCTCCATTAGGGGCATACTTGATGGTGGCATAATCAGGAGAAGTGCCGCTGCCACTGCTCCAACCACTCATATAGACATTGCCAGTACCATCAACCGCCAAAGCAGAAGCCACATCAGCGCTATTTCCTGGCCCATTGTAAAGTCTGACCCAAGCAGTATCCACCTGTGCCAATGCTGGAAAATATGAAAGAAGTCCAAAAAGTAAGAAAATCTTTATTCTAATTGACATGTTCCCAAGACCTCTTGTAATCAATTAAACTTAATCAAAATGCTTGAAAAGTCAATAGTTTTTTCACTTGAATTATTTTGGGTCGGGAGACCCAAAACTACCCACGCAGAAGGGTTCGGGTAGGTCGAGGTCTCCTGACCTCGACAATAGAAGTAAGGGAGAGGTCAGTCTACAAACAGCACTCTTTACTTTTTAGAGGTGCCGGACCTGATTTAAAGATAAAATTAATAAGATATACTATATCCGAAAGCAAAATCTTTCCATCGGCAGTCACATCACCCCGACATAGAGGAGAAGGTGCGGCTTGACCTTTAAAAAGATAATTGACCATGGTAACTATGTCAGATAAACCAAGATTGTTATCTCCATTAGCATCACCAGGTTTAGCAAGGCAGAGATTTTGGATAACAGCATATTTTATGGTGACAAAATCATAAGATGTGCCGCTACCAATACTAGTTCCGGCTACATACAAATTTCCAATTCCATCCAGAGCTATGGCCGAGGCAATATCTGTGCTGTCTCCGGTTCCATTGTAGCGCTGAATCCATAAGGAATCACCATTAGGGGAATAGCAAATGGTGGCATAATCGCAAAAAGGAGTATAGCAATCGCTACAGCCGGTAACGTAAATATAACCACTGTCATCCACTGCCAAGGCAAAAGCTAAATCTGAGTTATTCTGGGGACCGTTGTATATTCGGGTCCATAAAGATTCTCCTTCAGGACCATATTTTAAGGTGGCGTAATCTTCGACAGTTCCATTTCCATAACTACTTCCAGTGACATACACATTTCCTACCGGATCAATAGATAAAAAGTTAGGCTGGTCCCAATAATTCCCGCTACCGTTATAGCGTTTGACCCATAAAGTATCACCGTAATTGTTATATTTGATGGTAACATAATCAAAATAAGTTCCGCTACCAGTACTAATACCAGTCACGTATAGGTTTCCATTTTTGTCTGTCTCTAAAGCATAAGCTGCATCATCCCCATTGGCAGTTCCATTATAACGCTTTACCCATCGGGTATCCCCATTTGAGTCATATTTTATAGTGGCATAATCGTAAAATGAGCCATTACCAATGCTTTCACCGCTTACATAAACATTCCCACTGTCATCAACTGCTAAAGCGTAAGCGCGGTCTTCACTGTTTCCAGGACCGTTGTAGCGTTTAACCCAAAGAGCTTCACCGTTAGCCGCATACTTGATTGTAGTAAAATCAGAGGAGGAGCCGCTCCAGCTTTCCCCAGTGACATACACATTCCCACTTCTATCAACGGCTAAGGCATTAGCTCGGTCCAAAGCATTTCCGGTTCCGTTGTAACGTCGGACCCATAAAGTGTCTCCGCTGGGGCTATACTTTATGGTGGCATAATCGAAAAAAGTTCCACCCCCATAGCTACGACCAGCGACATAGACATTTCCACTGTCGTCTACTGTTAAAACAAAAGGTTCGTCTAAATTGTTTCCGGTTCCATTGTAACGCCTGACCCAGATTGTATCTCCACCAGAGGAGTATTTGATAGTGGTATAGTCAAAAGAAGTTCCAGAACCAATGCTTCTGCCGGTAAGGTATACATTACCACTTTTATCCAGAGCTAAGGCACGCACACGGTCTTCAGCATTTCCTGGACCGTTGTAGCGCCTGACCCAGACCGTATCCACCTGGGCTAAAACAGGTAGTGCTATAAAAAGCATAAATAATATGAAGAGGTATTTTTTAATTAGCATAGTTCATCTCTTTTAGACTATATTCGGAAGGATGGAATCTATTATTTAAAAAAAATTTATAGTTTGTTTGGCCTCTCTTTAACAGTTTCAGATTATTAGACCAGCGCTAATCTACTTCTTATTACGCTTCTCACACCTTTTGGTTCAAACTTTCAACTATCACTTCACTGCAGAGTAAGTTCATTGAAATAATCTTGCTTTTTCCCGTAATTATTTTTAATTGAATCCATATGCCAAAAAATAAGAAACCATTGGTCTTTGTAGCCATGTCTGGCGGAGTAGACAGCTCTGTGGCAGCCTGTTTGCTCCAAGAACAAGGTTATGAAGTTGTGGGAGTAACCTTAAAACTCTGGGAATATGATGAGGTGGGAGGGAATATTTTCAGAGAGTCGATTTGCTGTTCCGTTGAAACCATTAACGACGCCCGAAATGTCTGCAATCAGATTGGTGCCAAACATTGGGTTTTTGATTTCAAAGAAGAATTTAAGCAAAATGTAATTACTAATTTTGTGGATGAGTATAAAGCCGGAAGAACTCCATTCCCGTGTATAATCTGCAATCGCAAAGTGAAATGGGGGATTTTGGGAGAGAAAATTTTTCCGTTAGGGGCTGAATTTTTGGCTACCGGACATTATGCCAGAATAAGATTTGATAAAGAGTCGGGTAGACATCAAATTTTAAAAGCCAAAGATTTATCACGTGACCAGTCCTATGTTTTATGGAGTTTGTCGCAAAAGGATTTGTCAAAAACCTTATTCCCCTTAGGCGAATTGACAAAAACTCAAGTGCGTGAATTAGCTAAAAAGCACAATTTAAAAACGGCTAACAAACCGGATAGCCAGGAGGTGTGTTTTGTGCCGGATAATGATTATGAAAGATTTTTCAAAGAGTGGGAGAATGGAAATTCGGTCAAGCCGGGTCCCATTTATAATCTGAAAAAAGAAAAAATTGGAGAGCATACGGGAATTCCTTTTTACACTATCGGGCAGAGAAAAGGATTCGGCAAAGGGTTTGGAAAACCGATGTATGTGGCTAAAATTGAGCCGAAAGAAAATGCTATTTACATTGCTGAGGATAAAGAGTTATGGAAGAAAAGTTTTACTGTGAATCAACTGAATTGGGTTTCTATACCAAGACCTGAACAACCACTAAAGTGTCAGGTGAAAATTCGAAATCAACATCAACCAGCTGGAGCTACTTTAAGCGTTTTAGATGAAAATAAAATCAAAATAGAATTCGATAAACCGGAAAGAGCTATCACTCCGGGGCAATCAGCGGTTTTCTATGACGGAGAAGTCTTGCTGGGCGGCGGGATTATTGAGAAAGTTGAAGAGTAAGTTCTTTTGACAAAGTTTAATTTAAAATTCTAAGTTCCTCTTGACGACAATTAGATAATATGAATCCTAGCAGCAAAAAGTTTCTCAAGGTCATTGGCATAATTTTTGGAATAATAATTGTACTGCTAATCGCCGCTACGGTGGTTGCCAAAATTATTTTCACGAAAGAAAAGATTTTGGCTTACGCCTTGCCCAAAATAGAACAGGCCCTGAATCGAAAAGTTACGGTAGGAGATGCATCGATTTCCATCTGGGGGGGAATAGGGGTTGAAATCAAAGGGGTCACTATTGAAAATCTGCCGGGTTTTAAAGAAAAAAATCTTTTAACACTGGATGAATTTTCTGTGGGGGTAAAATTCTGGCCTCTTTTGAAAAAAAGAATTGAGTTAAAAAAACTGACCTTGGTCAAGCCCACCATAAACTTGGAGAAAAAAACAGCGATTTTAAATAATTACAGTGATTTGCTGGCAACCAGCGGTAGTCCCATAATATTACCGGCTGCCTTTGATAAGTTTGAACTCAAAGAAGGACGAATCGTTTATTTAAATTCATCCCAAAGCAGTCAGATTATCATACAGGGCTTATCTCAAGAAAGTAAATTAAATTTCAATCCCGATATCAATGAATTTATTACTATAGGTGAGATAGAGGTTAAAAGCTGGGAGGTTTTCTCTCCCAAATTATCTAAAAATTACAATATACCTTTGGCTTTGGAATATGATATGGTTTATAATCTGACTGCTGATTCCTTGAACCTTAATAAATTAATTCTCTCCTGGAACAAAAATAAAACTAAATTGCAGGGAAAGGTAACTCAGCTAACCAAACAACCCCAGGTGGCTTTACAAATCAACTCAGATGAAATCAATGTTGAAAATCTTTTAAGCTTGCTTCCTCCCAATTTGTTAAAGCAAGACATAAAAAGTTCAGGTCAACTAAATTTTAATGCCGAGGGGAAGTGGGATTTGAAGACGGGATTTTATCCGACTCAATTAAATGGGAAATTGAGGGGAAAAGATTTGAAAATTCAGTCCGCCAAGACCAAATCTGCCGTGACAATTCCGGTTTTGGAGAGTAATTTTACCAGCAATAGTATAATTTTATCCACTTCCCAGGCCCAGTTTGGCAATAATCCTTTGCAGCTTAAAGCGGTGGTATCAAACTTAAAAGCCCCGGAACTTTCAGCGGAATTCAGTAGCAAGCTGGATTTGGCTATAGTTCCTGAGTTTATAACCCTACCGGAAGGGACAACTCTTGCAGGAAATTTAGATTTCAAGGGGAAAGTTTTTGGAAAGATAAAAAGCTTTGAGAATCTGAATTTTGCAGGAGATTTAAACTTACAAGATATCAAAATATCTTCTTCTAATTTGAGCAAACCACTTGAAAAATTGAACGGGAATTTAAAAATTGCTGATGGGAATTTAAATGTTAATCGTCTGTCGGCTACCAGCGGAAAATCTTCTTTTGCTTTTAACGGGGAATGTAAAAAATTAGTTCCCTATATTCTGAATAAAAATAAAGCTGCTTCCAAACCTCTGTTCACTTTCAACCTGACCTCCGGCTATTTAGATTTAGATGAACTTTTTCCGCCCAAAGCTCCAAGTGCTCCGCAAACAAAAACCACTCCCGCTAATAATCCTTCTTTATATCTGGCTATGGGAGCCATTACTAACTTGCAGGGAAAAATTTCGGCTGATTCCATTCTTTTTAGAAAAATTACAACGAAACCTTTTAAAGCCGACATCTCGTTAATCGACGGTATTCTTAGCATCAAAACCGATAAGTCAGGCATTTTTCAGGGATTAATTGAGGGCTTAGCCACTGCAGATTTGAATAATCCGGAAAATATTAAATTTGACATCAAGGTGAAAGCCACCAATATCGAAGTCAACGACTTTCTTTCCCGCTTTACAAAAATTGATAACCGCCTGTTCGGGAAATTTAATCTAGATGCTGATTTTACCAGCCAGGGTCTTTCTGAAGAAGAAATTGTGAAATCACTGACTGCTTCCGGCACCGGTGTTTTGGACCAGGGAAAACTGGTCAATTTTGAGTTCTTCAATAAGTTGGGGAGTTTCTTAAAGCTGGACAATTACCAGGAAGAGCCGATCAAAATGCTAAAAAATTCATTTAAAATAGTCAATCAGAGGGTTTTTTTTGAAAATTTTGATGCCACCAGTAAAACCGGTGACTGGAAATTGGCCGGCTCCATTGGCTTAGACCAATCTTTAGATTACCTGCTAAATATCAAATTCTCTCCCGAAGTTTCCAAAAAACTGGAAGCCGAATTTTCCAAACAATTCGCATATTTAGGCAATATGGCTCAATATTTCAAAGATGACCAGGGAAGAATAGATTTGCCGATAAAAATCGGAGGCACTGCCAAGGACCCCAAGTTTATGATAGATACTTCAGTGGCTCAGAAGAAATTTCAGGATTCCTTAAAAAATCAATTGCAGGATAAAAAAGAAGATACCAAGAAAAAAGTGGAAGATTTCTTTAAAGGGGTTCTGAAGAAGAAACCGTAATTTGGTTTAATTTTCATGCTTAATTTTAAATTAACCTCAGTATTACTTATTTCTCTTATCTTATTCTCAATCTCCATCGGTCAGGAGCAAAATTTAATTGCCACCCCGCATTTTCAGATCTTCTCGCTGGACAAAAGTTTCGGTGAAAAGGTTGGTGTGATTTTAGAAAAGAGTTACTCCAATTTTGTAGACTTTTTTGAAGACAGCCTCAAAATTAAAGTTGAGGTACAGGTAGCCGAGTCCAAAGAGAAATTTCAAGCCCTGGTAGGAGAGAAAATACCTGAATGGACCTTGGCTGTAGCTTTACCCAAAAGAAATGCCATAGTCATAAAATCTCCCGGCTGGCATAAATCCGGAAAATCAATTTCCGAAGTTTTACAGCATGAGCTGGCACATCTTTTTTTAGTCAATTACTTGGACGAACAATATCTCCCCCTCTGGCTGAACGAAGGTTTTGCGGTCTGGCAGTCGGAAAAATGGGGTTGGGATGACAGGATTCTTCTGGCTCGGGCGGTTTTGACCGGTTCACTTTTGTCTTTATCAAAAATAGATTCTCTCAACCATTTTTCAGAAAGCAGAGCTCATTTAGGTTACGCCCAAAGTTTTCTGGGAGTAAATTATATCAATTCTCAATATGGTGAAGAAAATTTCAAAAAATTGCTGTCGCTTATAAAGAATGGGGAGAATCTGAATTCCGCTTTGTTAAAAACCACCGGGTCTGGTTATGCTGATTTCGAAGCCGAATATTTAACTTACATAAAGAAAAGATTCAACTGGATGACTCTGATACTGGGTGATTTTCCGTTCTGGACTGTGCTTGCTATAATCTTTGTCGGGCTGTATCTTTATAAAAAGAGAAGAAGCAAGAAGATTCTGCAAAAATGGGAAAAAGAAGATCTGGGGCTGGCTCCCAAAGATTTCGACATTTAGTAGAATATTGGTTACTGTTGCTATTTGGTTTTTTTTTACGTTCATTTTCCTATCGAGTCAATCTTAAAATAGCGAACCTTTTAGGAAAGGTTGGCTTCGGTCTGCTTCGAATCAGAAGAAAGGTAACTTTGGATAATTTAAGGATGGTTTTTGCAAATCAAAAAACTGAAAATGAAATTAAAAAAATTGCCCTACAGTCTTATTGTAACATGGCCAGAGGGTTTATAGAGCATCTGATTTTCCCGGCTTTGAGTAAAGAAAAGATTTTGGCCAACTTAGAGTTTGAGAATTTACATTATTTGGATGAAATAATAAAACATGGTAAAGGAGGGATTTTAGTCAGCTCTCATTTCGGAAGCTGGCAGATAGGAGGGACTTCGGTCAGGTTAGCCGGATATCCCATGAATTTCCTGGTTCAGAGACAAAACAATCATCTGGTAGAAGATTTGGTTTACAGTTACGTGGAAGATAAAGGAGTCAAAGTGTTATACAAAAGCGTCTCGGCCGGTAAAATCTTCGAATTATTAAGGTCCAATCAGATTGTAGCGGTGCTGCCGGACCAGGATGCCGGTAAAAGCGGGGTGATTGTGAATTTTATGGGGCAGCCGGCTTCCACTCATAAAGGTCCGGCCTTTTTTTCTTTGAAAACCGGAGCTCCCATAATAATAGCGCTATCTTTGAATGAACAAAACGGCCAACACAGAGTGGTGATGGAAAAACCGATTTATCCCCATCCGACCGGCAAGAGAGATGAAGATATAAAACATTTGACTCAGATTTATACCAGCAAAATAGAAGAATATATCCGAAAATATCCGGATCACTGGTTTTGGCAGCACCGCCGCTGGAAATCCACTTTAAATATTTATTAAAATGTCAGAAAAAATCTTATTGGTTCAGACTGCTTTTATAGGGGATGTAATTTTAACTACTCCTTTAATCAAAGCCGTCAAAAAAAATGTTTCCAATTCGAAATTATCGGTTTTGCTTATTCCTGAAACTGAGGAATTACTAAAAAATAATCCTTATGTAGATGAGGTTCTGGTTTATGATAAAAGAGGTAAAGAAAAAAGCTTGAATAGTTTTTTCCAATTGGTGAATAAAATCAGACAATCCAAGTTTGATTTGGCTCTGGTTCCGCACCGTTCCTATCGTAGCAGTTTTCTGGTTTTTTTGTCCAAGATTCCAGAAAGGGTCGGATTTGACAAAAACCAAGCTAACTTTTTCTTGACTAAAAAAGTTACTTATCAAAACAATCTGCACGAGATTGACCGTAACCTTTCTTTGATTCAGGCCAACGGATTAAAATTAGAGGAAAAATTGCCGGAATTATTTCCGGATAAAAATAATTTTGCCAGAGTGGAAAGTTTTTTATCGGAAAATAAAATAAGCTCAAATGATAAAATAGTTGCCATGGCTTGTGGTTCAACCTGGGCTACCAAAAGATGGCTGCCGGAAGGGTTTGCTAAAGCGGCCGATTGGTTGATTCAAAGGGAAAAAGCGAAAGTGGTTTTGATTGGCGGAAAAGAAGATGAAAAATTGGCTAATGATATTGCTAATTTAATGCAGGAAAAACCTGTGGTTACCTGCGGTAAATTAAGTTTGCTGGAATCGGCGGCGCTTTTGTCCAAGTGTAAACTGCTTTTGGCCAATGATACTGCTCCGGTGCATATGGCGGTGGCTATGAAAACTCCGGTGGTTGAGATTTATGGTTCTACGGTACCGGCTTTTGGTTTCTACCCTTACGGAGACGGGCATCGCATAATTGAAAAAAATCTTCCCTGCCGCCCTTGTGGAATTCACGGCCATCAAAAATGTCCCTTAGGGCATTTTAGATGTATGAAAGAAATTTCTGCCGAAGAAGTTTTCAACACGGTGGTCAAAAAGCTAAAAGAGATTTGAAGCCACTCAAAATTGCGGTTATCGGCACTATCAACCAGGATGTAATTGTTTTCCCGGATAAAAAAAAGAAAACCAGTTTGGGTGGGATTGCTTACAATATCTGCACTTTAGTTGCCCTGCTAGAAGACAAAGCTCAAATTTTTCCAGTCTGTAATGTCGGAGCGAATCGCTACCTCCAATTTGTAAAATTCTTCTCTAAATTTTCCAACCTAAAATTAAAAGGAATAAAAAAAGTTCCTCAAAAGCATAACACTTGCTTGATGTATTATGACAAATTACGTAACCGGAAAGAATATCTGGAAGGAAAAATTCCAGCTTTGGATTTCGAACATCTAAAACTATTTTTAAAATCAGATGCAATTCTGATAAATTTTATTTCGGGCTGGGATATGAGTTTGGAAACTCTCCAAAAAGTTAGAAAAAATTGCAAAGGTTCAATATTACTGGATATTCACAGTTTGACTTTGGGGATTGAGAAAAGTAATAAAAGATTTTTGAGAAAACCTAAAAATTGGAAAGCTTATGTCAAATACTGCGATATCTTACAGATGAATAAAACTGAATTGGAAACTTTATTAAATAAAAAATTAAAATCAAATGATCTAATCTCAGAAACAAAAAACATTTTGAAATTGGGTCCAAAGATTTTCATTTTAACTTTGGAAGAAGACGGAGCCATAATTTGTTGGAAAGTAGGAAAGAAAATTTGTTTAAAAAAATTTGCCGGAATTCCGATTAAAAAGGCGGTGGATAATATCGGCTGTGGAGATGTTTTTGGGGCTGCTTTTTTAGCTAGTTATCTGTTGAATAAGAACGTGGTTAAATCTGCTAAAGTTGCCAACATCTTTGCCGCGGAAAAGTGTAGATTCTCCGGAGTAGAAAAGATTGCAAAATTTTCCAAATTGAAACTTGATTTCACTTGACATTTATAGTGAAAATTTTATAAATTAAAAATTCTTCACAGTAAAGAAGGAGGAGAATTGAAAGAACAGGTTAAGGAAACTATTCAATATTTAAAGAAAAAAGGAGTATCCTACGCTGATATTCGCAGAACCCAGCGTTTAAGCCAGAATATTAAAGTCAAAAATGGAAACGTGGAGGCCTTGTCTCAAAACGAAGATGCCGGCTTCGGCGTACGGGTTCTTTACAACGGTGTCTGGGGATTCGCGGCCAGCTCCATTTTGACCCCGGCCGAATTCAAAAGAATCGCCAATTTAGCCCTGGAAATTGCCAAAGCCTCCGCCATCACCAAGAAAAATGAAGTCATCTTGGCTGAAAATGAAGTTTACAAAGACAAATACGTCAGCAAATTCAGAATCGACCCCTTTGCAGTACCGGTAAATCAAAAATTAGACCTGTTAATCCGCTCCACAGAAATATTAAGGAAACATCCTAAAATAAAAGTGGCGGAAGCATCTATGAATTTCTTCAAAACTGAAAAAATCTTTGCCAATACCGAAGGAAGCTTAATCGAACAGATGATAGTCGAGTCTGGCGCCGGAGCAATGGCGGTAGCAGTGGAGGGTACTGATGCTCAATGGAGAAATTATCCCAACTCGCACGGAGGAAATTTAGGGACTATGGGCTACGAATTTGTAGAAGAGCTAAAACTTCTGGATAATATGGAAAGGGTACGAACGGAAGCCATAGCTTTACTTTCAGCTGAACCCTGTCCATCTCTGGAGACCACTGTAATAATCTCCAGCGAACAGATGGCTTTACAGGTGCATGAATCCTGCGGACATCCCATAGAGTTAGACCGGGTTTTAGGAACCGAAATCAGCTTAGCCGGGGGAAGTTTCATGACTTTGGATAAATTGAGAAAACTTAGATACGGCTCAAGTAAAGTAAATATCACGGCAGATGCGACAGTAGAAGGTGCTTTGGGAACTTTCGGCTACGACGACGAAGGCGTGAAAGCCCAAAGAACTGACATCATCAAAGATGGCTTATTTGTGGGATATCTAACTTCCCGTGAAACTGCTCCGGTATTAGGTCAGAAAAGCAACGGCACCATGAGGGCAGATGGCTGGAACCGGATTCCTTTAATCAGAATGACCAATATAAATTTGGAGCCTGGGGATGCTAATTTGGAAGATTTAATTGCGGATACTAAAGATGGAATTTTATTGGGCAGCAACAAAAGCTGGTCTATCGATGATAAGAGGTTAAATTTCCAGTTCGGTCTGGAGATTGCCTGGGAAATTAAAGATGGAAGATTGACCGGAAAAGTTTACAAAAACCCGATTTATACCGGTATTACCCCGGAATTTTGGAACAAGTGTGATGCGGTTTGCAACCGGAACTATTGGAAGGTCTGGGGTGTTCCCAATTGCGGAAAGGGTGAGCCGATACAAACCATGCACGTAGCTCACGGCACTTCCCCGGCCAGATTTCATAAAGTGCAAGTGGGGGTATCCAAATGATTGGCAAAGATAAAATCTTCTCCTTAATTTCTCCCATAATCAAAAAGTCAGCAGCTGACCAAACTGAAGCGCTGCTGATTAACGGCTCCGGAGGAGTTTCCCGCTATGCCAATTCTACCATTCACCAGAATATGTTCGAAACCAACAGCAAAGTTTACTTCAGAGTGTCTTTAGGCAAAAAAATAGGAGTGGCGTCTTGTAATTCTTTGACTAAGGAAAGTTTGAATTCCGCGCTTAATAAGGCCATTGAGATAGCTAAAAATCAAAAAGATAACCCTCTTTTTACCGGATTGCCCAAAAAACAGGCTTATGAAAAAGTCAAAACTTACAATAAGAAAACCGCTAATTTTACACCTCAGCAGAGAGCCAAAGAAATAAAAAAAACTTTCGACAAGGCGGCCAAATACAATTTTGATGTAGCCGGAGCATTTTCCACCGGAGATGCAGAAATTGCAGTTTTGAATTCCAACGGAGTGGCTTGTTATCAGCCTACCAGCTCGGCTGGGATAAACATTATAGTGATGTCTGATACCTCCTCCGGTTATGCAGACGGTCTTTCCAGGAATGTGGATGAGATAGAAGTTGAAAAATTGGCCGAAGTAGCTATTCAGAAATGTCTGGACTCAAGAAACCCGCAGGGTCTGGAGCCGGGAGAGTATGATGTGGTTTTAGAGCCTACTGCGGTCGCGGCTTTATTGGAATGGATGGATTATATCGGGTTCGGGGCTAAAAGTTTTCAGGAAGGAACCAGTTTTCTTTCAGGTAGAATCGGACAAAAAATTATGGATGAAAAAGTAACCTTCTATGATGACGGGAATGATGATAAATCCATGGCTTTTCCCTTTGATTTTGAAGGGGTGCCGAAAAAGAAAGTCAATTTAGTAGAAAAAGGGGTTGCCAAAGGTGTCGTCTACGACTCTCTTTTAGCCAATCATGACCACTCGCAATCCACCGGACATGCTTTGACCCCGGATTCTCCTGACCGGGCTCTGGCTTTAAATTTATTTTTGAAAAACGGGGATTCTAATGTTAAAAAGATGATTGAGTCAACTGAACGGGGGATTTTGGTGACTCGCTTTCATTATATCAACGGGTTTTTGGATACTAATAATGCGCTTTTGACCGGGATGACCAGGGATGGAACTTTTTATATTGAAAATGGTAAAGTTAAGCAGGGGATTAAAAATCTTCGATTCACCGAATCTATGTTAAGGGCTTTCTCTAATGTTGTGCAGCTCGGCAAAGATAGAAAGTTGGTGGCTTCCTGGTCCACGGACGTGGGATGTATTTCGACGCCGGCGGTTTTGATTAAAAATTTTAGGTTTACGGGGAAGACGGAGTTTTAAAATTTAAGTCGTTCGCGTAGGGGCGAAGTTTATCTTCGCCCTTTTTTATTTTATTGGGTGGAGTCAAGCTCCACCCCTACGTGGAAAGGTAGCGGTCGGATTTATCCGACATTTTTTTAGATTCTGTGCGATGAATCGCACCGCTACAAACAGCATTCTCTACTTTTTTGTGGTGCGGGACCGGATTTGAAAAGGAAATTTATGAGATAGACAATATCTGGCAGTAAAACATTTCCATCGGCGTTGGCGTCTGCACGGCAAGAAGGATTTGGGGCGGGTTGGGATTTGAAAAGAAAATTTATCATAGTTACGATGTCAGAAAAAAGCACTTGGATATCTCCGTCAGCATCGCCGGGCATGGCAATACAGGAAAACTGAACATATTTAATGGTAGCATAATCATAATTATAAAAATAAATAAAATTTTGTGCACTATAACCAGTCACATACACATTGCCGTTGTCATCCAGGACCAAGGCAGTGGCTCTGTCAGCTCCATTTCCTGGACCGTTGTATCCTTTCACCCACAGAATATCTCCATTGGGAGCATACTTGATGGTGGTATAATCACCCGCGCATCTCGGAAAATCGCAAGAATAATCAGTCGTGCCAGTCACAAACACATTCCCGCTGTCATCCACGGCCAAGGCTGAAGCCCCATCAATACCATTCCCTTGACCATTGTATCTTTTCACCCATAGGATGTCTCCATTGGGAGTATACTTGATGGTGGCAAAATCAGAAAAAGTCCCAAGGCCAAAACTACTACCAGTCACATACACATTCCCGCTGTCATCCACAGCCAAGGCAGAAGCAGCATCATCACCATTACCTAGCCCATCGAATCTTCTCACCCACAGGGTGTCTCCGGCAGGAGAATACTTAATAGTGGCGTAATCTACAGAAGTGCCACGGCCAAGGCTGCGACCAGTGACATATACATTCCCTGTGCCATCAATGGCTACAGCAACAGCAACATCGGAACCATTCCCAGGTCCATTATATCTTCTCACCCACAGGGTCTCTCCAGCGGGTGAATACTTAATAGTAGCGTAATCATAATCGGGATATATAGTGCCAATACTCCAACCGGTCACATACACATTGCCGCTGTCATCCACAACAAGTGCGAGCGGACCATCTTGATCATTCCCTGGGCCATTGTATCCTCTAACCCACAGGGTTTCCCCCGAAGGAGAATACTTAATAGTAGCATAATCGCTAAGAGTAACACTGTTGCGGCTAAGACCGGTTACATATACATTTCCACTGTCATCCAGGCACAAGCTGCGGGCCAAATCCAACGTATTTTCTGGACCATTGTATCTTCTCAGCCACAGAGTATCTCCAGTTGAAGAATATTTAATAGTAGCATAATCAGCAGTAGTAACACTATCGCCGCTACTAGAACCAGTTACATACACGTTTCCATTATTATCCACGGCTAAGGCATGGGCATCGTCGAGAACACTCCCTGGGCCATTGTATCTTCTCACCCACAAAGTCTCTCCAGTTGGAGAATACTTAATAGTAGCATAATCAGCAGTAGTAACACTATCGCCGCTACTAGAACCAGTTACATACACGTTCCCATTATTATCCACAGCCAAAGCATTGGCAAATTCAAAGCTATTTCCCGGTCCATTGTATCTTCTGACCCAGGCCGTATCCACCTGCGCCAGGACCGGAATATATGAAAGAAAAACAAATAAAAAGAAGATAGCTTTTTTCGTCTTCATCTCAACCTATTATCTTTTGTAATTACTTCAAATTACCTCAAAAATCCAAAATGTCAAGAATAAAAATGTAGCGCCCTTTTTTATACCCTCTCCTTTAAGGGGAGGTTCATCTCGAGTGCAATCGAGAGGGTTAGGGAGGGGTCAGTCACTAGTTCCCTCTCCTCTAAGGGGAGGTTCATCTCGAGTGTAATCGAGAGGGTTAGGGAGGGGTCAGTCACTAGTTCCCTCTCCTCTAAGGGGAGGTTCATCTCGAGTGCAATCGAGAGGGTTAGGGTGGGGTCAGTCATTAAAAGTAGTTGTAATATTCAATAATCCCAGAATCACGAAACCGCGAAAAAGACGAAAACTCGATTAGGGCCTTCGTGCATTTCGTGCTTTCGTGTTTCAGGAGGAATGGCGATTTTTGAAGTAAATAAAAAAAGGCGTCCACCTCAGACGGACGCCTTTTGGTAATCTAACCTCCCCCTTTAAAGAGGGAGTCACTAAGAGAGGAAATGTTACTTCAGGAGTACCATTCTCTTAGTAGCTTTCAGTTCCCCAGCTTCCAAGCGATAGAAATAAACGCCGCTGGCGACTTTGTCACTGTTCTTATTAGTCCCATCCCAGATTACTCTTTTAACACCGGCAGTCTGAAACTCATCCACCAGAGTTTTCACTTTTTCACCCTTGATATTGTACACCACAAGCATCACTTTAGCATCTGACGGAAGCGTGTAAGAAATCGCCGTCTGGGCATTAAAGGGATTGGGGCTGTTCTGCATGGTGATACCGGCAATGGCTGGCTCAAAATTCCCAAAATTATCTTCACCCTCGGTTTCCTCGAAGTCCGGGAATAATCCCAAAACCCGTCCTTCCTCATGACAAATGTAAGCCGCTCTCAAAAGCAACCCACGGGCTTTTAAAGTTAACTCCAAAGCATTAGGGCACATATTCTGCCGCTGAGATTCAACGGCTTTAGATTGCAAATAGACAGCTGCCCGAAAGAGATGTTTACCCCGGTCACTGTCACATTGATCTATTAAATCTTTTAAAAATTCAATAGCTTGACCGGTGCGTATGACCACTGCTTGAGTTCTCTGGCAAAGCCCTTCTACTCCAAAGCAAAAAACTAAAGCTCGGTAGGAAGTTCTACGGGATTCTAGGGTTAATCTTAAAACAGTTTCACAGTTCTGATGCCGTAAGGCCTCGAATGCCAGATACTGCAGATGTCTGGCTCGGTGAAAAATTGTATCCGCTTTTCCGACCTCGCAATCTTGTAGCCAACTACCGGAAAGCTTCAAAATCTTAGAGGTAAGCTCAAGGGCTACCCTGACACGCTTACAGCTGATACTATCTCCCTCGGCTCGGGCTGAGTTGTAAAAAAGTGGCGCCAAGAGAAATATTATCAAAATAGCACTAACTTTAAATAGGTGCTTCATAAAAACCTCCCTTTGTTTGAATAATTAGACACACTATAATAAAAAAGGTTTAAATTTTTTATAAGAATTTTCGAATTTAGTGAAACAGTTTGAGAATTTTCTTATGGGTAGATTTGAAGAAACTCTGCTTGGGTAATCATGCCCAATTAGCTTTATTTAATTTTTTCTGCCCTTGTTTTGATTTCTTTCCTCAAAAACTGGTCTAAATTTTCTTTTTTTATACCAAACTCTTTCTGGATGGCAGTATAAAAATCTTCTGGCTTGGCGCCATAATTCATAAGTTTTTTTAATTTCTTAATTCCTCCCTTCTCCAGAGCCATCTGGCAGAACAGACCCCCGAAAACATAGGCTGGATTGGTTAATTTATCCATATACCAAAAGGAAAACAAATCGTTCAAATCTATTTCTGGATGTTGATCCAGATATAGATCCATTCTTTGGATATGCCATTCCAAGGGGTAACCTATACTCCCTCCGTAATAAGTAGCTATTCCTTCTGCAAAGTAATAATGGCAGTTAGGAAATAACGGACTTAGATAAATATGCACAATTTCGTGGGCATAATATTCATCTCCCCCGCCGGAATATATGATCTTATTTGTACCATCGGTTCTTCCCCCCGGATTATTTTTCAGATTCCCCATTCCCATATAACATTCTAAACCTCTGGCCTTTTGCATTTCATCGAAATCATCTGTCAGATAGAACGCTATGGGAACGAGCTCTAGAACATAAACTGTTACTAATGTGTCAATAAAGGATTTAAGTTTGTTGGCCCTTTCAAAACTAAATTTGTGGCTGGAGGGATGGTGGTAAGTAATTTCAGCTACCTTGGTTTTATTCCAATTTCGGGTATTTATTGGCAGAGCATTGAATAATTTGTCCTCATTCCCTTCTTTTTTGGCATAAACATTCATAACACAGAGTGGATTTGAATATCCACTGTCGGTGCAGGCAGAGAAAATGGTTTTAATCTCATAAAATTCGTCGACCGGTTTGACACTCAAAACCGTGGGAAGAAATCCCATATAAAGGGTGGGATTAAAGGATGTTCGCAACAAATCAAAATCTTTATATTTTGACTTTTCTTCTTTAGACCAATAGGGATTATCATAAAGACTGTCAGGATGCGACATGAGATAATTCTCCCAGAGCTTTATTACTTCTTTAATTTCTGTATTGGCTGTATCAACTCCATTGTTGATGAACGGTTTTTGAGCCAGAGATAACTTAAAGCAAAAAATTACTACAACAATAATTGGTAATTTTTTCATTTCAATTTTCTGTGCTGGCTATGTAGCGAGCTTCACCTTGGAAAACGGGGTATTTATCCTCCCGGCCGTGACTGAAAGCCAATCCCTTTATCTTCTTTGCCGTAGACCTTTATCTGCCCGAATTGGGCCTCAAATTTCTTGATATTATCATCCAGTGCGTTCAGAAGCATCTTGGCATGCGAAGGGGTCATTATGATTCTGGCATAAACTTTGGTTTTAGGCACACCCGGCATCACCCGGCAAAAATCTATAATCACCTCCGAAGGCGAATGAGTGATTAGTGCCAGATTGGAATAAATCCCTTCGGATTCTTTCTCGGTCAATTCTACGTTTATTTGTTGTTGTTTTGGTTCCATAAGTTCTCCTTTACATAGTTCTGGGATTCAATTGGTTTAGGTTTACTTTTTCAGTTTCTTTTAATATATTAGAAAAAAATTAAAATTCAACCATTACTGGTATGGAAAACAGATATAAAGGGATGGATACTCCTTCCCTGGCTCGGGTAGAGGAGATTTTAGCCAACATCGGTGGTCAGAAAATTTTGGTTTTGGGGGATATTATGCTGGATGAATACTGGTGGGGAAATGTCTCCCGCATTTCTCCGGAAGCTCCGGTCCCAGTGGTAGAAGTTTTGTCCGAAGAAATCAAATTGGGTGGGGCGGCTAACGTGGCTTTGAATCTGAAAACTCTCGGGGATGAGCCGATTTTAGTGGGAATTGTGGGGGATGATTCTAATGCGGACAGGTTGAAAAAAGTTTTGAAGAAAAATCATATCCAGGACAACGGGCTTTTGGTTGAACCTAAAAGAAAGACCACGGTCAAAACTAGAATTATCGCCCACAGTCAACAGGTAGTCCGCACAGATAGGGAGACAGCTTCTGAAATTTCGGATAAATCGGCTCTCAAGCTGGTGAATTTTATCGGAAAAAATATAAAGCAAATTCAGGGGATTATAATTTCCGACTATGGTAAAGGGGTGATTACTTTAAAACTGCTGGCTGAAGTGATTAAGTTAGCCAGACGAAATGAAGTATTTATTGCTGTTGACCCGAAAGAGGCCCATTTTATGAATTATAAGGGAGTTTCTCTGATTACTCCGAATCATCATGAGGCCGGTTTCGTCTCCGGTAAAAAAATAAAAGATGATAAAACTCTGGAAGAGGTGGGGTGGTGGATTATGAAAAAACTTTCGACCGATTCGGTCTTGATTACCAGGGGGGAAAAGGGGATGAGTTTGTTTGAGAAAGGTTCGTCTCAACGAAACAATTCTCTGGCTCATTTTCCGACTGTGGCTCGTAAAGTTTTTGATGTGACCGGGGCCGGGGATACGGTGATTTCGACTCTGGTTTCCTGTTATACGGCTGGTGCGACTTTGGAGGAGGCGGCTGGTATTGCAAATCATGCGGCGGGAATTGTGGTTGGGGAACTGGGGACGGCGCAGGTGACGAAAAAACAGATTTGGGAGGATTTTAATAGTTATCATGGTTAGGATAATTTGTTATGAGTCTGAATAAATTTTTGGACAATAAGGATGTAAAAAAGAAATTTCATCAAGAATTTCCTAAACCAGAATTTAGCATAAAGAGAGAATTATTAGCCACACCATCATCAGAACTTTATTTTTTAGTTGGAATTGCTTTCCACTACCTAATGGGGTTTTATTTAGAATATCTTAACCCCAAAGCCATAGCTCCTAAAAGGTGGATTGCCGAAGATATACTTTCTGCCCTTAATGAATTAGAGGTAATCAAGTCTGGAGGGAAACTTAAAAGCTGGAGAGGAATAAAGGAACCTGATTTACAGTTGTATCCAGAACTCAGCAAAGCAAGAAACATAATTTCGGAAGCGAAAGAAAATCATTCGATTTTTCTTCAAAATGGAGAAATAACAGATAATTTAGTACGCTCTGCATTATTATTGGCCCCGTTAGACGAGTATTACAGGAGGGGGGTTGTAGATAAAAATATTGGACTTGTTGATGTAAAAATTGTGGAGGATTTAAGAAAGATGATTTCTTTAGTTGATGCGAACATTTTCAAAGCAAATGAAATATGTATATTGAGCCCAACCTTTGGTGAAGCATCATTACTGATTGGTGGTGCAGACGCAGATTTAATTATTGACGATATGCTTATTGAAATAAAAACCTCAAAGAAGCTCGAATTACAAAGAGATTACTTTAATCAATTAATAGGTTATTATGCTTTGTATAAAATAGGGGGTATTAATGACATGCCGAAAAAGCATGAAATAAAAAGATTTGGTATATATTTTTCCAGGTATGGGTATCTCCATGTTATTAACATAAACGATATTATCGGGAATAAAACATTTCCCGGATTTCTACAATGGTTTAAAGAAAAAGCAAAAGAAATGTACGGCTGAAAAATAAATGCTTCTCCTTTGATAACTCGTTAAATAATTTATGAGGAAAATCGTTTCTCTAAATGAACTTATAAAAATCAGGCAAAATGCCAAAAAACAAAATAAAATAGTTGTTTTCACCAATGGCTGTTTTGACTTGCTTCATGTCGGTCATATAAAATTATTAAAAAAAGCCAAATCCTTAGGGGATATTCTAATAGTTGGCTTAAACAGTGATTCCTCTATGAAAAAACTCAATAGGGAACCATCCCGTAGGGATAAAGATGACAAAAGGCCAATTTTACCTCAAAAAGACCGGGCTGAAATACTGGCTGGCCTTGAATCTGTCGATTACGTTTGCATATTTAATGAGCAAACTCCCTTGAAATTAATCCGTAGCATATTACCGGATGTATTAGTCAAAGGGGCAGATTACACACCAAGGCAAATTGTGGGTAGAGAAGAGGTCTTGAAAAATGGGGGAAAAGTAATCACTGTTCCACTTTACAAGGGAAAGTCCACCAGCAACATAATTCGTTCAATCGTAAAGAGATACATCTCCAAATAAAGATTTCTCTTGACAGCCCCAGAGTAATTGATTATTGTCTTTTATATTTAAAGGTGAAAAATGCCTAATAGAATTAGCAAAGTTCTTTTAAGTTTGGAAAAAGAAGGTCTGGATGCTCTCTTGGTCGCCAAACCTACCAATTTAAGATACCTGTGCGGTTATACCGGCAGCAACGGCTTGTTTCTGATTACCCCCAAAGAAAAAGTATTCATCACGGATTTCAGATATAAAGACCAGGTTCACCAGGAGATAGAGAGAAACGGCATCTCCAATTTCAAAATCATAATCGGGGAACGCGATATTTTTACCGAATTACCAAAATTAAATTCCTTAAATAGAAAAAATCTAAGGTTAGGTTTTGAGGGTAACAATGTTACCTATCAGATTTACGAAAAATTACAATCCTTATTGCCCCAAGTTTTACTGGTTCCCACGGAAAATTTAGTGGAAAAAATTGCCGTCAAAAAAGAGAAAATAGAGATTCAAAGAATCAAAAAAGCGGTTAAAATAACGGACACAGTTTTTCACAAAATTTTAGATATGCTTAAACCGGGTGTCAAAGAAAATGAGGTTGCCATTGAATTAGAGTACCAGTTAAAAAAAGAAGGTGCGGAAGGGATTGCTTTTGAGCCGATAGTGGCCTCCGGTGTTCGCTCCTCTATGCCGCACGGCCGAGCTTCGGAAAAGAGAATTAAAAAAAATGAATTTGTCACTTTAGATTTCGGCGCCATGGTGGACGGCTATGTCTCGGATTTAACCCGGACAGTGGTGGTCGGAAAAGCCAGTTCCCGCCAGAAGCAAATCTATAATATCGTCGGTTCAGCTCAAAAAAAGGGAATAACCTCCCTGAAATCAGGCAAAGCCTGTAAGGAGGTTGACCAAATTGTCCGAAATTATATTAAACAGAAAGGTTTCGGACCCAATTTCGGGCATGGCACCGGACACGGAATCGGATTGCAAGTCCACGAATTGCCGACTTTGAATTCCAGAAGCTTAGACACCTTAGAGGAAAATATGGTAGTCACAGTAGAACCGGGAATTTACATTTCCGGCTGGGGAGGAGTAAGAATCGAGGACGATGTCTTGGTTACCAACAACGGGCCTTTGGTTTTAAACGCTGCACCCAAAGAATTAATAGAAATTTAAATTTGGGGGTGGTTATGAGAGAATATAAAATTAAAAAATTAATCAGGATTTTGGAAGAAAGCAATATCCAAGAGTTGGAAATCTGGTATTGGGGGAAAAGAATCAGAATCTCCAAAAGACTGTCCAATCATACCAATTCCCACAACTCGGAGACCTTAATAAAAGTAGATCCGGCTGCCGAAGCCGCCCAACAGCCGCAAAAGGTTGCCTCAGAGACTGAAACCCAGGATCATCTGGTTCCCATAAAATCACCCATGGTGGGAACTTTTCACCGGGCTCCGGCACCAGGTGCCAAACCCTACATAGAGCTGAATCATGAAATCCAAAAAGGACAGGTGGCCTGTATCGTCGAAGCCATGAAACTGATGAATGAGATAGAATCCGACGTCAGCGGCAAAGTTGTCAAGATTTGTGTAGAAAACGGAAAACCGGTAGAATACGGGCAGACCCTGTTTTTAGTAGAGCCCTCCCTCTAAGTATCGACTCGTCTTTTCACTTACACTTAGCGCATTCCGTGGCTGACACTCTGAAATAGCCATTTAACCTCCTTTAATCTTAAAGTCATCTGGCTATTTACCGAAAACTAAAGAAGGGAAAGGAGTATCATGAACTTAAAACAGATGCTGGAAATCATGCTGCAGAAAAAGGCGTCCGACTTGCATCTCCGGGTAGGACTGAAGCCGATTTTGAGAATTGACGGAGGATTAAACGCCATTGAGACCAACGTCCTGACCAATGAAGATATAGAGCAGATTCTAAACCAAATTTTGAATGAAGACCAGAAGAGTCGCTTTTACAAAAAAAACGAAATGGATTTAGCTTTATCGGTTTCCAAATTGGGAAGATTCAGAATCAACTTTTACAGACAAAGAGGAACCGTAGGAGTGGCCATTCGAGCCGTCAATACCCTAATCCCCACTGTTGAAGAGCTCAATTTACCTCCGGTAATAAAAACCCTCTCGGAGCAGAAACGAGGATTGATTCTAGTGACCGGTACCACCGGAAGTGGAAAATCTACTACCTTAGCCGCTATGATTGAACATATCAATCAGACTAGAGCCGAAAATATTTTAACCATAGAAGACCCCATCGAATTTGTTTACCGAGATAAGAAAAGTATTATCAGCCAAAGAGAAATAGGGGGAGATACAGAATCTTTCGCTTTAGCTTTAAGACACGCTTTCAGACAAGACCCGGACGTAATCTTAATCGGTGAGGTCAGAGACCTAGACACCATGTCGATTGCCTTGACTGCGGCTGATACCGGACATCTGGTATTAAGCACCCTGCACACCATGAATGCCATTGAAACCATCAGCAGAATCATCTCCTTTTTCCCTCCCCATCAACATCAGCAAATTCGTTTACTTTTGGCAGGTACCCTGAAAGCCATAGTATGTCAAAGACTGCTGCCTCGCTGCGACGGTCCGGGAAGAGTTCCGGCCGTAGAGGTGCTGGTTTCCAGCGGCTCAGTCCGAGAATATATCACCGACCCTCTGAAGACATTACTTTTAATTGAGATGATTGAATCCGGAGCCATTCAATACGGAATGCAGTCTTTTGACCAATCCATCATGAAACTGTACAAATCCAGCATGATTACCTATCAGGAAGCCTTGGCTCAGACCACCAGTCCGGATGACTTCGATCTAAGAGTCAAGGGTATAACCGGTGCCTCGGATAAAGGCTGGCAGGAATTCGAAAGAAGCTCTTCCCAAAACAAAAAATAGGTATTATATTTTACAAGGATGTTTAAAAAGGTATTAGTCGCTAATCGAGGAGAGATAGCTCTCCGCATAATCAGAGCCTGCAAAGAATTAGGAATAGCCACAGTGGCGGTTCATTCCGAAGCAGACCGGCCCTCCTTGCACGTACGCTTCGCGGATGAGGATGTCTGTATCGGTCCAGCTCCTCCAGCCGCCTCATACTTAGACCCCAAAAGGATCATAGCGGCCGCTGAAATTACCAACTCCGATGCCATTCATCCGGGCTATGGGTTTTTGGCTGAAAATGCTGATTTTGCTGAAATCTGCGAGGCCTGTAATATAAAATTCATCGGACCTTCGGCTACTGTCATTCGCCTGATGGGGGATAAAATCAAAGCCAAAGAGGCCATGAAAAAAGCCGGTTTGCCTCTGATACCGGGGTCTGAAGGAGTAATCAAAACCTTAAAAGAGGCCCAAGATATATCCAAAGCCATCGGCTATCCCGTGATTTTAAAAGCCAGCCAAGGGGGTGGCGGGAAAGGAATGAGGATGGCCAAGGATGCCAAAGACCTGGAAACCTATTTTGAAATAGCCCAGCAGGAAGCCAAGCTTTCTTTCGGAGTGGAAGATTTATATATCGAAAAATATGTCGAGTCTACCCGGCATATTGAGTTTCAGGTATTAGGGGACAGTTTGGGTAATATCATCCACTTGGGTGATAGAGACTGCACCATCCAAAGAAGACACCAAAAGCTAATCGAAGAATCTCCCTCACCTGTGATGGATGAGGCTTTAAGAGCCAAGATGGGCGCCTTGGTGGTTAAAGGAGCAAAAGCCATAGGTTATGAAAATTCCGGAACGATGGAGTTTTTATTGGATAAAGAAAACAAATTTTATTTTATGGAGATGAATACCCGAATTCAGGTAGAGCATACTGTCACAGAAGAGGTGGTAGATATAGACTTAATCAAAGAGCAGATAAGAATTGCCTGGGGAGAGAAATTAAGCTTGGCTCAAGATCAAGTGGTGCTAAAGGGGCATGCTATCGAATGTAGAATCAATGCTGAAGACCCGGAAAATGATTTTTTACCTTGTCCAGGAGAAATCAGCAGTTTACATATTCCGGGTGGTCACGGAATCAGAATTGACACTCATGCTTATGCCAAATATAAGATTCCGCCTTACTATGATTCCATGATTGCCAAGGTTATCACCCACGGCAAAAATCGAAATGAAGCGATTTTAAAAATGCAGAGGGCTTTAGATGAATTCATCATCGAAGGGATAAAAACCACCATTCCTTTTCACAAAGAAATTATCTCCAGCCCGGTGTTTCTGTTCGGCAATTATGATACCTCTCTGATTGAGCACTTCATCAACTTCAGAGGTCATAAAGAAAAAGAACAAGAAATCAAAACCTGATATAAGTAATTAAGTCGTTCCACTCCTCCATTTTTACTCAGGGATTCACACGTTAGATTTTCATTAAAACTTTCCCCCAAATTATTTGGGGTTGACAAGCGCTTACAGAAAAATTAAATTGCAATTTTGGTTTTAATTCAAACTGATAATGGTTCGGTGGAACTCACCATAAAAGGAGGCGGTGTGCTTATCAAAGAAGACCGAAAATATACCAAAGAGCATGAATGGGTAAAAGTAGAAAATCAAATTGCCACCGTAGGTATTACTGATTACGCCCAGGGGGAATTAGGAGATATAATTTTTGTAGAATTACCCAAAGTAGGAACCAAAGTTACCCAGATGAACCCCTTTGGAGTAATTGAAGCGGTTAAAGCAGTCTCAGAGCTTTTTTCTCCGATAACAGGTGAAGTGGTGGAAGTAAACAGCAAATTGGAAAAAGATGCCACCATAATCAATGAAGACCCGTATGGAGAAGGGTGGGTTATCAAAGTGAAGGTAGCTGACCTAAAGCAATTAGATACTCTTTTAACACCGGAAAAATACAAAACCTTAATTGAAACCTAAAGATGGTTCGATTTAACTCACCATAAAATGACTTACAATCCCAACACCGACCAGAATCGCAAAGAGATGCTCAAAGCTATAGGGGTTGGGAGTTTCGAGGATTTGATTACCGCCATTCCGGAAGAAATCAAATTAAAGAAACCGCTCCAGCTTTCTAGAAAACTCTCAGAATTAGAAATAGTAGCTGAATTAAGAAAAATTGCCGCTGAAAATAAAAACTCCACCCAGTATATCAACTTTTTGGGTGCCGGTATTTATGACCATTTCGTCCCGGTGGCGGTTGACCATCTGATTTCCCGTTCCGAGTTTTATACCGCTTACACTCCCTATCAGGCCGAGGTTTCCCAGGGAACCCTGCAGGTTATCTATGAATTTCAATCCTTGATCTGCCATCTGACTGGAATGGAGGTGGCCAATGCTTCGGTCTATGACGGGGCTTCAGCCATAGCAGAAGCGGTTTTGATGGCATACGCACAAACTGAAAGAAAAAAACTTTTGATTCCGGAAAACCTGCACCCTTTTTATAAAGAAGTTCTTTACACCTATACTTCCGGCTTAAAGCTCAAAATTGATAGTATTGACTGGAAAGACGGTTTGCTGGATTTAGAACAGCTAAAAAACAAAATTGATGATAAAACTGCCTGTGTAGTAGTGCAGTCACCCAATTTTTTTGGATTAATCGAAAATTTAAAAGAAATTGAAAGTTTAGTGCATAAAACCAGGGCTTTGCTAATTGTGGCCACTGACCCCATATCATTGGGAGTTCTAAAACCTCCCGGAGAATATAATGCCGATATAGTTGTGGGGGAAGGGCAGGTTTTAGGAAATTCGATGAATTACGGAGGACCCCTTTTGGGGTTTTTCGCCACCAAAAAAGAGTTTGTCCGAAAGATGCCCGGCAGAATTGCGGCAGCTACGGTGGATAAAAATGGAAAAAGAGGATATGTTTTAACTCTCCAAACCCGTGAGCAGCATATCCGAAGAGAAAAAGCCACCTCGAATATCTGCACCAATCAGGGCTTGTTAGCAACTGCGGCCTGTATTTATCTTTCATTATTGGGAAAAAACGGATTAAAGAAAGTAGCAGAGTTGTGTCTGCAAAAATCTCATTATGCTTTAGAACAGATAGAAAAAATCTCCGGATTTAAAAGAAAATTTAAGGGACCTTTTTTCAAAGAGTTTGTAATTCAAGCTCCGTTGCCACCTTCCAAGGTAATTAAAACCTTATTGAAAAACAAAATCTTAGCCGGCTTGGATTTAAAGCCTTTTAAGCTGGGATTAGAGGATGGCCTCTTAATGTCTGTTACGGAAAAAAGAACCAAAGCCGAAATTGATTCCCTGGTTGACAGTCTGAAAAGTCTGACCGGCAGGAAAGATTATCCGGCATCTGCCGAAAATAAAATAGAACCCGAACTTGAAAACAAGAGAAACTAAGATGAATGGTAGCACCATAAAAAAGTTTGTAATTTTAGGTTTGATTATATCAGGAATAAGTTCCTGCAGCTCCAAGCCTGTAAAGATAAACTGGGTTTCTTCTTTTCCTGAGGCACTCCAAACTGCGGGGAAAAATAAACAGCATATTTTGGTATTCTTTTATGCTAACTGGAGTAAATGGAGTCAGGTTTTGGAAGATTCCTCGTTGAATACCTCCAGAATTGCCAATCTCAAAAGTAAGATAATTTTCACCAAACTCAACGCCGAGACTGAAGCCGGCTGGACTTCCAAATACAAAATCAGCGACTTCCCCACCCTAATTTTACTTAACTCCAAAGGAGAAGAGATTGACAGAGTGGTGGGCTATCTGTCCTCCAAAGAATTGGTGAACAAAATCAACAATTATCTGGGCGGGAAAGAGACCTTGACTGATTTTCAAAATAAAGTCAAAAAAGACTCTTTGAATGTAAATATAAATTTTAAGCTGGCCGTGAAATACCAAGAGCGAAGCCGCTGGAATGAAGCAGATGAATTTTATAGAAAAGTGATGAAATTAGACCCCCAGAATTCCCGTTTGAAATCGGATTCCAGCTTATTCAATTTATCCATCATGTATATAAAAAAATCCGATTTTGATAAAGCGCTGGAAAACCTGGACCAACTTAAAAGGGAATTTCCCAAAAGTTCTTTGGTTATGTCAGCTGAATTATACCGGGCCTTCTGTTACGCCAAAAAAGGGGATAAAAATAAAGCGATTGCTTTATACGAATCTTTTATAAAACAGTATCCCAAATATCCGCATGTGGCCTCGGTTTCCGAAGAGTTAAAAAGATTAAAATCCTAAGAGATTCAATAAATTCAACAAAATGACAGAAAAAGTTATTTACCAATTAAGTTCACCAGGAAGAATTGGCGCCAATCTGCCAGATTTAGATGTTCCAGCCAAAGAACTAAGTTCCCTTTTACCCCCAAGTTCTTTAAGAGAAAATTTAAATCTACCGGAAGTAAGTGAACCGGAGGTGGTTCGTCACTTCGTGCGATTATCCACTCTCAATCACCATGTCGATAAGGGATTTTATCCTTTAGGTTCCTGTACCATGAAGTATAATCCTAAGATAAATGAATATGTAGCTCGTTTTGCCGGCTTTGCTCAAATCCATCCGTTGCAACCGGAAGAGACGGGTCAGGGTGCTTTGAAACTGATGTATCAGCTCAGAAACTGTTTGCTGGAAATCGCCGGGATGGATGAGATAACTCTGCAACCTTCGGCCGGGGCGCAAGGAGAGTTGACCGGACTTTTGATGATTAAGGCCTTTCACCAAAAAAATAAAGAGAATGGTTCGACAGGCTCACCATCCCGAGCAAAGTCGAGGGAAAGAACTCAGGTAATAATCCCGGATTCAGCTCACGGTACCAATCCGGCTTCTTTGACCATTGCCGGTTTTGAGTTAGTGCAGGTCAAATCAAATGCTCAAGGTTTGGTGGATGTGAATGACTTGAGAAAAGTTGTCAATCAGCAAACCGCAGCTTTTATGCTGACCAATCCCAATACTTTGGGGCTGTTTGAAAAGGATATTTTAGAGATTGCTAAAATTATTCATGATGCCGGGGCTTTACTCTATATGGACGGCGCCAATCTGAATGCTCTTTTGGGAATTGTCCGTCCGGGGGATATGGGATTTGATGTGGTGCATTTCAATCTGCATAAAACCTTTTCCACTCCTCATGGCGGAGGCGGTCCGGGAGCAGGTCCAGTTGGTGTTAAGAAAAAATTAGAGCCATTTTTGCCGGTGCCGATTGTGGCTAAAAAAGTGGATAAATCAGGCAAGGAAACTTTCTATCTAGATTATAAAAGACCTAATTCAATTGGAAAATTGCAAGCCTTCTATGGAAATTTTGCGGTTTTGGTGAGGGCTTTGACTTACATTTTGGCTAATGGCCCGGATGGTTTGAGAAGAGTGGCGGAAGATGCGATTATTAATGCCAATTATTTGCTGCGCCACTTGAAAGAACATTATCATCTGCCTTATCAGGAAAAATGTATGCATGAACTGGTCTTGTCAGGAGTCAAACAAAAAGCCAAAGGAGTTAAAACAATGGATATTGCCAAACGGCTTCTGGATTTCGGGATGTATGCTCCCACGGTTTATTTCCCTTTGATTGTGCCGGAAGCTATGATGATTGAGCCGACTGAGACGGAATCCACAGAATCTCTGGATGAGTTTATAAAAGCTATGATTCAGATTGCCGATGAAGTTGAAACTAATCCGGATATGGTCAGAAATGCTCCGCATACTACTCCGGTTGCCAGATTGGATGAGGTGAAAGCGGCCAAGGATTTGGACGTAAGGTGGAGTGGCTAATTCCTATCTAGGTTGACCCCTCCCTACCCTCCCCTACAGGGGAAGAAATTTGGATCAACTTAAAATACAAATGGGTAGCCCAGTGGTGGAAACCAATGGGCTAAATTGTTGAGTTATAGCGGTCGGATTTATCCGACTAAATCTCTCCCTCTCCTTCGAGGAGAGGGTTGGGGTGAGGTGGTAATACATGTATAAAAAAACTCACCCCACCCTACCCCTCCCCTTACAGGAGAGGAATAATAGGAGATCGGGTTTACCCGACTTCTATATTTATGTGCGATAAATCCCTCAAGTCCATCGGGACAAGTCGCACCGCTACAAAAAAATCTCACTTGACAAAAAAGGTTTTTCGTATATATTAAAGGAAATTTGACCTTTTAATCCGGTCCTGCGAGACTGGAAAAGGTGAATATAATGAGAGAAATAGTTCTGTCTAAAATTACGCCTCGAGTGCTTAGCACGAGAGGTATTTTTTTGTCCAAATTTGCAAGATGAAAACAACTACCAAAAAAATTAAAGCCACTCAAATTCTGGATGAGAAATCCTTCCAGAGAGCTTTAAAAAGAATTGCCCACGAGATCGTGGAAAGAAATAAAGGAACATCGGATGTGGTAATAATCGGGATTAAAAACAGAGGAGCAATTTTGGCGGTAAAATTGGGTTCGATTCTAAGAGAAATTGAGGAGGTCAAAATTCCGGTAGGGGAAATGGATATCAATCTTTATCGGGATGACATTCAGGTCAAATTAGAGCAACCGGTGGTGCAAAAGACCGAGATTCCGTTTGATGTCAAAGATAAAATTGTGATTTTGGTGGATGATGTCTTGTTCACCGGACGAACCATTCGAGCCGCCTTGGATGAAATCATAGATTTCGGCAGACCCAAGGCGATTCAGTTGGCAGTTTTAATTGACCGTGGACACCGCGAGCTTCCCATTCGGGCTGATTACGTTGGTAAAAATGTCCCCACTTCTTTAGATGAAGAGATTCTGGTTAAAACCAAAGAAACAGACGGAGAAGACGGCGTTTATTTGATGAAAAAATCGAAAAAATAAAATGGTTAAGCTGAAATCCAAACATCTATTGGGCTTGCAGGGGATGACCAGAGATGAGATTAATCTAATCTTGGACACCACAGACACTTTTTTAGAAATCCTGCAAAGGCCGATTAAAAGAGTTCCCACCTTAAGAGGAGTAACCATTGTCAATCTCTTCTATGAGGCCTCCACCAGAACCAGAATATCTTTTGAATTAGCCGAAAAACGGCTGTCAGCCGAGACGGTTAATTTTTCAGCCGATGCTTCCAGCGTCAAAAAAGGAGAAACCTTAAAAGATACGGTCAGAAATTTGGAAGCCATGAAGATTGATATGGTAGTAATCAGACATCGTTATTCCGGCGCACCGCATTTCTTGACCAGTTTTTCAAATGCTGCTGTTATCAATGCCGGTGATGGGACTCATGAGCATCCGACTCAAGCTTTGTTGGATATGTACACCATCAGAAAAAAATATGGAAAAATATCCGGCTTGAAAGTTGTGATTGTGGGCGACATTTTGCATAGCCGGGTAGCCCGCTCTAATATCTGGGGACTTAAAACAATGGGAGCGAAAGTCTCTGTCTGCGGTCCGACCACGCTTTTACCTTACGAAATTGAAAAAATGGGAGTGGAAGTTTATTCAAACTTAAATGAAGCTCTCAAAGGCACTGATGTAGTCATGGCTTTGAGAATTCAGTTGGAAAGACAGCAAAGCTGCTATCTGCCTACATTAAGAGAATACAGTCAGAGATTCGGAATTACCAAAGAGCAACTCTCTCACTTGAATGAGAATTTTACCATTATGCATCCGGGACCGATGAACCGGGGTATTGAAATTTCACCGGAAGTGGCAGACGGCCCGTATTCGGTTATCTTAGACCAGGTTACCAATGGAGTGGCAGTAAGAATGGCGATTTTGTATTTACTTTCCGGAGGAGAGGGGAAAGTTGAATAAAGTTAAGAGTTTGCCTAAGAAAGTTACTTCACTTAAAAGCAGAAAAGCTGAAATGATAATTGCTGGCGGAAGAGTGATTGACCCGGCCTCCGGCTTGAATAAAGTTGCTGATATTTATGTTCAGGATGGAAAAATTATCAAAATCGAAACAAAAAAATTAATCTCCAAGAAAAAAACTTCCTCAAACAACCATGAAATTATTCCGGGCTGGGATAAAATTGTTACCCCTGGTTTGATTGATGTGCATGTGCATCTACGAGAGCCGGGAAGTGAAGACGAAGAGACCATTGTCTCCGGGTCCAAAGCAGGAGTAGCTGGAGGGTTTACCTCCATCTGCTGCATGCCGAACACGCATCCACCTTTGGATAGTCAGGAAGCTATTAAGTTCGTGTATGACCAGGCCAAATTAGCACCCGGGCGAGTTTTTTGTGTAGGGGCAGTTACCAAAGGACAAAAAGGGGAGGAGTTGACTGAAATTGGTGAATTGGTGGATGCCGGTGCGGTAGCAATTACAGATGACGGCAAGCCGGTTTCTAACTCCGAAGTGATGCGCAGAGCTTTGGAGTATACTAAGATGTTTGATATTCCAGTTATTGAGCATTGTGAAGATTTGAACTTATCTAAAGAAGGAATGATGAATGAGAGTTTCACTTCTACTTTATTGGGTTTAAAAGGAATTCCAGCCATTGCTGAAGAAATAATGGTAGCTCGGAATATAAAATTAGCGGCTTACACCGGCGGAAGAGTCCATATTGCCCATCTTTCCACTGCCGGCTCTGTCGAACTCGTCAGAGAAGCAAAGAAGAAAAAAATTAATGTTACCTGTGAAGTGACCCCGCATCATTTCACCTTGAATGAGGAGATGATTGCCTCGTATGATACCAATCTGAAAATGAATCCCCCTCTGCGAAGTAAAAAAGATATTCTGGCGATTAAAGCCGGTTTAAAAGACGGTACTATCGACTGTATAGCCACAGACCATGCTCCCCATTCGATTGAAGAGAAAGAGGTGGAATTTGAACTGGCTCCTTTTGGGATTATTGGTCTGGAGACCGCTTTGGGGTTGGTAGTTACAGAACTAATTGAACCGGGGATTTTATCCTGGTCAGAAGCGATGGCTAAGATGACGGTTAATCCAGCCAAAATTTTGAAATTGAATTTAGGACAGATTAAAATCGGCTATCCGGCTGATCTAACCATCATTGACCCTAAGCAGAGCTGGACCGTTGATGTTTCTGCATTTAAATCTAAATCTAAAAATTCTCCTTTTGGAGGTAGGAGATTAAAAGGGAAAGTGGTTTGCACAATCGTAAACGGAAAAATAGTTTATTCAATAACTTGAGCATATGTGTCTGACAACAACCGAGTGGATTTTATTAGGAACAACACTTTTTTTAGGCGTAACAGCTCTTTTTGTCCCATTTATTTCAGAATGGATTAAAAGAGGACTTTTTGCCCCAAAACTGAAAATAGAATTCTCTTTTGCGCCGCCTTATTGCCACAAAACCACATGGAAACCCACGAATGACCCTGTTTATTATTTCAGATTCATGGTCAAAAATGAAGGCAAATCACAAGCAAGGCATTGTGAAGTGGTTCTTGAAGAGCTTTGGACTATGGATGCAAGTGGGATATATCAACAGGAAAAAAACTTTTCCCCAGTTAATTTAAGATGGGTTGGGTTGGCGGAACAGTTCATAAATATAAATCCCAAAAGAAGGCTTTTTTGCGATATCGGTCATCTTTCGCATCCGAATTTTCAAGCAAATCAAAGGTCCCCTGATTTTCAATTGTCGGGCGGTCAAGACCCAGAAGATTTAAAATTCTTTTTTGATTTACAAATTTTCTTTTTCTCTCAAATGGGATATTTAACAAAAGGTAATCACAAAATAAAAATCTGTGTCTATAGCGAAAACGCTAAACAAATTTGTAAAGAATTCTTTATATTCTGGACAGGCACTTGGAAAGATAAGGAACCAGAGCAATTTCGAGAATTGGTTATTAGCACGAAATAAATGCGGAGATTAACGGGGAAAGTGGTTCACACGGTCGTTAACGGGAAAGTCGTCTTTTCCTCCACGGATTCTGAAAAGTAGCCAATTTTTACCCTTGACAAAACCGCCTCTAAAGTGTATATTATGACAGTATTTGGGTAAGGATATCGAAGATTGTGTTTGATAAATTTAAGTTAAACAATAAAATCCACTTGGCTTAATATGAGCTTAAGTGGGCTTTTTATTTAAATTGTAAGAAAGGTGGTGAGTTGTTGGTGATAGGTAAAGTTAAATGGTTTAACGAAACCAAGGGTTTTGGTTTTATTGAACCAGAAGGCGGCGGCAAGGATGTTTTTGTCCATTACTCTGCTATTCAGGACCAGGGGTTTAAAACCTTACGAGAAGGGCAGGAAGTCAAATTTGAGGTTACCGATGGTCCCAAAGGTCCTCAAGCTGTAAACGTGACCAAAGCTTAAGCGGCTTTTTCAAACCCGTTAAAAACCCCCTTCAGGGGGTTTTTATTTGGCACTCCGGTCCGGGTCAAATATAGCTGTTCAAAGATTCGGCAGAAGAATAAAATTAACAGCATTATTTTAAGGTACTCATATAAATACTTTTAGCTTGACAAGTTTTTCTAACTGATTTATTATAAAAATACTTAATTAAGGGGCTTAGAATCATCGTAAAATATTAGCATATGCCATTTGACAACCTTAACGCCAGAGAAAGAGCTATATTAAAAGCCCTAATCAATCACTATATTTCTACGGCTGAGCCGGTGGGGTCTCAGGTAATATCTAATAAGTACATAACCGACTTATCTCCGGCCAGTATTAGAAACGTTCTACAGGATTTAGAAGAAATCGGGTTAATCGAACAACCCCATACTTCAGCCGGAAGAGTTCCCACAGACCAGGGTTACCGGCTATATGTGGATGCCCTGTTAAAGCCTGAAAATCTGACCTTAGCTGAAGAGGAGAAAATAAAAAACGAGCTTTTATCTGAACAACCCACTGCCTTTGAAGAGATATTGGAGCAAACCAGCAAAGTTTTAGCCAATGTTTCCCAGCAATTAGGGGTAACCATCGCCCCTAATTTTGAAAAAGGGGTTTTGACCAGAATTCAATTGATTCCGGTCGCAGAGCGCAAAATACTGGTAATTTTAGCGGTCAAATCCGGTTTGGTGCGAACCATACTATTAGAAGTGGATTCGGAAATTCAGCAGATTTCACTGGAAGAAACCGAAAGGGTTTTGAATGAACGACTATGTGGTTTGACTCTAGGAGAGATTAAACAAAGTAAAAAAGAGAGATTAAAAGAGGTGACCTCCGGGGATTCCAAACTTCTGCATCTTTTTTTGGACACCGCAGATAATATTATTGCCGGCTTAGAAGCGGATCAAATTCATCTGGGGGGAACCAGCAACATATTAAATCAGCCGGAATTCAAAGACCGGGAAAAATTACGCAACCTGATTTCCGTTCTAGAGGAAAAGAAACTTTTGGTGGAGCTGATTTCAGCCAAACGCATCCAGGAAGGCATTACCATCACCATCGGCAAGGAATTACCCCAGGACGGAATTCAATCCTGTAGCTTATTGACCTCTACCTATCAGGCCGGCGGCATTAAGGGGACAGTGGGAGTGATCGGTCCCACCCGTATGCCCTACTCCAAGCTGATTTCTATCGTAGATTATACAGCCAAGCTTTTGAGCGAAGTTTTATCCAAATAAAGTTGCACTATCCAAAGTAGTACAAATTTGAAGGAGGGAAAAATGGGTAAAAAAAGAGAAGAGAAATTACAGGAAAAAAAAGTGGAAGCCAAAGAACAGTTTGAAAAATCGGAAGTTTCAGAACCTGCCGGAGAAGCCGGAGAGGAAGGGGAAAAATCAGAGGAAGAGGAGCAGCCGGCCCAGTTGGAAATTCTGAAAGAAAGGTTGGCTGAAACCGAAAAGCAGAATAAGGAATTAGAGGACAGCTTGATTCGCTTAGCGGCGGAATTTGACAACTACAAAAAAAGAGTCGCCAAAGAACAGAATCAATTAGTCAAAAACGCCAACGAAAATCTGATTTCTAAACTTTTGGAAAGCCTGGATAATTTCTCCCGGGCTTTGGATTCTGCCAGAAATTCAACGGATATTAAAAGTCTGCAATCGGGAGTGGAGTTGATATTCTCTCAGCTGATGGATATTCTAGCCAAAGAAGGACTAGAGGAAATCAAGGCGGTGGGGGAGCGTTTTGACCCTCATGTGCATGAGGCGGTATTGCAGATAGAATCTGACCAGCCCGAAGGAACCATGGTGGACGAAATTTCCAAAGGATACAAATTAAACGGAAAGGTCATCCGGCATTCCAAAGTAGTGGTCGCGAAACACAAAAATGGTTCTTCCAAAACTTCTGAATCAGAGCAGACCGAAACTAAAGATAAAAACGATACTGAATAGTAATTTAAAATAGTTCTAATCGGGACTTAGCTTTTGTTTGACAAACCAGAAAACTTGATTTAAATTCAATTTAGCTTTGGTTTCAGGCTTTAATTGGTTTTAAAACCACTGAAAATTTAAATGATAAAGGAATGACTTTATGGGAAAAGTGATAGGAATTGATTTAGGGACCACTAACTCCTGTGTGGCTGTTATGGAGGGAGGACAGCCCACCGTAATCCCCAATGCCGAAGGTTCCCGCATTACACCCTCCGTAGTGGCTTTTACCAAGACCGGAGAAAGATTAGTCGGTCAGATAGCCAAAAGGCAAGCTATCACCAATCCGGAAAATACCATTTTCTCCATCAAAAGATTTATGGGCCGAAAATATTCCGAAGTCCAGTCCGAATTAAAATTAGTCTCTTACAAAGTTACCTCTACTCCCAATGGAGATGTCCAAGCTTTAGCTGGTGGTAAAGAATACTCCCCGCCGGAAATTTCAGCCATGATTTTACAGTACATGAAAAAAACTGCGGAAGATTATCTGGGTGAAAAAGTCACCCAAGCCGTAATCACCGTCCCAGCTTATTTCAACGATTCCCAAAGACAAGCCACCAAAGATGCCGGGAGAATAGCGGGTTTGGAAGTTTTAAGAATTATCAACGAACCCACAGCCGCTGCCTTGGCTTACGGTTTAGACAAGAAAAAAGATGAGAAGATTGCGGTGTATGATTTGGGTGGAGGGACATTTGATATTTCTATTTTGGAAATAGGAGATGGAGTATTCGAGGTTCGAGCCACCAATGGAGATACTCATTTGGGTGGAGATGATTTTGACCAAAAGATTATTGACTGGATGGCCGATGAATTTTTAAAGCAGAATGGAATTGATTTGCGAAAAGACCGTATGGCATTACAGCGTTTAAAAGAAGCGGCTGAAAAAGCCAAGTGTGAGCTTTCCAGCACTCTGCAGACCAATATCAACTTACCGTTTATCACGGCGGATAGCTCCGGTCCCAGGCATTTAGATTTAACCCTGACCAGAGCCAAATTAGAGCAGTTGGTGGATGATTTGGTTCAGAGAACAGTTGGTCCCTGCAAACAGGCCTTGGCAGACGCCAAGCTTTCCTCATCTGACATTGATGAAGTGGTTTTAGTAGGCGGACAGACCAGAATGCCCAAAGTTCAGCAGTTAGTAAAGGATTTATATGGCAAGGAGCCGCATAAAGGGGTCAATCCGGATGAAGTGGTTGCAATCGGAGCCGCCATTCAGGCCGCAGTTTTGACCGGTGAGGTAAAAGATGTTCTGTTATTAGATGTAACTCCTCTTTCTTTAGGAATTGAAACCTTAGGGGGAGTTTTCACCCGCTTAATCGAAAGAAATACAACTATTCCCACTAAAAAATCCCAAATTTTCTCCACTGCTGCAGATAATCAGACTGCAGTTACAGTCCATGTTCTCCAGGGTGAACGTGAAATGGCGATGGATAATCGTTCCTTGGGGAGATTTGACCTGGTAGGCATACCTCCGGCACCACGGGGAATTCCTCAAATCGAAGTGGCTTTCGATATTGATGCCAACGGAATTGTGCATGTTTCTGCCAAAGATTTAGGGACAGGGAAAGAGCAATCCATAAAAGTTCAGGCCTCTTCCGGTCTTTCCGAATCGGAGATTCAAAAAATGGTCAAAGATGCCCAAGGTCACGCTGACGAAGATAAGCAAAAAAAAGCTTTAGTGGAAGTCCGCAATAAGGCGGACAGTATGCTTTACACCACTGATAAAGCCTTGAAAGATTATGGAGATAAAATTTCATCCGATGAGAAAAAGAAAATCGAAGATGCTATGGATAAAGTCCGTTCAGTTATGAAAACAGAGGATGTTCAAGCCATAGATAAAGCTGTGGATGAGATGACGTCTGCTTCTCACAAAATTGCAGAAGAGATGTACCGGCAAAAAACTACCCAGACTCAAGAAAGTTCAGCTCCTAAACCTCAGCCGGAAGGTGGAGAAGTGAAAGCGGAATATGAAGTAATGGATGATAAAAAAGAAGAGAAACCGTAATTTTCTCAACCCTGGAAATTTCAAGCCCTAATCCTAAACAGATTGGGGTTTTTTATTTAAGTTTTATCAACTCCAAGAGAAATTCGTATATAACGGTGGTTTACTACTTAGAATGATAAACCGTATCAATGGCTAAAACAAATCAGCGAAACCGTCCGATGATTAGTTTGACAGAGGCAAGATATTAATATATTTTAAATTCGTTTAAGAGGGAAAAATTGGCTAAGAGAGATTATTACGAAATTTTGGGGGTGGATAAAAACGCCGGCGAAGATGACATAAAAAAAGCTTACCGCAAGCTGGCCCTTCAGTATCATCCGGACAAAAATCCGGGAAATAAACAAGCCGAAGAAAAATTCAAAGAAGCCACCGAAGCTTACGAAATGCTGCGGGACCCGGAGAAAAGAGGCCGCTATGACCAGTTTGGTCATGTCGGGGCTCAAGCCGGAGCCGGAGCAGGCGGGTATGGATTTGATTCTTCAAATTTTGACTTATCCGATGCTCTAAGAACTTTCATGCGGGATTTCGGAGGATTCGGATTTGAGGATATTTTTGAGAGTTCCACCCGCAGACCAAGAGGCAGGCAGACCCTGCAGGGTGAAGATTTACAGATAAGGTTGAAGTTGACTTTAGAAGAAATCGCCAACGGGGTGGAAAAAACAATCAAGCTGAAAAGAATGCAAAAATGTCCGGCTTGTAACGGTACCGGTGCCGAAAAAGGAAGTCACAAAAAGACCTGCCCCAAATGTCAGGGAACCGGCGAGGTCAAACAGGTCAGCCGCTCCATGTTCGGACAATTTATTAGTATAACCACCTGTCGTAACTGCGGAGGGGAGGGTGAGGTTATCGACAAACCCTGCTCTACCTGCGGCGGAGAAGGAAGAGTCAAAGGGGAAAGCACTATAACAGTAAAAATTCCTGCCGGAGTTTCCACCGGCAATTATATCCCTATCCGGGGAGCGGGAAATGTCGGTCCCAAAGGGGGACCGGCCGGAGATGTGGTTGTCTGGATTGAGGAAGAGGAACACCCTCTTTTCAAAAGAAAAGATAATGATGTCATCCTGGATTTACCCATTAGCTTTACCCAGGCAGCTTTGGGTGATGAGATACCCGTCCCTACTTTGGATGGAAAAGTTAATCTGAAAATCACCCCCGGCACTCAATCCGGAAAAGTTTTCAGAATCAGAAACAAAGGGATTCCCAGCATCCACGGTTACGGGAAGGGAGATGAACTGGTTCGAGTCATTGTCTGGATACCTACTAATCTGGGTCCGGAAGAGAGAAAAATTTTACAAGAATTAGCCAAATCTGAAAAGTTCAAACCACCTAAAGGGGATAAATCTTTTTTTGACAAGCTAAGAGAAACTTTGGGGATTTAAGTTTTGAAAAAGTCCTCTCCCAAGAAAAAGAATTATTATGCAGTGACAATTTCTACCGCTACAGAGTTATCTGACCCCATAAGTAATTTTTTAACTGAATTGGGCTCTGCCGGAATAATTTTTAAAGAAGAGAAAGAACAAACTATTCTCACGGGTTTTGTTCCGGAAAACTCTTCGCATCTACTAAAATTTAAGCGATTAAGAAATTACCTGGCTCACTTAAGACAGATTTTCCCTCACTTGAGTCCTCCTCGAATAAAAATTAGCAAAATAAAAGCGACTGACTGGTCCAAAAACTGGAGAAAGAGATTTAAGCCACTTTCGATTACCAAAAATATATTAGTCAAACCTTCCTGGGTAAAAAAGAAATTTCCTCACAAAACTGCAATAAATATTTATCCGCAAATGGCTTTCGGGACCGGGGAACATGCTACCACCCGGAGGTGTCTTAAATTATCAGAAAAATTTGTTCAGCCGAATTTTAAGGTCTTGGATTTAGGAACCGGTTCCGGGATTCTGGCTATTGCTGTATCTAAGTTAGGTGCTCCAAAAGTCGTGGCTCTGGATATAGATTCGGATGCCATTGGCAATGCTCAAAAAAATTTAAGATTAAATAAAACTAGCAATATAAATCTAAGTTTAGGCAGCTTGAATTTCAGAGTTAAACCAAATTATTTTGATTTGGCAGTGGCCAACTTAAATTTTACTCAAATAAAGACAGTTTTACGTCAGTTCAAAGAAAAAATTAAGCCAAAGGGAACTTTAATCCTATCAGGGCTACTAAATTCAGAAGAAGAGAAAATAAAAAATCTTTTACATAGCAACAAATTTGATATCTTAAGAGTCTTAAAGAAAAATGGTTCGACAGGCTCACCATCCCGTGGTTCAGACCCTGATGGGTCTTCAGACCCGATGGGAGCGAAGTCGAGGGAAGGATGGATTGCCATTGCAGCCCGAAAGAAAGCCCGTAACTAATTTTTACACTCCGCCGGAAAAAATTAAAAACGACCGAGTTTTAATAGAGGGGCAAGAAGCCTTTCACATCGCCAAAGTCTTAAAATTTAATAAAGGGGAAATTATTCCGGTGGTAGATGGTTTGGGGAATAAATACAAAGTGGTAATTTCAAATATCTCCAAAAAATCCGTAGAAGGAAATATTCTGACCTGTGTCAGAAAAGAAAATGAGCCTTTGGTCAACATAACTTTGGCTCCGGCCTTATCCGGCGGGACCAAAATGGATTTGGTAATCGAAAAATGTACCGAAATCGGAGTGAATGCTTTTATCCCCATGTTGACTGAAAAAAGCTTTATAAAAATAGACAAAAAAACCAAAGCCCAAAGTAAAACCAGCAGATGGAGAAAAGTAGCCATCGCTGCCATGAAACAATCTTTAAGAAGTTACCTGCCTAAAATTCATGAAATAATGGATTTTGATGGAGTCTTGCAGAAAACTCATTACTTTGATTTAACCTTAGTCGCCACTTTGGAATCCCACAGCAAACCAATCGGAGAAATTTTCGATTATCAAAATAAATATAAAAACATCCTGCTTTTGGTCGGCCCGGAAGCCGGTTTTACTCCCTCGGAGCTGGAAAGAGCCAGAGAGGGAAAGACCGTATCGGTCAGTTTAGGTCCCCGAAGATTCAGAACTGAAACCGCTTCGATAATACTTGTTTCACAGGTATTAACTCTTTGTGGAGAAATGAGTTAAGCTTATATAATTACAGCCTGCCGGTGAAAGCTTGTTTTTTATCCACCCCAACTCCGTATAAATACTGTATTTTCAAGGGTTTTAAAGGGTATTTTGAAAAGAGCTTTTAGTCCGAGCTCTAATTTATTGATTAGCAATAGGTTAACAGGATACAAGAATTTTCATCTTTTCGAATTATTTTATTGACAATTAAAAAATAGAGCTTATAATAATAAGATGAGTAAAAACATAATTGAAAGGAGGTTGAAAATGTAATGGTGTGGGTCATTGTCCGAGATGATGAAAGTTTCGAGAAGGCCTTGCGTCGTTTTAACAAAAGCTGTGAAAGGTCGGGAATATTAGCAGACATCAAAAAACACCAGCACTTTGAAAAGCCTTCCGAAAAAAGAAAGAGGAAATTAGCCGCTGCCAAAAGAAAGAGCAAGAGAAAAGATTACTTTACCGGACTATGAGTCTGTTTGATAAGATAAGTCAAGATTTAATACAGGCCCAGAAAAATAGGGATAGCATAAGACTGAGCACATTGAGAATGTTAAAGTCTGACTTAAAATATAAACAGATTGAAAAAAACTCCCCTTTATCGGAAGAGGAGGAACTGATGGTTCTATCTTCGGCGGTGAAAAAACATAAAGATTCCATTGAGCAGTTTAAGCAAGCTCAAAGGAACGATTTAGTAGCTCAAGAAGAAGCGGAATTGAACATAATTTTAGAATATTTACCCAAACAGTTATCCGAAGAGGAATTGACTGACTTAATTACGCAAGCCATACAGGAATCAGGCGCTGTCAGCAAAGCGGATTTAGGGAAAGTAATGAAGATTGTAATGCCCAAAGTAAGAGGCAGAAGCGACGGCAAGTTGGTCAGTTCCTTGGTAACGGCTAAGTTAAGCTAATTTATTTAAAGCAAGGAGGGGGATATGAATTGGGTTGATATTATCATAATTGCCGGTTTCATACCCGGCATTTATTTTGGGTTAAAAAAGGGGTTTGTGCGGGAAGTAATGGGAGTGCTGGGGTTCATCTTGGGGATTATCATTGCCATCAACTACGTGGATTGGGCCACGGCCAAGGTCACTTCCCATGCCCAAATCTCAACTCAGGTGGTTTCGTTTTTGAGTTTTATCTTCCTGTTTCTGATTGTTTTTCTCTCTTTCAAAATCCTGGGTTTCATATTCTATAAGATCGCCTCATTACAACCCTTAGGGAAAGTAGACCAGTTGGGAGGTGGGATGTTCGGATTCCTGCAAAGCTGGTTTGCCATGGGGTTCATCTTGTTTCTGTTCATGTTCTTGCCTATGGGAAATTCTTTCAACCGCAGTTTGGACAATTCCTTTTTCGCCCCGATTTTGAGGGCCTCGATTCCACTGGTTTATGAGGAAAGCACAGTAATTCATCCGAAAAGCGACTCCATGGTTGAGAAGCTTAAAAAAGCTCTACTGGCTAAAAGAACACGCTGGAATGGTGCTTCCACTGAATATAGTGAGGAAGCCATGGCGGCCAGTGAACAAAAATTGCATAAGTTAATCGACCGCTTAGAAAGATATTTCGGAAAAGGAGAAAATAACTAAGCTTAAAGATAACGCTTCAATAATTTAATCAGCATAAAGGTTCGGCCTGAACCAGTTTATCAAAGGGAAAGTACAACTTTCTTTTTCTCCATTTTTGTATATATTTAAGTAGAACCAACAGAAGTTGGATTCTACTTCTATGGATGCGCACAGCCTAAGAGTTTTAGAATTTGACAAGCTTAAAGAGAAACTCTCCTTTTTCTGCCACTCTAATTTAGGGAAAGAGAAAGTTTCTCAACTTGCTCCCTTAACTGACTCAAACCAGATTGAAGAAAACTTAAATAAAACCAGCCAGTTTAAGGAGATTCTTCTTTACGAAGAGGGGATCCCCTCCCTTCATTTTCAAGATATTGGGGAAGGGCTAAAAAAAGTCTCGGTTCCCGGGTTCAGTTTAGAGCCGCAGGAGTTATTGGATGTCGCCACGGTTTTAGCTTGTTCCAGGGATTGGCTGAAATTTTTCAAAGATAAAAAAGATAAATACCCGGCTATTCTATCAGTTCTAAGCGGTAAAATCTCCTTTGAGAAAAAAGTCACCAATCTAAAGTTCAATGAAAAACTTTACACAGCCATAAATAAAGCTATAGAGCCCTCCGGAGAAATCAAAGACTCCGCCTCCGAAAGATTAGCCAAAATCAGAAGAGAGAAGGTTTCGGTCAGAAATAAAATTTTGGATAAACTGAATTCTATTTTGGCTTCCAAAAAAACTAAATCTGCAGAAGATATCATCACCCTGCGAGAAGGAAGATTTGTAATTCCGGTCAGAGATTCCGAAACCCATAAAGTCAAAGGAATCGTGCATGATAAATCCTCAACCGGTTTGACTTTTTACATTGAGCCGACCGATGCCATTGAATTGAATAATCAGCTCAAAGAATTGGATATCGAAGAAAGAAACGAGATTCATCGTATTCTAAGAGATTTATCTGAACAGGTCAGATTAGATTTGGAAAATCTTACTGCTAATCTGGAAATTCTATCGGAACTGGATTTTATTTATGCCAAGGCAAAATTTTCCATCGACCTGAAATGCAATAAACCTGTTTTAAATCAAGACGGATATATCAGGTTGGTGAAAGCCCGGCATCCCTTTTTGGACCAAAAAAAGGTTGTGCCACTGACTATAGAATTGGGAAAAGATTATACCACTGTCATAATCACAGGTCCCAACACCGGTGGAAAAACAGTAGCTTTGAAAGCCGTTGGTTTATTATCCTTAATGGTCCAGGCCGGTTTAGAAATACCGGCTGAGCCGGGCACGGAAGTCAATATTTTTTCCCAAATTTTTGCCGATATCGGAGATGAGCAATCGATTGAAATGTCTTTGTCCACTTTTTCCTCCCACGTTAAACAAATCATAAACGCCATCCAAAATTCTGACAGGCAAAGCCTGGTTTTATTAGACGAAATCGGAGTCGGCACTGACCCCAAAGAAGGTGCGGCTTTAGGGGAGGCGATTTTGAATTATCTGACTGAGAAAAAAGTCCGGACCTTAGCTACCACTCATTTCGGGGCTTTGAAAGTTTTGGCGCAAAATAATCCCCAAATCAGAAATGCTTCTTTTGAATTCGATACTAAAAGTTTGCAGCCCACCTACAGATTTCAGATGGGACTGCCGGGCGCCAGTTACGCCATAGAAATCGCCTTCCGCTTAGGATTAAAACCGGAAATTGTCCAGCAGGCTTCCGGTTTAGTGGGGACTCAGGAAAAGGACTTAACCAGTCTAATCCAGGAATTAGAAGAGAATCTGGAAAAAATCAGAGAGCAGGAAAAAACAGCCGCGGAACAAAAAGAGGTTTTGGAGAAATTAGTTGCCTCCTATCAGGAAAGATTGAACAAAATTCAAAAAGAAGAAAAAGAGATTAAAAATAAGGCCCTCAAAGAGTCCAAGGAATTAGTAGAAAAAACTAAATTAGAGATGGACAATTTAGTAAAAGAGATACGGGATAAACAGGCCGAAAAAGAGACGGTCAAAAAAGCTATCCGATTGGTGTCCGAAAGAAAAGAAGAAATAAAACAAGAATTAGAAAAACTACGACCAGAGAAAATTTACCGAGATGAAAAGCTCAACCCCGGAGATTCGGTCTGGATTGAGTCCTTAAATTCAGAAGGAGAAATTTTAGCTCCCCCGGATAAGTCGGGAAAAGTACGTATTAAAGTTGGGAAAGTGACCATTTCAGTAAGCAAAAATGAGGTTTACAAAAAACCTGTTCCTGATACTGAAAAAAATAAAAAGACAAAAGTTTCTCTGTCAACCTATGAATTAAATGAGAAATCTGTTTCGACAGAAATTGATTTAAGAGGGATGACAGCTGAAGAAGCCATGGATAAAGTGGATCAGTACTTAGACCAGGTTTATCTCTCTGATTTTTCAGAAGTTTCTATTATCCACGGCAAGGGAACCGGGGCTTTGAGAAAAAAGTTAACGGAGTATTTGAAAAAACATCTCCGGGTGGAAAATACCCGTTTAGGACAATGGAATGAGGGTGGAATCGGAGTTACCATCGTGAAAATCAAAAAATAAATTCAAAATATGCCTAATATTTACTCTCAAGATTTAATCGACCAAGTCAGGGGAGCAAACGATATCGTAGATATCATCTCTGAATATGTTCCTTTGAAAAAAAAGGGAGCTAATTATTTCGGGCTATGTCCTTTTCATGCAGAAAAGACTCCCTCCTTTTCGGTTAATCAGCCCAAGCAGATTTACCACTGTTTCGGCTGCGGAGAAGGCGGGAACGTTTTTACCTTTTTAATGAATCATGACAAGCTGGGCTTCACCGAAGCTTTGAAATTATTAGCACGTAAATCCGGAGTTAAATTACCTAAACAACAACAAGATAAAAAAACCACTGAACTGAATGACCAGCTTTATTATGCCAATTCAGTTGCAGATGCTTATTTTAGACAAACTTTAAATCAGAAAAATTTAAGTGAAAAAGCCAGAACTTTTTTGAAGCAAAGGGGCGTAGATTCGGCCACCGAAGAAACATTTTCATTGGGTTATGCTCCGGATAAATGGGATGGATTTTTATATTTTGCCCAGAGTAAGGGGCTTGAGCCTAAAATTCTTGTAACGGCCGGTTTGGTTGTCCCAAAATCAGACGGCAAGGGATATGTAGACAGATTCCGCGACCGGTTGATGTTTCCTATTTTTAATATCTCCGGGAAAATCGTGGGATTTGGCGGCCGAACCCTAAATTCAAAAGAGGAAGCCAAATATATGAATTCTCCGGAGACTCCTATTTATCAAAAAGGGAAAATTCTCTACGGACTGAATTTCTCCAAAGATTTTATTCGACAAGAGGGGAAAGCCCTAATCGTGGAAGGGTATATGGATTTTATTTCGGTTTTTCAAGCCGGGATAAACCATTTGGTGGCTAGTTCTGGTACCGCGTTTACTCCGGACCAAGCCCGGCTCCTCTCCCGCTATACTGAGGAAGTCTTCCTATTATTCGACTCTGATTCAGCCGGCCAGCATGCGGCTGTGCGGAGCCTGGATATTTTATTTGACCAGGGTTTTGAAGTTAAAATTGTCTCGTTCCCGGAAGGAGAAGACCCGGATTCCTATGTAAAACAATTCGGCTCTGAAAAATTGAAAGAGTTAATAGAAAAAGCTCAAAATTGGATAGAGTTTAAAACCAACCGCTTGGGAAAGAAATTTTCAACTTTTACAATTGTTGAGCAGGAAAAAATTATAGCTGATTTTATGGAAACAGCTTCCAAAATCAAAAATGAGGTCAGAAGGGAGCTTTTTTTGAAAAAATTAGCTGACAGTCTGCAGATGAATGAAAATATCCTGAGAAAAAGTTTGAGTCGCAAGACAGCTCCTGCAAAATCTCAAAATAGAACTAGCGGAACATTGCCACTCAAACGGACTACCGAAACCTTGGAAAAAGAGTTTTTGAGAATTTTATTGGAAGAAGAAAATTTGATAGAAAAAGTGCAGGGAAAACTGACAGCCGAAGATTTTGTAACCAATGAGCACAGAGAAATTTTGGAGCTAATTTTTCAAAGCCATCAAGAGCACCAATCCCTCAGCGTATCTAGTTTGCTGGATAAAATAGAAGATGGAAAAATCAGAAATTTAATCACCGAAATTTCGGTAATGGAAATAGGTGCCGGAGATTTAGAGCACCAGCTGAATGACTATCTGAAAAGAATTAAACTGTATCAAAAAGAAAATCAGATTGCCAATTTGAAACTTTTAATCAAAGAAGCGGAAAAAAAACAAGAACTTGAGACTTTAAATAGTTTAACCGTACGACTCCAGAACCTGTTGATGGTCAAATAGTTAAATACAAAAGCAGACTTTTGATAAAATTATAAACTACAATAAGTTAGCAAAATTTGCGTATGCTTTCAGCATGGTGTAACCAAATAATTTCAGAAAAAACCGGTGAGCAGGGCTCTTGACTTAAAATTGAGAATTATTTATTATGAAAATCAGGGCCCATAGCTCAGCTGGTTAGAGCAACTGACTCATAATCAGTGGGTCCCAGGTTCGAATCCTGGTGGGCCCAAGTTAGTGATTAGTGGTCAGTGGATAGTGATTAGAAAATTGATTACCATAAAAATAAGTTCAAAGGGGCGATTAGCTCAGTTGGTTAGAGCGTTCGGTTCACATCCGAAAGGTCACAGGTTCGAGTCCTGTATTGCCCAAGTTGATTATTTTTTAGAAAGAGAGTATATTAAGTAAGCAATGAGAAAGAAAGGGATAAAACAAAATAATTTCGGCTTCGAAAATTTCAGCTTGCCCAAAATGGGTCAGTTTCTCCGAAAAAGTGCACCAGAAGTGGGTGCACTTTTTTTTTAAATATATCACAACTATGCAGAAGGACTTAGAGCTACTTTTAAAATTACAGGAAATAGATTATACCATAGGAGAATTAGAACGTTCCAAAGGGTATCTGCCGGATATGGTGCAGCAGCTGCAAAATCAGATTGATGAAGCAGCCAATTTAATCAAAGCTTCGGAAGAAAGATTAACTCAGCTGCGGCTGGACTATAAAAGACTGGAATTGGAACTACAAACTTTGGAAAATGAATTAGCCAAGTACCAGAGCCAGATGAAAATAATCAAAACCAACAAAGAATATGATGCTTTGATGGCGGAAATGGAAACCCGCAAAACCAGAATCAGCGTGGGGGAAGATGAGCTTTTAAAAGTAATGAACGAAATGGAAGAGCTGAATGCCAAAACTCCGGAATACAAACAACAATTAGCCGAAATCAAGAAAACCAATCAGGTCCAGTTAGCCGAAATGAAAAAAGAGATTGACTCCATCGGGACCAAAATCAAAATCAAGGAAGATGAGAGAAAAAATATAGCGGTCCGAATCAGCAAACCGGCCGCCGCCATTTATGAAAGAGTAAGAAAAGGGAAAGGTGAAGTGGTGGTAGTCTCGGTTAAAAAGAAAGCCTGTAGTGGGTGCTACAAGTCGTTTCCACCTCAAAGAATCCAGGAAATCAGAAAGGGAGACGGTATAATTTGTTGTGATAATTGCGGCCGAATTTTGATCTGGAATTCAGATTCAGAAAGTTAAGCAAGGGAGATTTTATGGACAAAAAATTTGAAAGAATCGGTTTGACTTTTGACGACATCCTGCTGGTTCCGGCTAAATCAGAAGTTTTACCCCATGAAGTGGAAGTTTCCACCACTCTAACCCCCCAAATCAAATTAAATATTCCAATTTTAAGTGCGGCTATGGATACCGTCACAGAATCCAAAATGGCCATCGCCTTGGCCCGAGAAGGCGGATTGGGTGTAATCCACAAAAATATGACGGTCCAGAGACAGGCCAATGAAGTCAACAAAGTCAAAAGGTCCGAATCCGGCATGATTGAAGACCCCATAACCTTGCCTCCGGATAAATTAATCGGTGATGCTTTGGCGGTTATGAAAAAATACAATATATCCGGTATACCCGTTACTAAAAGAAGAAAATTAGTGGGAATTTTGACTAATCGAGATTTGAGATTTGAGAAAAATCTGAATCGTAAAATCGGTGAAGTAATGACCAAGAAAAATCTGATTACCGCCTCAGAAAATATCGGCTTAGAAGAGGCCCGGGAACTTTTACGCAAATACCGGATAGAAAAGCTGCTTTTAGTTGACAGAAATAAAAATCTGAAGGGGATGATTACGGTCAAAGATATGATGAAAAGAGAGCAGTTTCCTCTGGCTTGCAAGGATGCCCGGGGAAGACTTCGTGTAGGAGCGGCAGTAGGAGTAGCCAAAGATTTAAAAGAAAGAGCCGAGGCCTTAGTTGACCAGGAAGTAGATATTTTGGTGGTAGACTCTTCTCACGGACATTCCAAAGGAGTTTTAGAGGCAGTTGAAAAATTAAAAAGCTGGTTCCCCAAAACTCCGGTCCTGGCCGGTAATATCGGAACCAAAGAAGCAGCTTTGGATTTAATCAAAGCCGGCTGTGATTGTTTAAAAGTCGGGATTGGACCGGCTTCTATCTGCACCACTCGAGTAGTTATCGGTGCTGGTGTACCTCAAATCACAGCCATTGCAGACGTAGTCGAGGTTTCCAGCCAGTATAATATTCCCATTGTCTCCGACGGCGGAATCAGATACTCCGGTGATATGACCAAAGCTTTGGCAGTTGGGGCAGACGCGGTGATGATAGGGTCACTTTTAGCCGGAACCGAAGAAGCACCGGGGGAGATGATTTTATATGAAGGCCGAAGTTTCAAAACCTACCGGGGAATGGGGTCCATGGAAGCCATGAAAACGGGTTCCAAAGACAGATATTTTCAGGAAGAGGAGGAGGAACCAACCAAGTTAGTCCCGGAAGGAATTGAAGGAATGGTCCCCTACAAAGGAAATCTATCAGACACCATTTTTCAATTAGTAGGAGGAGTTAAAGCCGGTATGGGAATTTGCGGAGTAAAAAATGTGGCCGAATTGAAGCGGAAAGCCAAGTTTATCCGGGTGACCGAAGCGGGTCAAAGAGAAAACCACCCACATGACGTAATTATTACCAAGGAAGCTCCCAATTACCGCTTTTTCCAGAGAATTTAAAATCTAGTAATGGGACAGTTCGAGAGCAGAGGTGCGGGCCACGATTACTTAAACTGCATAATTAAGGAAGCAGTGGAGTGAGTCCTCTCACCCTTTTTGGCTTGTTGGCAGTCACTGCCATGATGGTATGCTATGCACTGGAGAAGCGTAGCCCGTGGTTCATCCTGGCTTTTGCCGGGTCGTGCTGGCTGGGATCGGCCTATGGGTTTCTTCAGGGTGCTTGGCCTTTCGGGCTGGTCGAAGCTATCTGGTCTGTCGTGGCAGTACGACGGTGGTGGCTGGCGAAGAATTCAAAATTGACCAAAGCCTAAAATCTTGACCAATTAAATTTGAAGCAGTATATTCAAAAATACAGGAGAGGCCAAAAATATGGCAATTAAAAAAGGTTGGGTATTCGGTGCAGCAGGATTTTTTATACTATTGTTCTTGGTAATTTTAATGGCGGGTTACATCTGGATTACTTACAATCGCCTGGTCAAGCAGGATGAAGCCATCAAAGCTCTGTGGGCTCAGGTTGAGACTCAATTGCAAAGAAGGTCGGATTTGATTCCCAATCTGGTGGAGGTGGTCAAGGGATACGCCAAACATGAGAAGGAGATTTTTGAAAATGTGGCTTTAGCCAGAGCCAAACTAGCCGGCGCCAGAAGCGTAGATGAAAAAATCTCAGCAAACAACGAACTATCCGGTTTTTTGGGACGTCTTTTAGCCATTGCTGAAAATTATCCTAATTTGAAAGCCAATGAATCGTTCAACAAACTGATGGATGAATTAGCCGGGACGGAAAATCGAATCGCCATCGAAAGAAAGAGGTACAACGAAGGAGTTTTGCGCTTTAACCAGCTGACAAGAAGATTTCCGGTCAATTTGATAGCCCAAAGTTTTGATTTTCAAAAAGGGGTTTATTTTGAAGCACCCGAATCTAAACAGGAGGTACCCAAAGTAGAATTTAAGTAAGCCAAAGTAAACCAGGGTGACCGCCCCGATTAAAATCGGGGAGGAAAGTCCGAGCTCCCCCAGGGACAGTGCCCCGTAACACGGGGGACCTATGAAGGTACGGAAAGTGCCACAGAAACTAAACCGGCCGGTGGTCAACTGAATAAGTCGGCAGCCGACCAAGGGTGAAACGGTGGTGTAAGAGACCACCCGGCTTCAAGGAGACTTGAAGCTGGGAAAACCCCACTGGGAGCAAGACCGCATAAGGAAGGAGAAAACCTGGTTCGCTTGTACTTCCGGGTAGGTCGCTATGACCTCTTTAGCAATAAAGGGGCTAGATTAATGGTCACCGCCCCGATTTATCGGGGCTCACAGAACTCGGCTTATGGTTTACTCTGGCTTATTTAGAATTTTTTGGCTACGCCATACAGTAGTAAATGAACCATGGCTATTGCGACTCAAATAAAACCCAGCTGGAGAATAACACCGGATATTGATTTACTTTCCGCTGCCAGACTTTCCGGTGAAGCCAATCTCCCTTTAGTTTTAGCTAAAATTTTAGTCAAGCGCGGAATTAATTCCCGCCAGGAAACTGAAAAATTTTTAAACCCTGCTTTTTCGGACTTGATAGACCCATTTGTTTTACCGGATTTAGAAAAAGCGGCTGACCGAATCATTTTGGCTCTGAAAAATAAAGAAAAAATAATGTTGTTTGGAGATTATGATGTAGATGGTATTACCGCTACGGCTCTACTCTATTTATGTCTGTCACATTTAGGGGGGGATATAAGCTACTATCTGCCTCACCGCCTTTTGGAAGGTTACGGTCTTTCTAAAGAAGGGATAAAAGAAGCCCAAAAAAGAGGAGCTTGCTTAATTGTTTCAGTTGACTGCGGAATGACCGCAGTGGAAGAAGCGGATTTTGCCAGGGAAATCGGAGTAAACTTAATCATCACCGACCACCACGAGCCCAAAGAGAAAGTTCCGGAAGCTTATGCCGTGGTCAATCCTAAACGAACCGATTATCCCGGAGGAGAGCTTTCCGGAGTAGGGGTGGCATTCAAGCTAATCAGCGGGGTTTTTAGAAAATTAGGATTGGATGAAAAAGAATTAATTCGGCATTTGGATTTGGTGGCTTTGGGAACATCCGCAGACATCGTGCCCTTGACCAAAGAAAATAGAATTTTAGTTAAATTGGGTCTGGAGCAATTGGAAAAGACAGAAAAATTCGGAATCCAGGATTTAATTTTAAACTCCGGTCTGGAGGGGAAAAAACTTGCCACCAGCCACATAGTTTTTGGGTTAGCTCCTCGCATAAATGCAGTCGGAAGATTAGGGGATGCTCAGTGTGCCATAAAACTTTTGAGTACCACCGACCCCAGAGAAGCCAGCCAGTTGGCTTTATTTCTGGAAATGGAAAACAGAAGAAGAAGAGAAATTGATGAAAGAACTATGAAAGAGGCGAAAGAGATGGCGGAAAGAGAATTCAAAACCGAAGATAAAGCCATAGTTTTAGTCCGAGAAAACTGGCATCCCGGAATTGTGGGTATAATAGCAGCCAGAATTGCAGAAATTTATTACCGCCCTACAGTTCTTTTAGCACTGGATGGCCAGGAAGCCAAAGGCTCAGCCCGTTCGATTCCAGGTTTCCATTTATTTGAGGCCTTAAAAGAATGTGAGGAGTTATTAATCCGCTTTGGCGGCCACAAGCAAGCGGCCGGCTTGGCTCTGGAAAAGAAAAATTTAGATAGTTTCAAAGAGAAATTCCAGAATGTGGCTTCCCAAAAATTAACTGAAGAGAACTTGATTCCTCAACTTAATATCGACTGCGAAGTAAATTTGGATGAGATAAACCAGGAGCTGGTGACTTACTTAGAGCAAATGGCTCCTTTCGGTCCGGGAAACATGCGACCGGTGTTGGTTACTAAAAACTTACAAAATTTTGCTCAACCCTCGGTAGTGGGGAATAATCATCTAAAATTAAGAATCAATCAAAATAATAAACAACTGGACGGGATTGCTTTTGAGCAGGGAGATTTTATCAAACCGCTTTCAGCCAGAGATGTGCGCTACGATTTGGCTTATGTTTTGGAAAATAATTCCTTCAACGGAAATAATTCGGTACAATTGAAGGTGAAAGATATAAAGTTGAGCAGTTCAGGTCAACTTTAGCAATCTTGAGATGCTTTACCTAATATGGAGACAAAACAGAAATGACCGTATTGGAGCAGTTTTGGAAGGGGGACCAGAAAGCTTTGGCAACTTTGATTTCACATGTGGAAAACCAAGCTGAAGATTACCAAAAAGTTTTGTCAAGCATTTACTCCAAAACCGGCCGGGCCTATAAAATCGGAATTACCGGTCCTCCGGGAGTTGGCAAAAGCAGTTTGGTAGATAAACTGACTTTAAAACTTTGTCAAAACGGCTCTAAAGTAGGCATAATTGCAGTAGACCCCACCAGCCCTTTTTCCGGGGGTGCATTTTTGGGTGACCGCATCCGGATGCAATCTTTGGCTGGCAAGAAAGGGGTTTTCATACGCAGTATGGCATCTAGAGGCGGGGAAGGAGGTTTGGCTAAGTCGACTTTTGAAGTGGCGCTAGTTTTAGATGCATTTGGGCAGGATTTTATTATATTAGAAACCGTGGGTGTTGGTCAGATTGAAATAGAAGTGTCATATCAGGCTGACACCAAAGTGGTGGTCCTAACGCCGGAATCAGGAGACAGTATCCAGGCCCTTAAAGCCGGCTTGATAGAAATAGGGGATATTTTCGTCATCAACAAATCAGACCGGGAAGGAGCCCCCAAAGCGGTGGCGCATTTGAATATGATTCTGGATATCAAAAGACATACCGAAAAATGGAATTATCCGGTTATCGGCACATCGGCCATCTATGAAAAAGGAATTTCAGAATTACAGGAGGTAATTTTAAAGCATCAAAAGTTTTTAACTTCTCATTCACTTTTAGAGAAAAATCGCAAAGAGCAGTTAAAAAATGAGCTGAAAAATATTTTAGAGAGTAAGTTACGGCAACTTTTAGAAGAGAAAATGGGGAACTCTTTTAACTGGGAGGAGACCGTAGATGAAATCTATTCCAGAAAAGAAGATCCTTATAGCTGGTCTGAGAAAATTTTTAGAGTGTTAAAAAAATAAATAGAGGAGATTATGGCTGAAAAATCGTTTTTAGATGAAGTCAAAAAGGAAAGAAAACAATGGGAGGAGAAAAACTCCACTAAAAATAATAATAAAGATAAAAAATTCACCACCATCTCCGGCATGGAGATAAAAAATTTATATACCCCCATAGATACGGCGGATATCAATTATTTCCGGGACATAAACTTCCCCGGAGAATATCCTTATACCCGGGGAGTCAGACCCACTATGTATCGGGGACGAATGTGGACTATGAGGCAGTTCTCCGGTTTTGCCACTCCCCGTTTGACCAATGAAAGATATAAATTCTTGCTGGAAAGAGGCCAGACCGGATTGTCAGTGGCTTATGACATGCCCACTCTGATGGGATATGATTCAGACCATCCCTTTTCCAAAGGAGAAGTAGGCATTTGCGGAGTGGCCGTGGATTCCCTGAAAGATATGGAGATATTATTCGACGGAATCAGCTTGAAAGATATTTCCACTTCCATGACTATTAACGGCCCGGCCCCCATTATTTTTGCTTTTTATGTGGCTTGCGCCGAAAAACAGAATGCCAGTCTGCAAAATCTGCGGGGGACCTGCCAGACCGATATTTTAAAAGAGTACATTGCCCAGAAAGAATGGATTTTCCCGCCGCAACCATCCATGCGACTAATCGTGGATATGATGAAATTCTGCACCCAGCATATGCCCAAATACAACTATGTTTCCATCTCCGGCTATCATATCCGGGAAGCCGGGTCAACTGCCGTGCAGGAATTAGCATTCACTTTAGCAGATGGTTTTGCTTATGTGGAAGCCGGACTGAAAGCCGGTTTGGAGATTGATGAATTTGCACCCCGGTTATCCTTTTTCTTCAACTCTCATTTAGATTTCTTTGAAGAAATAGCCAAGTTCCGGGCCGCCCGCAGAATCTGGGCCCGGCACATGAGAGAAAGATACAAAGCCAGAAAGCCGGAATCGTGGTTATTGCGATTTCACACCCAGACGGCCGGAGTCTCTTTAACCGCCCAGCAGCCGGAAAATAATATAATCAGAACCGCTTTTGAGGCTCTGGCAGCGGTTTTAGGCGGAACCCAATCACTGCACACCAATTCCATGGATGAGACCTGGGCCTTGCCCACTGAAAAAGCAGCTCAAATCGCCTTGCGAACTCAGCAGCTTATCGCCTATGAGACCGGAGTTGCCAATACGGTCGACCCCTTGGGTGGCTCTTACTTCATCGAAGCTCTCACCAACAAAATGGAGCAAGAAGCCGAGAAATATTTCGAAGAGATTGAAAAAAGAGGGGGAGTTATTAAATGTTTGGAAGAAGGGTATTTTCAAAAGGAGATTGCCCAAGCGGCCTACCGCTATCAGCAGGAGTTAGAGAAGAAAGAAAAAATCATAGTGGGAATAAATGAATTTGTGATTGAAAACGAAAAACTGGATATGCCTCTTCTGAAAATAGATGAGTCTGCTGAAAAAGAGCAGCTCGAATCCATAAATAAAGTTAAACAAATGAGAGACAACGACAAAGTCAAAAGAGCTCTGGAAGATTTGAAAAAAGCAGCCGGTAATTCTGAAAATACCGTCCCGCATTTAATCGAGTGCGCCAAATGTTATGCCACCGAAGGCGAAATCACAGAGGTGTTAAAATCAGTATTCGGGGAATATAATGAACCGGCCTGGTTCTAACCCAGTGGCAGAAGCCACTGGGCTACCCGAAAGAGCCACTATGGGGTAGCCCTCTGGTTCATCACGAGTGTGATTCACCACGAGTGGCCTCTGCCAGAGGGATTAATTGAAGGAGGTTTTAAGAAAGAATATGCAAAGAAAGATAAGAGTACTGTTGGCTAAGCCCGGTTTGGATGGGCATGACCGGGGAGTAAAGGTAATTGCCGCAGCCATGCGAGACGCCGGCTTGGAAGTCATCTATTTGGGATTAAGACAAACTCCGGAAATGGTAGTAGAAGCAGCCGTTCAAGAAGATGTGGATGCAATCGGTCTGTCAATTTTATCCGGTGCCCATATGACTTTGTTCCCGCGAACCTTGGAATTACTTAAACAGAAAGGGGCTGGCCATATAATACTTTTTGGAGGAGGAATTATTCCCCAAGACGAAATGGACAAGCTAGAAAAAATGGGGGTGGGGAAACTTTTTGGTCCGGGAACGACTACCGGTGAAATCATAGAATACATCAAGTCCGCTACCAAAGGGAGAAGGAAAGAGGAGGCGATTTTTTAAGGAGGATGAATGACCTATAATCTGCACGAATCACAGCAAAAGGTGCGAGACTGGATTAGACCTATTTGTGAAAAAGAAGTCAAACCCATGGCTTTGAAATTAGACCGCCGACCGGAGCCAGCCCAGTTTCCTTTTGATTATTACAAAAAATTGGCCAGCTATGGAATAGTCGGTTTCTATTTGCCAAAGGAGTGGGGAGGAGGTGGAGGGACTAAATTAGAACAAGCCACTTTGACCGAAGAGTTGGCTTATTATGATCCCCCGACTTCCTTGTTAGCTGCAGTTTCCAGCTTAGCCAGTTACCCCATTGAAACTTTTGGCAGCACGGAGCAAAAGAAAAAATATGTAACTAAAATTGCCTCAGGTGAATACTTGTCGGCCTACGCTTTAACGGAGCCACAGGCCGGTTCAGATGCCGGAAATCAGCATACCACCGCCAAAATTGAGGGAGATTGTTTAGTCCTAAATGGCGAAAAGATTTTTATCATGCACGGTGATGTAGCGGATATCTATGTGGTCTTCTGTAAAATTGTAGATGACGGTTCCAGTGAAGCCGGCAAACGGGATATTTCTGCCATTCTGCTAGAAAAAGGAACTCCGGGTTTAAAAACCAAAACCTTGGAATATAAAATGGGGATGAAGTGCGCCACCACGGCCAGAGTGTGGTTTGAAAACTGCCGGGTGCCGGTCAAAAATATTTTAGGGGAAAGAGGGAAAGGATTCAGAATAGCTTTAACAACATTAGAAGGAGCCAGGATTACCATAGGTGGTCAGGCAGTGGGAATCGCCCAGAGAGCTTTTGATGAAGCGGTCAAATATGCCAAGTCCAGAATCTGTTTCGGAGCCCCGATTGCCAAATTACAGGCCATTCAATGGATGATAGCGGATATGGGAACTCAACTGGAAGCGGCCCGGCTGATGACCTACAAAGCCGCTCAGATCTATGATTCCGGAGCTAAGTCTACTCTGGAATCTTCCCAGGCCAAACTCTTTTCCACCGAAGTATCCAAATTCTGCGTGGACCGCTGTGTCCAGATTCACGGAGGTTACGGTTATATCGGGGAATTCAATGAAGTTGAAAAACTGTACCGAGACCAAAGGTTGATTGAAATTTACGAGGGGACTTCGGAGATTCAAAGACTGGTTATTGCGGGTGCCTACCTGAAAGGTTAGATGCTGAAAATCGGAGAATATCAAGTCCACTGCTTTGTCGAAAACAGGTTCTATCTGGACGGGGGGATGATGTTCGGAGTGGTTCCCAAAACCATGTGGGAAAAAATGATTCCTCCCAATGAAAAAAATCTAATCCCCATGGATGTGAACTTATTTTTGCTCAAATACAAAGATAAAAATATTTTGTTGGATGCGGGATTCGGAGATACTTTGAATGATAAAGAAAGAAAACTTTATACTCTTTATACTCCCTCAACTTTGGATGTAGGGTTATTAAATTTTGATGTCAGTCCGGAAGATATAGATATGGTAATTTTTTCTCATATGCATGCTGACCATGGCTGTGGAGCTATTAAAAAAGATGAAAATGGGAGGCAATGCCTCCGTTTTCCCAAAGCCAAACATTTTGTGCAAAAAAGAGAATGGGAGGAAGCCACTCATCCGGATGAAAGGACGAAAGCGGCTTATTTATTAGACCACCTCCAAGTATTGGGTCAGAATAAAACCTTAGAAATTGTAGAGGGCGAAGCTGAAATTTTGCCCGGTTTAAGAATCAAAAATACCGGCGGACATACTCCGGGGCATCAAGGGGTTTATTTAGAGGGTAACGGTGAAAAATTAATTTATTACGCAGATATAATACCCACCACTGCGCATTTAAGAACCGCTTATGTTGCCAGCATAGATTTGAACCCCCGAGAAACCATGAAAATCAAAAAAGAAATTATCCCTTTCTGTTTAGAGAAAGGCTGCTACGTGGCTTTCGACCATGATTTGAAAGTAAAAATAGGGAAATTAAAAATTGTCAACGAAAAAGTTGTGGCTGAACCAATCGTAAGTTAAAGTCAACCTAAGATGAATTCAGAAGATAAATTTAAATTTTTAAAGCAGAAAAAAGAAGAAGCCAAATTAGGAGGCGGTCAGAAAAGAATTGAAGAACAGCATCAAAAAGGAAAGCTGACTGCCAGAGAAAGATTAGAGATTCTTCTGGATGAAAATTCTTTCGAAGAGTTCGATGCCTTGGTCACTCATCGTTCCGCAGAATTTGGTCTGGATAAAATGAAATATCCGGGGGATGGTGTGGTAACCGGCCATGGAAAAATCAACGGGAAACCAGTGTTTCTTTTTTCCCAGGATTTCACGGTTTTCGGTGGTTCATTATCCGAAGCTCATGCCGAAAAAATCTGCAAAATTATGGATATGGCTCTGAAAGTAGGTGCTCCTATAATCGGTCTAAATGATTCCGGGGGAGCCAGAATTCAGGAAGGGGTGGTCAGTTTAGGTGGCTATGCTGAAATATTCTTACGCAATACCTTGGCTTCCGGAGTTGTCCCTCAAATTTCAGTCATAATGGGGCCTTGTGCCGGAGGGGCAGTTTATTCACCGGCCATTACTGATTTTATCATTATGGTCAAAAATACCAGCTATATGTTTGTGACCGGTCCTTCGGTAGTGAAAACCGTCACCCATGAGGAAGTAAGTTTTGAAGAATTAGGTGGTGCTACCACCCATTCCACTAAATCCGGGGTAGCACATTTTGCCTGCGAAAATGAAGCGGAGGCCTTAAAAACAGTCAGGACGCTTTTAAGTTTCATTCCACAAAACAATTTAGACGACCCTCCCATCTTAAGAGCCACTGACTCAATTGACCGGCAAGATGAAGAATTAAATTCGCTTGTGCCCGAAAATCCCAACAAGCCCTATGATATCAAAGAAGTGCTTAAAAGAGTGGTTGACCATAATGATTTTTTTGAGGTGCATCAAAATTATGCTCAAAATATTGTGGTCGGTTTTGCCCGCTTAAATGGAAAATCAGTTGGCATAGTTGCCAATCAACCCGCTGTTTTGGCTGGAGTCTTGGATATCGATTCTTCTCTCAAGGGTGCCAGATTCATCCGCTTCTGTGATTGTTTTAATATACCTTTGATTACTTTTGAAGATGTGCCCGGCTTTCTTCCCGGCACTGTTCAAGAACATGGTGGAATTATCAAACATGGTTCCAAGCTTTTGTACGCCTACTGTGAAGCTACCGTTCCTAAAATTACAGTTATAACCAGAAAAGCTTATGGCGGGGCTTATGACGTGATGTCCTCCAAGCATATTCGGGGGGATGTTAACTATGCCTGGCCTACGGCTGAAATTGCGGTGATGGGTCCAAAAGGGGCAGCGGAGATAATTTTCAAAAAAGAAATTGAGCAATCGTTAGACCGGGAGAAAGCTTTGGAGGAAAAGGAAAAAGAGTATCGGGAAAAATTCGCCAATCCGTATATTGCGGCTGAGAGAGGTTATATAGACGATGTGATTGAACCCAAGGAAACTCGTCCACGTTTGATTAAGGTGCTTGAAATGCTGGCGACTAAGAGAGATTCTAATCCTCCGAAAAAGCATGGGAATATACCTTTATAAGAGATTTTTATAACCAGTAGCACTGCTTTAAAATTTGCTTTTCGTACAACCTATGTTCAAAAAAATCTTAATCGCCAACCGCGGTGAAATTGCAGTCAGAATCATTCGGGCTTGTAAAGAATTAGGGATAACTGCAGCAGTAATCTACTCCGAAGCTGATAGAAAATCTTTGCATGTCCGCATGGCGGATGAGGCATATTTAGTAGGTCCACCTGAAGCAAAGGGTAGTTATCTAAACGCAGAAAAGATTGTTCAGATTGCCAAAGAGATAAAAGCTGAAGCCATTCATCCCGGATATGGTTTCTTAGCCGAAAATTCTGATTTTGTCCAACTGGTTCAAACTAATGGCTTAGTTTTTATCGGACCTCCGGCATCTGTCATCAGATTATCCGGCGATAAACTTCAGGCACGCAAAATATTTTCAGAAGCTGGAATTCCGATTATTCCAGGCTCAGATGAAATTTTAACTGAACAAGAAGCTTTAAACTTTGCTGAAAAATTCGGTTACCCGGTTTTGCTTAAAGCTTCGGCTGGTGGCGGTGGAAAAGGGATGCGAGTTGTCAGAAAAAAAGAAGAAATGGCTGATGCACTCCGAGGTGCCAAATATGAATCTAAAATTGCTTTTGGAGATGATACAATTTATTTAGAGAAATTTTTAGAAAGACCACGACATATCGAGATTCAGATTTTGGCAGATTCTTTTGGAAATTGTGTCTACTTAGGCGAAAGGGAATGTTCCATCCAGAGAAGACATCAAAAATTGATAGAAGAATCTCCTTCGGTCATAGTTGATGAAAATCTAAGAAAAAAAATGGGGGAGACTGCGGTTAAAATTGCTCAGTTGGTTGGATATGTGAATGCCGGGACAGTGGAATTTTTGGTGGACAAAAATAAAAACTTTTACTTCTTAGAAATGAACACCCGCTTGCAGGTCGAACATCCGGTGACTGAGATGGTAACCGGCATTGATATAGCCAAATGGCAGATTAAGATTGCCGTCGGTGAGAAATTAGATTTATCTCAATCAGATATAAAGCCGTTTGGCCACGTGATTGAATGCCGAATCTATGCCGAGGATTATCAAAATAATTTCTTTCCCTCAACCGGCATAATTTCCTTATATAGAGAACCAGCCGGTCCGGGAGTTCGGGTAGATTCCGGAGTTTATGAGGGTTTTGAAATCTCCTTATACTACGACCCTTTAATAGCCAAACTGATCTGCTGGGGTCAAGATCGGGAAGAAGCAATTTTGAGAACATCCCGGGCCTTGTCCGAATATCAGATAAACGGAATCACCACCACCATTGAATTCCACCAAAGTGTTATGCACAATGAAAAATTCAGAGCAGGTGAGCTATCAACTCATTTTATCGAAGAAGAAATACATCCCAAGTTAAAAAAAGAGGAAAGAATTAAATTGGAATATCTGGCGGTTTCAGCTGCTCTGGCAGATTATTTGGCAACCAAAAAGGTTGAAACAGAATATGTTCAAAATGACTCGACTTTGCTCGCCATAAATGGTGCGGTCCAAAGCATCTGGAAAAGACAAGCCAGAATTACGGCCTTGAGAGGTAAGCTGTGAAATACCAAGTCAGAATCAGCGGGCAGAAATTTAGAGTCGGTATAAAAGAAAAAGAAGGTGAATTACAAGTTGAATTAGGGAGAAAAGAAATAGACGCTGATTTGACCGAATTGAAGAAAAATAAGATTTATTCACTTTTGATAGATAATAGGGCCTATGATTTAGAAATTCGCCGGAAAAATGGTGAATTTGAAATTAATTACGGAGGCAGAAAATATTCCGGTGAAATTTTGGAAGAGACACTGGCTAAACTCAAATCCACTGCCCCAAAAGAAGTTTTAAAACAAAAAGAGCAGAAAGCTCCCATGCCGGGTTTGATTGTAAAAATTGAAGTGGAAGAAGGTCAAATAGTGAAAATGGGAGAGGGGATACTGATTATGGAAGCTATGAAAATGGAAAATGAGATAAAATCATCGTATGAAGGAAAAGTCAAAAAAATTCTGGTCAGCGAAAAGCAGACCGTGGATAAAGACCAGCTTTTACTGGTATTAGAATGAAGAGGAATTTCTTGCAACAAAAAAAAACCTTTTGCACCGCTTCAGGAATTAAACTAGAAGAAGTTTACGCTCCCAAAGAAGTTTCCAATCTCGATTTCTCCAGAGATTTGAGTTTCCCGGGAGAATTTCCTTTTACCCGGGGTATCTGGAAAGATATGTACCGGGGGAAATTGTGGACTATGCGGCAGTACGCCGGTTTCGGAACTGCTAAAGAATCCAACCAGCGATATAAATACCTGCTCTCACAGGGACAGACCGGGCTGTCAGTGGCCTTTGATTTACCAACACAGATGGGATATGATTCGGATCATCCCTTAGCAGTCGAAGAAGTTGGCAGAACCGGAGTGGCTATTTCCACTTTAGAAGATATGGAGATTCTGTTCGATGAGATTCCGCAAGAGAAAGTTTCGGTCTCCATGACTATCAATGCCACTGCTTCAATTCTGTTGGCAATGTATGTAGCCGTAGCTGTCAAAAATAAAGTCCCGTTGGAAAAACTCTCCGGCACCATTCAAAATGATATTTTGAAAGAATATATCGCCCGCAAAACTTATATTTTTCCTCCGGAAGCTTCCTTGAGGTTAATAACAGATACTTTCCAATACTGCAGTCAACATCTGCCCAGATGGAATCCCATTTCAATTTCGGGTTATCATATGCGGGAAGCTGGAGCAACCGCAGTACAGGAGTTGGCTTTTACTTTCGCTAACGCCATTTGCTATGTGGAAAATGCCCTCAAAGCCGGATTAAAAATTGATGATTTTGCTCCCCGTTTATCTTTTTTCTTTATTGCTTCTTCAGATTTTTTTGAAGAGGTTGCTAAATTCCGAGTAGCCCGCAGAATTTGGGCTAAAATAATGAAAGGTAAATTCAAAGCCAAAAAAGAAGATTCCTGGAAATTGAGATTTCATACCCAGACTTCCGGCTCCTCTCTGACCGCTCAGCAGGTGGAAAACAATGTCATTCGGGTCACGCTCCAGGCTCTCTCTGCAGTTTTAGGAGGTACCCAATCTCTCCATACCAATGCCAAAGATGAGGCCCTGGCTTTACCTACCGAACAATCGGCTCAACTGGCCTTAAAGACGCAACAGATTATCGCTTATGAATCAGGAGTGACCAATACAGTTGATCCTTTGGGAGGTTCCTATTTTTTAGAAAGTTTGACCAATCAAATTGAAGAAGAGGTTTTAAAATATCTGGAGAAAATAGAAGAATATGGTGGAGCTTTGGCTGCTATTGAGTCCGGCTTTTATCAGCAAGAGATTGCCAAGTCCGCCTATGAGTTCCAGAAGAGGGTGGAAGCGGGGGAGCAGATAATTGTGGGGGTGAATAAATTTCAGACTGAAGAGCGTGTGACGGAAAACATTTTAAAAGTTGACCAAAAAGGAATAGATGAACAGATTAAGAGATTAAATTCAGTCAGAAATAAAAGGGATAATGAAAAAGTCAAAAAATCTTTGCAGGCTTTAAAAGAAAAAAGCGAAACTAAAAAGAATTTGATGTACCCTATTTTAGAATGTGTCCAAAGTTATTGTACGATTGGCGAGATTTGCAATACTTTAAGAGAGGTGTGGGGGGAGTATAAAGAGAAATATTAAAATCGGCATAGGCGTAGGGGTGGAGCTTGTCTCCACCCGAAAATTAAAACATGGGCGAAGATAAACTTCTCTCATGAAAAAACATTCGAGATAAATCGCCCCTACGCGAAGAGAATAAAACCGATGAAAATAAATAAAATTGACCATATTTCAATCGCCGTTAAAGATATCCAAACTTTTGCCAAATTTTTTTCAGAGTTGTTCGGAATTGAGTTTGGTCCCGAAAAAGAAGTGCCAGACCAAAGAGTGAACGTTTCTTTTGGAAGTTTTAATGGTTCCAAGCTGGAATTGACCTCTCCGACTTCTTCGGATAGTCCCATTTCAAAATTCTTAGAAAAAAAAGGGGATGCCCTCCATCATATCTGCCTGGAAGTTGATAACTTGGAAAAATGTTTGGAAGAGCTAAAGCAAAAAGGTGTAGAGCCTTTAGGAAAAATCTCAACCGGCTCTTATGGTGAAAAAATAGTATTTTTGGATTTTAAGAAAACCGGAGGAGTTTTAATAGAGTTGAAAGAGAAATAACTTACAGTTTGCTATGTTTAGAATTAAAATCCTTATTTTAATGGCCGTCCTTGCAATGTTGGTTAACCAAATTTGTATTGCCCAAAAGAATACTTTGACCGACGAGGATCTGACCAGCCCCAATATGGTTTATCTGGATGAAATAGATGAATTATATCAAGCCGGAAAATTTGCCGAAGCGGTGGAAAAATGTCACATCCTGATAAAGGAACATGCTAATGAGGAAATTTACACTTTTGAATGGAGCTCCACTCTAGGAATTGAAGCCTTGGAAAGATTGATTGCTATGTTTCGAAGAGAAATCAGAAAATCTGACTATACCAAGACAAAATACTTTGAGGAAGAACTGATCAAGAATCTAGAGCAGGTTTTAAATGAAACCAAAGTGAGCATAATTATTGCCTTAAGTACTTTGGAAATCGGAAAGGTACGTTTAAAGCAGGGACACATGTGGAGTCTTTCAGAGGCAGAAAAAAAATTCAGAGAAATTGTGGAAAATTTCCCCAACGCTTCAATTCCGGGGTTGAAAGATATTACCTGTTACTCTTGTGATGCCCTAGATTATTTGACGGAGGATTTTTTAATCGGTGGTTGGAGTTATGATTCAGCCAAGACTTATCTGTCACAACTTGTGAATAATACTTCCGATACCCTTCTCAAACACTATGCCAAATTTTGCTTGGCACAGCTTTTGGATTATGGCCCATCTTCTCTAGAAGAAGTAATTCAAAAATATCATGAAGTTCAAGAATTCTGGTTTTTTTCACCTAAACACAATAATTGGCTGACCGGTCGAGAAGCGGTAAATAGGGTTTTGGAATTGGAGATATTGTTTTATCGCAAAGAAATTAAAGCCAAAATCAGACCACAGGTCTCGGTGGTTTATACCTATCCCGGAAAACGTCCCATTTTTGACCTTAGTCAAGGAGAGAGCATTAATATTTTGTATTCTTCTAAGAACAAAGAAGGTCTGGTATGGTTTAAAGTAAAAGGGAAAGAGGGGAAAATCGGATGGATTTTGGCTACAGATGTGGAAAGGTGATTGAAAATAAAATGTTTATTAGATATTTGGTGGTTATATTATTTTTGTTAATCTATGGAAACTCTAATGGAAGCCAGGAGGATAGTGTATTTGAGGTGTGTTTTGTCGTTACTGAGAAGGCATATATTTACGAAGAGCCAAAATCAAAAGCCAAAATAGTTGACTCAGCGGAGGTGGGTGATTACTTTTGGGTATCCGGGAAAACAGCAAATGAAAAAAACTGGTATAAAATTGACTTTTCTTCTGGCAAATTCGGCTGGGTTAATGGAGAGGATGTTTTGACAAAGCGACCTTTGCAGATTTATTCTAGGGAAGATTCGGTGATTTTTCGAGAATTGCCAAGTTTAAATAGCAAAATTGTTTACATTGATAAAAAACGTGAAAGGTTTAGGATTTTGGGGAAGTTAGAAATACAAGAAGATCATATTCCGGTGGAGTGGTACAAGACAGCTGATCGCCACAACAAAACCGGCTATTTATTAGTAAAAGAAGTATCTAATCCATTTTTGGAACAACTTGTTCTTATAGGAGAAGCACTCATGGGAAGGATTGGTTCGATGGATTTGCCATTATCTGTAAATTTAAGATTAGCAAAAAAGGTTTTTCTAAAGATATATGAAAAAGAAAATGAGTTTTTTTTGCATTATTATGAAGGAGGAGTCATATGCGATAGCAAACCGTACGCTCTAAAAATGTTATCATTGATAGACGTGAAAGAGAACAGCTATGAGCAAGCAATTGAAAAATTATTTCGAATAGTTCAAGAATATCCGGATAAAAACTTAGGTATAGGCAAAGCAGATGGAGTAGCTTATTTGGAAATAGCAGAAACTTACCTACAGAAAGGAGATCTTCACCAAGCTATTAGCACTTATTACGAAATAATAACCCAATATCCTGAGGTTGAAATTAGTGGATTTGAGTGGAATAGCACTCTAGATTTAGAAGCTATAAGAAAGTTAATAAAAATATATTGGCAAGTTGTAGCAGATGAAAAGTTGAAAGGTGATTATAGTTTACAAGATGGAATATTACTTGAATTTCAACAGACACTTTCAAAAATAATTGTGCACTCTCCCAATGAGGTGGTAAAAGCATTGGCTATTCTAGAACAAGCAAAAATAGAAAAAGAGAAAGGGAATCTTAATGGCGTAATTTCCAGATACAAACAAGCGGTCGAAAATTATCCGAAAGCTAAGTTCCAATTTTATACAGATATACATCATTATGCTTGCGAAGCTTTAGATTACGTTACCTCGACTTACATTGAGGAAACCAATAAGTTCTATGAAGCCAAAAGTTTCTTGGAAAAAGTCATTGAAGAAAATCAAGATACGATTTTAGTAGCTTATACCAAGTTATGTTATGCAAAGCTACTCGATTATGGCATGGGTAAAGTAAGCGAAGTAATTGAAAGGTCAAATCAAATACCTGACTTTCAAATTTTTTCAGAAAAAGAAAATTATTGGGTGTGGAACGGCCGAGCTAAAGCGCGTGCAGCGGAATTGGAGGTTACCTTTGGAAAGCCGCCAAAGGGAAAAATTGGAATTATCAAAGATAAAAAAGCAGGTGTTTTCTCTTTTTGTTATCATAAAGACCCTCCTGAATTTTTCTTGAGCCAAGGAGATACTGTTGAAGTTTTTTATTCTAAACCAGATGCCCGTGGTATTCCTTATTTTAAAATTGAAACCCAAAAAGGAGAAGTTGGTTGGGTCAATCTAAACGATTTCGATATGTTAAAAAATTAACATAAGGAGAAAAGTTGTGAACCAAAATGTTGCTATAATCGGAATGGGTTACACTGTCCCCAAGCCCAAGACCCCGGAGGTCTCTTATAAAGAGATGACCTATCTGGCAGCCCAGATGGCCTATAAGGAAGCCAAAATTTCACCCCAAGAGGTGGAGAGCTTCGTCAGCGTGGCAGAAGATCTCCACGAAGGGACCAGTATTTTCGATGAGTACACACCGGACCAATTAGGGGCTGTGCAAAAACCGATGCACACTGTTACCGGCGATGGAATTCAGGGGATAATTGCCGCTGCTCTGCAGATTATGACCGGTGCTTTCGATTTAATCGTGGTCGAGGGACACAGCAAAGCTTCCAATATCATGACCCCGACTTATGTTCTGAACTACGCTTTAGACCCGGTTATCAACCGTCCTTTGAATATCAATCCCCACTATATCGCCGGTTTAGAGATGAGAGCTTATATGCAAGATGCCGGAGCTTTAGAAGAAGATGTTGCTAATGTGGTAGCCCATAATCTAAGCAGAGCAACTTTAAACAAGTTGGCACCCCACGGTGCAAAAACTTCTGCTAAGAAAGTCTTAAGTTCTGAGCCATTGTTTGAACCAATCCGAAGACTGCACATGCCCCAAACATCGGATGCAGCCTATGTAGTCGTTCTAGCTTCAGAAAAGACAGCTAAGAAAAAGAAGGTCAAGCCAGTCTGGATTGCCGGAATGGGCTTCTGCTCAGATTCACCTACTTTGGAAACTCGTGACTGGGCAACTTCAGTTGCTACTCAAATAGCGGCTGAAAAAGCATATCAGCAAGCCGGGATAAAAAATCCAGCTAGTGAAATCGATGTATTTGAAATTGATGACTCTTTCGGCTACAAACAGCTGCAACATTTAGAGGCGTTGAAAGTCTGTGAAAAAGGAAAAGCCAAAGATATTTTTGTGAATGGGGATAAACAAAAGCTTAATTTGAGAGTAAATCCTTCAGGTGGAACTTTAGGAGTGGGATGGATGCATGAAGCCACCGGTTTGCATAAGGTTTTAGAAGTGGTGCAGCAGTTACAAGGTAAAAAAGGAAGAACTCAAATCAAAAAGGCCAAAGTTGGCTTAGCTCAGGGATGGAGAGGATTGCCAACTACGACCTGTGCCGTAATAATTTTGAAAAATCAAATGGTTACGCCTACGCTTACAGCATCCCGTACTTTAGTAGGGACGGCATCCAGTAGGGACACCATGGCGTAGCCAAAATAGAAAATTCGGAGGATAGATGAAATTAAGAAAAGTGGCGGTGGTCGGAGCCGGGATTACTAAGTTTGTCAGAAGAGCCCAGGAAACAGCCAAAGAGTTGTCCTATCATGCTAGCAAGATGGCTTTGGATTCCTGCAATATGCCTTTGGAAGAAATTGACTGTGTTGTGCACGGAACTGCTCCGGATGCTTTTGACGGTGTGCATATGAAAGGAGAATATTTAAGCGAGGCCTCCGGTGGCTGGAGGAAACCGTTTATGCGCTCTTATGTCGGAGGTGGAACCGGAGTTTTTGCTCCCATCAACGGCTGGTATCTGATTGCCTCCGGAATGTATGACACTTGTGTAGTGGTCTGCGAAGAAAAGATGTCTTCCTGTCAACCCCATCCGCAGAGTGCCTTTTTGACCATATTTGACCACACCACCGAGCGTCCTTTGGGACCCAATCTTCTGTGGATTTTTGCCTTGGAGATGAACCGTTATATGCAGGTCCATAAAATTCCTTTGGAGCAGATTGCCTTAGTTTCGGTCAAGAACAAGCATAATGCTATGGACCATCCCTCAGCTCAATTAGGAGCAGAGCTAACGGTAGAAGATGTCCTGAACTCAGAAATTATGGCCTGGCCGGTCACTCGCTTAATGGTCAGTCCTACCAGTGACGGTGCCGCCGCAGTGGTTTTGGCATCCGAAGAAGTGGCTAAAAAAATTACCGATAACCCGGTCTGGATTTCCGGAGTGGGCTGGAATTTAGATACGGCTTACTGGACCAACCGGGATTTATATTACCCGGAATATGTTGAAAAAGCGGCCCGGATGGCTTACAAGATGGCTGGAATCAAAAATCCCAGAGAAGAAATTAATGTTGTTGAACCGTATGACCCGTTCGCTTACAAAGAACTTCATCACCTGGAAGGATTGCTTTTGGCTGACAAAGGTCAGGCGCCCCGAATCACAGCCGAAGGGATAACCGCCCGGGACGGGAAAATGCCCTCCTGTCCATCCGGTGGTCTTTTGGGGGTAGGAAACCCCATTGCCGCAGCCGGAATGATGAAAATCTGTGAATTGTTCTGGCAGTTGCGTGGAGAAGCTGGAAAAAGACAAGTTAAAAATTCACCCAGAACCGGTCTGGCACAGGCCTGGGGAGATCTGATGCAGGTTGGAACTGTTGTGATTATGCAAAGGGGAGATTAAAAGTCTCAAAAAAATAAAGGAGAAATTTTGTCATGTTAGAGACCGGAATCAGGTTACAGGGAACTGGTTTAGAAGAAGAGGATTTCAAGACCCGACGGGTTTTTTATACCACAGATATTCCTAAATTGCAATATGCCTGGGATTGCGGGGTGGCTATGGGGCATTACTTAAAAGGTTTAAAGCAGGGAAAACTTTTAGGTACCTATTGTAAAAAATGTAAACGAACCGTGATTCCGCCACGGGTTTTTTGCGAAATCTGTTTTCGTAATATGGATAAATGGATAGAATTGAAAGATACCGGCACGGTCAATACTTTTTCCATCTGTTACGTTACCTGGGATATGAAAAAACTGACTTATCCCCAGATTCCGGCAGTGATTGAAATAGACGGCGCTTCAAAAGGGAAAGGGATTTTACATTTATTGGCAGAAGTTGACCCTAAGCAAGTTAAGCTGGGAATGAAAGTTAAAGCGGTCTGGAAGCCCAGAAAGGAAAGAACAGGGGCTATTACAGATATTAAATATTTTAAACCGATAGAAAAATAAATTGGGTAGCCCTCTGGTTCACCACGAGCGGCCTCTGCCAGAGGGAAGAGAAAGAGGAGAAAAAATGTCCAAAGTAAAATTGCCGGATTCAAAAGCAGGTAAACTTTCCTGGAAAGGGGATATTCCCATAACCAGCCGCTACACTGCCGGTGTTGCCGGCCAGAAATTTTTCCAGGCCTTAAAAGAAGAAGAGAAAATTTTAGGAACTATCTGCAACAAATGTGAAATCACCTTTGTTCCCATGAAGCTTTTTTGTGAAAGATGTTTTACTCAATTAGATGAAACTGTGGATGTGGGCGATACCGGTAAACTGGTTTCCTTTTCGGTGGTGCATGTAGATTTAGACGGTAAAAAACTCAATTCGCCTCAAATGGTTGGATTAATAGAATTAGGAAACAGCCAGGCCAAAATAGTGCACCGGTTGGGTGAGGTGAAACCATCTGATTTACGTGTAGGTATGAAGGTAAAAGCGGTCTGGGAAATGCCTCTGGGACGGGAAGGAAAGATTACTGATATCCAGTATTTTAAGCCGATTTAACTAAACTAAAATAAAAAGGTTCGGTTTCCATAGCTGCAGATAATCGGGTAACCCTCTGGTTCACCACGAGTGGCTTCTGCCAGAGGGAATGGCTGATTATAAAATTATCCTATGAGGAATTTTCTCCTGCATTTTAAGTATGTGGGAGAAAATATTTTTATTTAAAAAGAAATTCATTATATTGGTTAGTTGATTGAGGATAAAATGGCAAAAGTAGTCAAAGATGCGAAGGAAGCCATACTAAAAGCCGGAGTTAAAGACGGCTCGACGATTATGATGGGGGGCTTCGGCTTATGCGGTATTCCGGAAAATTCCATAGCGGCTTTAAAAGAATTGGGGATAAAAAATCTGACCGTTATTTCCAACAATGCCGGGGTGGATGATTTCGGCTTGGGATTGCTTTTGCAAACCAGACAGATTAAAAAGATGATTTCTACTTATGTGGGGGAGAATTCCATATTCGAGAAACAGTTTTTGGAAGGGATTTTAGAAGTGGAATTTGTTCCCCAGGGAACCTTTGCGGAAAGAATAAGAGCCGGGGGAGCAGGCATCGCCGGTTTTTACACCCCCACCGGGGTCGGGACCGTTATTGCCGAAGGTAAGGAAACCCGTATTATAGATGGTAAAGAATACGTTATGGAAAAACCGATGAAAGGGGACTTTTCCTTTGTCAAGGCCTATAAAGGAGACAAAGCCGGAAATTTAATATACCGGATGTCAGCCCGAAATTTTAATCCTATGATGGCTACGGCCGGTAAAATTACCATAGCCGAAGTGGAAAAGATAGTGGAAGTCGGAGAATTAGATCCGGAGTCTATTGTCACTCCCAGTGTCTATGTAGATTATATATTTCAGGGAAAAAATTATGAAAAGCGAATCGAGCAAAGAACTAATCGTCCGAAGAGCGGCTAAAGAACTGCAGGATGGGTACTATGTCAATTTGGGGATAGGGATGCCCACTTTGGTAGCCAATTATATTCCGAAAGGGATGAATATAATTTTTCAGTCGGAGAACGGGATTTTGGGGATGGGTCCGTTTCCCTTGGAAGGAGAAGAAGACCCGGATTTAATAAATGCCGGAAAGCAGACCATCGAAATTTTGCCGGGCGCCTCATTTTTCTCCTCGGCTGACTCTTTTGCTATGATTCGGGGCGGACATATTGACTTATCGATTTTAGGAGCCATGGAAGTGGACCAGGAAGGGAATTTAGCCAACTGGATGATTCCTGGCAAAATGGTGAAGGGGATGGGAGGGGCTATGGATCTGGTGGCTGGAGCTAAAAGAGTGGTGGTAACGATGCAACATACAGCCAAGGACGGTTCGTCAAAAATTTTGAAAAAATGCACGCTGCCTTTAACGGGCAAAAAAGTGGTTCACAGAATTATCACAGAATTAGCGGTTATGGACGTGGATTATAACCAGAATAAATTAATTTTGAGGGAAACCGCTCCGAAGGTATCAGTAGAAGAGGTAAAAAAAGCCACCGAAGCGGAGTTGGTTATTCCAAAAGATATGAAAGAAATGTAAGTTTAAGGCTTATTTTAGCAGTGAACAGAAATAGGAAAATTACACATGAGAAAATTTTTAGGAGGGATTTATGCCAGAGTTGAAAGAAGCGGTAATTGTCAGCGCCTGTAGAACACCCATAGGAAATCTTTTGGGAGGATTATCGGCTCTGACTGCACCCCAATTGGGAGCAATTGTCATCAAAGAAGCGGTAAAACGCGCCGGAATAAAACCGGAACAAGTCGAAGAAGTTATAATGGGAAATGTGGTTCAAGCCGGAGTTGGACAAGCGCCAGCCAGGCAAGCCCAGATTCATGCCGGGATTCCGGCTGAAGTGGGAGCAATGACGGTCAATAAGGTCTGCGGTTCAGGATTAAAAGCAGTGATATTAGCCGCTCAAGCAATTCAATGTGGAGATGCTGATATAATTGTTGCCGGTGGAATGGAATCAATGTCCAATGCTCCTTTTATATTACATGGTGCCAGAAAAGGAATAAAATACGGGAACGTTGTTCTTCAAGATGCTATGATTTTAGATGGGTTGTGGGATTCTTTCAACAATTTCCACATGGGAAATGCGGCTGAATTAACTGCCCAAAAATCCTGTATCTCCAGACAAGAGCAGGATGAGTTTGCTTACAACAGCCATATGAAAGCTGTGGCCGCGATAAAGAATGGAAAATTCAAAGCAGAAATTGTCCCGGTTCAAATACCTGAACCCAAAGGTGAGCCAATAATTTTTGATACAGATGAGCCACCCCGTCCGGATACTTCGGTAGAAAAACTGGCTAAATTAAGACCTGCTTTCCAAAAAGATGGAACAGTTACAGCCGGTAACGCCCCCGGTTTAAATGACGGCGGTTCGGCTTTGGTGATTATGTCCTCTGCCAAAGCCAAAGAATTGGGAATCAAGCCCATGGCCAAGATTTTAGGTTACACCACTGGCGGAACTAAACCAGAGCTTTTGTTTTATGCCCCGATTTATGCGGTCCAGAAATTAGTTAAAAAATTAGGTTGCAGTGTCAAAGCTTTCGATTTAATTGAAGTAAATGAAGCTTTTGCCGCTCAGGTAATAGCAGACGGAAAAGAATTAGGCTGGGACTGGGATAAAGTAAATGTCAACGGCGGAGCGGTAGCTTTAGGGCATCCAATTGGTGCCAGCGGGGCCAGGATTTTAACCACCTTGCTTTATGCTATGAAAGACAGAGGTGCTAAAAAAGGTCTGGCTACTTTATGTTTAGGCGGAGGGAATGCGGTGGCTATGGCAGTGGAGACAGCTTAAAGCAAGTACTCAAAAGGAGATGGCATGGTTTTCGAATTGACTGAAGAACAGAAACTGATTCAAGAAACAGCCCGGGATTTTTCCCAGAAGCGGCTTAAACCAGTGGCTCTGGAGCTGGATGAAAAAGAGGAAGTCACACCTGAAGTCATGAAAGAATTAGGTGAACTGGGGTATTTCGGCATAGTAATACCGGAGAAATACGGCGGCTCCGGATTAGATAAGTTAAGTTATATATTGATCTTGGAAGAGATTGCCAAAGTATCGGCCGGAGTGATGATTACCGTTTCAGTCCATAATTCCTTGTTTTGCCAAGCCCTGGTAAAATTTGCCAATGAAGAGCAGAAACAAAAATATCTGTCCAAAATGGCTACCGGAGAATGGATCGGGGCTTATGCTTTAACCGAACCCCATTCTGGCACTGATGCTGGCGGCCTAAGGACCAAAGCAGAGCGTAAAGATAACGGTTATGTTTTAAACGGAGAAAAGCTTTTTGTCACCAATGCCGGTCTGGCGGATGTTTTTGTGGTATTCGCCTCCACCCAGCCGGAGTTAAAAGCCAAAGGAATCTCCTGCTTCATCGTGGAAAAAAGCTTTAAAGGTTTGAACATCGGAGCCAAAGAAAAAAAATTAGGTATCAAATCCTCGGATACCAGAGCCATATCCTTGGTGGATTGTTTTGTTCCGCAGGAAAATCTTTTGGGCACTGCGGGAGAAGGGTTTAAAATGGCATTAGAGATATTGGACAGCGGAAGGATTGGGGTAGCAGCCCAGGCTTTGGGAATCGCAGAAGCGGCTTTTGAAGAGTCCTTGAAATATGCCAAAGAGAGAAAGCAGTTCGACCAGCCGATTGCCAATTTTCAAGCCATCCAATTTAAATTGGCTGATATGGCTACTCGTATCGAAGCGGCCCGGCATTTAGTCTACAACGCTGCCCAAATGAGTAATAATGATCAGGATTTTGTCAAACAGGCCTCTATGGCTAAACTTTTTGCCTCGGAAGTGGCTAATTTTGTAGCCAACGAAGCGGTCCAGATTCACGGCGGCTACGGCTATATGAAGGAATACCCGGTGGAAAGATATTTCAGGGATGCCAGAATAACCGAGATTTATGAAGGGACTTCCGAGGCCCAAAGGATTACAATTTTTCGGGAACTTTTAAAAGGTTGAATCAAAGAATAATGTTCTTAGAACCTGAATTAAAAAAATTTCAAGAAGAAATCCGAGATTTTTGCCAGAAAGAAATCGCTCCGTTTGCCCAAGAGTTAGACGAGACCGGAAAATTTCCTTTTGAGAATGTCAGAAAACTTGCTCAATTAGGTCTGATGGGAACGGTGGTTCCTAAAGAATATGGAGGTTTGGGAAAAGACACACGGCATTATGTAATTGTGATGGAAGAGTTAGCCAGAGCTTGTGGTTCTACTTGTCTTACAGTTGCAGCTCACAATTCTTTAACTATCGGACCAATTCTTAAATATGGAAACCAAGCTCAAAAGGAAAAATATCTTCCCGATTTAGCTTCTGGCAAGAAAATCGGCGCTTTCGGTTTGACTGAACCGGAAGCCGGGTCGGATGCCGGCGGAACCAAAACCTTTGCTTCTTTGAATGGAAATTTTTACACCATCAACGGCTCTAAGTGTTTTACCACCAACGGCAGTGTGGCAGATACCTATGTGATTACAGCCCGGACCAAAAAAGAGAAGGATTCTAAATCCATTTCTTCATTCATAGTCGAAAGAGATAGCCAAGGGTTTTCAGTGGGGAAGACCGAAAAGAAAATGGGACTGAAAGGTTCTGATACCGCTACCATCATTTTTGAAGATGTCAAGGTTCCCAAAGAAAATCTGCTAGGAAAAGAAGGTGAAGGATTCAAGCAATTTCTGACCACTTTGGATTCCGGTCGAATCGGTATCGGGTCCATGGCGGTGGGTTTGGCTCAAGCTGCCTTTGAAGAAAGCTTGAAATTTGCTAAAACCAGAGAGCAGTTCGACCAGCCCATAGCTAACTTTCAAGCCATTCAATGGAAGTTGGCGGATATGGCTACTCAAATTGAAGCGGCCCGTCTGATGGTCCACAGAGCTGCATATTTAAAGGATTCCGGACAAGATTTTATCAAAGCCGCCTCCATGGCCAAACTTTTTGCTTCGGAAGTGGGCCGAATGGCCACTTATCAAGCCATTCAAATTTTAGGCGGATACGGCTATATGTCCAGTTACCCGGTAGAAAGATATTACCGGGACGTGAAATTATGCGAAATAGGAGAGGGAACCAGTGAGATTCAAAGGTTGGTAATCTTCAGGGAGCTTTTAAAAGAGAATTCAACGGGATAATATCCCTCGGGATGGTATCCCTCGGGACGATGTCCCCAATCGCAGGAGGGTTAAATGGCCTTTGAAAAATCAGACAAAATCTGGATGAACGGCAAATTCATCAATTGGGATGAAGCCCAAATCCATGTTTTAACTCATGCCTTGCATTACGGCTCGGCTCTGTTTGAGGGGATTCGCTGCTATAAAACCCAAAAAGGTCCGGCTATTTTCCGTTTAGATGACCATCTCAAAAGATTATATGATTCCTGCAAAATTTATCGCATGGAAATTCCTTACCGCTTAGAGGAGTTAAAAAGAGCTATTTCGGAATTGATCAAGCTTAACAAAATGGAAGAATGTTATATTCGTCCGTTGGTTTATCGTGGTTACCACCACTTAGGAGTGGACCCTACCGGCTGTCCGATTGAAATAGCTATAGCGGTTTACAAGTGGGGAAAATATCTGGAGAATCACACCGCCTGTGTCTCCACCTGGAGCCGGCTGGCGCCTAATACCCTTCCATCCATGGCAAAGTGCGCTTCCAATTATATGAACTCCCAGTTGATAAAATTGGAAGCCCGGGAACATGGGTACGGAGAGGGAATTGCCTTGGATATCAACGGGCACGTTTCGGAAGGTTCCGGAGAGAATATTTTCATAGTTAGAGATTCAACTTTGATTACTCCTCCTTACGGAGCTTCCATCTTACCCGGAGTTACCCGCAATACCGTTATCACCAAGGCGGTGGAGATGGGTTATAAAGTGATTGAAGAAAATATCCCTAGAGAGGCGCTGTACATCGCCAACGAAGTGTTTTTTACCGGAACCGCGGCAGAGATCTCTCCGGTGACTTCGGTTGATAGAGTCAAAATCGGTTGCGGAGAAATCGGACCCATGACCTCCAAGATACGGGATAATTATTACAAACTGGTGCGGGGTGAAACTGAAGATAAACACAAATGGCTGACTTATGTTAAGTGAGGGAAGATGAAAGTTGTCATCGGGGCTGACCAGGTTCCCTCTCCTTGTAGGGGAGGGTCGGGGAGGGGTCAGGAGTAAAAAATGAAGATTGTAATTGGGGCTGACCACGCTGGATATGAATTGAAGGAGAAGGTAAAAAAGTATTTGGAGAAGAAGAGAATCGAGACAGAGGACGTAGGGACTTTTTCCAAGGATTCAGTGGATTATCCGGATTTTGCTTTTAAAGTGGCTTCCAAAGTTTCAGAAAAAAAAGTGGATTTCGGGGTTCTGGTCTGTAAATCCGGAATCGGGATGTCGATTGCCGCCAACAAATTCAAAAATGTACGGGCGGCTTTAGTTTTCACTCCGGAGATGGCCAAGCTGGCCCGGTCGCACAATGATGCCAATGTTTTATCTCTGTCCGGGGAATTTACCAAGGAAGAAGAGGTTTACAAAATTATCGATACCTGGCTGGCTACTAATTTTGAGGGTGGCAGGCATGAGAGAAGAGTGGGGAAGATAAGTAAAATCGAAAAAGAGAATAAATAGGAGAAAAATGCAGATTGTCCCCATAGTAATAACAGTGGTCGGTTTTGTAGCCGGTGTCTTGTATATCTATGAATTTGTGATTAAACAGCAGAGAAAAAAGCTTGAGGAAGCTAAGCTTCATCAGGTAATAGAGGAAGCTATGCGAAAACAGATTGAAAATCACCAGGGACTGACATTTCCAAGTATAGAGACGCCAAATTCAAAAGAAAAGAAGGATTTATTGATTAAAGCTTATTCCTGCCTTAGAGACGGTCAGTATGCGGAATCTGTCGATTCTTTTGTGAGATGTTTAGCCACAGAAACTGATGAGAAACAACGCATAGCTTTTCTGATTTCAATCGGTAATAGTTATTACTCGCAGGGAAAATTTGATGAAGCCATAAATACTTATCAGGAAGCTTATAATTTAGCCCAAAAAATCGGGGACGATTCTGACCGAGCCACTATTTTGAGCAATTTGGGAACCGTTTATAAAGATAAAGGAGAATTGGAACGGGCGGTCGAAAATTATCAAAAGGGATTGGATATTTATACTGCTATAAATGATTCTTTGGGTACAGCTAATAATTTAAACAATCTGGGTCTGATTTTTCAAGGAAATGGTGATAAGAACAAGGCCTTGGCTTATTATCAGCAAGCTTTCGAGCTTTTCGAAAAAGCCGGGGCTAAATTCCAGAGTGCTATAACTGAGATTAATATTAAAAAATTGGAATCTTTGGGGCAGGAATCGGGTTAGAAGAGTGGGGAGGATAAAAAAATATGAACAAGAGTAAAAATATTATTCCTGAACAGGCGAAATCGAAGGTAGATTATACTAATAACAATAATTTGGCCGGTCTTATTTTAAATAAGACGCGTCTACTGGAAAAACTACAGCAGTGCATGTCACTCCGAGATTTAAAGAAATTGAAAAGTAATATCATTAATCTAAGGGATATTATACTCCATCCTAAAGAAGATAATGAGGGTTTACTTAACATAGATACAGATGGCGATACCGTTGTTTTTAAAAGAGACCCATTTTTGAAGCAATTAAATCAGATGATTGACTCTTTCACTGAAAAAAGAGTCAAATATTACTTAAAACGCCTTGCAGATGGTTTAGAAAAAATCAAAACCAACAGGATTAACGATATTAATTTACTGCGTTGGAAAGAATACAATGAGATAATCACAGACAGCTTATGGGTTTTAGACAAAAGAGATACAAGTGGAGCACATCTGGGATCGTATTGGGGAAATTTTATACCGCAAATTCCACATCAGATGATATTGAGGTATACTAAATTGGGTGAGTGGATTTTAGACCCCTTCTTGGGAAGCGGAACCACATTGATTGAATGTAACAGATTGGGTAGAAATGGTATTGGTGTAGAGCTATATGAAAAAGTGTGCCAAAAAGCAAATGAATTAATATCAAAAGAACCAAATCCATTTGCAGTTAAAACACAGGTAGAAGTAGGAGACAGTAGAGCTTTTAATTTTAGTGAAATTTTGGCTAAAATTGGTGTAAAAAATGTGCAACTTATAATTATGCATCCCCCTTATTACGACATTATTAAGTTTGGAAACAACCCGAATGATCTCTCTAATTCTAAGAAGCTAGAGCAGTTTCTACAAAACTTTGAGCAAGTAGTAAAAAATGTAACACAAATTTTAGAAAAGAATAGATTCTTAGTTTTAGTAATTGGAGATAAATATAATAAGGGAGAATGGATTCCCCTAGGCTTCAAATGTATGGAGAAAGTAGTCAATAACGGATACAAACTTAAAAGCATAATTGTAAAAAATTTTGAGCAAACTAGGGGGAAAAGAAATCAAGAAGAACTTTGGAAGTATAGAGCGTTAGCAGGAGGTTTTTATATTTTTAAACACGAATATGTGATGTTATTCAAAAAGGAAAGGTCTTAAGTTTGCCATTATTAAGCCAAAGGGAGGTTCTTAAGCTAAAATTGGAGTCTATTCCAGTGGAACTTATAAAAGAATTATCTGCCTTACTAAAGATTGAAGCAAAAGGTACGGGGTCAGATATTATAAAGCATATTTTAAATGAGTCCCCAAATAAGGTAATAATAGATAAATTCATTAAGAAAAACTATTCTGAGAAACAAATCAAGCCGAGGGTTAATTTAATTAGTGATGAGGACTTAGTACGAGAATTAAAGAAAGTTAATACCTTTTCTTGGGGGGTAATTCAAGGCCAATTAGACCAGAAAATTCAGGTCCAATACGTAAGAAGGTTTGTACGATTTGATGATTTGGTTGAAAGTGTAAAGGCAAATTTATACGATGAGGTTACTTCTTATGTAATATGCACTTGGTTTAATCATTGGACTACAGTTTTAATTGAAGAGCACATTAGTCAACATTCCAAAGTAATTCCTACCTTAAAGAAAATTAAAGGAGTAGATATATTTTTTGATGGTCAGCCTTTTGATTTAAAAATAACTTACTTACCCAAGGATTATAACTCTTTTGACGCTTTGAAAAATCCACAAAATCTAGCTACTTGGCTTTATGAAAATCAAGGTGAGCAGCGTTTTGGTTCAGATAATAGATTATTTGTAATCCTTTTTGACAAAAATAATCCAGAAGAAAGCTGGAAACTTAAAAGAAATTTCGAACTAGTCTTCAATAAAATTGATCAATTTTTAAATGAAGAAAGTATATCTACAGATGACGAATTAGTTTTTTCATACAAAAAGAAACCATATACTACAGTAAGTAAAATTTTAATTGTTACAAACTAGACGAAAAATATGAGTTACCTCAAAAAAATCGACCCTGAAGTTTACAACGCCATTTTGAACGAAACCAAAAGACAAGCGTTCAAATTAGAGCTTATCGCTTCTGAAAATTTCGTATCTTATGCCGTGATGGAAGCTATGGGTTCGGTGATGACCAATAAATATGCAGAAGGTTATCCGGGGAAAAGATATTACGGCGGCTGTGAATTTGTAGATGTGGTAGAAAATTTAGCCCGAGAAAGAGCAAAGTTGCTCTTCGGCTGTGAGCACGTCAATGTCCAGCCCCATTCCGGCTCCCAAGCTAATATGGGAGTGTATTTTTCTGTTTTAAACCCCGGTGACACAATTTTAGGCTTGAATCTTTCCCACGGCGGACATTTAACCCACGGGCATCCGGTAAATTTCTCCGGCAGATTTTTTAAAGTGGTTCCATACGGTGTAAGCAAAGAAACTGAAACTATCGATTATGATGAACTTCTAAAAATTGCCCAAAAACATAAACCCAAAATGATTATTGCCGGGGCTTCGGCTTATCCCCGAGAAATGGATTTCAAAAAGTTCAGAGAGATAGCTGATAAAGTCGGGGCTTATTTTATGGCTGATATTGCTCATATAGCCGGTTTAATCATTGCCGGTCTGCATCAGTCCCCAATTCCTTATGCTGACTTTGTCACCACCACCACTCACAAAACCTTACGGGGTCCCAGAGGCGGAATGATTATGTGCCAAGAAAAATATGCCAAAGAACTGGATAAAGTGGTCATGCCCGGAATTCAAGGTGGACCTTTGATGCACGTCATTGCCGCCAAAGCTGTGGCTTTTAAAGAAGCTCTCAAGCCGGAATTTAAAGAATACCAGAAGCAGATTGTGAAAAATGCTAAAACCATGGCTGAAGTTTTAAAAAATTATGGTTATCATGTAGTCGCCGGTGGAACAGACACCCACCTGATGCTCCTATCTTTTATTGAACAAAAATTAACCGGTAAGGAAATTGAAAAAGCTTTAGAAAAAGCGGGGATGACGGTCAACAAAAATACAGTTCCCTTCGACCCGCAAACACCTTTCATAACTTCCGGAATCAGAATCGGTACTCCAGCAGTCACGACCCGAGGAATGAAAGAAAAGGAGATGAAAATAATCGCTGAATTTATTCATCGGGTAATTTCAAATTTGAGTAACGAAAAAATTTACCAGGAAGTAGAAGAGGAAGTCAAAGATTTGTGTCAGAAATTTCCGCTGTACGTTGAAAAGATTTTGGAGGAAGTGGAAGTTTCAGTTTAGACATATTACACCATAAACCAGGAGGGGTTATGTTAGTGGAATATTCAGTAATCCCCATGGGGAAAGAATCCTTATCTAAGCCGGTTTCCCAAATAATTGATATCATCGATAAATCCGGTCTGGCTTATCAGACCACTTCGATGGGGACTTTAATCGAGGGGGAATGGGACAGAATTTTCGCAGTCTTAAAAAGGTGTCATAATCTTCTGCGAAAAAATTATGATAGAGTTTTTGCCACTATTCGAGTGGATGACCGCAGGGGTGCTAAAAATCGTATCAAAGGAAAAGTGGATGAGGTGGAGCAGATTCTGAAAAGAAAAATCAGGAGATGACCAAATTCGGTTTAGTTCTGGTAACGGTTGGCTCAGAAAAAGAAGCCGATAGAATTGCTCAAACCTTAGTGAAAGAAAAACTGGTTGCGTGTGTAAATATAATTCCTCAAGTAAAATCTTATTTTAACTGGCAGAAGAAATTTTATAAGAAAAAAGAAACTTTACTTCTAATTAAGACCCGAGTCGCTTTATTTGAAAGATTGGAGAATAGGATTTTAAAAATGCACGGCTATAAAACTCCAGAGATTGTTCTATTGCCGATTGAGAAAGGATATAGAAATTACTTGAATTGGATTGAAAAAGAAACAATTAAATAAATTCACAGCAGATTAAGCAGATTTAACAGATTATTATTTGATGCTCTGGGTAGCCCACTGGTTCATCACGAGTGTAATTCACCAGGAGTGGCCCCTGCCAGTGGGAGATTTACAGCAGATTGAGTGGATTTAGCAGATAAATATGAAATATAAAAAAACTAATTTAGGATATGTGGTGCGGCTTTTCAGAGGAGAGGAAGTAATCTCCAGTTTAGTAGAGATTGCTGAAAGGGAGAATATTCTGTCAGGTTTTGTGGTGGGGTTGGGAGCAGTCACAGAAGTTAAATTAGGGTACTACGAATTAGAGACCAAAGAGTATCACAGTCAGATGTTCAACGAGGATTATGAAATAGGGAATTTGACCGGTAATTTTGCTCAGGTAGATGGGAAAACATTTTTGCACGCTCATATTACCATCTCTGATAAAGATTGCAAGGCCTTCGCCGGTCATCTATTTTCAGCCAAAATATATGCCACCGGAGAATTTTTCATATACACTTTTGACAAAAAAATTGAAAGAAAATTGGATGACGAAATCGGCCTGAAACTTCTGGACTTATAATTTTGGGTAAAATAATAACTCTAACCACGGATTTCGGGGAGGCAGATTATTCTGTCGGAGCTGTCAAAGGAGTAATTTTAAGTATAAATCCAAAAGTCAGAATAGTTGATATCACTCACCAGCTTCAGCCATTCAACCTAATCTCGGCGGCGGTCACTTTGAAAAATTTCTCTAGTTATTTTCCCACAGAAACCATCCATTTAGCAGTGGTTGACCCGGGGGTAGGGAGCAAAAGAAAACCGATTTTGATTCAGACTGAAAAATACTGCTTTATCGGTCCGGATAATGGAATCTTTTCCTGGATTAATGAACCTTTTCAAAAAATTATTCATCTGACTAATTCTAAGTTCTTTTTAAACCCGGTCAGTTCAACTTTTCAAACCAGAGACGTTTTTGCACCGGTGGCGGCTTATTTATCTTTAGGTGTTAAAATTGATGAATTCGGCAAACCCATCAGCAAAATAGCTGGGTTAAGGGTCCCGGGCGTTCAATTTAAGAAAAATAAACTCATCGGTGAGACGATTCAGGTTGACAATTTCGGAAATTTGATTACTAATATACGACCAGAAAATCTGAAAAAGGGCTTCAAAACCCTCAAAATAAATGACAGAAAAATATTTAAAGTAAGCCATACATTTAGCAGTGTTTCACAAGGAAAAATTTTGGTATACTGGGGAAGTGCCGGATTTTTGGAAATTGGGATTAATTGCAACAATGCGGCCAAAATTTTAAAAGCTAAAATCGGAGAGAAAGTGGAAATCGAAATATGAAATGTCCTTTTTGCAGTCACGAAGAAGATAAAGTGGTGGACTCTCGAACTGCCCAGGATGGACGGGCGGTCAGAAGAAGAAGGGAATGCTTGAAATGCGGTAAGAGATTCACCACCTATGAATTTATCGAGACAGTCTCTTTAACCGTGGTCAAAAATGATGCCCGCCGAGAGCCGTTTGACCGCCAAAAATTATTAAGAGGGATGATTCTGGCTTGTAACAAAAGACCTGTTGGTGAAAAAAAATTGGAATCGATTGTGGATGAGATTGAGGAAGAGCTTTTGGCTCTTTCAAAAAAAGAGATAACCAGCCAGGAAATCGGAGAGCTGGTGATGAAAAAATTAAAAGATATAGATGAAGTGGCTTACGTCCGCTTCGCCTCGGTTTACCGCAAGTTCAAAGATAAAAATGAATTTTTTGATGAGTTGAAGGGGTTGTTAGGAGAATGAAAATTATTTTAACAATGTTCTTATTATCTGTCTGTTATCCAGAATACCGGATGGATAACATCGAAAGGCAAATTGTGTTGCCCCCTCTCCTTTGAGGAGAGGGAGGGGAGAGGTCAGTTTTCCACATAATTGCTGACCCCTCCCTTGCCCTCCCCTAAGAGGAGAGGGAAAAACTCTTGCAAATGCCCAAAAACCCCAAAGAAATGCCTTTTTTGGCCCATCTGGAAGAGCTTAGATGGAGAATCATAAAATCGCTAATCTCAATTCTGCTTTTTTCAGTAATAGCTTATTTGTTCTCCGAAAAAATCTTAGATTTTTTGACCAAGAGTGTTGATAACATCTATTTCACGGCTCCCACCGAAGCTTTTGCGGTTCGCATCAAAATCTCTTTAATCGCCGGCCTGATTTTGAGTTTTCCGGTAGTTTTTTATCAGCTGTGGCAATTTGTAGTACCCGGTTTAATGGACAAAGAAGCCAGGATGGTCATCCCGGCTGTAATTTTTGCCACCCTCTTTTTTGCTGGAGGAGCCGTATTTTGCTTTTATCTGGTGCTTCCGGTAGGGCTAAAATTCTTGCTTTCCTTTCAAACCGATAAATTAAAGCCCTGGCTGAGTGTCAAAGATTATATCTCCTTCATATCCTGGATGATTTTAGCCTTCGGTTTAGTGTTTCAGCTCCCGATTTTGTCATATTTCCTGGGCAAAGTAGGAATTATAACCCACAAAACTCTAAGCAAAGGGAGAAAATACGCCATAGTAATAATTTTAATCCTGGCAGCGGTTTTAACCCCCAGTCCGGATGTATTTTCCCAATTGATGTTGGCAGTACCTCTCTATTTTCTGTATGAAGTGAGCATAATTCTGGTCAAAGTGACCAATAAAAATAAGTAGCAGGTATGCAAATAGCTACGCTATGGTGTCCCTCAAGGGGATCCCGTCCCTGCGGGATACCCGAAGGCAAAACCGAGGGTGTAGGGGTAACCAAAAAATGCAATTGAATCTCTGATTTTTTGACTTTCAACCTCCCTAATAACATCCTCATTTTCAAAAATATCAAATTAATTTCAGACTACCCTGTAACTCCTTGAGTTTTAAGGGGTTTTTTAATCGGAATTAAGACGAAATCTGTCACAATTCATATTATATAAACTCCCATTTCAGTCGATTTATATATAATGACAAATAAGGCTAAATAGGCAGAAATTATGCCAGTTAAGACAGAAGAATTGTACGCTAATTTCATAAAATTTCTAAATGCCGCTATCAAGCGGTTATCTATGTATCCACCCGAGCACCCCACTTCCCAACAGGCGGTCAATTTACCCTTTGAAATTCTGCGTAAAGTCTTAGACCAAGAGGGGCAGGCCATTCTGACTCTAATCGAAAATAAATTGGTAATAAACGGAGTCACGGTGGAAGAGTCCTTGAGCGGCTCGGTCTTAAGCCAGACCTTGAATAAATGTAATGTCAAATCTCTGAACTTCACTTCTGAATTAAACCAAACTCAGCTGGGTTCTTTTTTGCGATTTTTTGTGGGTTTAGACCCCAAAGCCCCGCCTCCCAACTTACCCCAATACTTAGCTGAAAACGGCGTGGCTTCAATCAAAGTCAACCAACTGCACTATGAGTTAGTAGGGGAAGAGGAGAAGGTGGTTTCCGGAGATGCGGCCACTAACATTGAAATCAAAGAGGAAATCGCCCTGGCTTTGAAGAATAATCCTCAGGTTTTAAAAGACTTACTTTTTGATGTGTCCTTTCAGGAGCAGAAGATAAAGCAAAAATTCGGCGTTCCGGTGGATGTGAATTTTCTGGTAAAATCCGCCAAAGAACAACTGCAGAAATTCACGGATGAGCAGCTGATTCAGTTAATAGCTCAAAATCTGCAAAAGAACTTGGAAAAAAACCTGAGCCATAAAGACCCGGAGAAAAAAGAGGCCCTGGTGCTTCTAAAAAATATTTTGGGGCAGGAAAATAAGAAAATACTACTGCCCCAGCTGCAGAGGATTATAGACCGCTTCAATGTCTTCAATGATAAATACTTTCAAGAGATTGTGGGTGAGCGTTGGTCTACCCTGAATAAGAATATAACCGAGGCGATGCAGGTCATCAATAACATCAGTTTGGGATTGGTTAGCTTAGAGGAATTAAGAACTCTGCCGGAGAAGATTCAAAAGTTAAAAGATCCCAAGGTATTGATTCACATTGTGGAGAGATTGTTCACGGACTTAGAATCCAGCCTGGAAAATGTCCGTTCGCCGGCTTCCCTGGCTTTGGCGGTTATGGTAAATCACTCCCTGGTTGAAAAAAATGAGGAGTTATTCCTGACCATTAAAAATAAATTGCATGACAAAGTAAAAGCAGCCAATATCTCTCCTCACCGGTTGGCGGAGATAGCCAAATTATTTAAGCTGGTTTTCCCGGTTCTAATCAAAAATCAAAACTATACCGAAGCCAAAGATATCCTTACTTGTCTGAAGTGGGATTATCAAAATCAGCCCTCTTTCCCCAAAGAAAAAGAGAAAGAGATTTTAAATATAATCAAAGAGACAGGAAGTTATGCCATAGCCGACCAGCTGACCGTGCACCTGTTGGCTTCCAGTTTTTCCAGAGAAACCAAAATCATAGAAGATATTTTGTTCCTCTTGGGATCCGAAGGAGTGGCTCAAAAACTGGCGGAGATTTTTACCACCGATGATCGTTTAGTCCGGATGAATGCTTTGAGAATGCTGATTAAAATCGGGGAGCCGGTTCTGCCCGTCTTAACTAAATTATTGACCGAACGCAGAAATTTAGTTCGCAAACCGAATTCTCAGCTACTAACTAATGAAAGTTGGTATAAAATCAGAAATGCTTTATTTGTTTTAACCAACTTAGTAGATATTGCATCGGTCAATCTTATTATTAAACTAAAAGATGACCCAGATCCCAAAGTAAGACAAGAAGTAATCAAAGCTTTAGAAAAACAGAAACCAGAATTAGTCATAGGGTACCTTTTGAATTATCTACAGGACCCGGATACTGCCACTCGCAAAATGGCTATAGAAACTTTAGGGATTCTGCAGGATCCCAGGGCGGTTGAGCCTTTGATAAACAACTTCTCCCAAAAAAAGGAAGACCGTTTGGAAGTTGTGAAAAGTTTGACCAAGATTAACGGAGAGAAAGCCTGGCAGTTTATGATAGATATGGTAACCGGCCAAGAGAAAGAAAACTGGGGAATGCCGGGGAAAATCAGCGATGAGGCAAAAATTGCGGCTTTGCACGGCCTGACCAAGAAAATAACCCCTCAAGTAATAAAGCATTTGGAGAGATTTATCGAAGCCCGTAAAAAGGGTTTTAAGAGCATTTTCGGAATGAACCACCTGGATGCGGAAATCCAGAAATTTTTAAGCCGTTACAAGTCTTCAGCACCCTTGTCAGCTTAACCATTTTGTGCTATATTTAAGATGAGTGCAACCGGCTTGATACCAGTGAAATCAAGTCTTGCAAGCGTATATCTGTTGGAGCGGGAGTTTGAAAAATGAAATTTAAGCTGACAATTCTGACCTTCTTTCTGTTATTATTCAATTCGGTCGCTTCTCCCCAATTTTATTTCGGGAAAAATAAAGTTCAGTATACCCATTTTGACTGGCAGGTCTTAAACACCCCTCATTTCAACATCTTTTTTTACAGCGAAGAAAAAGAGTTAGCCGAAATTGCCGGAAAGCTGGCGGAAGAAAGCTTCGAATTTATGGAAAATAAATTCAATCATTATATCTTTACTCCGGTACCCTTAATCATCTACAGCTCCCCCAATTATTTTGAACAGACCAACGTCATTCCCAATCTTCTGCCGGAAAACGTAGCCGGTTTTACCGAATTTTTCAAAGGCAGAATGGTAATCCCCTTCGACGGCTCCTACTCCGCTTTCGCGGAGGTGCTCCGGCACGAATTGGTTCACGTTTTCACGATCTCCAAGCTTGGGACCGTCATGAAAGCCCACAGGAAATTAAGCTATACCGAGCCTCCTTTATGGTTCACGGAAGGGATAGCCGAGCTGTGGTCCCGCAATTGGGATACCTATTCGGACATGATAATCAAAGATCTGGTTATATCCGGTAACTTAGTTGCCATCGAAAACATGTATGCCATTTATGGGACTTTTCTGATGTACAAAGAAGGTGAATCTTTCCTGCGGTTTTTATCTGATGTTTACGGAGAAGAGAAAATCAGCTTGTTCTTTGAAAATTACTGGAAAGGGGAAAGCTTTGACGAAGTGATAGCTTTGACCTACCAGAAACCCCTGGAAAAGCTGGATGAAGAGTGGCAGTTTTACCTGAAGAAAAAATATTTCCCCAAGGTAGTGGACCAGAAAACTCTCAACGAAGTAGCCACCCAGATAACTTTTGAGGGGTCCAACCTTTCTCCGGTTCTAATTTCCAAAAAAGATGGTCCCTGGATTGCCTTCCAGTCCAGCCGCTGGGGATACTCCAGCATCTGTATGTTACCCTGGGAAGGGAAAAACCGAAAACATAAAACCCTGATTAAAGGGGACAAATCCCAGGCCTTTGAATCCCTGCATTTCTACAAAAGCAAAATCTCCGGCTCACCTTCCGGTAAAATCGCCTTTGTCTCCAAAAGCAATGAAAAAGATGTGCTGTACATTTACGACACCCACACCTTCAAAGTAATCCAAAAGCTTAGCTTTGATTCTTTAGTGTCCCTTTCTTCCCCCAGCTGGTCTTTCGATAACCAGAAAATCGCTTTCAGCGGAGTGACTAAAAAAGGGTTCAAGGATTTGTACTATTATGATTTGGGAAGTAAAATTTTAGTCCGGATGACCAACGATATTTATGAAGACCATTATCCCAGCTGGTCCCCGGACGGTTCCAAAATTGTTTTTAGCTCAGACCGGGGTGAATTCGGTCAAGAAGGATATCTGAACTTATTTGTATATGATTTGAACCAGCCTTCCCTTACCCCTCTTATCGCTGGCAGGCACAATGACCTTCATCCCAGTTGGTCACCGGATGGCAAAACCATCGTTTTCAGTTCAGACCGGCAGGGGAGCTATAATCTCTACTTTTATAATGATTCACTGGGCTTAAAGCCCATAACTCAGCTTATCAGCGGTGCCTTTGAGCCGCACTTCACTCCTGACGGGAAAAATCTAGTCTTTTCCGGTTTTAAAGATTATTCCTTCCAGCTTTTCAAGCTCAATCTGTCTGATTCCTTATTAAAGTCGGATAGCTATTTGCTTTTACATAATAGCTCTGATAGCTCATCAGATACTCCCAAGTTAAGTTGGAATCCGGAAAAATTGAGCGGAGAATTGAATCGGGGCACGGTCAAATATAAAAGCAATCTTTCTTTCGACATCGCCCAATCTGCTATCGGTTACGACGCTTACTTCGGAACCGTGGGGGGTGTTCAGGCGGCTTTATCGGATATGCTGGGGAACCATCATTACATTTTTTTAATCGGCAATAACGCCACCGACCGCAAAGATTTTTTCTCGGCCATGAACGTGGGAGTTACTTACCTGAATAAGACCAACCGCTTCAATTACGGCTACGGGCTGTTTCATTTTTACAATGTATTTTTTGATGATTTTAACGGGCTTTATAACCAAAGACAGTATGGCGGAATCTTTTTTGCCAGCTACCCTTTTTCCAAATTCGACCGGCTGGAAAGCAGTTTGCTTTTGAGGGAATCGGACCGAAATCTTCTGTTATTCGGCCGCAAAAGGCAGAGTTTTTTGACCAGCGGCACAATCTCTTTGGTCCGGGATAACTCCCTGTGGGAGCTGGTCGGTCCCATAGAGGGAACCCGTTATAATTTTTCCCTGGGTTTGACTTATGATGTGAATAACTCCAGATTGAACAACAGTATTTTCTTAGTTGATTTCAGAAAATATATCCGGCTCTCCAAAAACTCCTGTTTGGCGACCCGGTTTCTGGGATACACCTCCCGGGGAGTTGAACCCCAAAGACTTTATTTAGGCGGCAGCTGGAGCTTGCGGGGCTTTGACCGCAGAGCTTTCTACGGAAAGAATCTGACTTTGACCAATTTAGAGTATCGCTTTCCTTTGATTGACGATTTATACATTGGCTTCCCCTGGGGAAAATTCGGATTTAGGTCCATCCGAGGTGCTCTCTTTTTTGACACCGGCAAGGCCTGGGAGGATAAGTTCGGCAACCTGTACGGCAGTCTGGGCTGGGGAGCCCGAGTGAATTTAGGGTATGTAACCGTGTTGCGTTTTGACTGGGCCAAAACTACTGACTTCAAGAGATTTTATCCGGGTGTGGTCTTCGACTTTTTCTTCGGCTGGAACTTTTAAAATTTATCACTTCAAAATTGAAAATCTTAAAATCCCAAAATCTATTAGCCAAGCTGGGCTTGATTTTTTGGGTCTTCAGTTTGAGCTGTTCTTCAACCTACCTGGTTAAGGAGATTTCAACTTCAGGTTGGAGGATGTATCGGGGGAATGTCAGAAACACCGGCTCGGCAGAGGGGACTGTCAATTCCCATCTGGATTTGTTGTGGAAATTCAAAACGGGAGGGGGAATAATCTCCACCTGCCTGGTGACAGACCAGATTGTGGTTGTGGGGGGATTAGACAAAAAACTTTATTTTTTAGACCCCAACAACGGTGTGAAGCTGAGAGTTTTAACCTTCTCCGGAAGCATCGGCGGGACTCCGGTTTTAAAAGACAGCCTGCTTTTCTTCGGTACTCAAAGAGGCGGAGACAGCTTTTATGCCTTAAATCTGAAAAACTTCAAGACGGTATGGGAGAAAAAATTAAAAGATATTTACTCTTCACCGATAATACATAAGGAGATAGTTTATGTAGGTGCAGGGGACGGGAGTATCAGAGCCCTGCAGCTTAAAACCGGAAAGGAAATCTGGCAATTCAAAACCCAGGATGTAATAAAAGCTTCAGCCGCCCTAGATTCAAACTCAATCTGGCTCGGCTCTTTAGACAATTATATGTATTGTATATCTCAAAATAAAGGGGAGTTGCTCTGGAAATTCAAAGCTCAGGGGGGGATTTATTCCACGGCTGCCCTGGATGAGGAAAATCTGTATTTTGGCTCAGCTGACGGTTCGCTTTACGCTTTGGACAAAATTGACGGTAAAAAAATATGGAGCTTCAAGACCGGGGCTCCGATTTATTCCTCCCCGGCCTTAAGCGAAAGCCTGGTTTTCATCGGCTCCAATGACCATAATCTGTATGCCTTATCCAGAGCCACCGGCGAAAAAGTGTGGGGTTTTACCTGCCAGAGCTTAATTCACTCCTCACCTGTGGTAGTCGGGGACAAACTGGCTTTTGGCTCCCTGGATGGAAGTTTTTATGTTTTAGATAAAGTGACCGGGACCTTAATTTTCAAATACACTACCGAGGGTATGCTAAAAGCTTCTCCGGCTTATTATAAAGGAAAGTTTTACCTGGGTTCTTATGACCGTCATTTATACTGTTGGGGGAATTAGTGCCAATTTTAGACCTGAAAATTAATCTCAAAGATTTATCCGAAAATATTTTAAGAGAGCTTTATTTAGCCGAGAAAAAGCTCAGCTTCTACACCAAAAATCATCCGGTCATTGAAAAGACTTTGGAAAAGCCGTTTTATTTGTTAAGCAGTTTTTTTCAAATCAAAAATTCTCTGGCCATAAAAATCGAGGGGAGAAAAATCTGGGCCTGCGGAATTTTAATTCCGGATTCCATAGCTACCCGGGCTTTGGTGGCTGACTTCTCGGTCTTCAACCTTCAAAATGTGGTGATTTTTCCCCAGGTTACCATAGGTGAACTATATATATTTTTGAATCGCCTGCAGGAGAAAATTGCCCCCAATAAAAACAATCTGGATATGCCCAAATATTTAAAAGAGCAGAAAGTCAATACCATTTTAGCCAATACATCCATAGAAGAAGAACTGTTCTTTATGGTAGCGGAAGCGGAAGAAAGCAGAGACAAATATCAGGCCGAAAGGGTGATAAAAAAAGTTCTGACAATAAAGCCGGCTGCGATAGCGGAAATGGCCTGGAATAGCTTTGACCAGTCCCAAAAACTTTCTCCCGATTTCCGCCTGGCGGCCTATCTGCAAGTTTTGCCACAGGCCTTGAATGAACTAGAAGAGCAGATTTTATTCGGAAGCTTATCCAAAAAGGTGGAAGAAAATGTCCAGAAGGTCACTGAGCAGAATTTGAGGGGCTTGAAAAACCTGTTAAAAATGTTCCCTGACCCGACCAGAAAAGAGCGTCTTTTAGGCCGCCTGAAGACCCTGTTTTTTTCTTTAAATCTCCCACCCCAGCTATTTGAATCGGTCTTAGACGAAACTTCCAAAATCAAAGTCAAAGTTTATGAAAAATCAGAGGAGATGCTGGAAAAGTTAAAAACCACCCCAGCCGATGAATCTCAATTACAAGAGTGGGCCGAACTGTTTGACAGATTGATCAGATTAAGGCAGACTGAAAAATTACAGAGCTTAAATCTGGCTTTGGTCAGCAGTCTGGTTTCAAGCTCCAGCACTTTCAAACAGAACAGCTTTTTAGTGTTGCAAAATTTATTGGAAGTATTGAGCAGAATTCCGGACCAGGAAATAAGCCAACACCTCAGGGAGCTTCTGACACCCAGAGCCGAATTGCAGGATGTGGCCAGGCTGCTTTTCTTCTGGGCTCAAAAATCTTTAGCAACCCGCGATTATTCAACCTTAGCTGAATTGTCAGAAAAATTAGAAGGGAAAACCCCGGAAATCAGAAACTTCCTGAATCAAACCGGGAACCTGAATCAGATTTTGGAGGACTTAAAAAAAGCTCCTCACCACAGATGGTCTTTTAAAAAGATTCTGAAATTTATAGGAACGCCACAGGTAGCGGAAGCCTTAACCCAGCTTTTCATTCATCCGGAGCGCCATTTAAGGCAGGTCTCATTATCAGTGTTAACAGAAATAGGTGAAGTATCCGAACGGCTTTTTGCCCGAATGTTTGCGGATGAGAGAAACTGGAGGAGAAACTCAGACGGAATTACGCTCACCATTCCCAGCTGGTACAAAATCAGGAATATTCTGCACCTGTGGGGAAGAATCAACCACTTCAATTCCTGGGAGATTTTGGAGCAGAAAATCTCCGACACCGACCCCAAGATAAGAAGAGAAATTGCCAAAACCCTGGAGAAAATAGGAGGAGAAAAATCTATTGAGCTTTTGAGTATTTTGGTAAATGATAAAAGTGCTCCGGTTAAAAAAACAGCTATTATAGGATTAGGATTGATAGGTGCACCAGCTCAAATTCCGCTCCTTAAATCTCTCTACGGAAAAGATAATAAACTCGCCTTAGCTACCATTTATGCCATAAAAAGTATCGGCGGGGAGGAGGCCAAGAAATTTTTCTTTGAAGTTCTGGATAAAGAAAAAATTGTGGGAAAATCTTTGATAATCAGAGAATCTGAAAAAAAGATTATTATGGCCGTTATCAAAGCCCTTAGACAAATGCCGGACCCGGAAGTCCATCAAAAACTGCAACAGTTCCAAAAAAGCTTAACCAAAACTCAAAAAATCTTCTTGAACCCCAAGTCGTTAATTTCTAATTAGTTTTTATTTATTTAAGTATAATAATTGCAATAAGTTATCATTATTTATTGCTATAAAACTGTCATAATGTCAGTTATTATGCCATTATTACCAGCGTTTTTCAATATTAGATAAGTCTGTTAATACGAAGTTGTCAATTAGCGGAAAATTTTCGTATAATATATCTTAGAGGAGGGAGTATGTTAGAAGCCATTGACAACATCGCCAAACAAAAATTAAACCGCTACGAGGCCGTGATAATCACGTCCAAGCGGGCTCGTAAATTAAACGAGAAGCTAAGGAAGCAGCGGGAGCAACAGAATTTATTCGAAGAAGCACCGGTCAAAAACGGGGCTTTGAGAATAACCAGTATAGCTTTAAAAGAGCTGGCCGAGGGTGCCCTGGAATTTGAAAAACCAAACAATCAGAATTAAGAGAACCGATGCCTACTTACGAATATCTGTGCCGGAGTTGCCAGAATAAATTCGAAGAGTTCCAGAGGATTTCCGAGCCGCCCCTGGAAACCTGCCCCCACTGCGGAGGTAAGGTGGAACGGCTTTTATCCGGCGGTGCCGGTTTGCTCTTTAAGGGGAGCGGGTTTTATAAAACGGATTACCGCAGCGACAGCTATAAGAAAAAAGCCAAAGAAGAAAAAGAGAAACCCTCCGCTTCCGCAAAACCTGAAAAGAAAAAAGATTAGTTTTTGGTTACACCATGCTGTAAGCATAATTAAAGTTTTTAGGTTTGGGTAAAAATAAATCTGTTTTCAAAAACTTACTCTAAAATTACGGCTTCGGTTTTATGAGAGGAATTTAAATTAGAGGGGAGTATTAATTTTTTGTAATTAATCTCCCCTTGATTTTTTCAGTTTAACCTTGACCTTTTTGGCAATTTTACTTAAACTTGCTGTAAAAGACGGAGTTTAATTTGAAAGTCCAAAAAATCATTCTACTATTACTTCTGCTTCTTGCCTATACACCTCTTTTGGCTCAAGTGGACACGGCCTGGGTAAAAAGATTCGACGGCACAGCCAGTAATAATGACGAAGGATACGATTTAGCCATAGATAAAAGCGGAAATGTTTTTGTCACAGGATACAGCATCTCAGCTGGAACCGCGGAAGATATTACTACTATAAAATATAACTCCAAGGGGGATACCCTGTGGGTCAGAAAATATAACGGACCCGGAAACGGGATGGATGTTGCTTTAGCCCTGGCTTTGGATGACAGCGGGAATGTCTATGTTACCGGCTACAGTATGGGCAGCGGAACTAATTTTTGTTATACCACCATAAAATATGATTCTCTGGGGGATACCCTGTGGGTCAGACATTACAATGGTCCTGCCAACGCTGGTGACCGGGCTTATGCTATCGCCGTGGATGACAGCGGTAATGTCTACATCACTGGTTTCAGTGTGGGTAGCGGCACCACCGATTATTTAACTCTCAAATATTCCCCAGCCGGAGATACTTTGTGGACCCGGCGCTACGACGGGCCTGGTAATAGCTACGATTACCCATATGCCATTGCAGTTGATAGCAGCCGGAATGTGTTTGTGACGGGACTCAGCCTAGGCACAGGTTCACCAACCTCCCACGATTACGCTACCCTGAAATATAATTCCAACGGAGATCTGGCCTGGGTCAGACGTTATGACGGGCCGGGGAATTTTTTAGATGATGCCTATGATTTAGCGGTTGATAATAACGGCAATGTGTATGTTACCGGCTTCAGCGTTGGGCTGGGTACTGCGGTAGATGATTATGCCACCATAAAATATGATTTAAATGGAACTGAATTATGGGTGAGACGTTATAACGGTCCTGTAAGTGGTGGGGATGAATCGTTTGCCATAGCTGTAGATACAATGGGGAACGTGTATGTTACCGGTTACAGTGACGCAGACACCGGAGCCAAAGTAAATTTGGATTACCTGACCATCAAATATTCTGCTATCGGAGATACTCTGTGGACCAGACGTTACAACGGGCCGGGGAACGGAAATGATGAGGCCTACGCCATCGCTGTGGATGACAGCGGCAACATTTATGTGACCGGCTACAGCGATAGAGAGATTTCTGCGGCACTTAATCAAGATTATGCCACGGTCAAATATGGCGCTGACGGAACTCTTAAGTGGGTTGCCCGTTACAACGGTCCGGGAAATTCGGGAGATGTAGCTTATTCTTTGGCAGTGGATGACAGCGGCAATGTCTATGTCACCGGCCGAAGCTGGGGAGGAGCTTCCGATTACGATTTTACTACGATTAAATATATTCCTATTGCTTGTAGTGCCAAACCCGGGGATGCCAATAATGATAACGAAGTTCTTTTGTCAGATGTGGTGACGACCATAAATTTTCTCTTCCGTTTCCAACCCCTGCCACCCCCGGCTTGTCGGGCGGATGCGAATGCGGATGGAAAAATTTTGCTCTCCGATGTTGTGTATCTGATAAATTTTATCTATAAAGCCGGACCTTTGCCGGTGAAAAATAGAGAGTGCTGTTTGTAGAGAATTTTGACATTTCTGAAATTTCAGCTATCTTGAATTTCTAAAACCTATTGGAGGCAAAATGAAATTCAGACAATATTTTTTAGCACTGATTTTTTTGTTATCTTATGTTCCTATTTTAGCTCAGGTGGATACTGCTTGGGTCAGACGCTACAGCGGGTCAGCAAATGGCGATGACCTGGCTCGTGCTTTGGCGGTTGATAAGACTGGCAATGTCTATGTGACCGGTGAGAGCTGGGGCAGTGGAACTCAAAAGGATTTTGCTACTATCAAGTATGCCCCTAATGGAGATACCTTATGGGTCAGACGTTACAACGGACCAGGAAATGGGTATGACGCGGCTTCTGCTTTGGTGGTTGATACTGTTGGTAATGTCTACGTGACCGGGTATGTTGGCAGTGGCTCTTCTGCTGATTATGCCACCATCAAGTATGCCCCGAATGGAGATACCTTATGGTTAAGACGTTACAGCGGACCAGGAAATAACATTGACGTGGCTCGTGCATTGGCGCTTGATAAGGCTGGCAATGTCTATGTGACCGGTGGGAGTATTAGTACTGTTTCGCCAGACTATGATTATGCTACCATCAAGTATGCGCCTAACGGAGGTACCTTATGGGTCAGACGTTACAACGGACCAGGAAATAGCTATGACGATGCTTCTGCATTGGCGCTTGATACGGCCGGCAATCTCTACGTGACCGGTTCCAGCTACGGCGGCAGTGGAACTAATTTTGATTATGCTACCATTAAGTATGCTCCCAACGGAGATACTTTATGGGTCAGACGTTACAACGGACCAGGAAATGGCTCTGACGGTGCTCGTGCATTGGCGCTTGATAAGGCTGGCAATGTCTATGTGACCGGTACGAGTATTAGTACTGTTTCGCCAGACTATGATTATGCTACCATCAAGTATGCTCCTAATGGGGATACACTATGGGTCAGGCGCTACAATGGACCAGTTAATGATCTCGACGATGCTTCTGCCTTGGCTGTGGATGACAGCGGGAATGTTTATGTTACTGGTTATAGCTATGGCAGTGGAACTTCTCAGGACTACGTCACCATCAAGTATGCTCCGAATGGAGATACTTTATGGGTCAGACGCTACAACGGAACAGGAAATTTCCAAGACCGACCTTCTGCATTGGCGCTTGATACCGCTGGCAATGTCTATGTGTCCGGTTATGGCCGGGGCAGTGGAAGCTTTGACGATTACGCCACTATTAAGTATGCACCGAATGGAGATACCTTATGGGTGAGACGATACAACGGAACAGAAAATAGTGACGACTACGCTTCTGCTTTGGCGCTTGATACTGCTGGCAATCTCTATGTGACCGGGTATAGCTACGGCAGTGGTTTTAATTATGATTATGCTACCATCAAGTATATTCAGCTTGCCTGCACTGCCAAACCCGGAGATGCTAACGCCGATGGAAACATATTACTCCCCGATATCATAACCATCATCAATTTCCTTTTCAAAGGAGCTCCTGCTCCTAATCCCTTATGCCGTGGCGATGCTAATGGCAACGGAACCGTTTTACTTCCGGATATAATATATCTGGTAAATTTCCTTTTCAAATCCGGTCCAGCACCGATAAAAAGTCAAGAGTGCTGTTTGTAAAAAATTAACCCATTCCGCGTAGGGGTGGTTCATCACGAGTGATTCACCACGAGTGGAGCTTGTCTCCACCCACAAAGGTAAAATAATATGAGTTATACCGAAGTGATGGCTGAACTCAAAAAATTGGGGACGGCTCAAAACGTGAAGATTTACAAACGTCACGGTGGCGGGGATAATCTGTTCGGAGTCAGTTTCGCCAATTTGAATAAACTGCAAAAGAAAATCAAAGTCGACCACCAGTTAGCTCTGCAATTGTGGGAATCAGGAAATACCGATGCCAGAACCTTAGCCACCATGATTGCCGACCCAAAACAGATGAATTCCTCCCAGGCAGATAAGTGGATTGAAAAATTAAGTCATTATATGCTGATTGATTTATTAGCCGGTCTGATTGCCAAAGCACCCTTTGCCAAAGAGAAAATGGAAGAATGGATGAAATCACCCAAAGAGAATTACCGTCAGTGCGGTTACTCAATTCTTGGAGGTTTACTCAAGAACGGTGCGGGTATTTCAGAAACAGATTGCCAGAGGTATCTTAAAACTATTGAAAAGGAAATTCATTCCTCACCCAACCGAGCCAGACATTCAATGAATTCTGCTGTGATAGGGATAGGTATCTATAATCCCTCGCTTACCCAAGAAGCTCTGACCACAGCCAAAAAAATCGGAAAAGTAGAAGTTGACCACGGAGAGACCGGCTGTACTACACCCGATGCGATTGACTACATTCAAAAAACTTTGAAAAGAGTAAAAAAATAAACTCAACTGATAATTAATCTGGGTAGCCCAGTGGTTCATCACGAGTGATTCACCACGAGTGGCATCAGCCACCGGGATTTTTTACAAATAAGCCAAATTCCCACTAATTGTGTCCCTAAATAAATTTTATTCAATATAAAGGTTTTTGTTGACAATTTTACCCCCTATAGTTACTTTAACCAAAACTTGGGCTAGAAAAATTGAAAGCGGTTTTGCAGAGAGTAAAACAAGGCAGTGTAGAAATAGATGAAAAAATAGTTTCAGAAATCGGAGAGGGGATGGTTCTGCTTGTGGGAGTGAAAACAGGAGACAGCGAAGAGCAGGCGAAATTTTTGGCAGACAAGTGCGCTAATTTACGTATTTTTGAAGATAAAGAGGGGAAGATGAATTTGTCGGCTTTGGATGTAAAAGCAGAAATTCTGGTAGTCTCCCAATTTACATTATATGCGGATACCCAAAAGGGTCGCAGACCCAGTTTTACCAGGGCTCTGGAACCAAAAGAAGCGGAAAGGTTATATCTAAAATTTGTGGAATTTCTCAAAGGGTACAATCTGACGGTAAAGACCGGCGTTTTTGGAGCCAAAATGCTGGTTGAGATTTTCAACTCCGGGCCGGTAACTTTAATTTTGGAGAACTGAAAAAAATGCTTCAGGCAGAATTTAAAAAAAATAGTGCTCAAATTGGGCAAGAGATTTGCCGATTTTTAAATGGGTACGGACTAATCTTAGCCTCCAACTCCCCCAGAAGGGCGGAAATACTGAATCTGGCCAAGGTTCCTTTTATGATAAGCAGTCCCCGCAATTCCGAAGAAATATTGGACTCGGAGAAGCCGGAAGTTTTAGTTCAAAAAAATTCTATGAAAAAGGCGGAAAGTATAAGCTCTGAAATCAAATCTGGAATAATTTTGGGGGCTGATACTGTGGTAGTATTAGACCAAGAGATTTTGGGTAAGCCCAAAAATGAAAAAGAAGCATTCACAATGCTCAAAAAATTAAACGGGAAATGGCATCAGGTTTATACCGGAGTGGCTTTGCTGAATAAAGTTAATTCAAAACGAATAAGCGGCTTTGAAGTGACCAGGGTGAAGTTTAACGAGCTAACTGAAAAAGAGATAAACGAGTATGTTGCCACCGGTGACTCTCTGGATAAAGCCGGGGCCTATGGAATTCAGGAGTCCGCCTCAGGCGGATTGGTGGAAAAAATTGAGGGGAATTTTGACAACGTGATGGGACTCCCTCTGAAAAAAGTACATGAACTTTTAAAGGAAATTTTATGAGCCACACTATCGAAAATTTTGGCAGCTATATCAGAAGCTTAAGGGAAAAAAAGAAATTAAGCTTAGAAGAACTGGCGGCCCGAACCAAAATATCTTTACATTACCTGGCTGCCTTAGAGGAGAACCGCCTGGATGAGCTACCCAGCAAAACCCATGTACGGCTTTTCCTGCGGGCCTATTTACACCAATTAGGGGAGGATCTGGATGCGCTGACTACTAAATTCAAAGAAATTGAAATGACGGAAGAGTTCCGTTACAAACCCAAGCCGATGGCCAAAAAATCCCGCTTTTTAGATGTAATTTTTGTCGTTGGAGGTTTAATTTTACTTCTGATAATTTTGTGGGAAGTATTTAAAAAATCTCCGGAAAAATCTACAGAAACTCAACCCAGCCAAGCTGAGATAGGTATACCGCTGCGGGAAGCTGTGCCGATACAACCCAGCTCTACCGAAACTTTGACCACAGCCGTAACCACCCCGGTTGCGGAACAAAAGTTACTATTGCGGCTGGAAACGACCGGCAAATCCTGGGCTGAGATTATTGCCGATGGAAAGACCGTTTATTACGACTTTCTCAACCCCAACCAGAAAGAAGAATGGAGCTGTAAAAATAATTTTGTCATAACCCTGGGAAATCCTGCAGCAGTAAAGGCTTTTCTAAATGAACAAAAAGTAAAGCCACTGACAACTAGAGCCAATAAGCCGGTAATTGACATGAAAATAAACTTTGAAAATTATAAATCTTTCCTAGAGGGAAAAAAGGCTCAATGAGCCAAATCAATGCTTACAGCATAAAGGAGGGGAGAAGTGTATCTATCTGAACTTGAAATCATAGGCTTCAAATCCTTTCCCAAAAAGACCAGACTGGTCTTCAAATCCGGGGTTTCCGCCATCGTGGGACCGAACGGCTGCGGCAAGACCAATCTGGTTGATGCCATCCGCTGGGTGTTGGGGGAACAAAGACCAACTGTTTTACGAGGAGAACGGATGGACCAGGTTATTTTCAACGGCACTATGGATCAGAAACCGGCCAGCATGTCCGAGGTTTCTTTAACCATTGAAAATAATAAAAACATCCTGCCCATCGAATACCAGCAGGTCACCATCTCCCGCAGAGTTTACCGGGACGGAACCGGTGAATATTTACTTAACGGAATCCCCTGTCGCTTGAAAGATATCGTGGATTTATTCTCCGACACCGGAGTAGGGGCTTTTGCTTACTCGGTCATGGAGCAGGCCATGGTAGAATCCCTGCTTTCTGAAAATGCCTGGGAAAGAAGAGCTCTATTTGAAGAAGCGGCCGGAATTACCAAATACAAGCACAGACGCAAAGAAGCCTTAAGAAAATTAGAGCAAACCGAAGGAGATTTGCTTCGCCTGAATGACGTTATTTGCGAAGTGGAAAAACAGGTCAATTCTTTGAAAAGGCAGATGCGCAAGGCCCTGGTTTATCAGAAAAATCAGGACCTGGTAAAAGAGTTAGAGCTAAAATTAGCCAAATCCCAATACGAGACCATAAAAATTCAGGAAAAAGAAATTTCGGAAAAATTAAAATTATCCCATCAAGACCAGGACCTCCAAAAAGTTACTCAAGATAAAGATGAACTGACTTTGGAAAATGCCAAATTAGAGCTTCTGGAAGCGGAGAAAAAGGTTGAGCAGGAGCAAAAAGAGATAAACCTGCTTAAGGAACAGTTCTATCAAAAACAACAACAGATTGTTGTTTCGCAAGAAAAACAACAGGCCTTAAGCAATCTCTTAACCCAGTCGGTCAGCGAAATTGAAGGCTTGACTTTACAGAGGTTAAACTTAGAAAAAAATATAAAAGAGAAAAAACCGGAATTAGAAAAACTGCAGAGCCTTCTGGCTGAAAAAGAGAAAAGCGTTTCTGGTACAGAAAGGGATTTTAATTTTTTGGAGAAAGAGTATGCTCAAAACCGGCAGGATTATGAGAAGGAAGCCGAAGAGCTGAGCACCGCCGAAAAAAGCTTAAATTCAGCCAAAAGCGAACTGGCCAATTTGAACTTCAAAATCGAGGAAACCCAGAAGCAAAAAACAATTCTGGTTTCCGAATATCAGAAGAGCCAAAAAGAATTAGAAGAAAAAGAGGAGCAATTCTTAAAAACTTTCAAGGAGTTAGAAAAATTAAAACTGAACTGGGAAAATGCCCAGAAAGCTAAAACGGAATTAGAAGATAAACTGCAAAATCTGGAGCAAAAATTAAAAGATAACCAGCTTCAGGAAGCCCGCCTAGAAACCAATCTGGCGTCGGAGAAAGCCAAATTCAGAGTGCTGGAGAAATTTTTTGAAAATTATGAAGGCTATAACTCCGGAGTGCAGTTTTTAATCAATCAAAAAGAAAAATTCAAAATCTTAGACACGGTAGCTAATCTGATTCAGACCGACACCACTTACGCCTGGGCCATAGAAGCGGCTCTGGGGGAGAGAAAATCTTTTCTGGTAGTGGATAATCTGGATTCAGCCAAAAGAGCCCTGAACCAGCTCAAAGAGAACCAAAAAGGAGAGGGAGGTTTCATCATCAAAAAAGAATTGCTAAATTCTTCTTCCACAAATGACAGGGTCCAGATTGAAGAAGCCCAAGGGATAATCGGCTGGGGCTCGGATCTGGTAGAAAACGGGAAACACGTTGACTGGCTGACTAAATCTTTATTACATAAGACCGTTGTGGTCAGAGATTTTGAGGTGGCCTCCAAGTTATTGGACTTGCTGCCGCTGGATCACCAGATTGTGACTTTAGATGGTGAGCTGTTAACTAAAACCGGGGTGGTCAAAGGAGGAGAGAAAAAAGAGTTTTCTCTAGTCGGAAAAGAAAAAGAATTAAAAACACTAAGTGAGAAAATTCAACAATTTGATAGCCAGCTAAAAACGACCATCAATTACAAAGCGGAAATAATTCATGACATTGAAATTACCAAAACCGGGCTATCCAACATAATTGAGCCGGAGAAAACAAAAAGAGAGTTATGGAATAAAAAAGAACTGGAGATGAAGGAAATCGAACTGGAGAAGAAAGCGGTGGAGGAGAACGGCTTTGCCAAAAGTCAGCAGATTGTGGAGCAAGATAGAAGCTTGAAAGAATTAGCCAAACAGAAACAGGTATCAGAGCAAAACTTATCCAAGCTGACCGACCAAGAGCAGAATTTGACTGAAAAATTAAATAGCGGCAAACAAAAGGTTTCGGAATTAGAAAAACAAAAGGAAGAGCTGAATTTGAAATTGAACCAATCCCGGATTGAAATTGTCACCCGGCAAGGTAAAACAGAACAATTGTCCAACGATATCTTGCGCATAGAAGAAATGTTGGGCGAAACCGAAGAAAAACTCAAACAAAAAACTAAAGAGATAAAAAATAAAGAAAAAGAGCAAACTCAACTGGCCGGCGATGTAGAAAATTTCAAAACCGAATTAGTAGAAGTTGAAAAACAAAAGGGGCAAAAAGAAGAAGATTTAGACCAAAATAAAGAGCAGTATCACCAACTTCACGACCAGCTCTTAAAATTAGAAGAGAATTTAAAAAGCTCACGGCATAGCCGGATGTCCAGGCAGGAGCAGGTCCACCAGCTGGAATTACAGCAGCATGACTTTTTAGCCCAGCTGAAAAACATAACTTCCAAAATTCAGCAGGAGTGGAGTATGGATTTAGAGGCAGTGCCTCCTCTGGCCGAAGAGGATATGGCTCAACTTCCTAATTCTAATGAACGATTAGCCCAATTAAGAGAAAAAATCAGAACCTTCGGTCCGGTTAATCTGTTAGCTCTGGAGGATTACAAAAAAGAAAAAGAGAGATTAGATTTTTTGAAGAAACAGGTGGAAGACCTGGTTTCCGCCAAAGAGACTTTAAATTCCACGGTCAGCAAAATCAACGAAACTGCCAAGGCGTTATTTTTAGAAACCTTCCAGAAAGTCAGAGTAAATTTCCAATCCGTTTTCGGACAGCTTTTTGAAGGTGGGGAGGCGGATTTAATTTTAGAAGAAATGTTAGACCCCCTGGAATCTAAGATTGAGATTTTTGCCAGTCCCCGCGGAAAAAGATTATTGACCTTATCACAACTGTCCGGCGGAGAAAAAGCCCTGGTAGCCATTGCTTTGCTTTTTGCTCTCTACTTAGTCAAGCCCTCGCCCTTCTGCATATTAGATGAGATAGATGCACCTCTGGATGATATGAACTTGAGCCGTTTTTTGACCTTGGTGAAAAATTTTACCACCAACACCCAGTTTATTATCATCACTCACAACAAACAGACCATGGATGCGGCGGATGTCCTTTACGGAGTGACTATGGAAGAGCCGGGTGTTTCCAAGATTGTCTCGGTCAAATTCGAAAAAGAGCCTGTTTTAGCTTAGATAGCTCAATTAACTCGCTATAAATGGCTTTTTTCTCCAGATTAAAATCCGGTTTAACCAAGACCAAAGCTAATTTTTTAGATAAAATCGCCTCCGCAGTTGGAATCCATAAAAAAATAGACGAGGGACTGCTTTCCCAATTGGAAAAAACTTTATTAGAAGCAGACCTGGGTGTAAGCGCTACCTGGAAAATCCTGAACGGCTTAAAAGAAAGAGTTAAAAAAGAAAAAATAGAAACTTCTGATAAAATCATTGGACTATTGAAAGAAGAAATTAGTAAACTGGTAGATAGTTCGGGTGTAATCTCTACGGAAGCTGGCAGTTCCAAGCCCTGGGTGATAATGATTGTAGGTGTGAATGGTAACGGGAAAACCACTTCCATCGGGAAGCTGGCTAATTATTACAGAGAGCAGGGGAAAAAAGTTTTGGTGGCAGCTTGTGATACTTTTCGGGCTGCAGCAATAGAACAGCTGGAAATTTGGGCTAAAAGAGCTCAAGCGGAGATTGTAAAAAACCAACCTAACGCTGACCCGGCCGCGGTGGCTTTTGATGCCATCAAGTCAGCAGTTTCTCAAAATATAGATGTTGTGATGGTCGATACCGCCGGAAGATTACAGACCAAAGTCAATTTGATGGAGGAGTTGAAAAAAATTAAGAAAGTGATGGGGAAAGCTCTTCCCGGAGCTCCGCACGAAATTTTATTGGTGATAGATTCCACCACCGGGCAAAATGCCTTATCTCAAGTAAAACTTTTTTCGCAGGCAGTTGAAATAACCGGAATTATTTTGACCAAATTAGACGGCACTGCCAAAGGGGGGATAATCATCCCCATTGTGTCTGAGTTGAAAATTCCCATAAAATATGTGGGAATCGGTGAAAAGATTGAGGATTTAGAAGTATTTGAACCTAAGGAGTTCGTGGAAGCACTTTTCAGCGATTAAAATTTTAAAAGGGGTAGCCCAGTGGCCTCTGCCACTGGGGAATCAGTTGTTTATTTATAATAATTAATTGACTGGGAGAAAAAAATTAAAATGATTAAAAAATTAGAGATTAAAACCAGCTCCCGCTCTGAAATAATCGACATCACTGATAAAATTCAAAAGGTAATTTCAGACAGTAAAATTAAATCCGGGATTTGTATTATCTACGTTCCGCATACCACTGCCGGAATTACTGTTAATGAGAACTATGACCCTTCAGTAAGAATCGACATTTTAGATTATCTAGAAAAAATTGCTCCACTGTCTGCTCGCTACAAGCATACTGAAGGGAATGCGGATTCCCATATAAAAACTTCTGTGGTCGGTTCATCAGCTACTCTTGTAATTGAAGATGGCAAGATTTTGCTCGGTAATTGGCAAGGAATTATGTTTTGTGAATTTGACGGACCCAGGACCAGAAAACTGGTGATAAAGATACTGGAAGGCTGATTTTATAATAACATTGATTATTTTAGGTCAAAAAGAAAAAGCCCCGATGACTATCGGGGCTTTTTCTTAAGGCTACTTCTAAAGTTACTTCAGCAGGGTCATTCTCTTGATTTGAGTTTCGTTCCCGAATTGAATTCTGTAGAAGTAAACTCCTGAAGCTATATCGTTACCAGAAGCATTCTTTCCATCCCAGATTACAGTGTGGTAACCGGCAGATTTTACACCATCGACCAGAGTAATTACTCTCTGACCTACGATGTTGTAAACCGCTATAGTCACCTTACCATCCTGGGGAAGCGAATACTTAATGGTAGTATTGGCGTTAAAGGGATTGGGATAGTTGGCTTGTAAATCCAGTTTGGAAAAAGCGTTTTCAGCACTGGCGGAGGTAGCGCCTCCGGTGCAGTCTTTCAAATCTAAGCCATCCGGGTCCGTATCCACAACAACAGCACCTATCTTGGTTACGAAGTCATAGTGAACCGTAGGACCGGGTGTAACGACAGCGGTTCCAACCACTGTGCCAGGGCCATACTTGACCCCTACAATGAAGGTTTGACCAACCGTAGCTCCGCTGATATTAACCGATGCCTGACCTTGACTGGTTTCAGTTCCGCTTCCAATTACATTGCAGTTGGCATCGTAAAGTCGGATTTCACCATTGTGAACTCCAAGGAACGGGAAACTGCCATTATTCTTGGTCTGGACAATGTCAATGGTGAAGTTAGCACTGGGAGCACTTACACTGGTGTAATAAAAGAATACTCCCGGAGCGACATTGTTGATGAAACCGCTTTTCACTTTGTAGCATACCTGAGTTAAGTCGCCGGCAGTGCCACCTACAAAGTCGGAACAAGCGACGTTAGTGGGAGTGAGTTTACCGGTTGGGCAGGCTTCTTTGAGTATGCTCTGGCTACAAGGAGCGGATACATTTCCACAAGAATCACATGCTTTCCAGGTTCTGGTGTAAGTGGTTTCACCAAAGGCCGGTCCAGGAATGATCTCGGTTTTTAAAGAACAAATAACCGGATTCGGGTCGCAGTTGTCATTAGCTGTGGGGTCGTCGAATATCACGGCTGCTCCACACTCTACGGTCTTGTCGGAGGCACACTGTATAGTCGGTTTGGCAGTATCCTGAACCGTAATCCTCTGCACACAAGATATGTCATTGCCACAAGTGTCAGTGGCTGTCCAGGTCCGCTCGATTATGATAGGACATCTGGCTGAGATAATCACATCACTAGAAGTAATATCCGGGTCAGGGTCACAGTTGTCAACAGCAGTAGCTTTACCGGCATCACCCATAGTACAATCGAAGACTATGTCATCCGGGCAACTTATCACCGGGTCAGCAGTATCCTGAACCGTGATGGTTTGGACACAGGTATCAGCATTGCCACAGGAGTCTGTAGCTACCCAGGTGCGTTCAATCACCAAAGGACATCTGAGTGAGGTGGTATCATCGGAA
>Ga0184639_10000011_pt1 | contig 85392 bp, 71 predicted proteins | sample PLM31_170_b2_FD_133155 | JGI IMG/M metagenome (GOLD analysis project Ga0184639, IMG submission 133155) | Groundwater sediment microbial communities from an aquifer in East River, Colorado, USA - PLM3-1_170_b2 | ecosystem: Environmental > Terrestrial > Soil > Riparian zone | place: USA: East...
CGCTGAGCGACGGCAGCAGCGCGAGGCGCCATCCCAGGAACCACACGGCCAGGCAGACGAGGGTGCCCGGTAGTTGCCAGGCGAACCAGTGTCCGAGCACGACCCGGACATCAGGGTCGTGGATTTGCTCGAGCCCCAGGACCAGCTGCGCCCAGGGATTGACGAAGCGATCCCCCAACCACCAGGCCAGGAGCGCAGCAGCCAGCAGGATGATTCGTTGGGCCCGGCTTCTAGTCATGGTTGCAGACGCCGCTTTGAAGCGCTCTTTTCGATCAATCTAATTCCTATTATCCCATAATTTTCACTCCCGCGGATTCTTGACGGCGAGCACGGAGCCCCGCCTTTTGCCAAACCGCGGTTGGGTGCTGTTTTCTTAGCGATATAAATCACCATGGAGATATTTTAACCCTGAATCAATAACAACCGTTACAATTCTTTTTCCTGCTCCAATTATTCTGGCCCTTTGAATGGCCGCCCACACATTGGCTCCGGATGTGGTTCCTCCAAATATTCCTTCCAATCTTGCCAATTCTCTGGCAGTTTTGTAGGCATCTTCATCTGATACGGACATTATTTCATCTGCCAAATCTAACCTGCATATAGACGGCACGAATCCTGCTCCAATTCCTTCTAATTTGTGAGTACCGGATATGTCACCACCCGAAAGAGCACGTACATTCAATGGTTCAATAGCAATGCAGCGAATATTTGGTATTTCACTTTTAAGCACTTCTGAATTTCCAGAAAAACATCCACCAGTCCCCACTCCCATTATAAATTCATCAATGTTATTTCCCAGAACATCTAAAATCTCTCTGGCCATGTTATGATAGGCATTTCTATTGTCAACATTGTTAAACTGGTCGGCCCAAAAAGTATTTGGAGCTTGGCTTAATTCTCTGGCTCTCTTAACCAAAGAGTCAATAAGTTTTGCGGTTATCAGACCATTTTCACTTTGAATTATTTCGACCTTAGCTCCAAACGCTCTCATGGTCTGAAGTTTTTCTTCTGCAAAAGCATCTGAAGATACGAAGTGTGCCTGGTAGCCCTTATTGGCACATACCATCGACAAAGAACTTCCCGTACTTCCTCCGGTATATTCAACTACTGTTCCCCCAGGTTTGAGCTCGCCTCTTTTTTCTGCTCCTTCTATCATAGAAAGGGCCATCCGATCTTTCATGCTTCCGGTAGGATTCCCGCCTTCGTACTTTACATATATTTCAGCACAGTTAGGTTCAGATAATCGTTCTAATTTTATTAACGGTGTTTTGCCTATGGCTCTCATCTTTTTAGTTCGTAGACCCAGCTTGTCTCAAGCTGGGATAAGTCAATATTTAGTCCCATGTTGAGGACAACGTGGGTCTATGGGTACTTGTTCATTTGAAAGTTAGACAACGGCTAGGTCTGATGGCTACCGTATTTTTTACGGAGTTCGAGTCTCCTGATCCTCGATTCGATTGCACCCTCTTTCCTTTGAAAGATTTCAGCCAGTTGCTTGATTGTTTTCCTTTGACAGAACAGCCTTTCTAATTTCTCGTCATCATCTTTACTCCAAAGGACGGTAAGCGTTGGGAAGAGTCTTTCTTATCTCGTTCACATAGCTATCAACCCCTTGACGGAAACCCATTACGGCAATTGCATTGTGGAACGCTTCGACAAAAGCTTGAATGTTTTCTTGAAACACCATAACTCTGGTATGCTCGTATTTGCCGTCTTGCTTTCTTTGCGATTCAGAGATAGTTAGGTACTGTATCCCTTCTCTGGATTTCTTTACGTCGAGAAAGTAAGTCCTCTTACCAGCTGAAATTTTTTCGCTAAACAATTCCACGTCATTCCTCATAGTCCGTACGCCCAGCTTATCTCAAGCTGGGGTAAATCAATTTTTGGTCCCATGTTGAGGACAACATGGGTCTACGGGTCAAGATATATGCTGGACATCGGAATTGTCAATCTTGAATTTATGTTTTTTCAGATTATTTATTATATTGTAGCAAGTAAAAATATCATATTCTAGAAAGGAGAACAATTGAAAATCTTAGTCTTGGGTGCCGGGAAAATGGGATTAGGAGTAGCATTTGATTTAGTCCAAAATCCAGATGTAAAAAGAGTAGTTTTGGCAGATATCAATTTAGAAAATTTAAAATCAGCCAGACAAAAAATAAAATCCAAAAAGTTACAACTGAAAAAAGTAAACGTAGAAAATCAAAGCCAGATAAAAAAATTGGTGAAAACATTTGACTGCGTGGTCAGTGCCGTCACCTACATCCACAATTTAAACCTCACCAAACTTTGCATCGCCGCCAAAGTCAACTTCTGCGATTTAGGCGGAAATATCTTTATCGTCCAAAAACAGCTGAAATTAGACAAGCAGGCCAAAAAAGCCGGAATAACCGTCATCCCGGACTGCGGACTGGCACCCGGAATGATGAATATAATAGCCGGCTGGGGAGTAAACAAATTAGACCGGACCGATGAAATCAAAATCAGAGTAGGCGGACTCCCTCAAAATCCCAAGCCCCCCTTGTATTATCAGTTAGTTTTCTCGGTGGAAGGATTAATCAACGAATATATCGAGAAAGCCCAGATTTTAAGACTGGGGAAAATCGAATGGGTGGATTCTCTGACAGATGTAGAAGAAATCAGATTTCCGGACCCGTTCGGAAGATTGGAAGCATTCTACACTTCCGGCGGAACATCCACTTTGCCCATTACTTTGAGAGACAAAGTCCAGAATATAGACTACAAGACCATCCGCTACAGAGGGCATTGTGAAAAATTTAAAGTTTTGGCTGATTTGGGGCTTTTGAGTAGCCAGAAGATAAAACACAATGGTACAAAAATAGTTCCTCGCCAGCTTACCGCCAAACTTCTGACTGATTTTCTTTCCGGCAAGGATAAAGATGTGGTTTTGGCCAGAGCAACTATCATCGGAGAAAAAAATGGGAAGAAAGCGGAGCTGACTTTACAAGTGATTGACTACTACGACGAGCAAAATCATATTACCGCCATGCAGAGAACCACCGCTTATCCGGTCTCTATCATTGCTCAGATGTTGGCTTCCGGAAAAATTACGCAAAAAGGGGTCGTGCCGCAGGAAATTTCAGTTCCGGCAGATGAATTCCTGGCTGAACTTTCAAAGAGAGGAATCAAAGTAGAGGAGAGTTTCAGATATTTGGAATAATTATTAAATCATACCAGAGAAAGAGCGTATGCAGTTTATTAAGAAAAATCTACTTTCGGCTACATTATTTAGTATTGTGGCTTTTATTTTGATTCTTATAGCCATATCATCAAGTAAAGATGGCAACTCGACAATTCCAAAGAAGGTAAAATTAGAGTTAGTTCAAGAATCAGAGTGGTTATCTCCGCTTTCTTCCTCTATTCCTGTTAATGAACGGGATACAATTTTATACAAGCTGAAGGCAGGCGGATGGTTATCAACCAAAAAATTACCAAGCGGTGAATATGAAATATATTCTCAGAATGGAAAAGGAAAGGGCTTGACAAAAATTATCACAGGTGAAAAGACCGAAGACTTAGCTGAACTTACAGTCCTAGATAGTCTTGGAAAAGTGACTTGGAAAAGTACGGTGGGGCGTAAAGTGACTCTCTCTAACGATGGAGTTCATTTTACAGCCGACTATGCGACAGGCTCTCTTTTAAGTTTTTACAATATTAAAATGGGGCATTCTCCACTTTTTACAACCGGTGAAGGGTATGAAGCCTACCAGTTTTCAGAAGATGGTCAGTACTTTGTTGCCGTTGGTAGACACCTTGATTTCTACACACCCGATGGGAAGCTCTTGTGGAGAAAAAACACTGGCAACACTGCCCCCAAGCTTTTAGCCCTGAGCGACGACCTCTCTCGAATAGCAGTAGTAAGCAACACCGCTGTTACTCGTGATAATCCGCCAGAATTTACGGATGAAGACACATCAGCTCAACCATATAATAAAAACAACGCTCAAATTAACAGTGACGAATCCAGAAAGAGCCATTTAACCTACTTAGATATGAGCGGAAAGGTTATTTCTCAGATGGAGCTTGATTATCGTGTGATAGAGGGGATTGTTTTTCTGCCAAATGACCCAAATTTAATTTTAATAGATGCCAGGATAAACTTATTACTGGTTGATGGCCAGGCTAAATCAATCTTATGGAAATACCCTGAGGATATAAATCATTTATATCAAATTACCAATATTGATTTTTCAAAAGATGGTGAAATAATATCTTTAGGAGTTATTTCAGATGCTAACAGAAAAGATTCTCCCCGATATGTGATCCTGCTAAATAAAAATGGAGAGCTATTACAAAAAATAGAGATTAAGGATACCTACAAAAGCCAACTCGGTGGACCAATGGCATTTTTTGGAGAAAAGGAATATTTGTTAGTTAGAAGTCAAAATAAGATGTGGGTCCATAAAATTTCTTACACTGATTGAAATATAATTTGAAAGTTTCAGTGGCAGCAGGTCGAAAATCCCTGAAAAAATAAGAGATTAAAACGTATTGAACTATTATGACAACAAAAGTGTCTTTTGTGTGCGGTCTGGCGATTATACTTGTGTGGTTTTCCTGCCAGAAAAAATCAGATCAGGAAAACCCGGCTTATTCTGTGCCCTATAAAGAATATCTGAAATTAGATAATTTCGTTGATATCCACGGTGAAACCGCTGATTCCAGCAGTTTGGGAGAGGATAAATATTTAGAAGATAATTTGGACTATATTTTACAGAATAACGATTGGGTTTTAGTAAACTTTTGGGCTTATTGGTGTAAGGATTGCAGAAAATTTGACCCGGATTATCGTGCCATAGCTCAACTGCCCGAGTATAAAAATCTCATTTTTGCCCAGGCCGAAGTAGATGAAACCAGAAGAAATGAAAATTTCCGTCAGAGGTTTCAATTACCGGGGGTGCCGGTAACAATTCTATTTCATAAGGGGGAGATTGTTGAAATAAACGGTGAAAAAGCAATTATATTCGGTCAGCAGGGAGATAAAACCAAACAGGATTTGATAGCTCTTTTGGAGAAATTTTATAAACCATCTGCAGCCAGTTAAGTTCCCTTAGATAAAATCCTAAAACTGACTGACGTTCTCTTTACTAAGACTTACTTCTTATATTATCTTTATGGTACAAACAGCTATAAATACTGCTAAATAACCATGGGTAAAAAAATTTGGTTTTTTTGGAAAAAATTTGCACACCGCTTAGCCATAATTCAAACAACTATAATTTTGACTCTCTTTTATTTTTTGATGATAGGGGTTTTTGCTCTGGCAATAAAATTGTTGAGAAAAGATTTGCTGGATAAAAGATGGAGGCAGAATAGGTCATTTTGGAAAGAAAAAGAGAAGGTATTAGCCGCCATCGAAAATGCCAGAAGGCAGTTTTAAAAATATGAATATTTTAGGAATTTCAGCTTTTTATCATGACTCAGCGGCTTGCCTAATTCAAGATGGAAAAGTTGTAGCCTGTGCTCAGGAGGAAAGATTTACCGGAAAAAAGCATGATTTGTTTTTCCCCAAGAATGCCATTGAGTCTTGTCTACAGCAGGGAAAAATTTCAGTCAAAGATGTGGACTACGTAGGTTTTTATGAGAAACCATTCATAAAATTTGAACGCATATTATATACTTACCTGGCAACATTCCCTCGCTCATTGCCCTCATTTTTAAAGGCTATTCCCCTATGGCTAAAAGAGAAAATCTGGATTCCACAGACAATCAGAAAAGAATTAGACTACCAGGGAGATATTTTGATGATCGAACATCACCTTTCACATGCGGCCAGTACTTTTTTGGTTTCACCCTTTAGCGAAGCAGCCATTTTGACTATTGACGGGGTGGGGGAATGGGCTACGGCTACTTATGGAATAGGAAAAGAGAATCAGATCGAAATTTTTAAGGAGTTAAAATTCCCACATTCGTTGGGACTTTTGTACAACGCCTTCACCTACTATTTAGGATTTCAGGTCAACAGTGATGAATACAAAGTGATGGGGCTGGCTCCTTATGGAAAGCCGGTCTATTATGACTCGATTATGAAAGAATTAGTATCTTTAAAAGATGACGGAAGCTTTCAACTCAATATGAAATATTTTGCTTATGACTATGGATTGAAAATGACCAATGCTAATTTTGAAAAGCTGTTCAGTTTGCCTGTTAGAAATTCCAGTGAGCCGATTCAGAAAAAACATCAGGATTTAGCAGCTTCGATTCAAAAAGTGACCGAGGAGATAATGCTGAAAATGGCTAACTTTTTGTATCAACAAACTAATCTGAAAAATTTATGCTTAGCCGGTGGAGTGGCTTTGAATTGTGTAGCCAACGGGAGAATTTTAAGAGAAACACAGTTTAAAAATATTTTCATTCAGCCGGCAGCTGGGGATGCCGGCGGGGCTGTGGGTGTGGCGGCTTATATTTACCATAGTTTATTGAATAATCCCAGAAATTTTGTGTGGGAAAACGCTTACTTTGGTCCGGAGCATTCTGATTCTCAGATAAAAAAATTCCTGCAGCAAAATCAGATTAGTTTCAAAGAATATTCACCAGATGAACTAATAAAATACACTGCTAAACTTTTAGCCGAGGATAAGGTCATCGGCTGGTTTCAAGACCGGATGGAATTTGGGCCTCGGGCTTTGGGAAATAGGTCTATTTTAGCTGACCCCCGAAATCCGGAAAATAAAGATAGAGTAAATAAAAAAATTAAATTCAGAGAGGAATTCAGACCTTTTGCGCCAGTAATTTTGGAAGAAAAGGTGTCTGAATATTTCGAAATCAATTGCCCCTCTCCTTATATGTTACTGGTGGCACAAGTTAAGCCGGAGAAAAAAGATAAGATTCCGGCAGTGGTTCATATTGACGGTTCAGCTCGAATTCAAACCGTCAATCGAAAACAAAATGCCCTAATTTATGATTTGCTAAAAGAGTTTGAGAAATTAAGCGCTTGTCCGGTTCTCCTGAACACTTCTTTTAACCTGAAGGGAGAGCCGATTGTCTGTACCCCTCAAGATGCCTATTTGACTTTTATCCGCTCCGGATTAGATTATTTAATAATGGGAAACTGTGTTTTAGATAAAAAAGAGATGAAGACCCAAGAAACACCAGTCCAAACTGATGCGACCAAAGAACTAGAAAAAACGGTGACTATCAGATGAGTTTCTGGTCAAGTTTAAAAATTCGGCTTTCTATTTTTTCTGAATTCTGGTATTTTTTGCGCTTTCGCAAAAGATGGTGGCTGGGGCCGATTATTTTCTTTTTAATTTTACTTTCGCTGTTTATTATTTTGACTGAGGGATCAGCGGTGATGCCTTTTATTTATACCTTATTCTAGAGAGACAATATGTCTAATAATAAAGATAAAATGCTAAAAATTTCAGCCATTATTTTTTCCCTTATTTCTGTGGGACATTTGTTGCGTCTGGTTTTCGGTTTAGAGGCCGCCATTGGGGGTTTTAATATTCCAAAATATCTCAGTATTCTGGCCCTTATAATATTTGGTTTTCTATCCTACTTTAGCTTTAAAGCTAGGCGCTAATTGTTTTTCAATGTCTAAAGATTCTCAATCTCAAACTAAAAAATTTAAATTTTGGCAGAATATTCTTTTGGGTTTGCTTTCAATTTTAATTTTTTTTCTAATCGGTGAAGCAGTTATAAGAATATCCGGGGCGGGCTCGAATCCCAAAAATTTACACTTTCTTTTAAACCCGGAATTAAGTTATCCACAGTTTTACCTAAAGGACAAAACCCTGTTCTGGAAATTCAGGCCCAACCAAACTATCAAGAGCAATTTTTTTGTAGAGGGAGTTTATCAAATCAATTCTTATGGTTTGAGAGATTTGGAATTTTCAAAAGAAAAACGGGCCGGTACCTTCAGAGTAATTTGCCTGGGTAATTCCTGCACTTTCGGCTGGAGAGTAAAATCAGATGAAACTTATCCCAAACAGTTGGAGAAACTTTTGAATGAAGATTTAGATTACAAGAAATATGAAGTGATAAATGGCGGTGTGACCGGTTATTCTTCTTTTCAGGGGAAAAGATTTTTACGGGAACAGATTTTAAAATATAAGCCGGATATTATTACCATCTGTTATGGCTGGAACGATTTGCTGCCGGCCGCCTTTGGAATCGAGGATAAAAATCAAAAGATGGCCCCACAGATATTTTTGGATATTCAGAATTTATTAGGTCAGACAGAACTTTATCGATTCATACGCGGACTCATTTTAAGCCGCTTTCAAGTTAAAAAGACCGGAAGCTCTTCTGAAATGCTTCCACGGGTTTCACCGGAGGATTTTGTCAACAACTTATTGGAAATAGCTCTGATTGCCTCCCAAGAAAATATTCCGGTAATATTTTTGACCACACCGATTGCTTCTTTAGAAGCTTTCTGGGGACCCGGCAAGGTCTCCAAGACCCATCAGTGGCATCAGGTGTACAACAATGTCATCTTAAATTTACCTCTAAGCAGTGGCGCCTATCTTATTGATGTAGCGGCTCTTTTTGAAAACAGAAAAGATGTTTACGATAACCCCCAGGATGATTTTATTCATTACAATAGCGCCGGACATAAACTGATTGCTGAAAATTTATACAACTTTTTAGAACAAAACAAACTGATATACAAACAAGCAGCCCTGACTCTAAAGTAATAATTTATAGCCGGATTCAAGCTGTTTCCAGCTAACTTGACATTTGTTCCGAAAGCTTTTATTTATGATTTCAGAAAGGAGGAGAAGGTGCCGGATTTTGTTACAGTAGCTAAGGTGGCCGATTTAAAGCCGGGACAAGTAAAAATGATTTTAGCCGGAGGGCATCAGATTGCCCTTTTCAATGTGCGTGGGAATTTTTATGCCACTTCTAATGTCTGTTTGCACATGGGAGGACCTTTGGGAGATGGCGACCTTTCAGATCAAGTTGTGTCCTGTCCGTATCATGGTTGGGAATATGATGTCATAAGCGGAGAATGCCTGACTTCTCCTAACTTAAAAGTTCAGACCTATCCGGTGCAAGTCAACGGAGAGGAAATTCAAGTTGCTATCTAAGTTTATAAAAAAGGAATGTCGATTTATTTATTGAAAGAATGTCATGAAGAACTGCTACAGTAAAATCACTCCCGATTTAATTAAAAAGCTGACCTCTATTGTCAGCCCGGAAAATATCATCACGCCGGAAGGGGATATAGAGCCCTACAGCCATGATGAAACCGAGGATTTGCGGTTTCAGCCGGAAGTAGCGGTAAAACCGACTTCCACTGCTCAGGTTTCCGAAATTCTGAAGTTGTGTTTTGAAAAGAACATCCCGGTTACTCCTCGGGGTGGTGGAACCGGACTTTCGGGAGGGGCTTTGCCGATTTATGGCGGATTAGTTTTGTCTTTGGAAAAGATGAATAAAATCTTAGAAATTGATACCGCTAATTTGATGGCAGTAGTCGAACCAGGAGTCATAACACAGATTTTTCAAGAAGAAGTAGAGAAGATTGGTTTATTTTATCCTCCCGATCCAGCTTCTAAAGGAAGTTGCCTATTAGGAGGCAATGTAGCCGAATGCGCCGGCGGACCCAGAGCTTTAAAATACGGAGTGACCAAAGACTATATTTATGGCCTGGAAGTGGTCTTAGCCAGCGGAGAGATTATCAATACCGGTGGAAAACTTTTAAAAAATGTTTCCGGTTATAATTTAACTCAGATAATTATCGGTTCAGAAGGAACTCTGGGAATTGTCACCAAAATCATAATTAAACTGGTACCGCTACCCTTGTTCCGCAAAACTCTTCTGGTTCCTTTTGATGATCTGGAAAAGGGAGCTTATGCCCTAACTCAGATTTTTTTCAACCGCATAATCCCCTGTGCCGCAGAATTCATTGATAAAAAAGCCATCCAAGCTTTGGAAACCAAACAGGGGAAAACTTTCCCCTATAGCGATAGCGAAGCCTTACTTTTGTTACAAGTAGATGGCAATGATGAAAACTTAATGGAAAAAGAGATTGAGAAAATTGGCGAAGTCTGCCTGAACTGCGGGGCTGTGGATGTTTTCGTGGCGGACAATAAGGAAAAACAGGAAGAGTTGTGGAAAATGAGAAGAGGGCTTTCAGAGGCGGTCAAATCAATTTCAGTTTACCGGGAAGAAGATACCGTTGTCCCCCGCGCCAAACTGCCGGAGTTAATGAAGATGTTAAGGGAAATTGAAAAAAAATATGATATCAATATAATCTGTTACGGGCATGCCGGGGATGGTAACATACACGCCAACGTCATCAAAGATAAGATGCCGGATGAAAAATGGAACCAGGTATTACCGGAAGTGGTCAAAGAGATTTTTGAGGAAGTGGTAAAATTGGGCGGCTCAATTTCCGGTGAGCATGGAATCGGATACGTACAAAAGGAGTATATGCCCATTGCTCTGTCCGAGATAGAATTGAAACTGATGCGGGAAATCAAAAGGGTCTTCGACCCTAAAAATATTTTAAATCCGGGGAAGATGTTTCCGGAAAGGTTGGCTCATGGCTGAAAAAATTGTCACTTTACCAGTGTTTCCTCTATTTACGGTTCTGTTTCCCAAAGCCACTCTGCCTCTGCATATCTTTGAAGACCGCTATAAAAGAATGATAAATTTCTGTATTGAAAATCAAGCCAACTTCGGAGTGGTGCTGATAAAATCCGGAGTGGAAGTGGGCGGCTCGGCGGTTCCGTATTCCATCGGAACCGAAGCCAAAATTACCCAAGTCAAAAGACTGGAACAAGGGAAAATGAATCTGGTGGTTTTAGGAACCAAAAAGTTCAAAATAAAAGAGGTGCTGCAAACCGAACCATATCAGATGGCCAAAGTTTCCTACCTGCCCGCAGAGCCATTTAAACAGAATTTAGTTCCCCTGATGCAGCAAGTAGAAGAGCTGTTTGACCAGTATCTTAATTTAGTGGCCTTTATTTCCGGACAAGCTCTGCCCAAATTGAACTGGAACAATAATGCGGTGGACTTATCCTGCTTAATTCCACAAATTTTACCCATCTCTCTGGCTCAAAGACAGGCCTATTTAGAGATTCTCAATACCGAAGAGCGTCTGAAAAAGGAGATTCTCCTCCTTAAAAAAGAGAAAAAACTCCTCTTAGAAAAAAATTCCAAAAAAATCTTTTCAACCAATTAATTTACTTTAAAAAATGCCCAAAGACATAGTGGTTTTAGGGGCAGGGTACAGCGGAATTAACTGTGTGGTCCGTCTGAATAAATTATTGAAGAAAAATCGGGATTATCAAATTCATTTAGCAGACCGCAACCCTTATCATCTGCTGGAAACCCGTTTGCACGAAGCGGCCGCCAGACAAGCTGAGATTACTATACCGATTGCGGCTATAATTCATAAAAGAAATATTATTTTTCATTTAGCGGACGTTTTAAAAATAAATTTGAATGAAAAAAAGGTTACAACTCTGGATAAAGATATCCCCTACGATTATTTAGTAATTGCCTTGGGAAGTAAAACCAATTTTTACGATATTCCGGGCTTGAAAGAGTATGCTTTTCAGCTCAAAACCTTTGAGGATACTTATAAAATCAGAGATAATCTGAAGCGGGCTTTTGCTAAGGCCAAGTCAGAAACCAATCCGGAAGAAAGAAAAAAGCTTTTGACCATAGTGATTGGGGGTGGAGGATTGACAGGTGTTGAGTTAGCTGCTGAGATTGCGGAACTGGTAGAGGAATTGTCGCACAAGTGGGAAATTCCTCCTCAGGAGCCACGAATATATTTAATAGAAGCCGGGCAGACCATCTTGCCTGCAGTTCAAAAGAAAATGATTGATAAGGCACAGGAAAGTTTAATTGAAAAAAAAGTTAAAATATTGACCGCTACCAAAGTGATAAAAATGGAAGCGAGGGAAGTTCATATTGAACCGGGCGGAAAAATCCCTACTTACACTTTAATCTGGACCGGAGGAATCAGAATCTCTTCCATCCTGAAAGCCAGCGGCTTGGAAGTAGGTCCATTGGGTAGAATCAGAGTCAATCAGTTTCTGGAAGTGGAAAATTTTCCGGGTGTGTATGCAGTAGGTGATAATGCCTTAGCAGTCAATCCCAGAACCGGCAAATATGTCCCCTGTGCGGCTCAATTTGCTTTGCAGCAAGGACGATTAGTAGCTAATAATATTTTTGCAAAAATAAATGGAAAACCACAGAAACCTTACCGACAGAAAGTTTTAGGAGAAGTTATCAGTTTAGGCCGACATTTGACTTTAGGATGGCTAGCTTTGCCAGGAAATAAAAGATTAAGATTTTTCGGTTTTTTAGCCAATCTGCTTAAAAGGGCCGTGGCAGAGAAACATTTATTTCTATTATGGAAAGAGTCTCGTCACTGGGTTAGAGCGCAAGGCTATTGAGTTTTAACTTTCTTGCATTTAGCAAATATTATAGTATTTTTTGACTAATGAAAAAAAGCCCAAACAATTTAATTTTCTCCATTTCCGGATTGAGGGGAATAGTGGGTGACGGTTTAACTCCGGAGTTAGTGGTCAAGTACGCTTCAGCTTTTGGCTATCTGTCAAAAGGGAAAATTGTCGTGGGCAGAGACACCCGTAACACCGGGGAGATGATTAAAAATATAGTCATCTCCAGCTTGATAGCAGTTGGCTGTGAAGTAATTGATATCGGAATTTGCCCTACCCCGACAGTGGAATTAGCGGTTCTGGATTTAAAAGCCCAAGGTGGAATTGCTATAACTGGCAGTCATAATTCTATAGAATGGAATGCTTTGAAATTTATCAATTCTGGGGGGATGTTTATAACTGAAGCGCAAAAAAATAAAATTGAAAAATTGGCTCAAAGTGAAACTGTAAAATATTCTGTTTGGGATAAGATAGGTAAAGTGAGCAAGGATTCATTCCAGATTGAAAAGCATATCCGTAAGATTTTAAACTTAAATTTGGTTAATAAAGAAAAAATTAAAGCGAGAAGATTTAAAATAGTTATTGATTGCGTCAACGGAGCCGGAAGTTTTGCTTGTCCAATTTTGCTGGAAAAATTGGGGTGTGAGGTAATTAAAATTAACTGCCAGAATACCGGGACCTTTCCGCACCCTCCGGAACCAGTTCCCTCTAATCTGACTCAATTATGTGACGCTGTCAGACAATATCAAGCCGATATCGGCTTCGCCTATGACCCGGATGCGGATAGGTTAGCCATTGTTTCTGAAAAAGGGGAAGCCATCGGAGAAGAATACACCCTGGTTCTAGCCACCAAATATGCATTAAGTAAAAAGAGAGGTCCGGTGGTGGTGAATTTATCTACCACCAAAATGATTGATGACATAGCCAAGATATATAATTCACCAGTTCACAGAACCAAAGTGGGGGAAGCCAATGTGGGTTTAAGACTCAAACAAAGTAAAGGGGTAATCGGCGGGGAAGGAAACGGAGGAGTGATTTTGCCAGAGCTTCACTTTGGCAGAGATGCTTTGATGGGCACTGCTCTCATTTTAAGTTATTTGGCAGAATCCAAATTGGCTGTCTCTCAGGCGATAGAGCAAATACCTAAATATTATATGCTTAAGAAAGTAATTGCGGTAAAACAAAATTTCGAAAAATTACTACAAAAATTTAAGACCAAATATCGTAGAAATATCATGAATACCAGGGATGGCTTGAGAATTGACCTTCCGGAGGGGTGGCTGCATATTCGAAAATCCAATACTGAACCGATTGCCCGCGTAATTGCTGAAGCCAAAGATAAAAAACAGGCCGAAGAACTGGTCAACTCAGCTTTAAAATTTTTCAAAAAATAAATGAGTAATCTATGTGCGGAATTGTAGGATATGTAGGAAAACAAAAAGCGGTCCCGATTCTGATGGATGGTTTAAAAAGATTAGAATACCGGGGATATGATTCGGCCGGAATCGCTGTTTTAGAAAACCAGGGATTACTTTTTGAAAAAGCGGCCGGGAAGATATCGGTTCTGGAGAGTATGCTCAACGGGAAAAAATTTGAAGCCACCACCGGCATTGCACATACCCGCTGGGCCACTCACGGAGAACCCACCAATCAAAATGCCCATCCGCATATCGACTGCAAGGGTGAAATTGCCGTAGTTCACAACGGCATCATTGAAAATTTCGACGCCTTAAAAGAGGTTTTAGCCAGAAAAGGGCACAAATTTACCACCCAAACCGATACTGAAGTCTTAGCTCATCTGATCGAAGAATATTTTGAAGGGGATTTGGTAGAAGCTACTCGTACAGCTTTATCTTTGGTAGAAGGGACTTATGGGATTGCAGTTTTATCTAAAAATAATCCCAACCAAATTGTGGTGGCTCGACATGGAAGTCCTTTGGTCATTGGAAATGGAGAAGAGGAAAATTTTGTAGCCAGTGACGTATCCGCCATACTGAAGCATACCAAGCAGGTGGTTTATTTGAAAGATAACGAAATGGCAGTAGTTACCTCTAAAGATTTTTCCATCACCACCATCGATAATATCCAGGTTACTCCCCATATTCAGGAAATCTCCTGGTCTCTGGATATGATTGAAAAAGGGGGTTACCCCCATTTCATGCTGAAAGAGATTTTTGAGCAACCCCTGACCTTAAGAGATGCTATCAGGGGGAGATTAAATTACATAGATGGCACAGCTCGTCTGAGCGGGCTGAATTTACAATATGAACAACTCCAGCATATCAACCGGATAATCTTTTTGGCCTGCGGGACCTCCTGGCATGCCGGCTTAATCGGTGAATATATGATTGAGGAAAATGCCGGAATTCCGGTGGAAGTGGAATATGCCTCCGAGTTCCGCTACCGTTCCCCCATAATCCAGGACGGAACCATTGTTTTTGCCATCTCCCAGTCCGGAGAAACTGCGGATACTTTGGCGGCCATGCGGGAAGCCAAAAGAAAAGGAGCCACGGTTCTGGGAATCTGTAACGTGGTAGGCAGCAGCATTGCCCGAGATACCGACGGAGGTGTTTACATTCACGCCGGGCCGGAAATCGGAGTGGCTTCCACCAAAGCTTTCACCTCCCAAATTATGGTTTTATCCTTAATTTCTCTGCTTTTAGCCCGGATGAGAAATATGCCTTCGGAAAGAGGAAGAGAAGTCATCCAACATTTGCAGGAAATCCCGGAAAAAGTGGAAGAAACCTTAAAGAAAGAGGATGAGGTCAAAAAGATTGCTCAATTGTATCATAAGAAAGATAACTTCCTGTATCTGGGTCGAGGGATAAACTTCCCGGTGGCTTTGGAAGGAGCTTTGAAATTAAAAGAAATTTCTTATATCCACGCCGAAGGATATCCAGCCGCAGAAATGAAGCATGGTCCCATTGCTCTGATAGATGAAAATATGCCAGTGGTTGTTTTGGCTATCAAAGATGCGGTTTACGATAAAGTTTTATCCAATATCGAAGAGCTTAAGGCACGCAAAGCCCGGGTGATTGCCATTGCCACTGAAGGGGATTGCGAAATCTCCAAAAAAGTTGAGCATGTTATTTATATTCCCAAAACTCTGGATATGCTGACTCCGCTTTTGTCAATAATTCCTCTCCAGCTTCTGGCGTATCATATGGCGGTTTTGAGGGGTTGCAACGTGGACCAGCCCCGCAATCTGGCTAAAAGCGTGACTGTGGAGTAAGTTTGAAGATAGTTTTTACCGAACATGCAAGTGGCAGATTATCTCAAAGAAATATTAGAGAAAGAGAAGTTATTCAAACTCTGAAAAATCCCGACAGAATTTTAAAAAGTCTTTGGCAGAAGAAAAATAGCCGTTAAAAGAATTAAAGAGAAAACCATGGAAGTTGTTTTTAGAGAAGAAAAAGATATATTAATTGTAATTACCAGCTATTGGTTGGAGGAATAAATGAAAATTACTTATGACCCTAAAGCAGATGCTTTATATATTCAATTCCGGATTGGAAAAAGCAAAAATACCAAAAAACTTCAAGATGGGATTTTGGTGGATCTGGGCAAAAACGGAAAACTATTTGGGATTGAGATTATAGGGATTTCAGAAAGAGTTGCCCTGAAAAATTTACAGGAGGTAAGCTTTAATTTTCCTGTTACTACAGGTAAGTAAACAACGTTTTTTTGAACAAAACCGCTTGCTTTTTCGTATGAAAACAGTAAATTAGAGGATATTATGAAACCCAAAATTCATCCGGAATATTTTGAGACCACTATCAACTGTGCCTGCGGGAATATAATTGCCACCCGCTCCACAGTCAAGAACATCCACGTGGAAATCTGCTCTGCCTGTCATCCGTTTTTCACCGGCAAGCAGAAACTGGTGGATACGGCTGGTAGAGTGGAAAGATTCAGACGAAAATATAGAATCAAAGAAAAAACCGAAGAGACCAGCTCCAACTAGCTATTTTTCAAAGATGACTTCAGGGGTGAAAAATATCTCGGGAGCATCTTTTCCGCCGGAGGCGGATATGCCTCTGGCATATTTTATTTCTATCTTTATATTATGAGCAAAATTAATGTAGGCGGACAGGCCTTAATCGAAGGGGTGATGATTCGAGCCCCGGAAAGATATTCCTGCGCCTGCCGTAAAGCTACGGGTGAGATTGTAGTCAGAAATTACGATTATATCCCGGTCAGCAAAAGAAAAAAATTGCTGAATCTACCGATAGTCAGAGGATTTATAGGACTTTTTGAAATGTTAGCCATCGGAATAAAGAGTTTAAATTTTTCAGCCGAGGTTGCCGGTGAAGATGTAAAAAGCAAACGGAAAGAGCCGGCCAAGTGGCAGAAGAATTTAATATCAGCCCTCTCATTTGCTTTGGCTTTGGGGATTGCCATCTCGGTTTTTTTCTATCTGCCTTTGCTTATGGCAACGGTGCTGAATTTGAAACAGCATCCTTTTTGGTTTAACATGGTGACCGGTATAATCAGAGTCATAATGTTTGTGCTGTATGTCTGGTTTTTATCTCTTTTCAAAGATTTTAAACGTCTGTTCCAGTATCACGGAGCGGAGCATATGTCGATTTATGCTTTTGAAAACGGGGAGGAGCTGACTTTGGAGAATATCAAAAAATATTCCACCCTGCATCCCCGCTGCGGGACCAGTTTCTTGTTTCTGCTTCTAATTCTGGCGATTCTGATTTACTCCATCTCGGATAGCTTATATTTTATCGTGGCTCAAAATGTCCCGGTTCTGGCTAAAAGATTTTTGTATCATTTACTGCTACTTCCAATAGTTGCCGGTGTCTCCTATGAAATTTTGAAACTATCCAGCAAGACCACGGATAATTTTTTGACCAAAATTCTGATTGCCCCCGGTTTATGGCTGCAGAAAATCACTACTCAGAGACCGACCGAAGACCAGATTGAAGTGGCAGTGGCTGCCTTAGAGAATGCGGTGGGATTAAAACCAGTCGCTCCCATGGTCGAAGAAGCCTAACTTTCAATAGGGTAATTATATGTTAGACCTTCTGCAAAAAATCGAAGAAAGATATAAGGAGCTAACGCTCCTGTTATCAGACCCGCAAGTGTTATCCGACTCCAACCGCTATAAAAAAGTAGCCAAAGAATATGACGAGCTGTCGGATGTTATGGGGTTGTACAAAGAATACAAAAAAGTTTTGAGCTCTATTGAAGAAGCGGAAAAGATTAAAGCCACCTCCAAAGATAAAGATTTGCTGGAGATGGCTAAACTGGAGCTGGAGGAATTGAAGCCCAAAAAAGAGGAGTTGGAAAATAAACTGAAAGTTTTGCTGGTTCCCAAAGACCCCAATGACGGGAAAAACGTGATTATGGAGATTCGGGCCGGGACCGGCGGAGATGAGGCGGCTTTGTTCGCTTCGGATTTGTACCGGATGTATGTCAAGTTTGCGGAAAAAAAGAGATGGAAAGTGGAGGTTTTAAGCTCCAATCCTACCGGCAAAGGGGGTTTAAAAGAAATAATTTTTTCTATCGAGGGACCGGATGTTTACTCAAACTTAAAATATGAATCCGGAGTTCACCGGGTCCAGAGAGTCCCTTTAACTGAAGCTTCGGGCAGGATTCACACTTCTGCTTCATCTGTGGCGGTTTTGCCGGAAGCCGAAGAGGTGGAAATTGATATAAAGCCGGAGGAGTTGAAAATTGATGTTTACCGGGCTGGGGGTCCGGGAGGGCAGGGAGTTAATACTACTGATTCAGCGGTCAGGATTACGCATCTGCCGACTGGAATGGTGGTGACCTGTCAGGATGAAAGGTCGCAGATTAAAAATAGGGCGAAAGCTTTAAAAGTGCTAAGAGCTAGATTGTTAGATAAAGCCCAGACTGACCAGCAGGAAAAAATTGCCAAAGAAAGGAAATCGATGGTGGGGTCCGGCGACCGCTCGGAAAAAATCCGGACTTATAATTTTCCGCAGAACCGGGTGACCGACCACCGGGTGGATTTGTCGTTGCATAAGCTGACGGAGATTTTGAACGGGGAGATTGAAGGGTTTATTGAGGCCTTGAGGCAGAAGGACCAGGAGAGGAAGTTGGAGGCGACCAAGGTGTGAATTTTTCCCTCTGGCGGATGCCACTCGTGGTGAATCACACTCGTTATGGACCAGAGGGGTACCCATCGAATACAGGCCGGGTAGCCCAGTGGCCTCTGCCACTGGGTAAATGTGCATAAATTTTTGGCTACTTGACATCTTCACAGCGTAGTTTATATTTGACTCATCCCGACCGCAGTGGAGGGAAGTTCGACTAGAAAATTTTATATCGGGGTGTGGCTCAGCCCGGTAGAGCGCTTGCTTTGGGAGCAAGATGTCGGAGGTTCAAATCCTCTCACCCCGAGAGAGTTCGATGTTTGAAAGCCTTAGTAATTACTTAGGAGATTTTACTCATCGATTAAATTTTTAACAATCTTTATCAATTCCTCAATTTTCTTAGCCTCGATTTTTCCATTTCTATAATGCCACATCACATTTAATGGTTTTTTATATCTATCCCTTTCTTTGGGAATTTCTAAGAAGTCTTCAAATTCACCAACAAATGAAAGAGCCTTGGAAGTAAATTTATTTTTGCATGTCAAAATGAACTCGTTTATTTTGGTATCTTTTTCGGAAGTAGAATCTCTATCAAATAGTATTGAATGGTTAATTCCTAATTTCTCAAATAGATTCATATATCTATGTATATCATATTTTCCAGCAGCATTAAGTATATATGCCTTACTATATTTGAGTTTAATTTTACCTTCGTTTATAAGCGTGTCGATTAATGCCTTTTCGCTTAATCCTTCACAAATCAGAACAAAATCAGCAAAAAAGGCACAAGACCGATCAGGGTCTAAGTATAGACAATAACGAATAGACTCTAACTCAATGCCCTTTTTTTCTTTTGACTCACCTAAAATGGTTTTCAATTCTTCGTTTTCTTGCAAGGTATTTTGTAAAGTAGCTTCATCTATTTGATAAATTATTGTTTGGGCGCCACTTTTTGCAAGTTTTAAAATATTCGGGATTTCACTGATGTTCTTACTTACAAAGTGCGTAGAATGTGAGGAGATTATGACTTGTTGAGAAGCCACCTTTGAGATTTCTTTTAAACTTAAATTTAGAATTTCTTGTTGTGCGGGGTGTAAAAAAGCCTCTGGTTCTTCAAAAAGTATCAAGGTAAAATCTGGAGAAAATTCTTTTTTATCTTTTTTGGCTGGCGAGTCTTTATATTTGGCAGATAATTTTATCAGAGTATATATCATATGCCTTTGGAATCCTTGACCAAAGGAATTAATATCTACATTTTGTTGTATTAGATTTTTATCGCCGAATGAAGGTGCCACTAGGTTTTTAATTATCTCTTCGAGCCTAATTGGATTAATCTTAATATCAAATGATGTATCCCATTCTTTAATTTCATTATTGATGTCAGTGATCAATCCTTGTAGTGAATGACCTTCATTTGAAACTTCGTATTTGAATTTTTCGTCGAATCCCTCAAACGATTCGATTAATCTTTGAAATTCGCCACTGCCTTTGGCAACTTTTTTTACAACGAATTCCAATAAATTTCTAAAAGCTGACGGTCCGGTCAATTTAGTATGCTCGTCAATCGTTGCCACGTCTGGGATATAGATAACGTTTCCTAATTTTGCCTCTGATATATTTTTGGCTCCGTAGAAGAGATTATTTGAAGTTTTGTCAACTTCGTAGGCAAATATGTTGCTTTGATTGGCTTTTACCTTCTCCGAATCGGACGATTTTAAATATTTTCTAACTTTAAGAGTTTTCTGTGGTTGTAGGTATTCATTTTTTAAATTTATAAATTCTTCCTCGGTTAAATAAAATTCGATATCAATCCAGCTTTCTTGGTCATCGGGTGCAAATTTTGGGAAATCTCTTTTTGAATCAAATTTCAAATCCTTCTCGTAAAATATTCTAATAGCATCTATTAAGTTAGTTTTTCCTGAATTATTTGCACCGATTAGTAATGAATAATCCTTCAGAAAAAACGGTTGCTCCTTTATAGATCTAAAATTATGTATTGTTATATTAGCAATTTGCATAATTTCGTTAGAAAATTATTGATTTGAGCCTTGTTTCTATCTTTTTCCTAATATCACACACTCTTCGGCACTTCCAAACACTTTTCCTTCTTAGCAATGTCCGCCGCCGCGGCAATATCCCCGCTCACATCCTCCCCAATTTAATCAAAAACCTCTCAATCTGCCTCCTATGCCTCAAAATATGCACAATCGCATGCTCCAACAAAGTCTCCATATCCAGAGTCGCACCCCATCTGGTAATAATCTTTATTTTATTCATCTCCTCATCCGGCATTTCCCATTTACCCTCCAAAGTCTGAACAGTATATTCCAGCATCCGGTCAAAATGTGAAATCGCCTCGGGAGCATCGTTGATTTGATAAACCGGGTTATCTGAATTTATCCCAAACTCTTTTCTAAGATAATTAGAATACCCATATCCGGCCCTGACAACATGGTTCATAATAGTCTGAACAGAGCGGCAGTCTTCATCTTTGGTATCCGGGTCAACTATTTTCACAAAATCTTCACGCGATATTTTATTCAATATAGTTTTAAGCTCCGCAGAAGCTCTTTCATATTCATCCATCAAAGCCCCCACTGCACCCTTGCGATAATTTTTAGTCATATCCTGCATTTCTCCTTCCTGACAATATACCTTTCTTAAATAGTAAGTTTCCCCAATTTTATTAGTCTTGAACGTATGGCACCTTCAGTGCGAGCATGCACCTTTGATAATTCTTTTGTACTCATACCTTTTTCAAATTTCTCAATTAAATCTTTATCTTCTTGATCTGACCAAAGTTGACCTGCTTTAGCAGGCAAATTTTTGACCCTTTTATTCCTAGCCTCTAAATTTTTTAAACCTTTCATTGCCAAAAACAAAGCTCTTACAGTGGAAACATTTTGATAAGGACTATCTTTAGGTAAAACTTCGCCTGTATAAGGATCAACGCCGTCTGCCAAAATTGATATGATTTCAAATGCTTTTCTTATTTCCATAATACATCCCTTATGTTTTTAAAATTTTTATTACATAGCTGACACGCTCTTCGGCACCTCCAGACAGTTCTCTTTCTTAGCAATATACGCCGCAGAAAAAAGAGGAGTTGTGTTTGCCCCGCCCGCCCGTGCACACACAACAGAATTTTTACTCCCTAAAATTTTGACTATTAACATATGTTGTAGTATCATCTCAATAGTACTAAATCTTTGAGTATACTGCAACATAATAGTACTATCACCCTTAACTTATGTCAAAAGATAACGTATTAGCAAAAACTTGAAGAAGTTGCGAGAAAAAAGAGGGCTTTCGCAAGATCGGCTCGCCAAGCTTGCCGATGTAGCCAATAACACTATTATCAAAATCGAACAGGGCGAAAATATGAATCCAACCCTTGATACACTCAAGAAAATTGCGAAAGCCCTTGAGGTTAGTGTTGACGAAATGTTAAATTAACCAAACTTTTATGGATGTACAAAACTCACAACCTAACAATTTAATCAAAGCTGGACTAATAGCAGGGATGTCTTTGGTCTTAGGTCTGTTTTTTGATTATTTTTTCTACGGCAAAATTCCCGGGATTGCTTTTCCGCTATATGTCATACTTGTCGTAGCGGGGCTTTTTGCTATCGCAAATTTCTTTAAGAAGCAGATAAGTAAAGAGGTGCTTTGGCTTCTGGTGCCACTCATATTTTTTAGCGCAATGGTTTTTGTTCGTTCAAGCGGCTTGCTCACGTTTCTTGATATTGTAGCTTCGTTACTGTTGTTGCTTGTGATTGCTGAAGCGTCTCTTGGTGAGAAAGTAAAAAATTTTTTGGTCGGCGATTACATAAAAATCTTTTTCCTGCCGTTTAAGTTTATTCGTCCATTATTCCAGACACTTTCAAATTTGTTCTCACCGCGCGGAATAAATAAGGACCAAAAAGTTTTATCACAGGTTGTGAAGGGTATTTTGATGGCAATTCCTGTTTTGTTTGTCTTTCTGCTGCTATTTTCCTCGGCGGATTTGATTTTTCAAAAATACGTTTCGGATTTAATCAGTATTAATATTGAACCGGAAACAGTTTTTAGGTCTATTCTGGTTTTGATCGCAACTCTTGTTTATATAGGTGCGTACTCCTATTCCTTCCGAGAAAAGGAAAATCAAATTGCCGCGCAACAAAATAGCAAGAGCCATAGTGTTGGGCATCTAGAAAGCTCTATCTTGCTTGGTTCAGTTAATGTTTTGTTTTTCATCTTTATACTTGTTCAGCTCACCTATCTTTTCGGTGGTGAAAGTAACATATCCGCACAAGGTTTTACCTATGCCGAATATGCGAGGCGTGGATTTTTTGAACTGATAGCAGTAGCCATTATTTCGTTGCTGTTGCTCCTAACCACTGAAAAATATGTCATCAAAAAAGAAACAGATCATGCATTAGGATTCAAAATTTTAAGTACCGCTCTAGTTGTTCAAGTAATTTTAATCATGGCTTCTGCCTTTACCCGTCTGTCATTGTACGAAGAAGCCTATGGATTTACGACATTGAGGTTGTATAGCCACACATTTATTATTTTGTTGGCAATTGTCTTTTGTTTGTTGCTCTACAAAATTTATAGGGACAAAAGAGAAAACACTTTTGCTTTTCGTGTTTTTATTTCAATTGCCTTGTTTTTGGCTGTTATGAATTTTCTCAATCCCGATGCGTTCATCGCGCGCCGAAACGTTGAGCGGTTTGTTACCACTGGGAAACTCGATATTTACTATTTGAGCCGTCTTTCGGACGATGCCATGCCGGAGACAATCAAGGTTTTGGGCATATCGAACGAAGATTTGAGAAAGAGCTTCGCTCGCGAATTATACTGGCGAGCGCAAAATAGTGATTCTCCGTATTTTTCGAAATGGCAGTCGCTCAACATATCGCGGATGAGGGCAGAAAAAATTCTTAACTCAAAAATCCGCGAGCTCGAACCGTACAAGGATTATCAGCAACAGAACTTTGATTCAATAGAGCGATACGAGTAAGATTAGTGTGCGGCGCGCCAGTTTCACTGGCACGAAATTCGGCGGCGGCGTCAGGTTTCGTTCCTGCCGCGCTTCGCGCGGCAATCAGGGATTTTGTTCAAAAAAGGTTCGAGCGGCGTTCAGTAATTGCGACCAATCAAAACATTTCCAACTTTTGAGGTGCGCGGGACTATCCTAAGGTAAATAATGGACATTGAGAAAGAGGAAGATAGGATAAAGCAAGCAATAAAAGAAAGTAAAATTAATTGGTGGAATGGTTTAATGATTTTCAGCGGGCTTGCTATCACATTTTTATCAACTCAAAATAATCAATACTGGTTACCCATTCTGCTTATTGTTTTATATTTCACTATTGCTTCTGTATCTATCTTTCTAATTTTCCAACTAAAAGAATCTTATGATTATTTACAAAGAAATTATCTGAAATGGACCACACAAGAGATTACAGAAGAGCAAAAGAGGAAGGATAAAGAATTTGCGATAAGTAAACATAAAATAATGTCCAAAACCGAACAAATTCTCAAACCTCTTACTTTTTTTACAATAGCTCTAACTTTCGTTTATATTATTTATGAATTTGTAATTAAGAGAATATGTAATTGAAAATCAATCAAAGAAAATCTAGCTCCATAAAACAATTATTGGTGTATATTTAAATAGATAATTTAATCAAAAACCTTTCAATCTGCCTCCTATGCCTCAAGATATGCACAATCGCATGCTCCAACAAGGTCTCCATATCCAGAGTCGCGCCCCATCTGGTAATAATTTTTATTTTATTCATCTCCTCATCCGGCATTTCCCATTTACCCTCCAAAGTCTGCACAGTATATTCCAGCATCCGCTCAAAATGCGAAATCGCCTCTGGGGCATTGTTGATTTGATAAACCGGGTTATCTGAATTTATCCCAAACTCTTTTCTAAGATAATTAGAATACCCATAACCGGCTCTGACCACATGGTTCATAATAGTCTGAACCGAGCGACAATCTTCATCTTTGGTATCCGGGTCCACTATTTTCACAAAATCTTCAGCCGATATTTTATTCAATATAGATTTAAGCTCCGCAGCCGCTCTTTCATACTCATCCATCAAAGCCCCCACTGCACCCTTGCGATAATTTTTAGTCATACCTGCAATTCTCCTTTCTGGTAAAAGAGGTAACGGTCGGATTTATCTGACCATATTTTTTGTGTGATAAATAGCACCAAGAAAAACTTTGCAGTAAAAATGGGAAATTAATTTTTAGAAAATTTCCGGTTTAATTTTGAAATAACCAGGAGTAGAACTTCTTATTATTCCAACCTATTAAAGAAATGCCAATACCTTCATACTGATTTATGACATTATGGCTATATGTTTTCAGTATTTCTCCAGCGTTGTCAAAATCTTCTTCAGTTTCATAATAGAAATATTTAGCTGGAGCATCATAGTAATGTCCTTGACTTGAACGAGGATAGGGCATTACTCCTGAATCAGGAAATTGGAATTCTTTTAAGTGAATTTTACTTAATAAAGTGTCTAAAAAATCCTCATAAATCCAGGAAGTTGCTGTGGTTGTCCCACACAAGTAAGCCAAAGAGTTGGCTGGATAACGCCAATAAAGTTCAAACTTCGGCTTGGTGAATTGTGCCGTTAATTTTGTTAGTTTTATAGAAGAATCTGTAACAGTGAGGGAGTATCTGTCTGTAACATTCTTGTAAGAGAAATTCAAAGAGTATTCCCCTGCTGGAATATCTAGGAATGAGGAGGAGCTAGCAGGTCCTAAAGCAGTTAAACAAAAATCAGAAATATAAATTCCGGCTAGATTAACTGAAATTCTATTTCCGATTAATTTGACTCTCTGTATAATTTCGTAATTAAAGCAAGGATATATCTTTTCGGTAATCAACCCTAAAATTATGCGCGGTTTCCCAACAGAGTTATAATCCTGATAACTCTCGTGAACGAAGAAAATGATGTTTCCTTCGATTGGGCTTAGTTCTTGTCCAGTTCGATTGGAATCTAAAATGTTGCAACTTAGAAATATGGGTAAAATTGCCAGGGTTGAAAAAACGAAAATAGATTTTATTTTGTTGAGCCAAAGCATGACTACCGCCTACTAATAATATAAAGCGGGATTAGATAAAAGTCAAGACCAAAATTACACCTTCTCTGGAACCACCAAACACTTCTCTTTCCTGGCAATATACGCCGCCGCGGTAATATCCCCGGTCACATTCACCACGGTCCGGCACATATCCAAAATCCTATCCACCCCCAAAATCACCGCAATCCCTTCCCCCGGTATCCCCACGGTCTGCAAAACAATCACAATCAACGGTAACGATGCCCCCGGCACACCGGCCGTCCCAATCCCGGCTAAAATCGACATCAGAACCACAGTAACCTGCGCCCCCAAACTCAAATGCACCCCAAAAAGCTGGGCGATAAAAAGAACCGTCACACCCTCAAACAAAGCAGTCCCGTTCTGATTCAAAGAAGAGCCCAGAGTCAGAACAAAACCACCCACTTTTCTGGGAATCCCTAATTTCTCTTCCGAAACCCTCATCGTTGTTGGCAAAGTCGCATTGGACGAGCTGGTGGAAAAAGCGGTAATCATCACCTCACCAATCCGGGAAAAGAATAGTTTCGGTGACACTTTCGCCAGAGATTTCACCAGAATCGAATACACCACAAACTGATGAATCGCCAATCCCCCAATCACCACTAAAACATACAAAAAAAGAGTCTGAATAATTTCCAAGCCAAAACGAGCTGTGGCGGTAAATATCAAAGCAAAAACCCCGTAGGGAGCTAACTTCATGGCCATATCAATCAGCTTCATCACCACATCATACACCCCTTCCAAGAATCCTATCAGAGTCTTAGTCCTGGGCGACTTAATCAATGCCAGAGCAATTCCGAACAGAACTGCAAAGACCATAAACGCCAGAATCTCCCCCTGAAAAGCGTTGACCGCCGCCCCTAAGGGGTTTCGGGGGAATAAATTGACAATGGTCTCCGGCACAGATTGGGCTTCTTTGGCTTTTTGCATCACCTGGGCTTTTTCTTTTTCCATAGCAGGACTGCTAATCGAGGAAATCAACCTTTCTCTGGTCTCCGGTTTAATGGTCTCTCCCGGTTTAACCAAATTCACCAGAGTAATCCCAATCAGAACCGAAATAGTGCTTACCACGGCAGTATATACCAGTGTCCTAGTCCCCACTCTACCCAAGCTTTTCAAATCTCCCAACTCTGAAACTCCTAAAACTAAAGCAGAGAATATCAGGGGTAAAACCACCATAAAAATTAATCTGAAAAATATTTGTCCCACCGGATAAGCGATATTAGAAATTATCCATTCCAGAGCTGGGTCAGGGTAAAATAAAAGATGAGAAGTTATCCCAAATACAGCTCCCAAAATCAAACCGATAAAAATCTTGTTATGAAGTTTCATATTTTTACATTATCCGGTAACCTAATCTCAGGGTTTACAAAAGTCGCTTCTGTGAATGGGTGAACTCAGAAACTCATTTGACCAAGAGCTGGCATAAAGAAGCCAATTCTTTTTGGTTGTCACGGATGATATGTTCCGCTAATAACTTCAGAACTCGCAAATTAGTGCGACTGGCATCATCCATATCGTCATTCCCTTCATCCAGTCGAATTTGGAAGCGGTAATACCGTTCCTCAGGCAACAGTTGTTTCAGCTGGTATTCCACGGAATCATTCACCCCATCAAAGATAACACTCAAAAGCGGCTGAGCCCAGTTGGCTAAACCCCAGCCTTTGGCTTCCTCATACGCCAGAGGACGGGTTAGCACTCCGGTTCCCAGTGAGACCACCAAGAAATCCCGGGCGCCTTTAAAAGTGGTTTTGGCCTCTACGTAGGCACACATCGCCGGATTATTGGCAAAAACTCCCCCGTCAATTAAGGCATAGTATTCTTTGGCACCGGGGGTATCAAGTTTAGCTGGTTCGAAGTAAGTAGGTGCGGCCGAAGTGGCTCGGGCTACTTGTTTCATAAAAAAATCGTTATCGCTATTAATTTTAGCCTTGCTGCTCTTAAAAAACCAGGGAAAGCGACGTTCAATTTCGTAGCCGGTTATAATTACTTCAGTGAGAGCATCTTTGAGGCGAGCTTGCCCGAAATATTTGTCCAAAACTTTCTCAATCCCGGCTGAGGGATACTTTTCCTCCATAATGTTTCCAACGGCACGCAGGCGGTGCCAGACCGAGCGGGAGAAAATTATTTCTCCTTCCTTTTCATACAATCCAATTAACTTCTCTGCAGAATACTCCGGTTTTCCTTGGCTATTTGGTTTTGTTAATCCCAAAGCCAGTATTCCGCCGGTAGAGGTACCAGCAATTAAATCAAACATTTCAGCAATCGGTTTTTTAGTGCGTTTCTCGATTTCGGCCAAAATCATAGCAGGGATGATTCCTCTAATCCCTCCCCCATCAATTGCTAAAATTTTAATCATATCCGGCATATTACCCTCCCTAGTTTAGAAGCCATAAATCTTAAAAGAAAGCAAAAGCCTTCCACTAACTTAGATTTTACTTTCAATAACATAGTTTTCACCTCACAAAAGTCAAGCTCGTTTTAATCTGATTAAGCTAAAGACTAAAGTTTTATGAGAAAAATTTCATTGTCAAAGTTCACAAGAAGTGTAAAATTTAAACATAAATGAAAATCTGCTTGCCTTTAGAATTGAAAAAATTATATTCTAATCTGAGAAATAATTGGCTCTTTGAAAATCAAAATCACCGGCTTTTGGTTACGCCTACGGCATCCCGAGAGAAACGAGGAACACCATGGCGTAGCCATTTCGTATTAGAGTCGATTACTCAAAATAAGATTCAGTCTCAGACTGTGCCCCCGTAGCTCAGGTGGATAGAGCATCTGCCTTCTAAGCAGAGGGTCACCCGTTCGAGTCGGGTCGGGGGTAAATAAAAACAGGGATTAGGGAACAGGGATTAAGGATTAAAAAAATAACAAATATGAATGATTATAAAGAGTTGGTGTTGTGGAAAAAGTCACATGCTGTTACTTTGAAAGTATTGGAAGTTGCTGAATCTTTTCCAAAAAATAACTTGAGTGAGGTTATCGTAAAACAGATTATGCGTTCCAGTACTTCGGTTCCAGCAAATATTGCAGAAGGGTTTGGTGGCAGAAAAGGAAAAGAGTTTATAAGTTATCTTTATCAAGCCAGAAAGTCGATAACGGAAACAGATTATTGGCTCTTTTCGGGTAAGGAGAAACAATTACTAAGTCAGGACAATATTCTGAAATAAATTTACAATATAGTGACCTTTTAAAACTTTTGAATGCAACTTTAACAAAAATTAAGAATGACAATCTCCCTAATTCTTAGTCCTTAATCCCTGATTTAAACGGTGGGTGTAGCTCAACCTGGTTAGAGCATCTGACTGTGGATCAGAGGGTTGCGGGTTCAATTCCCGTCACCCACCCTTAATTTGAGAAGATAAGCTTTTGGTGGGAAACAACTTAATTTTGGGGGGATATATTTTGTTTCGATTAGACTTATATTTTATTAGGTCTTTGTCGGTTACGCTTGGTTGACTTTAAAAGGTTAACATATTGCCCTATTTTGTAATATTATGTAACTAAAAGAGATGGGTGAGGGATCCGATTGGTTTCAATTCTTTTTCCATAGTTGGACTCCCCTGTTAATAGTCAGTTTGCCATTCTCACCAACTTCTTTTTATTGAAAGAGATTCAGAAAGATGAGAAAACCTATAGCTGCATTCTTCTAAAATTCTGCTTGACAGTGGAGAAGGTTTTTTTATGTTTAAAGCATTCAAGGATTCTAAAGCGCTAGAGTTGACCAGGGTTTTTTCTAAAAAAATTTGTAACCTTTATGGAGATTCGCTAACAATAATAAGAATAGGCAACTGTGTAAAAAAATAGCTTTGGTAGTAAAACTCTCTAATCTAATCTCATGAACATAAAGATACTCATCTTAGGGTTCTCATTATTAGTAATCCTCCCCTGGCAGTTGGCTACAGGACAGGCCTGGAAGGAACTGCTTAATAAAGCAGATTCACTTACTAAGATGGGTCAGCACGATTCTGCCATTGTTATTGGCAAGAAAGCGCTGGAAATATCTAAAGCTGAATTCGGTGAGCAAGATACCTCAGTTGTGCTGATTTTAGAGAGAATGGGAATATACAACTTTAGAAAATTAGCCTATCCGGTGGCTGAATCGCTGCTTTTGCAGGTGTTAGACATAAAGGAAAAGACCCGCGGGCTTGAGGATTCTGCATCGACCACTGCTTTAAATAACTTGGGCAGGGTCTACGCCTATCAAGGTAAATATTCCAATGCTGAACTAGTTTTCAAAAAAGCCCTGGCCATTCGCGAAAAGATATTTGGCTCTGAACATTTTCTAGTGGCCATGGTTCTGATGAACCTGGCTACTGTCTTCACAGAACAAGGGAGATTTGATGAAGTAGAGCAACTGTATCTCCGCTCCCTGGCAATTCGAGAGAAGGTCTTCGGTTCACAGGACACTCGTTTTGCTCTAAACCTTTATTACATGGGTAATTTTTACCTAGACCAAGGTAAGCCTGCCAAAGCCGAGTCGCTTTTACTTCAATCTGCGGAAATATTCAAAAAAATAAGGGGTTCTCAAGACACACTTGGATTAATACTGGATCACTTAGGAGTTTGTTATTATAATTTAGGAAAGTATCATAAAGCTGAATCATACTACCAAGAGGCCATTGCCGTCTGGAGCGAAAGGGGTGTCCCAAACCATCCTGATGTGGCCTGGTGTCTAAAGAATTTAGCCAAGTTGTACACCAGCCAAGGGAGGCATTTAAAGGCTGATTCCTTATATAACGTAGCTTTTACAATTCTGGAGGAAATTTTGGGTCCTGATCACGTCAAAGTTTCCCGGTGTTTACAAGAGTATGCTTTAAGCTGCAGATTGAGCGGGCAAGCTGAAAAAAGTTTAACCCTGGCCGAACGTGCCTTTGAAATCATGAAAAAAAACTTCACCGATAACTATCGAATTATGTCTGAAAGAGATGCTCTAACGTATTCTCATTTTATGCGAAGAGCGGCCGATATCTGTCTATCAAATTATTTTGCTACAACTTTAGACAATTCCAGCTCAATCCATAATGTTTGTGATATAATATTTCAAGCCAAAGGAGAAGTTTCTGATGGTATCTTCGAAAGACGCAAATCACTCGTAGCTGAGAAAGATTCGGCAACTCTGGCATTGGCTGATTCATATCGACTGGCTAAGTTTCAATTGTCTCGCTTATTTATTCAAGGACCTGATGAAAAAAATCCTGAGGGATATAAAGCTAAGTTGGACTCACTCAACAAACTAATAAATCAGTTGGAAAGTGAGCTGGCTCGTAAAAGTGCCAGTTTTAGAAAATCTTTAGATCATCAAAATATAAGTACCGATAGAATTGCCTCCCTAATCCCAGAAAAAGCAGTGTTAGTTGAATATCTCAAATATGATTACATACAACTAAGACCGGATACTGCTATAGGCCATTACTTGGTTGTAGTTTTAGATAATAGAGTACAACCCGTGGTAATTGATTTGGGAGAAGTACCGGTTATTGATAAGTTAGTGTCAGAATACCGCCAACACCTGTGGTCAGTCTCAACCAAGGGGTATCTACCGACCTCCAAAGGTACCAAAGCCTATAAGCAGATGGCAAATCGATTGCATGAACTATTATGGAGGCCAGTGGAGAAGTATTTAGCTGATAAAAGTCTGGTTTTTGTGGCTCCTGATGGAGGATTAAATCTGGTTTCCTTGGCTGGGTTGGTGGATGAAAAAGGAGTTTATTTAATTGAAAAATATCCCCTCCATTATCTTTCTTCGGGCCGTGACTTAATACGTTTACAGGAGGAAGAAATAGTTGCAAAAGGTCTTTTTGCTATGGGTGATCCGGATTATAATGCCAAACCTTTCTCAAGGTTACTTCAATATGCTGTTAACGGGAAAACTGTTTCAAAATCGAGTGGATTGTTACTCACTCGGAATGCCCTTTCCACTTGTGATGAGTTGAAAGAGATTATAGTAGAATCATTGCCAGGCACTAGAAAGGAAGTAGAAAAGATTGGTAAGTATTGGAAAGAGAGTGAAAAAGAAGAAACAGAAGTATATTATGGTTCTCAAGCCAGTGAAGAAGTGTTTAAGCAAAAGGCTTTTGGACACAAAGTTATTCACTTAGCTACCCATGCTTATTTTTTACAGGGAAAATGTGAGTCTTCCAGAAAAAAGAGAAGTTTTGGAACTGAAGATGTAAGTTATGCGGGGGAGAATCCTTTGCTCCTTTCAGGCTTATTTTTGGCTGGTTCCAACCTTCATGGACAAGGATCAGATAGTCCTAATGCTGAAGATGGGATATTGACTGCGGATGAGGTAGCGGCTATGAATTTTCAAGGTACCAAGATGGTAGTGTTGTCTGCTTGCGAGACCGGTCTAGGTGAAGTTAAGCAAGGGGAAGGGGTTTATGGTTTGCGGAGAGCCTTTCAGATAGCAGGCGCCCGAACAGTGGTTAGTGCTTTATGGAAAGTGCCAGACCAGCTGACAGCAGAGGCCATGGGGGAACTTTACAAGATGGATGGCAGAAATATTCCGGAGAAGCTAAGGGATATGCAAATAAATCAAATCAAAAAATTACGACAAAAGGGTGACCCAGACCATCCTTATAGTTGGGGTGCTTTTATAGCTCTGGGTGCTTGGAAATAAAAGGCCCGTTGGAAACTCATTTTTAATTAATACTACTGAATTTTTTTGTCAGTTTTACTTAGCTTGGTTAAATCGGAGAATAAAGCTGGAGTTGCTCTATGTTCTTCGCCAATTTTGTAGGTGAAAGTCAGGCAAACTTGCTTACCTTTCTCAATACTCCAAAGACCTCTAAGGGTGTCAGAAGTAAGATCTATTTGGTATAGGACTCTTGATGGAAAAGCTATAAGCCAAGCTTGAAGCGGTTTTAAAGTTTCAGGTGACGCCTGGTCTTTTATAGGTATACCTGAGGAGAACTCTTTTAGCATGTTTCCCTGAGAGTCTACTATTTGTAACCATAACCAATGCTGTGGTTCAGCAGATTTCTCAATTTTATCAGGTGGAATAAAATGTACTTGTCCTTCAACCAATTTAATATGTCGTTGAAATTCTTGGATGGCTGCTTCTTGAGAGTTCTCTGCCGAAGATAAAACCATTTCAGTCTTACCTCCCCGAATCTTGATTTCCTGTTCAAATGTGGAAGAAGGATACTGGTCTACTTCAACCCAAGCTAATATTGGAGTTGAGGTAGCAGAAACTTCCTTTTTAGTTATTTCTTGTGAAACCTGCGGTGGGAACAATTGATTCCGCATTATGAGAGCAAGCAAAACTACCACTGCTGCGGCTGCTAGTGCATAGCGCAGCTTGGGGAATGTGAAGAAATTAGATAATTTGATGATAAATTGCTTATCTAGTCGTTTGGTCGTCTGGAGAGTTTGTCTTACAGGTTCTACCAAAGAGAATAATTCTTCATCTACTTCTTCCAGTTTTTTTATCTCCTCCTGACAACTTTTACAAACGGAGAGATGTCTTTCTATTGACTCTCTTTTCCATCCGGCAAATTCATTTTTTGACAAACCAGTTTTTGCCCCGAGCTGGTATTCCACCAATGAGTTCGGTGGGATATGTTGGCTATGTGCGTGCGCCATGGCGGGATATAATATTCGTATGAACTCAACTTCAGAGGCACACTCAGAGCATTGCTCTAGATGTTTTCTGACCGAGCCGGACTCAGTCTCTGAGAGAGTTCCTCTCAAGTAATCTTTTAGTAACTCTTTGAGTTCACTCTTACAATTCATATTGTCACCCATTATTATTGTTGGATTTGACTGCTAAACGTTACACTCTTTTTTCCATTCTTTCATACAGTTCCCGAGCTTTTTTGAGACAGCGTAAAAGAATAACTCTGGCGTTACCTTCTGTAACAGCTAATTGTTGGCCAATTTCCTGAAAAGAGAATCCATTTAAGTACCTTAATATCAACACCTTGAAACAGAGTTTGTCTAAAGCCATTAAAATCTTGGATCCCATTTCTTTTTTCTCTTGCTCCATCATTTCAAGTAATTGCCCCGGATTAGGATCCGGTTGCTCCAAAGCCAGTTCAGACAACTGTTCTTGATATTTCTGCTTTTGGTATTGTTGCCTGATCTCCACTATACACTGGATTTTGGCAATGCGAGTCAGGTAAGTTGTCAGACCCTCTCCTCTATATTTTCCCTCCTTGAAGTTCTTTAGTAGAGCAAGTCTTATATTCTGCAAAACATCCTCTTTCTGGAAATTTCCTCCCCAGCCATTAAAGTTTACTGCGGTAGTAATTAGCTTATCAATGTAATTGTGTGGTACCCCCTTAATAAAATCAGAAATGCAACCTTCTTCGTCCAACATCCCCATAATATCAATATGGATTCTCTTCTGTTGAAAGTCAAGCCCCCTGCTTATTTTAAGGAAGATAGAAAAGATTCTATATAAAGTTATCTAATTTCTTTCGGGACTTAGGTAAGACTAGTGCCGAGCCTGAGAGAAATGTCTAACTTTTGCTTAAAGCCTTGAGGCCTCTCTTATCGGATTTATATTAATCTGGAATTAACTCTAATAAATTTTTTAATCATTTTGTAACGAATTCACCTGATTCCCTACAAGTGTATTAGAGAAAAGTAAAAATGAAAGTGACAATTTCGCAAAAGTAAAATAAAAAACTAGAAAAGTGTTCAATTTTAACCTTAAAGGAGGTACAAAATGAGAGGCACTAAGAAGTTTTTAGGAGTGGGGTTGTTCTTAATTCTGTGCTCATCAGTATGGGCTGCAGTCCCCAAATTAATGAATTATCAGGCGCTCTTGACTGATGATAACAACAATCCTGTACGCAACCAGACCTTGAACATCAAATTTACTATTTATGATGATTCCACGGGTGGAAGTATCAAATGGACCGAGACCCTAAGCGTTACCACTAACAATGACGGCGCTTACAATGCACTCTTGGGTTCGGTAACAGCTATTTCAGATGCTGTCTTTAATGATACTCTTCGCTGGTTGGGAATAAAAGTCGCTTCCGACCCCGAGATGACCCCACGTATTCGGTTGGCCTCAACCGGATATGCCTATCGGGTCAACTCAGTTAATGGAGCTAAAGGCGGCTCAATAACTGGTAATCTAGAGCTTTTAGATGCTGGAAGTCTCAAATCATTTCTCTACGGAACAGGTCAAGGTCGGTTACTGCTTTGGGATTTTAGCGGAGACATGACAGTTGATCTTAATGCCGGTGCTATTTCGGGCGGACAACTGGTTCTATCCCAAGAGGATGGGAGCTCGGGAGTTCTACTCGATGGGGGGAGCACTTCACTGGGCTCTGCGCTTACTATGCGCAATGGACCTGGCAATGCAACTTTCACCTTAGATGCTGATCATACCACAGTTGTTGGGGATGTGGGTGCCTTTCTGTCAATGACTGACGGCACTAACACAACCGTCCATCTAGACGCCAGCGGAGTTAGTGGCGGTGCCCAGTTCTCTTTAATGGACGTGGAGGGTTTTACCACCATCTCTCTGGATGCTGAAAGCGGTACCGACGGTGGCGCGAATCTGGTTCTCACTGACGGCTCCACTAATACTAGCGCAGCCAATAGAATAATCCTAGACGCGAACAGCGGAGCCGCCGGCGGGGCGCTGATAACACTCAAAGATGCAACCGGAACCGACCAGATCTTTCTGGATGCCAACTGGGCCAGTAGCGGTCGCAGCCGTATTGTTGTCGATGAAGTGCAAATCAATGGAGCTGACCTCTCTGAGCAGTTTGACGTGAAAGCAGTAAGCGGAAGTATTGAGTCTGGGATGGTCGTATGCATTGACCCGGAGCATTCAGGGGAATTGCTGATTAGTAACCAGGCTTACGACCGCAAGGTGGCAGGAATTATCAGCGGAGCCGGTGGAATCTACCCCGGAATGTTGATGGGTCAGTCCGGCTCTATGGCCGATGGGAAATATCCCATAGCGCTGACCGGCAGAGTTTACTGTTGGGTTGATGCTTCTAATGAGCCTATCCAACCCGGTGATCTTCTGACCACCTCAGATATACTTGGACACGCCATGAAAGCGACTGATTACAATAAAGCTCAAGGAGCCATTATCGGTAAAGCCATGACTGGCTTAGAAAAAGGTCGGGGTCTGGTTCTGGTCCTGGTGAGTCTACAATAATGAAAAAAACGAACCTTGAAATTGAAGGAGATTACTATGATAAAAAAAATAGACCAAGTCCAGAAGTGCCAAAGTAATAAGTCGGCTCTCAGATGGGTTCCAATTTTCTGCCTCATTTTGATGCTTTTAATTGATTTTCAACTCAAGGAAACCCTTGCAGGTTCAGTAATTCAGATCGACCCTTATCCTTTGAATGGTACCAGAAAAATTCCTGACATGACTGGTGGAATTGGCGATAGTGTGACACTAAATAACACTTTGGAAGTAATTGACATACTTATTCTAGGGGACGGCTATTTAGCCGGAGAAAGCACCACTTTTGTAAACGATGCCAAGGCTTGGTACAACTACTATTTTGTGTCGTCACCGGGCCTTCGGCCCTTTACTTTTTTTCCACAGGCCTTTCGGGTTCGAGCCATCTGGGAGGTATCAAATGCTCGGGCTGACACACTGCAAAACTCTCATTATCGAGTGATACTCAATACCAAAGGTGATTTGGTTAGCACCACCGACGATGATACCAAGTTCCGTGACTCGCTATTTAAATCTATCGATGCTCTTCCGGCGCCAAAGAACGCCACCCGCTATCCCGCCACTCTTGATAACCAGGTTGATGGACAACAGATAATCAAACCGATGGCCGATGTCTATAGCAATTTGTACATTGTCCTGAAAATTAAAAATTGGCTTCTCAATAGTGTCAGCGGTTATGCCGCGACAACTCCAAGGAATGGAGGACCTGACAAAGTTAGAGTGGGCCTTGGGGAAAATAGCCCCCATGAATTCGGCCACACCTTCGGCTACCTAGCAGATGAATACATCGATGTTCGGGGCACTGCCGCTGACCCTGATTTTCGCAATCCAACCTCGGCAGAAATGTCTGTGTTTAACCTTTCAAACCTAACTTACAGCAACGAGCGCTGTGATCTTTTGTGGACACATCTGGCACCCGGTGGTAAATATAACCCCAATCTATTTTCGCTCCTTGGTAATCTGTTTGTAGGAGGGAATCAAGAAGATGGTGTCTGGCATTCAGAGTATGAATGTCTTATAAATGGCACACACCAAAATTATTTTTGTGATTTTGTGCCTGATAGTGTCAGACTCAGAGACGATAGTCACTACTGTTTTTGGTGCGAGGAGCTTTTCAGTCTGCGGATTCTGGAGAGAACTGGAGAATTGAAGCGGGACACAGATCCAGCTGATATTAATGACAAAGGGAAGGTCTGGTTTCAGTTGTGGGATGACTCGCTGCGTGATAAGTATTACACCTACTTTAACGTTAAGTCTTTGATTGTGCAAAGAGACTCTTGTTTTGCTCTAGCAGCTAGCGGAGGATGTTCGACCTGCTCTACCGCCTGCGACGAAACGGATGATAGTGGCATGCCCTCTTGTTTGTTTGAGTGTGATATTCGTGAAGTTGGTAACGCCCTCTATGTGGACGGTGTGGCTGGTTCAGACTTAAACACCGGCAAGAAATTTGAGCCCAAAAAAACCATTTTGGGGGGAGTTACGGCTGCCTGTGGGTCTTTAGACTTAGTTATGATTAAACCAGCTTCCTATCCAGCGGTAACCATAACCCAGAAAGCCATCCTTATTCCAGAAGGATGTAGTCCGGTTGTAATTGGCAGTGGCGCCGCTATGACTCTATCCACCAGAGAGGAGGTAGTTCATGAGGAAAAATAAGAAGCAGAAAAAAATAAAAGAATTAGGAGAGTTACTAAAACTGTTAAACTTAAAACAAGGGAGGTATAAAATGAAATACTTTAGAATCTTTTTAGGGTGGGGGATGTTTTTAATTCTGTCCCTAACTGCTTTTGCCAATGACATTCCCCAGTTAATGAACTTTCAGGGGATTTTAACAGATGGAAGCGACAATCCTATCCGCAACCAGACCAAAGATGTAGAATTTAAAATCTACGATGCGGATGTTGCTGGAAATGTGAAATGGTCGGAGACCCAATCTATTACTACTGATAATAATGGAGCTTTCAATGTCTTGTTGGGTTCATCTAATGCAATTCCTGACACTGCCTTTAGAGGTTTTCCCAGATGGTTGGGGATAAAGATAGTGGGTGAGGCATCGGAGATGACTCCCAGACAGAAGCTGGCAAGCGTCCCTTATTCTTATGAGTTTGACAACAAAGGTCCGGACAGCACCATCTCTTCGGTTGTAGGGGCTTCATTTTCAGCCAGAAATTCCCTGAGTAGTGCTTCTCCTGTGCAGGGGGTCCTTGGAATAGGGGATAATCCCGGGGCTGGGAATGCGTATGGCGGTTATTTTAAAACCACTGCTTCTGGCACTGGCAATCACTATGGTTTATACAGTGAGGCTAATGCTACCAGTGGAACCGCCAGCTCTTATGGTTTGTTAGCAGTAAACAATGCTACTACTGCCACTATTCACTATGGAGTGGTGGGCCAAGCTTTCTCAGCCGGAGTTCAGAATAGAGGTGTGTATGGCTCAGCTAATTTCGCAACCGGGCTTAACATAGGAGTCTTTGGCAGTGCCTCAGGATCAGGTGCCATTGGAGCACGTTTTGTGGCATCTGGGACAGAAGGCACAATCTATGGTATCCATGATTCGGCTAATGGTAGTTTAGGCGTCGGCACCACCTATGGTATTTACTCGGTGGCTGCAAATCCAGATGCCGGTGAAATAATTGGAGGAGAGTTCAAAATTGCTCTAGGAGGGGGGTCCGTAAACCGTTTAGGACTGGTGGCCGACGTGGCTGGTCCCAGCTCGGCTGTGGCTAAGGGCGTGGTAGGCCGAGTAGATAATTCTGGTGCAGCGGATAATATGGGTGGACACTTCATTGTTACCGCAAGCGGAACCGGTGCCCATCTTGGTGTTTTTGCCACTAGTTTCGCAAGTTCGATCTCCCCGAGCTACGGAGTTAAAGCAATAGGAGACAACTCCTCGACTGGCCCTGCCTATGGAGGGCATTTCTTCGGAGGCGGGGGGACTCTCACCAGTTACGGAGTTTATGGCGACGCTGCCAATGGAGTAGGAGTTTTCGGGACTGCCTCTGGTGCAGGGGCTTATGCTGGCCGGTTTGAGGATGCTAAAGTAAGAGTCGGAAACCTTGGCACTGAGAGTTTTGTAAATGGAGACGGAGACTTATATGTGGAGGATGAATTAGAGGTAGATGGCGGCCTGTCGATTGGGCAAGGTGGTGCCCAAATTTTAAAGGTTTTGACCGCTACAGATGTGCTCGATTTCCCTAGTACTGCTGCACAAACCAGTAGTAGTCTCACCATAACAGTGACTGGTGCAGCAGTGGGGGATGCGGTTTTTCTTGGTGACCCCGCTTCCTATCCTGTAAACACTGCCTTCACAGCCCGAGTTGGTTCTGCCAACGTTGTAACTATTAGGTTTCACAATTACGACAACGTCGCTAATGACCCTGCCAGTGGCACCTTCCGAGTAGCTGTGATGAAATTTTAACCAAGTCATGATTATTGAAAGGAGAAACTTATGCTGAAAAAAATATTTTTATCAAACATTCTAATTTTAAGTTTAGCTTTAGTCTTTTTGGCTTGGGGAGATGTGGGTAAAAAGGAGATGAAATCGGAAACACCTCAAATTCAAAAAACACCAGTTGAGTCTCCGATAGTAACCGACCCATCAAATGAGAAGCCCAAAGCAGAATCCCCCGCTTCCCCTTTACAATCATACAAAATTCCTTGGTCCTCAATCAATGCCGGAGGTAATTTGAATTTATCGTCAGGTAATTATAAGATGAAAGGTTCTGTGGGCCAATCTGCTATCGGGCAATCTCAATCTACTAATTATAAGATGGGAATGGGATTTTGGTATGGAGTTCAGGACACCACTGTATGTACTGACAAGGCCGGAGACGCCAATGGTTCTGGGGGTAATCCAAATCTGTCAGATATCATTTACTTAGTCAATTATATTTTCAAAGGAGGAACCGCGCCTAATCCAATTTGTCGTGGAGACGCTAATGGTTCTGGGGGTAATCCAAATCTGTCAGATATTATATATTTGGTAAATTATATTTTCAAAGGAGGATCAGCACCAGTTAAATCTGGAGTGTGTTGTTCATAGTGAAATTAACCGAGGGACTGGATTTCAAAATCCAGTCCCTTACAATCAAAAATTGTTAAATAGCGAAAGGAGTAGAACCATGAAGAAACAGTTTATCTTAGCGGTGGCGATATTTACGTTAGCATTGCCGGTTTGGGGAGCTAACAAAGTGGCTGTGAAAAGTGACCGGAGTGCCCTGGAGCATAGCATTTATCTTTCCAACGACCAGGAAATAGCCGGATTGGCTTTAGCTTTGAGGTTTGCCGAAAAAGCTGATGATGTGTCAATCAACTCTGTCTCTTTCAATGGCACTCGATTGCAAAAGATAGAGCTAAAGGAGGCGATTATAAACAATGTCGAAAAAACTATCCTGGTGTACGGAATTGTCCTACAGGAAGACCACATCGTTTCCGCTGATGGTCCGATTGTGAAGCTCAGTTTTACCGGAAAGGAGCTAGACAAAATTAAATTCACTCCCACTACTATAGAAGGACAGGAAGGAATTACTTTAGTCTCTGCGGAGGCTAAGGAGATTTCTTACGAATTTAACGGAGACATAACTAAACCTGCCAGTCTCAATCTTCCTACGGATTTCAATTTAAGCCAGAATTACCCCAATCCGTTTAATGCTTCCACTCAGATTCGCTATACACTACCTGAAGCTGCTCATGTCAAGATAGAAATCTTTAACGTCTTGGGACAGAGGGTTAAAGTGCTGGTAGACGAATTTCAAACTGCGGGATATAAGCAAATCCTCTGGGATGGCAGAAATGAGAAAGGGCAAGGGGTCTCCTCCGGTGTATACTTGTATAAGATTAGTGCTGGTGATTACAATGAAGTTCTAAAAATGTCCCTTCTGAAGTAATCTCCACCCTCCAGAAAAGCCCCGGGTCACACATACCTGGGGCTTTTTCTAAGTGAATAATTTCGTGTTATAATTACAACTCTATCACTATTATAATATTTGTTCTGAAAACCGACCCCTTTCCACTGGTTTTCCAGTGAAAAATTAGTTTCTACTTCTATTAAATCATAATTTCAAAAAACTTCAAGAATTAATGTAACGAAGCGTAGTTCAAACCTACAAGTATATTGGAAAGAAAAGGTAGTCAGAGTGACAGTTAAACTTTACTCATAGGAAAATTAAAAAGATAGGTATTAAAATGTTTAGCGAGTCAATTCCAGAGATATCTCAAATAAAAACAGTTGGTATATGAAGGTTTCTCGGAATTACTCAAAAGAAGGGAAACGGTTTAAACCTTTAACACCTTTAAGGAGGAAGTATGAATAAAAAGTTTTTATTGTTATTTTTGACTTTAGTAACTTTACTTTACTGTCACCCTTTATGGGCTGAAGAGGATAATCCGTGGGATAATGTGCTTCAATTCAAACCAATTGAAGCACAAGAACCTAACAATAAGTGGATTACTGTGGATAAAAATCTTAAGGGAACAGTACCACTTGAGATTCCAAGTCCCAAGGTAACCAATAGCTTAAAAGGGAAAAAGGCTTCACCCCAGGATTACTGTTCAGGCAATCCATTTGCAGTTGATTGTACCAATCCCTGTCTATTTTTGGGTCCTTTCCCAGGGGGATGGATTTGGAGGTATCAAGACCCAAGTCTTGTATGTCCTGACCCCTATCCTTTTCAAATTGATCTGATAGAAGCTCAGATTTCGAATTGCGGAGCCGCATGTATGATTCCAGTTACCATTGGCATTTTTAATTTAGGACCTTCTAAAAAGGTTTGTGGAGATGAGGGTCCAGAGTGTCCCACTCCGGGTGAGATGATTTACTCTGAGGTATTTGACCCCGTAATCCTTGATGCGTTTGAAGCATGTACCGGTTATGACGACGATCAATTCCCTTTATCAGCGTCAGTCTGTGTAAACGGACCTTTTTATGTAGGGGTTAAGTTACCTTGCCCGGGGGAATTAGCCTGTCAGATATCTCCTTGTTTAGAAATTTTTGGTGCCGACACTTGCGGTTCCTGGTACTGGGATTGTGACCCCAAGAGTGACACCCTGAATGTGAGATGTGATTTAAACCTTCCCAATTTCTGTATAAAAGCGTTTGGTCTCACAAAAGACCAAAATACCTGTCCTCAGTCCGGAGGACTATGTGCCAGGACCAATTTATGTGTTGCCTTAGATTCTCTCAGACCCTGTGCTCTTCCAGGACCACTGCCACCTGGTATATTTCTGTATTCCTTCCAAGACCCCCAAAAAGCTTGTCCCCCAATATCTGGTTGCCCAACCTATCCTTTTGAAGTAGCCACCGTGAAGGTCATGTTGTCTAATTGCAGCACTGACACCTGTCTGGCTTTCATAGAACCCTCGATCTGGTCAGCAATTTATCCCTTAGATACACTCTGTCCTAAACCCGGCAATCGTATCTGCCTAAGTCCTCGAATTCCAGTTAAAATCCCACCCGGAGGTAAATGTATGCAATTTACCTTACCCCTGCCAGAGACCTGTTGTGTGGAGGCTTCCTACTTTGCTTGTGTGAGATTTGATGAGATTGTGGGTGGTAATTTACAAATCTGTATTGACAGCAGTTGTATGCCTTATTGGAATTATGTTCAGTACCAAACTCTCAACGACGCTTGCTCACTAGGAGTCACAGGGGATTTTGCTATTTGGACCAGTGGCTTTCCATTCTGCAAGAACAATTGTCCATCGCGTGATAACCGAGGGATAGATACGGTCTATTTTACTCCGGGTGTTTATTCAGGGGAAGTCGATGTCAATCTAATTTTTTCCATCGAGGTAGACGATCCTCTGGTGAACAAAAATTTTAGCTGTAACTTAGAACTTTATATTGACGGCCAATTGATACAGACCAAACCAGAGACTGTATATTACCAACCAAGTCCAGGCCCACCTCCTCTTTTTACCTGCATCGGTTTTGACCTCTGTTCAGAGGAACTATGTGGGTTTGCCTTAGGAGAGCCTCTTCACTGTAAACCAATCGAGCGGGCCGGTCGACCCTGCGACTGCAGAGCTGACATTTTCATAAAATTTCCATTCACAGGCGTATCAGTTCCTGGTGCTCCTCCAGGATCGTTAAGGCTAGTGCCTATTGAGATACCCTGTCCACCCATAATATGTGACCCACCTCCATTCTTTATGGAAGAAACTTATACTGACGATGACGTTTATTCCACTATCTTCATTCTTCCCGGCTGTATTGCTCGACCCGGTGATTTAAATGGGGATAACAAATTCGGTTTACCAGATATTATCGGCTTAGTCAATGTGGTTTTCAAAGGTGCCAATCAACCTAATCCACCTTGTAGAGGTAATGCCAACGGTGACTCCATGACCAATTTGACAGATATAATTTACTTGGTTAATACAGTTTTTAAAGGAGGCCCCAAACCCAGAACAGTACCGGAATGTTGTCTGTAAGTGAATCAAAGAGGGACTGGTTTTCAAAAGCCAGTCCCTCTCTCCGCTTTCAAAAGGCACACTGGGTTTAATAAGGCACCCATTTGCCCGTAATACCGGTGGAGATAACTGCAAGCATACAAATCAAAGCAACAAAGTCAATCATCAACGTCTTCTGCAATCCTCCACTTTTATTTTAAAATGGATATTTCATTAATTTGTAATTTGTGAGAGTTCCAATAAAATTTTCAAAAATCTCGCTATGAGGTTTCCAATCTCAAGAGACCAAGTTGATTGGGGGATTTCCTCCCCTGTTTCAATTTTGTTTCAATTCGACTTCTATTTTCTTAGGTTTTCATGGGTTATGGTGGGTTGACAAGAAAAGAGCAACTCATTATGTTTGTTCGAAATGTAATGAAACACAAAGGGATAGGCAAGGGAATTGATGGGGTTCAATTCCCTCACCCACCCTTAATTTTAAAATAAAATAAATGCCCCAAAAAAATTACAAAAAAATTCTTCTCTCTGGTGATAATCTTACCATTTTCGAGGTAGTTTCAGTCGCCAGAGAGAAAATCTCGGTTCAACTACCTCCCAAAGCTTTAAAGAAAATCAATCAAAGTTTAGCCATCGTCAAAAAAGCGATTAAAAATAAAACCCGGCTATATGGAGTAACTACCGGTTTTGGGAAGCATGCCAATTTCTTCTTAGAAAATCCTCCCGATGCTGAAAAACTGCAAGAGAATATTATCACCAGTCATATTGTTTCTGTAGGAAATTATCTAGATGAAGAAACCACTCGTGCCATTATGCTTTTGCGGGCTAATACCCTGTCTAAGGGTTATTCAGGTGTCAGACCGGAGTTGATTCAACGACTGATTAGCTTAATCAATCACCAAATTCATCCTCTCATACCAGAAAAAGGTTCGGTAGGTGCGTCGGGTGATCTATCACCCTTAGCTTACATGGCTCTTCCTTTAATCGGAAAAGGAAAAGTTAGATTTCAAAATAAAATCATGGATGCCACAACTGCTTTAAGAAAAGCAAAAATTAATCCCAGCTTCAAACTTTCCTACAAAGAGGGGATAGCGCTGACCAATGGTACAAGCGTAATGACCGCTATAGGAGTTTTAACCTATTATGAGACTCTCAACTTAATTAAGGCGGTGGATATTGCGGCAGCTATGAGCATAGAGGCAGTCTGCGGGAAAACCAGGGCTTTTGATGAGAAGTTGCATCGAGTTAGACCATTTTATGGTCAGATGGCTTGCGCTGATAATATAAGAAGACTAATCAGAGGAAGCAGTTTGGTTGATAAAGGAAATCAAGTACAGGATTCTTATTCCGTTCGCTGTATTCCCCAGGTTCACGGTGCCAGTTGGGAAGCATTCGAGTATGTGAGAAAAGTTTTGGAGACCGAAATTAATTCGGTTAATGATAATCCAATACTCTTTGCTTATGATAGAAAAAATCCGCCCATTGATGGTAAAATTGATAAGGAAGATTATTCCGGTGGAAACTTTCACGGGCAACCTTTGTCAATCGCCATGGATTTGTTGGGGATGGCTTTGGCACAACTGGGAAATATTTCAGAGCGAAGAATTCAAAAACTTCTGGATGAAAATCACAGCCAGGGGCTGCCCTCTAATTTAGTGGAAAAACCGGGCTTAAATTCCGGTCTGATGATTGCTCAATATACTGCCGCGGCTTTGGTTTCTGAAAATAAAATTTTGGCTCACCCGGCTTGTGTGGATTCCATTCCCACCAGCGCCAATGTGGAAGATTTCGTCAGCATGGGGACTATCGCAGCCAGGAAAGCCCAACAGATTCTGGAAAATGTACAAAATATTGCGGCTATCGAACTTTTATGTGCCACGCAAGCGTTAGATTTCAGAATGGAGAATTTGAGAATTCAAAATCAGAATAGTCCTAATTCAAAAATCAAAGGGAAACCGGGTCGGGGAGCTTTATCTGCCTATAATTTGATGCGTAAGTATGTTAAAGCGTTAAAAACAGACAGGGAATTGGACCAGGATGTAAACACCATAAAAAATTTAATAAAATCAGAAAAATTAGTCAAAGAAGTGGAAAAAATGGTGGGTAAACTGTATTCTTATAAAAAATAAATAGTTACACTATAAATGGAAAAGAAAAAAGAAAAAATTATAAAACCTACTTTACCTAAAGGAACCAGGGATTTTCTCCCGGAGCAGATGCTGAAAAGGGAGAAGGTCTTGAACCTGATTAAATCGGTGTTTGAAAAATATGGCTATGACCCTTTGGAGACACCGGCTTTTGAAAATTTAGAGGTTCTCACCGGAAAATACGGGGAAGAAGGGGAAAGGTTGATTTTTAAAATTCTGAAAAGGGGAGAGGAATTAAAAGAGGCTTTAAAACAAAAAAATGTTTCTGAAGAATCGCCTCAAAAGCTTTCGGATTTGGCTCTACGATACGACTTGACTGTTCCTTTGTGCCGGGTCATTGCGATGTATCCCAATGAAATTAAGCTTCCCTTCAAAAGATACCAGATTCAGCCGGTCTGGCGTGCCGACCGACCCCAAAAGGGTAGATATCGAGAGTTTTATCAGTGTGATGTGGATATTGTGGGGACTTCTTCGATGTTGGCCGACTTTGAAATTCTGCAAATTACTAATGAAATTTTGACGCAACTGGGTTTCTCAAAGTTTACTATAAAAATAAATAACAGGAAAATCCTTTCCGGAATTGTTGAATACTGTGGCATTGAACCGGAAAGAGGCAATGAAATTTCAATAATTCTGGACAAATTAGAAAAAATCGTAAAAGAGGGGGTTAAAAAAGAATTACAAGAAAAGAAAATTTCAGCTAAAGTGATTGACAAGCTTTTACCTGTCTTGGAGATTCAAGGAGATTACAAACAAGTTTTAGATAAGCTCAACAGTTCTTTAAAAAATTCTGAAATTGGCACGCAGGGGATTGAAGAAACCCAAGAGCTTTTCTCTTATTTGGAAAAATCAGCAATTCCAACAGAAAATTACAAATTAGATTTATTTTTAGCCCGGGGCCTGGAGTATTACACCGGTCCGATTTTCGAATCGGTGGTGGAAAAGCCGCCCATCGGCTCCCTGACCGGTGGGGGAAGATATGACAAACTTATTGGAATCTTTTTAGGGCGGGATATTCCCGCCACCGGGACCACCATCGGTATCGAAAGAATAATTGATTCGCTGGAAGAGTTGTCACTTCTTCCAGCAGTTAAAACCAAGACCGAAGTTTTGGTTACAGTTTTCAATCCGGAAACCAAACTTAATTCACTGCAAGTAGCTGAAAAGTTGAGGAACAGTGGTTTCAAAACAGAAATTTATTTTGGCGAAAAAGATGGCTTGAGAGACCAGATCGGGTATGCTAATTCCAAAGGAATCCCTTTGGTGATTATCATCGGTCCGGAAGAAATAAAGCAGAATAAGATTGTAATTAAAAATCTTAAATCTGGCACACAAGAGTCAATTGCCGCAGAAGAGTTAATTGAGAAAGCCAGAAAAATTTTGGCTTAATCTAATTCCACGGTTTTCTTTTCATCCTTTAAAATTCGATACAAACCCAAAGCTTTGTCTTTCCTGACACTTCCTGTGGGGATTTCCAATACTTCCACTTCCAAAGTTTTATGAGTAAACTCAATTCTTATTTTCTGTCCCGGCTTAATCTCTTTGCTGGCTTTGGCTAGGTATCCATCAACGGAGACAGTATCATCATCACAGGCCCGCTTGGCCTGGGTTCTTCTTTTGATGAGACGACTGTGAGAAAGATATTGGTCTAAACGCAAGCTGACTTTAAGTCTTTACCTCCACGTAAGTCGTTTTTCTCAATTCCTTGAGCCAGTCCTGAATTTCCAGATTGGTTTTATAACGGCGGGCCATTTCTTTGATAGTATCCCAGTCGGTCTCCAGAGAGATTTTGCTAGACTCTTTTTGTTCCACCAGTTTAAATATGTGCAAGCCAAAACGACTTTCCACCGGGGAAGAATATTCTCCAACCTTTAAATCCCGCAAAGCATCCTGAAAAACCTGCTCCAATTGAGCCACCGGTAACCAGCCTAAATCCCCGTTTTGAACCTTGGATTCTTCATCTTGGGAGAACTGATTGGCCAGCTCACCAAAATCAGCCCCATTTTTGATGGCTTGATACAAGCTATCGGCTTTATCTCTTGCTTCCGCCAAATCTTTTTCAGAAGGTTTAGCAATAAGCAGAATATGTCTGGCATGAATCTGGTCCCCTTTTTTCTCTTCCAGTTTAATCAAATGGAAGCCGAATTGACTCTGAACCACTCCGCTTATTTCACCCGCTTTTAAGCTAAAGGCCGCTTTCTCAAACTCCGGGTCCAGCTCTCCTTTTTGGAAAAATCCCAAATCCCCGCCTGTTTTAGCGGTGGGGTCTTCTGAATATTTAACTGCCAAGCTTGCAAAATCCACTCCTGCAGTAGCCTCTTTTCTGACATTTTCTAACTTAATTTTCAATGAATCCAAAGTGCTTGGAGAGAGCTGAATCGTCAGCAAAATATGCGCCAGATGGACTGACTGGGGCTGTTGAGGAATACTGTCTTTATAAATTTCATAAAAATCTTTTACCGCTTTAGAGGAAACATTTACTTTGGCCACTCTTTTTTGCACCAGTCGGTCCTTTAAAAGCTGATTTCTGACTTCCTGCCTGTATCTTCTCTTTAAATCCTTCAGAGTCAAATTTTCCTTTTCCAGCTGTTTTATAAACCCCTCTTCCGAACCGAATTGACTTTTCAGACGCTCCAGATGCTGGTCCAGGGCATTTTCAATTTCAGTAGGGCTGACTCTTAAACTGGTATCCTTTTCGGCCTGGACTAAAATCAGGCGGTCGTTTATCATCTGCTCCAAAATATCCTGTTTTAAGCGATTAAAATCTTGCTGAGTAGGATTGGTTACTCCACTTTGAGCTAAATAGATTTGGACTTGGGTTTCCAGTTCCGATTCCAAAATGATCTGATTACCGACCACCGCGGCAATGCGGTCAATCACCTCTTGAGCCGAAGCAAGCTGGCCAAAGAGTAATAGATAACTGCAGAATACGGCAATAAGTGAAATTTTGTATGACATTAAATGTTTTTTAAGCGGAACAAATTATTTAACCTGCTCGATTACTCCTCCGGGGCCCACTTTAACTTTGAAAGGAAAAGACCCGGAGATGGTTTTCTTTCCGGGAGTTTGAGCTAATTTGGCAAATTCCTGTTCCAGTTTTTGAGACAACAATTCGGTGTCGACTTCCACTTTGATAAGAGCCTTGCGGGATGCTATCCAGTTGGCATAAAGCAGCTGTTTCTTCTCGGTCAAAGCTTTGGTTTCAGCTTCCTTTTTGGCCTCTTCATAAGTTTTTTGACTAGGTTCCTTTCGGCCCAAGAATTTGATGACCGAAAAGCTGCCTCCCTGCAAAACCGGTCCGGCCAGCTCCCCCATTTTCAGATTCTGGCAAGCATTAAATAAACCCGGGTATTGATTTTGAGAAAAATAACCCAAATCTCCCCCCTTTTCCTTAAAATTAGCCCGCAGACTTTTTTGGCGAGCCAGCTTGCCAAAACTAGCTCCGGCTTTCAATTGTTTCAAAACCGCTTTGGCATCCTCTTCGGATTTAAGCATTATTTCCTGGACTCTGACTTGCACCGGATGCATAAACTGGCCTTTATGGCCGTCATAATAGGCGTTGATTTCTTCTTCATTGACGTTAATGGGTGCCAAAAGAATATCATTTCTGAGCTTATCCGCCATCATTTTATCTCTAAGCTTGGTCACGGTCTCTGTATAACTTTTCTTTTTATCCAGTCTCAATCTCAAAGCTTCTTTTTCCAACAACTCGGACATCAAAGTCTGAAAGGTGAATTGTTTAACCCCTTCGGTGTCAGTCAAAGCCGGTTTTCGGCCAGCCTGCACAAGAGTGTAGCGCTGCAAAAAATCCCCCACGCTCAACTGGTCACCTTTATAAGTAGCAAAAATCAAATTTTTCTCATCAATGCCGAAGTAGTTACTATCCAAATAGGAACCAGCCGGTCTTTTGACTTGAGCGGTGTCCTGAGCCATCATCTGGGCATCCCGGGATTGCAACAATTCCAGAGCAGATGAATTGATTTTTAAATTGGCTTTCTTTTTAAGGTTATCCAAGAAACTGTCCACCAACTGTCGTCTTCTGATAGAGTCCAGCTTTTTACCCACGGTTTCTTTGGCCTGCTCAAAAGCCGGAGGATTTTCCACCGGTTTTCTTTCCTCCAATTTGATAAGATGCCAGCCGAATTGAGTTTTAACCGGTCGGGAAATCTGACCGGGTCTTAATTTCCAGGCCGCCTCTTGAAAGGGATCCACCATCATCCCCCAAGAGACCCAGGCCAAATCTCCCCCGTTTTCCTGGGCCGAAGGGTCGATAGACTTTTCCTTAGCCAGGGTGTCGAAGTCGGCTCCCTTTTTCAGCAGGGAATAAATCTCATCAGCCTCTTTTTCCTCTTTGACCAGAATATGCCGAAGATGCAGCTGTTCTTTACTTTTATTATAATAAGCTCTTATCTCGGCAGTAGAGGGTTTGGCCTTTTCGATTACTTTTACCTTATACAGCTCATCTAATAAGAAGCGGGATTTCTGTCCATCCACCAAAAGCTGAATCTCCTGGTCTTTATCCAGCCCCATGCGGTAACCCTCCTGGACTATGATTCTTTCATCAATAGCCAGATTTACCAATTCTATAGCTTTGGCAACTCGGTCGCTATCACTGTCGAGGTACCCCAAATTTTGTCTGACATGCTGAAGATAGTCCTCATAGGTGATTTTATCATCTCCCACGGTGGCAATTACATCGACCTTTTTTTCTTCCTTGCAATTGCCAGCTAACGCCAGGACTAAGGCTAAAAAAATAATCTTTACTTTTATGGACATTTTTCCTCCTCAAAAATTAACTTGATTTAACGACTAAATATACCACATCTTAGATTTTTAGCAAGATGTTTTTGGCTTCTTTAAGCCTGGTTTTATCCTCTTTTACGTCTATTTTGACGGAAACTTTGAATTTTTTTTCGGGATAAAATTCAAGCGGAAACCTGATGGCTTTGGCAATTCTTTCTAACTCAGGTCTGGTAAAATTCTTGCTTTCTGCAAATTCAAAGGTCAAATAATTCTCTTTTACTGAAATTTTCTCAATTAACCTCCCTTTGGCCAGAATCTTCAATTCGGTTACCTCTAGAAGGTCTTCTGCTTCTTGGGGATGCTTCCCAAAGCGGTCTTCCAGCTCTGCTTTCAGCTCCTGCAGTTGCCCCAGGGTGTCTAGATTAGCCAGCTTGCTGTAAATCTCAATGCGGGTCTGTTCATCGGTTATATACTCATGAGGTAAGTAAATATCCAGGTCGGATTCAATTTTTACTTCCAGAGGTGGAACTATTTTTTCTCCTTTCAACTCCTTTATGGTTTCCTCCAAAAGTTTGAAATACATATCCGCCCCCACTTTTTCCAAAAAGCCGTGCTGTTGCGAACCTAACAGGTTCCCGGCGCCTCGAATTTCCAAATCTTTCAAGGCCAAATGAAAGTTAGAACCTAACTGGGTGAACTGCTGGATAGCTTTTAATCTCTTGCGGGCGGTCTCATTTAATCCTGAAAATGGAGGAACTATCAAATAAGCATAGGCCTTATGATATGACCTCCCCACCCGACCTCTCAGTTGATATAAATCCGCCAAACCGAACTGCTCGGCCCGATTGATTATAATAGTATTCACGGAGGGGATATCCAAACCGGATTCAATGATGGCGGTAGCTAAAAGGCAATTATATTTTTGATGATAAAAATCGGTCATTATCTGCTCCAGCTCTCTTTCCGGCAGCTGGCCGTGTGCCACAGCGATTTTTAGTTCCGGGATTAAATCTTTTAACATCTGATAGACCGGCTGGATAGATTGTATCCGGTTATGCACAAAATAAATCTGCCCACCTCTCAAAAGTTCCCGGGATATGGCTTCTTTAATTTTATTCTCATCGAAGTAGATTATTTCAGTTTGAATCGGCTGACGACTTTTGGGAGGAGTATTAATCAAGCTCAAATCCCTGGCTCCGATTAAAGAAAGCTGCATGGTCCGGGGTATGGGCGTAGCGGTTAAATTCAAAACATCCACCTGATGCCGGAGTTGTTTTAACTTTTCCTTGGCTACCACCCCGAAGCGGTGCTCCTCATCGATTATCACCAATCCCAAATCTTTAAAAATGACATCTTTTTGCAAGAGCCGGTGAGTGCCGATGACGATATCTACTTTACCCGCCTTTAAATCCTCCAGGATCTGTTTCTGCTCTTTTTTGGTTTTGAAACGGGAGAGCATCTCAACTCTGAACGGAAAATCCCTTAATCTTTCTGAAAAGCTGTTCAAATGCTGGAAAGCCAAAATTGTGGTAGGCACTAAAACTCCCACCTGTTTATGGTCCAGGGCTACTTTGAAAGCCGCCCGGATGGCAACTTCGGTTTTTCCATATCCCACATCTCCACAGACCAAACGGTCCATAGGATTCGGTTTTTCTAAATCATTTTTTACATCCGCAATGGCTTTGAGCTGGTCTTCGGTCTCCTGATATATGAATGAATCTTCCAGCTGTTTTTGCCAGACAGTATCTTCAGAATAAGCAAACCCCGCTTGGGCTTTTCTCTCTGCATATAGGTTGAGTAAATCCTGGGCGATTTCTTTTATTCCCTTTTTGGTTTGGGCTTTGATTTTTTCCCAGATTGTGCCACCCAGTCTGGTCAGGGATGGTATTCCGTCCTTGCCTACATATTTTTGGACTCGGTTGAACTCATCCAAGGGGACAAAGAGTTTGTCATCATTCAGATAGTACAGCAAAAGGAACTCTTTTTTCCGTCCGTCAATAGTCAAAGTCTCCAGACCAGAATATTTTCCGATGCCAAAATCGATATGGACTACAAAATCTCCGGAAGCCAAATTTTTATAACTGGAAAGAGCGATTCCTTCTTTGAATTTGGGTGATTTATATCGGTGTAGATAGCGGGTAAAGATTTGGCGGTCCGTTAACACCGCCAAATTGATTTCCGGAAAGATAAAGCCAGATTCCAAAAGCCCAATGTCAAAAAAGATTGAGGAGGCCTGTTCTCCTAAAAGTTCTTCTAATCTATTTTTTTGCCCTACATTATCACAAACTATGGTAGCGTTAAAACCTTTATTCTGGAAATCTGCCAAACTACTTTTTAAAAGCTCTAAGTTAGAATTAAAATTGACAGTTTCTTGCTGTTGGAAATTAAAATCAGAACCGGTAGATAAAATTTGGTTTTCGATCTTCTTAAAATTCAAAAGCTTTTCTTGGAGTAAAACTTTTTCGGTCTGAAAATTTTTTTCTGGTTTTAAATCTAACTCTGAGATTTTGCTTTGATAAGCTTGCTCAATCTGCTGGCTGTACTTTTCCAGCTGGTCAAAAACCAATTCCGTTTCATCTAAGAAAATTACTGCTTCTTGTGGCAAATAGTCTAACAAAGATACTTGCCCCTCTTTGAAGAAAACAGCGGACCATTCTAAACCAGATTCTTCCTTCAGGACTTGCTCCAAAATATTGGAGCCGGTTTCGTTTTCGGTAGAATGTTCTCTGATTACCTCTCTTTGGGGTAAAATCAGAACCGAATCGGTCTTCTCCAAGGACCTCTGGGACAAGACTGAAAATTTTCGGATGGATTCAATCTGATTGCCAAAGAATTCTATTCTAATTGGGTATTCAGAAGTGGTCAGAAATATGTCAACAATTCCGCCTCGCACTGAAAAATTTCCTAATTCTTCTACAATTGGAATTCGCTTGAAGCCCAATTGGACTAATTTTTCAGCCAAGAAGGTTAAATCAATTTCATCTCCCACATTTAAATTCAAGTAATTTTCCTTTAGGGTCTCGGGCGGAATAGTTTTTTCCAGTAAAGAGTTGACGCTGGCTACACAAATTAAATTTTTGTCCTTCTGCAAAGCATGCAAAGTTAAAATTCTTTGGCTGATTATTTCAGGGTCATGAGATATATTCTCCCAGGGTAGAACTTCCCAGGCCGGGAAGTATTTTACTTTATCCTCACCTAAGTAAGAAATCAAATCCTGATAAATATTTTCGGCTTCGGCGGTAGTAGAGGATAAAACCAAGAGGGGTTGTCCGATTTTCTGAAAAACAGAAGCTAAAACCAAACTTTTGCCTGAGCCGGCTAAACCAGAAAGAGATACGGTCTCTTTATTTTCTAAACTTTCCGACAAACTTCTGATTAAGCTGGATTTCTCGGCTGATTTTAAAATGGATGTTAAGGGCATTTGGGCTTAAATTTTATCCCGATTTATCGGGACAAATACTTTAACCCCACCTCTTCTTAGAGCTGGGGGTTCTGCAATTTGATACGTAATCTAATGGTTCGCTTAACTCACCATAAACAGGATCTAATTTTTGAGCAACTTTTTTTGCTTGGCTACCTGATAGGAAATCAGTTTGTAAATCAACCTGGCGGCTAAAAAATCGGGAGCAACATTACCTGCCAAAGGTGAAAGCTCCACCACATCAAAACCGACTAAATTTTTCTTTTGGATTACTTTTCTCAAAAGCTGCAAAGTCTCATACCAGAAAAGCCCACCCGGTTCCGGAGTTCCGACCGCCGGCATAATGGAAGGGTCGAAATAATCTAAATCAAAGGTCAAAAAGACATTTTTAGACAGAGAGCTAACAATCTCATCATAATAGGTTTTGTAATTTTGCAGATACTTAGCGTAAAACAGACGAATTTTCTTCTGTTTGACGAATCTAAATTCACCTTCACTCAAATTTCTGATTCCCACCCCCACCACCGGACAGATCTCCCAGACCCTTTTCATAGCACAGGCATGACTGAATTTATTTTCCTGATAACTTTCTCTCAAATCTGCATGCGCATCCAATTGCAAAACCGTCAAATTTTTGTATTTCTCCTGATAAGCTTTGACCAACCCATAAGTGATAGAATGTTCCCCTCCCAGCATAATCACGAATTTATTTTGGGAGACTAATTTTTGGGCTGTCTGATAAATCTTTTGATTCATTTTTTGGGGACCCAAAGCAGTGACTTCCAGCTCCTGCAAAGTCGCTATACCGCTAGTGTGGGGTTCGAATTTTAATTCTTCATCGAAAAGCTCCACTTCCCGGGAAGCAGAAATTATGGCCTGGGGACCGTTTTTGGTGCCGGTTTTGAAAGTAGTGGTCTGTTCGTAGGGGACCGGTAAAATTACAAATTTAGATTTTTTAAAATCAGAGTAAGGGGGAGGAAGACCCAAAAAAGAAAAAGAAGAATTAGAGGTCATATAATAAAATCAAACTACCACTTGACATCAAAACCTCCCTCAAAAACAAAGCTGGGTCTTTTCCTCTTGCTTATATTTTTCCCCATGCTTTTAGCCAGGGCCGTCACTAAAATGGGCAAAACAATAGTAGCATCACAATAAACCGCGCACATCCGGGCGTCATGGTGAATTTTCCCCCAGCTTTGAGATTCCTGGAAGGTACAGCCGGACAGCCCTCCCCAGTGAGGAGCATCGGTGGTAACTTGAATACAGTATTTATATCCTCCGGCTTCATACCCTAAATGAATGTTAGCGGTGACTTCAGCCTGCTGGATGAAATTTTTGGGAGTTCCCCCACCAATTGAAATAATGGCAGTATTAGGGGAATTAGCTACAATCAAGGCAGTCTCCTGGACATCCCGAATCACGTCAAAAGTAAAACTCTTTTGGTTGCGATGGTTATGAGTAGCCAGAGCGATTCCCACCGAAGAATCGGCCACGGCCGGACAGTAAATCGGAATTCCGGCCCGGTAAGCGGAAGTCACAATCCCTTTTTGCTTTTTTAATTTCCAGATTTTTTCTCCCAGAAGATTGAAAAACTCCCGGGTAGAGTAAGCTCTGGATAAATCCAGATTATGAGCAAACTCCACAATCATAGAATCCAGGTCTCTAAACTCCATCTCTTTAGCATAAGTATCATAGACCCGGTCAATCAGCTGTTTTTGTAATTCCACATCATTGACATGGGGAGAGCCGATAAAATGAAAACGGCCCAGGGATTCATGCATGTCATGAAAAAGATTAGCCCCGGTAGAGACCACACAATCCACATAGCGGTTTTCAATCAGATAGCTGACAATGTTTCGCATTCCCCCGGCAGACATAGCCCCGGCCACCCCCAAAAATATAGCCGCTTCATCTTTGAGCATATCTTTCCAGACCGAAAGGGCTTTCCCCAAATTCCTTCCCTGAAAGGAGATATTCTCCATTTTTTCCAAAAGTTCGTCGAGATCCAAGTTGGGGTCAATTTCCAAGGGCTGGGTGGGTCGGGAGAGAAAATTTCTCTCTTTAAGGTTGGTCTTGTGATTATTTTTCATAGTTTCACTCGTTTACAAAAATGCAGGCGGTTATGACTGAAGTCCATAAACCATTTTTATCTCCCTCAGCCGATTGGGTGACGTTCATGGTCCTATAAATTTTACCGGAAATTTTCCACAGCTCTTTTTTCTCATCATAACTTTTTTCCAGATCAAATTCAATTCCCAGGGTAGTAGCCAGCATTCCGGCCGCCAAATCCTCCGCATATTCACCGGCTTTTTTCTCGGTCTGTCCGTAGGCATGATGTTCCGACAGATACCCGTACATTCTGCGGTCCTGGGGAATGGCCAATCCGATAGATGAAGAAATCAAACGATTGGGTTCGTTGGTAGAATTGCGGCTCATAACACAGAAGACAATCTGGCCGTCATATAAAAACTGCATCCCGGAGTTTCTGGAAATTAGTTTACACTTGGGAGGAAAAATCGAAGAGACCGGAACTAAGTTAAAACGGGCAATACCGGCTGACCTCAAAGCCAGCTCAAAAGAGGAGAGGGACTCTTTGTGCCTGCCCACTCCTTTGGTCAAAAAACCCTTTTTAGGGACGACTAACATTTATCCTCCTTATGCACCACCTCCCGCTGGTAAATTTCATCCTCCGCTCTGGGCATCCTCTTATGTTAATCCACCTGCGGCGGAACCAGAGCAATTTCCGTGACTTTCCCCAATTCCTCCAGGGATTCGTCAAAATCGGCTTTATGCCCCACCACATAAATGGTCAGGGCCTCCGGATGCAGATACTGTTGGGCCACTCTGATTACATCTTTGGCACTGACTTTTCTAATATTGTTAAGATAATTCTTGTAATAATCCTTGGGTCTTTTATCGTACTCCAGCCCCATCAAAAGCCCCACTATCTGTTCGGTTGTAGTAAACCTGAACACAAAATTGTTAATATAGGCATCCTTGGCGGTATTCAGTTCTTCCTCAGTCACCGAATTCTCTCTGATCTTTTTGATTTCATCCAGCATATAACCTAAAGCTCTGCAAGTGGATTTGGTTTTGGTCTGACAGCTGGCAAAAAAGACCCCCAAATCCTGAGTGTTGAAAGGAAATGATGAGCCGACGCTGTAAGCCAAACCTTCATCCGACCGCACCCGAGAAGTCATCCTGGAGGTAAAACTCCCTCCTCCCAGAATAAAGTTCATCAAAGACAGAGCGTATTGGTCGGGATTGTTCAAATCAGAGCCCAGATGCCCCAGCATGATGCTGGTCTGATTGATCTCTTTTTCAATAAAATAAATCCCGGGCTTGAATTTCTTTTCCACCTTGGGTTTGGCAGGGAATCCCACTTCTTTTTTCTTCCAGTCCCCAAAGACTTGCTCCAGCTTTTTCAGCATCTCGGCTTCTTTAAAATCCCCGCTTACACCCAGCATAATCTGCTGGGGCTGAAAATATTTTTGGTAAAAACTTGCCAACTCTTTCTGGGCGATACTTTTGATATTATCCCATTCCAGGCTTCGGCCGTAGGGATGTTCCCCATAAATAGTTTTGTAGAATTCTCGATTGATAATCGACCCCGGAGTATCATTGCGCCTGCGAATCTGCTCTTTGAGCTGGTCTCGGGCTAATTCGAATTTATCTTTATTAAAAGTTGGATTTCTTAGAATATCAGCCAAAAATTTTAATCCTTCATCCATATCTTTGGATAAGACCGACAGCATAGCTCGACCGGATTCAGTTCCAATAGAAGTTTCAACAGTTCCAGCCATATATTCTAATTTCTTGTTAATTTCTTCTGGTGTCATTGAAACCGTTCCGCCAGTTCGTAAAACTGTGCCCGTCAGTTGAGCTAAGCCAGCTTTTTCTGTTGGTTCATAAATGGAGCCGGTATTAACCAGAACCTGGACATTGAACAAAGGCAGGGTGTGGTCTTCTTTGAGATAAACTATCATTCCGTTTTTCAGCTCCACTCTTTTGACATCTTTTCCAACTTCCGGAACTTGCCAGACCAACTCTTGGTATTTAAAAGAGCCAATCTTTTTAGCACCCGAAGAGGTTTTTTGAGTTTCGGCTGCCAAAATTAAGGCGGCCAAGGCTAAAACCAAAGTTAAACTTGCTATTACGACCGATTTTTTATTTACTTTCTTCATTTAAACTCCTCCTCTTACATTCAAATTTTTAATGGGTCTTATTCTTTTCGGGAACAAAAGAAGTGGGTTGCTTTTCGGTTTTGGTTTTTACCAGTGTAGCCACGGTGCGATTGCTTTTGGTAAAATATTTTTGGGCTACCCGCATTATGTCTTCCGGTGTCACTTTTTTACGCTCTTCTTTCAGAGTTAGCATAAATTTCCAGCTGCCGGTGACCGCATGATAATTGGTCAGTTGAAAAGCCAAACCGGTATTAGAATTCAAAGAACGGATAAAATCCGCTTCCAATTGGTTGCGATTTTTTTCTAACTCCCAACCTGAGACCGGTTCAGTCTTTAATCTTTCTAATTCTTGATAAAGGGCATCCTCCAATTCCTGGGTAGTATGTGGAGCTAAGGTTACAGCTTGAAGCGTAAATAAGTTGGGATAACGAGATTGAGGACTGCTGGCCGTCACTGATAAAGCCCACTTTTTATCCTCCACCAAATTTTTATAAAATCTAGAAGTTCTACCACGAGATAAAATACTAGCAATGACATCTAAAACATAAGTGTCTGGGTGACCGGCTTGCGGTATATGAAAACCGATTAACATTTGAGGATTAGCATCAAATTCCACTTCCGTTCTTCTTTCTCCTTTTTGCTCCGGTTCAGAAGTAAAAACCGCTTCCGGAGTTGATTGAGGAGGGATATCAGCAAAATAGTTCTCTACGATTTTAACCACTTCCTTAGGATTGATATCTCCTACAATAGCTATGACGGCATTGTTAGGCGAATAATGTCTTCTAAAATATTCTTCCACTTCTTCTCTTTTGACCGTGGATATATCTGAAGCCCAACCTAATACGGGCCAACCATAAGGATGAGCGGTAAAGGCTGTGGCGGCAAACTGCTCAAAAAGTTTTCCAAAAGGTTGAGTATCAGTTGACAATCTTCTTTCTTCAAAAACTACATCTCTTTCAGAATAAAATTCTCTTAAAATCGGCTCTCTCATCCGGTCCGATTCTATATAAGCCCACATCTCTAATCTATTGGAAGGTAGACTGACAAAATATTGAGTTCCGTCTCTGCTAGTAGAGGCATTCAGTCCGGAACCTCCATTTTTCAAATAAGTTTCCCATAATTCGTCCTTTACAATATATTCTTTTTGTTTCTGTTGCAGTTCTCTTAGTTTTTCCCGCAGCTGTTTCAATTTGGCTTCATCCCCGCCGGCTAAAGGATTTTGCAGTTTTTTCTCTTCGGTCTCCATTTCCGCGGCGGTCTTATCAATCTCTTTCATCAGAGAAACTTCGGCTTCATAATTCCAGGTTCCGATATTTTTGGTTCCCTTGAAAAGCATATGCTCCAGCAAATGGGAAGTCCCAGTGATTCCAGGAGCTTCATCCACACTTCCCACTTTGAATCTGATGACGCAAGAGACCACCGGGGCAGTATGTTTTTCCACCATTAAAAGATGCAAACCATTCTTTAAAGTGTGCTCCTGGACGTCTAATTTGAATTCACCCGCGAAAAGAAGAGAGGAAAATATCAAGAGAAGACTTAATGCTACATAAATTCTGGTACTCTTTTTCACGCAACCTCCTTGACGTTAAATTTTTGGTGGTTGATTATAACATTTATTTGAACAATTGTCAATAAATTTTAAAAACAATTTGATAAAATTTAAAACTTGACTTTTGCTTTCTAAAAACTATTTTTGTAAAAAACAGCTATGATTTCAGTCCAGGATAAAGTGGTTATAATAACCGGTGCCAGCCGTGGAATTGGCAAAGCTACGTCCGTGCTTTTTGCTGAAAAAGGGGCTAAGGTAGTGCTGGCTGCCCGAGACCTTCAAGATTTGGAGAAAACCGCTGAAGAAATTAAAAAGAAAAATAAAAGCGCGGAATATTTGACGGTGATTACTGATGTTACCAAAGAGGGAGATATAAAAAATTTGATAAAAACGACCCTTAATAAATTTGCTCGAATAGATATTCTGGTCAATAACGCCGGCCTCGGGATAAATAAGTCGGTAGCCGAATTTACCACTCAGGATTGGGACCTGACTCTGGATACTAATTTAAAGGGACCTTTTTTAATTTCAAGGGAAGTTTTGCCGATAATGATAAAGCAGAGAGAGGGGCAGATTGTCAATATATCCTCCGGAGCCGGAAAAAACCCGATTAAAAATTACGCGGCTTACTGCGCTTCCAAATTCGGCTTAATCGGTTTTTCTGAATCTTTGGCTTTGGAGGTGAGAAATTATAATATCAAGGTTTCGCTTTTGTTGCCCGGAACAACCGCTACTCATTTCGGGAATAAAAAAAGAGAGTATGTGGGTTTAAGACCGAAAAACTCTTTATTGTCCAAGGAGGTAGCCGAAGCGGTTCTGACTCTAGCAACTCAGGAGCCACAGGCCTGGACATCCGAAATGAATTTGAGACCTTTAATAATTGAACCATAAAAAAGAGGAGGTGCAGTATGTTTAAAAAAATATCGGAGCTTTTGGCTCTGGTCCTTTTGGTCAACAGTTTAACTTGGGCTCAAGAGGATACTACCACTGCTGTATCTGTTAACATAAACCAGATTTTATTCGGTACCGGAATAGAGAACCGGGAAGCCATGGGCGTGGATACGGTTTTTACAGCAGATGTGGGAAACGTCTACTGCTGGATTCTGGCAACCGGTGCCGAATCAGAAACCCAGATTTCCTTTGTCTGGTATCATGGAGATGAACAGGTGGCCGAAGTGAATGTGCCGGTCCGCTCAGCCCGCTGGAGATGCTGGACCTCTAAAACCATTATGCCGGATGGGACCGGGACCTGGAAAGTGGAAATTAAAGATGAAGCCGGAAAAGTTCTGGAGTCGGCCAGTTTTCAGGTAAGATAGTTTAGGGATTTTAAATTATTAACAAGGAGAGAAAATTGAGATGGAGATCAATAGGTAGGATGGTTTTTTTGACCGTGGTGATAAGTTCAGTGGCCTTTGCCAAACAGGATTTGGAGACCAAAGTCAAAGCGGTCCAGAAATATTTAAAGGAAAATAAAATTTCCGGCTGGCTGTTGTACGATTTCCACGGCAATAATCCGGTTGCCACTGAATTTGTCCAGCCCAAAGGGATGCAGACCAGAAGATGGTATTATTTTATCCCTCAATCCGGTTCGGCTTGGGGGTTGGTGCATAGAATCGAACAAGCTAATTTCAAAGGTTTATACGGCAAGTTTGAAGTGTATTCATCCTGGGATGAACAAAAAAGAAAATTAAAAGATATTTTAGCCGGACATAAAGAGCTGTCCATGGAATATTCTCCTTTGAATGCCATCCCCTATGTTTCTCGGGTAGATGCCGGTACTGTAGAACTTCTCCAATCTTTCGGGATAAAGGTCATCTCTTCGGCTGATTTGGTGCAATATTTCCAAGCTCGCTGGGATAAAGAAGCTTACCTAACTCACAAAGAGGCGGTCAAATCTCTGATGGAGATAAAAGACAAAGCTTTCAAATTAGTGCGGGAGAAAATCAAAAAAAATCAGAAGATTACCGAGTATGATTTGCAGCAATTCATTTGGAATCAGTATAAGCAGTATAATATGATTTCAGATTATCCTCCCATTTGTGCGGTCAACGAAAACGCCGGCAATCCTCATTATGAGCCGACCAAAGAGATTCATAAAGAGATTAAAAAAGGGGATTTCCTCCTGATAGATATCTGGGCTAAGAAGAACCAAACTGGTTCAATTTATGGGGATATTACCTGGACTGCTTATGTGGGTGAAAAAGTGCCGGAAAAATATGTGCTGGTTTTTAATTTAGTCAAACAAGCCCGGGATGAAGCGGTCAAGTTTCTCAAAGATAACTGGAAAAAGAAAACTATTTACGGCTGGCAGGTGGATGATGTTTCCCGGGGTGTGATTAAAAAAGCCGGCTATGCGGATTTTTTCACGCACCGGACCGGGCATTCGATTTCTACTGAAGTTCACGGCAACGGTGTCAATATTGACAATTTTGAAACCAGGGATGAAAGAAAGATTATCACGGGGGTGGGATTTTCAATTGAGCCGGGGGTCTACCTGAAAAATTTTGGAGTCCGCTCGGAAATTGATGTTTATGCCGGAGAGGATAGCATTGAAGTGACCTCCCTTCCTCTGCAAACTGAAATAATTCCGCTTCTGAAATAGATGTCTCGGCCAGCTCGACATTCCGCCAAAAGCGGATCCGCCTCTGGCGGAAAATGGTTCGGACTGACGCCCACCTTGTACAAACTTACAAAACATGCCCATAACTCCAGCTAAAGAAAAAATCCAACGCCAGAAATTTCAAAAGACCCCTTTTGCCCAGAATTTGGGGATGAAAATTCTGAAATTGAAACCGGGCTATGCGGAGCTTTCTTTGGCTTATCAAAAAAAAATCACTCAGCCCTATGGTTTTATGCATGGAGGGGCAATCGCCGCCTTAGCAGATACCGTAGCAGCTACCTCTATTCATACCTTGTTAAATCCCGAAGATAAAATGGTCAGTATTGAACTAAAAATTAACTACCTTGCTCCTGTGACTAAAGGTAAAATTATAGCTTCCTCTAAAGTGATTCATAAAGGGAAGAAGACCGCGGTGACGGATGTGGATATTAAAGATTCAGAGGGGAAGCTGTGCGCTAAGTCGATTGTGACTTATATGCTTTTTCCGGGTGGGAAGATAAAATAATATTTATTAGTTTTTTCTGTAAGAAAGAGATGTTATAGCTTTTTTAGCGGAGGGGATTATGTCAAAATTTAAAATTTTTCTTTTTGTGCAGTTTGTTTTTTTCTCGAATCTGCCAGTCTTAGCACAGGTAGATACTGTTTGGGTAAGACGCTACCAAAGCGGAGCAGGAGCTCTCTTTGAAGAAGTTCACACTTTAGCAGTGGATAAAGGAGGAAATGTATTCGTGACGGGAAGCAGCCTAGTCAGTGGAAGACCGGATTACGACTATACAACGATTAAATATAGCCCTAAAGGGGAGACCTTATGTGTCAGACATTACAATGGACCGGGGAATAGTTACGATAATGCCAAGGCTTTGGTAGTGGACGACAGCGGGAATGTGTATGTTACCGGTTATAGTTGGACAAGTGAAGCTAAGGGTGCTTTTGCCACTATAAAATATTCACTAAACGGGGATACTTTGTGGGTCAGACGTTACGATGGGACGGGAATTAGCGAGGATGTAGTTACCGATTTGGTAGTGGATGGGAGTGGGAATGTTTATGTCACTGGTCATGATTATAATATAGGTGGTAATGGAGACCCTAATTATGTTACTATTAAGTATGCTCCAAATGGGGACAGCATATGGCTGAGAATTTACGATAGGCCAGGATATTACTATACTTTTGACTATGCGACTGCTTTGGCAGTGGATGATAGTGGGAATGTGTACGTGACTGGTTACAGTTCTGAAGGTGCACCCTATGACTATGCCACCATTAAGTATGGCCCAAATGGTGACACTTTATGGGTGAGAATCTATAACGGACCGGGCCCTTATTCGACCGACAAGGCTAGAGATTTGGTAGTGGGTGATAATGGTAATGTGTATGTGACAGGTTATGGTGATGGTGCTGGAACAGACTATGATTATGTTACTATTAAGTATGCTCCTAATGGTGACAGCCTATGGCTAAGACGCTACAGTGAACCGGGATATTCAAGCGATTATGCTCTTGCTTTGGCGGTGGATGATAATGAGAATGTATACGTAACTGGTTATAGTTGGAACGGGACTTCTAATGATTACACCACCATAAAGTATGCTCCATCCGGAGATATGCTGTGGCTTAGAAGATACAACGGTCCAGGGGATGGTTCTGACGGAGCTGCCGCATTGGCAGTGGATAACAGTGGGAACGTGTACGTGACTGGTAATAGCTATGATAGTGCAAATGGTTCTGATTATGCCACCATTAAGTATTCTCCTAATGGGGAGACTTTAGCAGTCGTTCGCTACAGTGGACCGGGGAGTAATTACGACCGGGCTATTGCATTGGCGGTGGATGATAGTGGGAATGTGTACGTGACTGGTAATAGTTGGAACGGAAATTCTTATGATTACGCAACCATAAAGTATCGTCGCTTTGGCTGTCTTGCCAAATCTGGAGACGCAAACAACGATGGCAAAGTTGATCTGTCAGACATAATGTTTAATATCAATTATCTTATTAAAGATGGACCTTCTCCCTTTACTTACTGTGCCGGAGATGCCGATGGAGACGGTAGTATCACCTTCTTGGATATAATTTACCAGGTCAACTATATTTTTAAAGGAGGCGCTACTCCTAGACAAAATGGGGTGTGCTGTTTGTAATCTTACCTATCATCACCAAAAATAGAGTAAGGGTGGGGTCTTCAAACTTTTTAGGGTTTCGTCATCTCAATTTTCCCCAACCCCTCCAAATCCTTTCTGGTCTCTTTGGGATTGGTCACCACCACAAACACCACATCCTGATAATCAAAATATTTATTCGCCACCCTTTTAATATCATCCAGACTCACCGCCTCAATTTTCTGAATATAAGTATCCACAAACTTGGAGTCTAAATTATAAAATTCAATATCGGTAATCTGCGAAGCCAGCGCCTCCGGTGTCTCTAATCTCAAAGGGAAAAGCCCTTTCAGATAATTTTTAGCTCCCTGCAATTCATCCTGAGAAACCCCTTTTTCCCGGAATTTTTTCACCTCTGCCAAAGCCACATCGATAGTTTTCCGGGTAGTTATATTTTTGGTAAAAGTAGAAATAACATAAGCCCCGGTTTCCTTGAACATACTGAATCTGGAAGAAACTCCATAAGTCAAACCCTGATTGACTCTGATTTCATTGACCAATCTGGAAGAAAAGCCACCGCCCAAAATAGCGTTAGCCACCACTAATGGAAAATAATCGGGGTTGTTTCTGGGAACTGAAATATTGCCGATTCTAATTTGGGTTTGAGTGACATCCGGTTTTTCCACAATCAGAAGCTTTCTTCCTTTAAACTTAGCCGGAGCTGGAATTTTAGCCAGGTTAGTATTGGATTTCTGCCAGCCGGCTAAGGCAGTTTCCACTTTTTGTTTCACCGTCTGGGAGCTGAAATCTCCCACCAGAGTCAGAATCGAATACTGCGGCACAAAATATTTCTTATAAAAGTTTACTACATCTTCCCGAGTAATGTTTTTAACTGACGGTTCGGTTCCATCAACCGGATGAGCGTAAGGGTTTTTTTCGAATAGAAATCGATAAAAGGCCTCACTGGCAATGGTAGATGGGTCATCTTTTTCTTCCTGCAGGCCGGCCAGAGTCAGCTCTTTTTCCCGCTCAAATTCTTCCTGGGAAAAAACCGGATTCAAGAGAATATCTGAAAGTAAATTCAAAGCCAAATCGATATCCTTGCTCAAAAATTCCCCGGCAATAAAAGCATAATCAAGGGCTGCTCCGCTGAACAAAGTCCCACCCACAAATTCAATCTCTTCTGAAATCTGCTCAAAAGATTTGGTTTTGGTTCCTTTTCTGATTAAGGTAGCGGTTAAGTTTGCCAACCCATCTTTTCCCACCGGGTCATAAACTGAACCGGCTTTGACCACCAAACGAAAATTTACCAGAGGGAGTTTCTTATTCTCCATCACCAATAAAGTCAAATCATTCCCCAGAGTGAATTTCTGATAAGGGGGAAGTTTGATTTCTGCGGCTGATATTAAATTAGAAAAACCAGCCAATATTAAAAGAGCAATCAGGCTGAGCTTAAATATTTTCATAAAAATTCATCTCCTTATAGTTTAAAGTCCGATTTTATATTCCGGTTTTTTCCGGTACCAAAGTTGAAACAGTCCGGTTTCTTTCGGTAAAATATTTTTGGGTAACTTTTTTTAAATCCTCCAGGGTAACCGCTTTGTATTTATCGATTATTTTGGTCAGCATGCTGTAATCACCCATCAGAGTCTGATAAGTTCCAATCAAATTGGAGCGGCCGTTGTTGGTTTTCATGGATTTAATCAATCTGGCTTCCAGGATATTTTTGGCTTTCTGCAATTCCTTTTCACCTAGGCCTACATTTTTGATTTTCTCCAGCTCTTCATACAGAACTTTTTCGGCCTGCTCGGTTGTGAAATTGGGCTTCATCCCCACATAGATGTAAAATAAGCCCGGGTCGATGGTCCAGAAGTAGTAGGACCAGACGTTGGTAGCCATCTGCTTATCATACACCAATGATTTATATAAGCGGGAAGATTCCCCTTCGGTCAAAATAATTTGCAGAACATCTAAAGCGTAAATATCTTCATCTTGCACATCGGGGACATGAAACCCAGTCATAAAGGCCGGCAGTTGGGCTTCTTTGTGACACAGGACTCTGCGTTCCCCTTTCTGCTCCGGTTCGTTTTTCACCACTTCGGGTATAGCCGGACCGGGCTTCAGATGGCCGTAATATTTTTCAATTAATTTTACCGCTTGGGCAGTGTTAACATCACCCACAATTATGACAGTGGCATTATTGACCGCGTAATGGGTTTTAAAATAATTGACACAATCTTCCCGGTTAATAGCATCCAAATCAGCCATCCAGCCCACCACCGGCCAGCCATAAGAATGAGCCTGAAAAGCAGCCGCAGTCAGCTCTTCTTCCAGTTTTCCTTCGTTGGAATTATCGGTTCGCAGGCGTCTTTCCTCTTTGACCACTTCTCTTTCAGAAGATAAATTCTCTTCATTCAAAAGCAGGTTTTCCAGACGGTCGGCATCTAAATCGACAATCAATTCCAACTTGTCGGAAGGAAAATCTTCAAAGTAAGCGGTGAAATCATTGGTGGTGTAGGCGTTGGAGACACCCCCGTTGGATTCTAAAATTCGGTCAAATTCTTTGGGACCGTATCTTTTGGCGCCGTTGAACATCATATGCTCGAATAAATGGGAAATCCCGGTGATGCCGGGTTTTTCATTGCGGGAGCCGACTTTGAAAAAAGTAAAATAGGTGCAAATCGGCAGAGTATGGTCTTCTAATATCAGAATTTTTAGCCCGTTGGGCAGCTGGTGGGATTTTATGTCTAATTCTAAGGCAAATGCTAAACTGGTGAAAAATAAAAATGCTAGTAAGCTGGTGATTACGATTAAACGCTTCATAATCTTATTCCTCCTCTTTTTAGTTAGTCTCTTAGTCCGTCAGGAATAGTTCCTGACGGAACGAGACCCGTGCTCTGTCAGGAGCTACTCCTGACAGTTTTATTTTCTTTGAGCTAAAACTACTCTTTGAATTCCGGCTAAATCATTTTGGTTCTGTATATTTTCAAAACTTCCTTCTTCTTCCAGCAACTTGACTACTTTCTTTGCTTGACCTTGTGCTACCTCTAAAGCTATTAGACCATCTGGTTTCAGAAAAAGTTTCCCCTGTTCAATTATTTTTTGCAGATAAAATAACCCATTTTTGGAAGAAAGTAAAGCGATTTTGGGTTCAAAATTTTTGATTTCCTGCGGTAATTTTTTGAAGTCGGATTGTTTGACGTAAGGAGGATTGGAGACGATGGCGTCAATTTTCCCTTTCAGCTCTTCATCTAATTTCTTAAAGCCGTCACTACGCAGGAATTTTATTTTTTTTGCAATTTTGTTGCTTGAAGCATTTTTTCGAGCCAGTTTTAACACGGGTTGGGATACATCCAACGCATAGACGAAGCAATTTAAACTCTTTGCCAAAGCGATGGCTATATTTCCAGAGCCGGTCCCCCAGTCAACTATCAACAAATTTTCTTTCTTACCTTTAAAAAAATTGATGACATTCTCCACTAAAATTTCCGTCTCCGGTCTGGGAATTAAAACATTTTTGTTGACTTTTAATTTCAAGCCATAAAATTCAGTTTCAGCTAAAATGTATTGTAGCGGCTTACCCCTGACTCGTTCTTGAATCAATTTCTTATATTTATGTTCCTGATTTTTGGTTAAAAACGGGCTGCGGTTGAGATATAATTCCACTTTAGGTTTTTTTACGATATAGCTTAAAAGCATTTGAGCGTTTATTTGGGGTGAGGTGATTCGGTTTTTCTTAAAAACCTGTGTAGCTTCCTTGATTGATTCTAAATAAGTTTTATTCATTTATTCTGGAGTAAATTCTCTAGATATTTTTTTACCATTTGCAAGGCCTGGGCCCGGTGGCTAATTCCATTTTTTTGTTTTATTGACAACTGGGCGAAAGTTTTTTTCAATTTTGGGATAAAAAATAGAGGGTCGTAACCGAACCCTTTTTCCCCTTTCAATTCGGTAGCAATGAAGCCGGAAATTTTTCCTTCCAAAAGTTTTGCTTTTTTCTCATCTAACATTAGAGCCATTACACATCTGAACCGGGCTTTTCGTTTCTGGGAAGGGACATTTTTCAACAACCTCAACAATTTCAGATTATTGTCTAAATAAGTAGCTTTCTCACCGGCAAAGCGGGAAGACCTGACCCCCGGTTTTCCATTTAGATAAGCTACTTCTAAACCGGAATCATCAGCTAAAGTGGGGAGTTTGGTCAATTTATAAATTGCCTTGGCTTTGAGAAGAGCATTTTCCTCTAAAGTCTGGCCGGTTTCCTTGAGCGGGAGATTATATCTGAAATTATCTAAAGTTAGAATTCGGATTTTCAAATCAGACAGGAAATTTTTTATTTCTTTAATCTTATCTTTATTTTGCGTGGCTAAAACTAATTTCATCAATTTATGGTGAGCGCAGTCGAACCATACTTGTTGATATCAACCTTCTGGACTGAGTCGATATTCTCTTTGATGAATCGTCGGGCTAACTTGCTAAATTTTTCGGGCTGGTCGCTGACGTAAAATTTTGGATTCGGTTTGTGGTTATTATTCAAAAGATGGCTTTCTTCCAAAACTTTCCTGGCCTCCAGAGCAATCGCTTCCGCCGAATCCACTAACTTTACTTTACTTTTCACCACTTTCTGAATCACATTTTTCAAAAGAGGATAATGGGTGCAGCCCAAAATAATGGTATCCACTTTAGCTCTAATCAAAGGTTTCAGATAATCCTGGGCAATCAGATGAGTGGCTTTTTTGTTGATATATCCTTCCTCGGCTAAAGAGACAAATAAAGGACAGGGATAAGAGAAAACTTTTATGCTGGGGTCGATTCTGGAGATTGCCTCCGGATAAGAATTGGAGGCCACGGTTCCCTCAGTTCCAATTACTCCGATTCGTTTATTCTTTGTGGTAGCCAATGCCCTTTTAACCCCCGGTTCAATCACCCCTAAAATAGGTAAAGTATAATTTTGCTTCAGATAACTCAAGGCCTGGGCCGAAGCGGTGTTGCAAGCCACCACGATTATTTTAACATCCTGCTCAAGTAAAAATTTTGTCGCCTGCTCGGAAAATCTTTGAATCACCTCTTTGGAACGAGTCCCATAAGGGAATCTGCCGGTATCCCCAAAATAAACCAGTTCCTCCTGCGGAAGCTTCCTGAAAATCTCTTTGACAACCGTCAATCCTCCCACACCGGAATCAAATACCCCGACTTTCTGAGAAGGTGAATTCATTTAGCCAAGGCCTCATATTTTTCTTTAAAATTTAAAATGCTATTCAAAACTCCTTCGGCTATTTTTTGCTTGAAAGAAGAAGACTTCAAAAGTTTCTCTTCGCTTTTATTAGAGATGAAAGCAGTCTCCACCAAGACCGAAGGCATATAGGCCTTATTCAGCACAAAAAATGCGGCCTGGTCCACTCCCCGATTGGGAATAGGCAGTTTTCTCCCCATATTCTCCTGAATCATATAAGCCAGGTCGCTGGACTCTTTTAAAAATTGATTCTGCACCAGGTCCAATAAAATAAAATCCAGATCAGTCAAATCTTCCGGGGTTTCTTTTTCAAACCTCAAAGAAGAGTTTTCCAGAGCGGCCACGGCCCGGGCTTCGTCATTTTTGGCCTGAGCCAGAAAGTAGGTTTCAGAGCCGGTGATACTTTTTTTCCTGGAGGAATTAGCATGGATGGAAATAAATAAATCCGCTCCGTTGCCGTTGGCTATCTGGGTTCTTTCCGCCAGAGGGATAAAGGTGTCATCTTTTCTGGTCAAAATCACTTTAAAGCCGGCTTTGACTAAAAGCTTCTCCAGGCGCAGAGCAAGGTCCAAGGTCACCTCTTTTTCAGCCAGACCGGTCGGACCGATGGCACCGTAATCCTGGCCCCCGTGGCCGGCGTCAATTACAATCACATCCACCAAATTGTCAAAATTCTTAGGGGAATGGCCGGGATTGGAGCTGGAATTGTGGTTGGAAGAGCTGATGGAGATTTGCAGGCGTAAAGGGTCAGTTAAGATTTCATCCCGGTAGTTGACAAAGGATTTGCTTAACCTGAAGGAAAGCTGAGTTGAGATTTCCAGAGGGTAAAATTTGATTTCAGCCACCGGGGAGTTTTTCTGAACCGGGAAATCCGCCTCATTCACTTTGGCGGAGAAGAAATTGACATTAATCCAGCGGTTTTCGGAAGTGTAAATCTCGTACTGCAAATTCTCGGTCAAAAAAATCTCCAGAAGAATTCCGTTGGATTTTTCTGAGGCCTGGTAACCTAAAAGGTTAAGCTCCTTCTTTTCAAGCTTAAGGGTCATTTGCCCCTCATTCCAGAAAACTTTTTGAGTGCAGATTAATTCCAAAATCGGAACCAGAGTGACGATCGCCAGATAAAAATTTCCGTTTTTGAGCTGCACCGGATAGGTTAAATTATAGGGAGTCTGGTCAATTTCGATGTAAGGGGAGAACAGGCTTAGCTTGGCGGAGTGGTTTTCAATTTTTACCACGGCTTTTTTGGTGATGGAGTTAAAATAAATTTCGGAGCCGAAAATTTTGGCTAAATCAGATACTGATATGTGTAAAATCCCCTCGATTCTCTCCGCTTCGATAGTGAAAATCTGGCCGTCTTTTTCCACCTGAACCGGTTCGGTATTACCCAAACTCATCAAAGCTAATACCCAAAACAGCAAAAAGATTTTTTTTGGCATACTTTTAGTTTCTTTTCTTCATTTGTCGGGAGATTTCTCTTTTGACTTCTTTCTCTTTTATGCTTTTACGTTTGTCATACAGTTTTTTACCTTTGACCAGTGCCAGCTCCAGCTTGGCGACCCCGTCTTTGAAATAAATTTTCAAGGGGACTAAGGTTAATCCCTTTTCCTGCACTTTTCCTATTAAACGGAAAATCTCTCGCTTATGTAATAATAATTTACGTATTCTTTCCGGCTCCACGTTGTAGCGGTTTCCTTTTTCATAAGGGCTGATGTGCATTTTGGAAAGCCACAACTCACCCTCCTTGATGCTGGCGTAAGAATCTTTCAGGTTCACTGTTCCCTCTCTGAGCGATTTTACTTCTGTCCCTTTTAACACTAAACCGGCTTCGCATGTCTCTAAAACGAAATAATCATGCAAGGCTTTGCGATTGGTGGCGATTACTTTTATTTTATCGTCTGACTTTTCCATTTTTTACAATATATTGTATAAAAATATCAAGGCAAGGTAAATTGGAGTTTTGTGAACCGGAATCTCGTAGACCCAGGTTGTCCTCAACGTGGGTCTAAATACAAATCTACATCCGTCTCTCAGCTTGAGATAGGTTACCCTTACAGGATCCCGTACTTTAGTAGGGACACCATCCCGCCCCTACGGGATAGTGTAACTATAGGGACAAGCTGGGTCTACAAACTTTTAAAATATATCCTAAGGCAAAACAACAGGCGAGATAAATCACTTGCTTGCCGATTTAAATTAAATTATATTTTCCCCCAAGCCGAAGTGGTGGAATTGGCAGACACGCTGTGTTCAGGGCGCAGTGAGGTTATCCTCATGCGGGTTCGACTCCCGCCTTCGGCATGGTGAGCTTGCGAACCATAATTTTTTCTAAAATAAAGTTTACAATTTAATGTTAGCATTGACCAAACCCAGACCCAAGCCCCATCCCCTAGGGGACCCAGTCGGACAAATCTGGGACAAGGGGCTGGAACTGAAAGAAAAAAAAGAGCCCCAAATTCAAAAAGAAGACCAGGTCAAAATCGAGGTCCTGGCCGGCGGTATCTGCGGCACCGACTTAGGAATCTACCACAGCAAAGATTCGGTCAAAAAAGAGATGGCTCATGCCTCTGTCGACCCCATCACCATCGGGCATGAATTCTGCGGCAGGATTTATCAAGCCGGGAACTCGGCTGTGGAAGATTTGGCTAAAATAGTAAGCCAAAAAGAATGGGCTACTGAAACTGAGAAGAAAAATTTTGGCTTGGATAACGGCAAAGTCTCTCAATGGCTACGCCATGGTGGTAACCAAAAAAATAAATTTCTGAAATTTCTGCACCAAAACTTCTTGGTCTCGGCTGAGATGCATCTGACCTGTAACCACTGCAAACAATGTCTGACCGGTCAGAAGCATGCCTGCCCTTATACTAAAATCAAGGGCATCCATCAGGATGGTGCTTTTGCCGGTTTTTTGACCGTCCCAATCTCAAATCTGGTAGTTTTCAAAAAAGAAGAAATCCCGGTCGAAATAATCGCTTTTATGGATGCCATAGGAAATGCAGTTCACACGGTTTCCGAAGCGGATGTTTTGGGCAACAACGTTGCCGTCTTAGGTTGCGGTGTCCAGGGTTTGATGGCTACAGCGATTGCCAGAGTTTCAGGCGCTTCTAAAATTTTTGTGACCGGTTCCTCCAATCCCCTGGTCAAAGAAAGTCAGAAACGGTTGAACAAAAAATTTTCTCTAGCCAAAAAATTAGGGGCGGATTTCTGTTTTGACGTCGGCTTAAAATCAGAGAGGCAAAAATTTATCCAGCAGGTTAAAAAAGAGACCAAAGGGGCCGGGGTGGATTCGGTTCTGGAGATGTCCGGCAATTATAGAGCTTATCAGGATGCCTTAGACGTAGTCCGTAACGGCGGTAAACTGGTCCTGTTAGGGCTTCCGGAGGGAGAAATCAAAATAGATTTTTCAACCCAGATTATTTTCAGAGGAATCACCATAAAGGGAATCATCGGCCGAAAGGTTTTCTCCTCCTGGGAAACCATGACCGCAATTTTAAAATCCGGCCTAGCCAAAAAACTTTTAGATTTAGGGTTTGTGTCGCATCAGTTTGATTTGAAAAATTATGAACGAGGTTTTAAACTGATGCAATCGGGTGAGGCGATTAAAGTGCTTTTAAGACCTTAAAAATTATGCAAACAATTACAGAGATTTTGTCCCAAGCTTTGGAAAATTTCAAAACATCCAATACTTACAAATATGAAACCCCTCTGGAATCTCCCCAGGATGCAGTGGTGAAGGTCAAAGGGAAAAAAGTGGTGATGCTGGCCTCCAATAATTACCTGGGTCTGGCGTCTCACCCTAAAATTAAAAAAGCGGTCATAGATGGAGTAAAAAAGTACGGGCCGGGAATGGCTTCGGTCCGCTTTATCTGCGGCACCAATAAAGTACATCTGGAATTGGAGAAAAAGATTTCCTCTTTCCTGAAATGTGAAGATACTATTCTCTACTTATCCTGCTTTTCCGCCAACGAGGGACTTTTTGCCGGGCTTTTGAATGACAGACTGGGCTTTGACAATTACAAAGACGTGCTCTACTCCGACCGCTTGAATCACGCTTCCATAATTGACGGAGCCCGTTTGTGCAAAGCCGAAACTACCGACCGAAAAATTTATGAGCATCGGGATGTGGTGCATTTGCAAAGATTATTAGATGAGGATAAGGATAAAAATTATCGCTTTAGAATCATTGCCACAGACGGGGTTTTTTCTATGGAAGGGGATTTAGCCCCTTTGCTAGAGTTAGTTTCTCTGGCTAAAAGATATAATGCTCTATTGGTGGTAGATGATTCCCATGCATTGGGAGTTTTAGGGAAAACCGGCCGGGGAACTCCGGAAGAGCTAAACGTCTTAGGTCAAATCGATATTATCACCGGAACTCTGGGGAAAGCTATGGGAGGAGCGGTGGGTGGGTTTATTTCGGGTAAAAGAGATGTCATCTCTTACTTACGCCAAACTTCCCGGCCTTATGTTTTTTCCAATTCTCTGCCACCCTGTTTAGCGTATTCGGCTATGAAAGCTTTTGAACTTTTGCAAAAAGATAAATCCTTGGTTAAAAAATTGAGAGATAACACCAGCTATTTCAGAAAAGAGATTAAAAATTTGGGTTATAAAATAATAGACGGAATTCATCCGATTGTGCCGATTATGCTGGGTGAGGCAGCACTAGCGCAGAATGCCAGTTTTGAATTGTTAAAAGAGGGAGTATATATCAAGGGGTTATGGTTTCCGGTAGTCCCCCGAGGAGAAGCCCGCTTGAGAGGACAGATTTCAGCGGCTCATTCAAAGAAAGATTTGGATAAGGCCTTGAACGCTTTTCAGAAAGTAGGGAAGAGGTTGAAAATTATTTAAAAATGGACCGCTTCATAAATCTCTATTTACTGTTTTACCTAATCGTGGGGAATATTATATTCGGAATTGTTAATCGTAAATTTTCCTCTGAAGATGCCCCGATTATTAAAAGAGATAAAAGCTACCGGGTGCTACATGCTATCCGCTTCAGTCTGTTGTTTATTTGGGCCGTGGGATTTTTTCTGGCAGAATTAAATCAGCTTAAATTGCTTCCGCAAGCAGAGCCAGCCCGAACTTATATCCGAGTTTTTGGGTTGATTTTGTTTTCTTTATCCGGTTTGTGGATGTTGTGGGCACGCTGGAGTTTGGGGAAGTGGTTTTCCGCCAAGTTTGCCATCAAAAAAGGACACCAGATTATAAAGACCGGTCCTTACAGGATTATGCGGCATCCCATTTATTTAGGGGGGATTTTAGCCGTCTGGGGATTTACACTGGCTCTGGACAGCTTTATAACTCTGATTATTATAGCCATCCCCTTTCCCATTACCTTTTATCTGAACATCAAAGCCGAAGAGAGACTATTCCTAAAAGAGATGACCGCTGAATATCAGAAATACCAGCAGGAAGTGCCTTGTTTGTTTCCTTTTACAAGGACAAAAATTAAAACTTAATCTCTGGGTCTGGAGACCCAGAGCTACTCTACGGTGTGGGTAGGGTCAGGTCTCCTGACCTGACCAAATGAAAATACCCAGCGGTAGAAACCACAGGGCTACCCTGAATTAATAATTTCTTTCTTTAGCTCCCCCGGAGCTTATTTATTCTTAGAACCTCAGCCGGCTTTAAAGGCCGGGAGGTAGCTTTCACCGGCGAAAATATCTACTACGGTTGTGCCAACTCTTTCAGCTATATCTCGGGATAATTTTTCTAAATCCTCTTTGGCGAAACCTTCGCCGCTAAATAAAATTTCCTGATTCGTGTCAATCAGAAACAAAGTCGGCACCACGGTGATTCCGTAAGCATAAGAGATTTGATAATTATTCTGGTCTAATAATAACGGAAAGCTGATTTTGTACTCTCTGGCGAACTGCAGGGTCTCGGCCTGGTTATTCTGTGAAATCCCCCATAAAGTAAAACCTTTACCGGCATAATTTTTATGTAATTTTTCCAAAAAAGGGAAGGTGAACTGGCAGGTGGGGCAGTTGATTTTGAAAAAGGCGATTAAAGTTAAATCGGTGCTTAATTTTTCTTTTAAAGAATCACTCTTGCCGTCAGTGGCGGTTAGTTTAAAATCCGGTGCTTTGGTTCCTATCTCTAACATACTCATTTTTCCCTCCGGTGTATTTCTTAATCTAAAAATTTTTTTATATGTGTCAACTGTTTGGGTCGGGAGACCCAAACCTACCCCAAAGAAATTCATGTCCGGGTAGGTCAAGGTCTCCTGACCTTGACACTTATCTTTTAGAATGAAATAGATGCCTGATGGTTCTAGCAATCAATTTAACATCCCCCTTTAAGCCCAATTCTTTGATTTGACTGATGATTTTATCCTGATTGACTTTTTCCTTTTGGTAAATTACTTCTACTTTTCGGTTATCTGCATCCACTTGAGCATCTACTACTCCGTTTAGCCCTTCCAGGGCTTTTTTGGTTCTATTAGCTCAGAAGCCGCAGGGGAGGCCGATTACTTCTAATGAAAGCTGGTTTAGATTGCTCTCTTTGGGTGTATCAGAGAGGGTCTTAATTTTTAATCTGGCGAAAAGATTTTTTAGTTTCAATTTGATGGCTGTTTATCTTATTTACGGATTGAAACAGGAAATTCGTAGCTTCCGATTTTGTATCATACCTAATCCCTAATTTAGTTTCATTCACCCCATCCAATAACTTTTCAACTTTTTCGTAAGTACTTCGTAGTATAAATCGAAAATGAAATTTTCCCCAAAAATTTTGGCTTTCTTTCAGGCATTGGGCTTAGCTGTCTATGTGGGGCTGTTTGCCCTTCTGGCCCTTCATATCGCGCCCTGGTTTGAAAATAATCAAGCCACACATCCGGCCATAGGAATCATTCTTTTTTTATTGGCCTTCGTCATTTCAGCCATCATTTCAGGGTCGATCATTCTGGGATATCCGATTTTTCTATTCTTTGAGGGTCGCCGAAAGGATGCCTTAAAAATAGTCGTGTGGAGTGTGGTCTGGCTCTTGCTTTTTCTGGGGATTTTTGCGGTCATTGCCCTTCTTTCCTTACCCACTAAGGGCTAACGTTTTGGTTGGTGGTTTAGACTCACTTTCCTTCGGGTCAAAATCTAAGGCTGGAATTTTTGGTCTGTTTGATATAAAAAATTAGGTCGGTTTTTAGGCCGACCTAACTTAGCGGGAAAAAATAGTTCCTTTATATCTTTACCCTATTTCCAAATTTTTTTAAGGCGCGGTCTGAACCAAACCCGGACCGCTGAACTCCACCAGCCCGGTGCTTAACTTCTGCTCGATGTCAAACCTAAGCACAACCTGGTCCTGGTGGTCCTTCCCCAAATCTTCAGCTTCAATCTCCAGCATCAATCCCACAAAATCGGCGGTATGGGAAACTGTAATTTCCGCCATAAGTTTGATTTTGTCTTTCACCTCAAAACTGGTAAGCTCAAATTCACTGTAGAAGCTGGAATCGTCTGATTTTTGGATATGTCCGGAACCGAAACAATTCTTCCCGCTGGTTCTATGACCTGTTACGATCAGATAAATCGTGCCCATCTGCCCGTTGGTCAGCTGGCTGGACTCGATGGCCACATTATTGACTTCAGCCCGGGTGGGCCCGCCTTGGGAATTGAAGATTCTGCTGGTGGACTCACATCCTGAAAGTACTAAACTTAGAAGCAATAAAGTTCCAAGAAATCCTAAGAGTGCGCCTGCGTCCACCCTAAAGGATTCGGCTGTGCTCACCTTACAGGGACAAATTAACCTTCTCACAACCCTCCTAACTCTGAGTTTTTTTGTCCCCCGCTCACTATTAATATAGCTTAAGGTCGGTTTTTGTCAATATGCAAAATTTGGGCAAATGCCTGATTTTCCCGCATCGGTAAAGGGTTTGCAGGGGATTGCACATTTGTTAGCCATAGCGTTACCGTATTCTCATGGTAACCCCTCCCCATTCCTCCCCTAAAAGGAGAGGGAGGCTTATTTTTTCCTTGACTTCTACCAATTTTTTGAGTATCTTTAAACAGGGAGAAGTTTCAGGGACGTAAAAATAGACCCTTAATATAAATCCGGGGGGATTTATGAGATGCTGTAATAACTATAGATTAACCTTAGGAGTGGTTGTAAGTATCCTACTTCTTACAGTTGGCTCTATTCAAGCGAAATTAAAAACAGATCCATCCAAATCAGTTTATCAGTCCCCACAAGTTGCTGCTCCCCTGACTCAAACCAGGGTTCACAAAGTAGGGAATATGTGGCTATCGATAACCAACTTCGGGCAAATCGGAAGTTCTGGACGATCCTATAGAGACCTCTGTACCGGGCTTCCTGCTCCTTCCTGGGAATTCCCGGCCGGTTCTGGGATTGATTATCTATATTGGAGTGCTCTTTGGATTGGTGCGGTGGTGAATGATACAGATACTTTGGTTTCTGTGGGACACGATGGCTGGAATAATGTGCAGGAATTTTATCCTACTTCAACCGGGGCTATTGTCGCCAGAACTATCAGAGACGGCGGATTTCAGCAGGATAACTGTTTTATTCCTTATTCAGATTCCGCAAATTCGGAGTTGGATTATAAAGCTGTTTATTATGATACTCTGAAAGTGAATTATTTTGGCCCGCTGGATCCGATTGATGGTCGTCATAAGCCACTTAATTTGGAAGTGACGCAAAAAAGTTATAGCTGGAGCTATGAATATGCCAATGACTTTGTGCTGTTGGATTTTCTAATCAAGAACATCGGTGCAACAAAGTTGAACAAGATGTATATTGGTTTTTATCTTGATTTTGATGCCTATAATTCAGATTTTGATGGAGGGGGTTACACAGACGACATTGCCGGATTCAAACTTTCACTCCCTTCTGCTTATGATCCTCGATTTGAAGATACGGTCAATATTGCCTGGGGTGCGGATAATGATGGGCTTTCTTCAAATGGGGCAGAAGGGATTCCACCAGTTTTTAAGGATTATATCAGTCCCACCGGTGTTATCGGAACAAGAGTGCTGAATTCTCCTGGCAGATCAGAATACTCTTTTAACTGGTGGGTTTCCAATGGGAACCCTGCTCTGGATTTCGGACCTTGGACACAAGAAAATTTTGCTAGAAGACCGTCTCTCTTTCCTCCCAATGGTCAATTGGGAACTCCTGAAGGGGACCACTCTAAGTATTTCATCATGAGCAACAATGAATTTGATTATGACCAAATTTTTGCAGCCCTGAACTGGCACTCCAAGGGCTGGATGCCTCCACAAAATCCTTCCGTTATGCCCGACATTGCAGACGGATATGACTCGCGCTATTTATTATCTTTTGGTCCATTTTCCATCGGCCCAGATGACGCTTTACCTTTAACCGTGGCACTGGTGGCTGGGGAAGATTTTCATGTTAAACCAACTGATTATTTGTGTTTTAATCCCTTGGATAGTGCAGGTGCTTATTGTTATTACAACAGACTGGATTTTACTTCCTTAGCCGCTAATTCCAACTGGGCTCAATGTGTCTATGACAATCCTGGTTTTGATACTGATGGAGATGGGTATAGAGGGAAATATCATATTATCAATGGGGATACTTTCTTTGTTTGTGGGGATGGAGTGCCAGATTTTAGGGGTCCGCCGCCGCCACCTTTTCCTAAATTAACTTTTGAAACTTCCTACGGGACCGTCAAAATAAAATGGAATGGTAAAAAAACCGAGACCTTTCGAGACCCTTTCACCACTCTCCGTGATTTTGAAGGGTATCGAATTTTTGGCAGCTGGACCGGTATTTTAGGGGACTTTTTTCTCTTGGATTCTTTTGACAAAATTAATTACAAACTATTCTACTGGGATAAAGGTCGAAAGAAATGGTCATACAAGCTCACGGACTTGAGCACAGATTCTTTGATAACTTTGTTTCAGCAGGATGACCCCTGCCTTGATATTAGACCTTGCCCTTTTGAGACCTTAGCTTTTTGCTCAGACCCCGGTAATTGCGATGACCGGGATGTAGCCAGATGGAATTTATATCACCCATATATTTATCAGGGAACACAATTAGATACTCTAAGGATTGCTCCCAATTTAACAATAACCAGAGGGGATTCGATTTATTTCGACAGGCAGGATTATAACAGAGGTCTCTTACCCATCAAGACATTCAAAGACAGTATCATAGCCGGTAGCATCGGTCCGGATGATGAGCGGTATTATGAATATGAATATGTGATTGATAATCTGAATCCCAATGAGCCACTTTATTTTGCGATTACTACTTTTGATTTCGGTGACCCTATAACCCGACTTGCTCCTCTGGAGACCAGCGTTTTAACCACTTCTACTTTGGTTTATCCCCGGACTTGTTCAGCCAGACCGGCGGACGTGAACGGAGATGGAGAGGTTCTTTTATCAGATATAGTAGCTATGATAAATATCCGCTTTAAAGGAGCACCTTTCCCCCAACCTCTGTGCCGATTGGATATAAATGGGAATAGAGGTATTACGTTTTCGGATATTATCTATTTCGTTAATTTTCTTTTTAGAAATGGACCAGGACCACAGGTTAGCAAAGAGTGTTGTTTGGTAGGGAATTGAATCTCTAAAAGCTACCCTGTAACGTCCCGTTTTACACGGGACGTACGCCCTATGTAAAATAGGGCGTTACAGATATATTTTGGGGTCAGGAGACCCAAATCTACCCAGGAATCCAGGGTAGGTCGAGGTCTCCTGACCTTGACCTCTTGATGAGAGACGAGATTCTTCGCTTCGCTCAGAATGACACCTAATTTTATGTTAACATTTTACTTGACAAAGAATCAGCCGATAATTAGATTAGCACAAAGAAAACCTAACAAATTAGTCAGGTTTTCGTATATATAATGCTGATATGAGGATAACTAAACAGGAAGAGTACGGTTTACGCTGTGTTTTGCAGTTAGCCCAGAACGGGACTGTGTCTAAAACTACGGTTGAAATAGCGGCTAAAGAGGGGTTGTCTATGGATAATGTAACCAAGCTTTTGATTTTGTTAAGAAGACATAAGATTGTGGAGTCGGTCCGGGGAGTCAAAGGCGGTTACCGGCTGGCAAGGAATCCGGACAAAATTACAGTCGGTCAGGTCATGCGAGCTTTGGGATGGTCGGTTCTGGATGAGTCATTATGTCAGCATTACCCCGGAAAGCTGGATGCCTGTGTACATCTGCAAGGGTGTGGCATCAGGCCTATCTGGAGAAAGGCAGCCCAGATGATGTATAAGCTGTTTGATTCGACTTCTTTGGCTGAACTTTTAAAACAAGAGGAAATAGTTAGCCAAGAGTTAGAAAAGAAGTAACTATTTTTTTAATAGAATACTTGACTTTTTTGTCGGGTTTTGTATAATGAAAGAGAAAAGTTTCACAAAGTTAGATGCTAACGAGGAGAAGATGAACAAGGAACCTATTCTAAAAATTGAAGACCTGCACGTTGCAGTGGAGGGGAAAGAGATTCTAAAAGGGCTGACTTTAAGCATAAACAAAGGGGAAGTGCATGCCCTAATGGGACCGAATGGCTCTGGGAAATCTACTCTGGCGTATGTCTTGATGGGGCATCCGAAATATCAGGTGACATCTGGTAAAATATGGTATAAAGGGGAAGATATTTTAGCCCTGAAACCGAATGTGAGAGCCAAAAAAGGTTTGTTTCTGGCGTTTCAGTATCCTACTCCAATTCCGGGTGTAACAGTGACGAACTTTTTACGGGCGGCTTTAAAAGCAGTAAAAGAGAAAGAAATCCCAGCCAAAGATTTTTTGAAACTTTTGAAAGAAAAGATGCAACTTCTGGAAATTTTGGATTCCTTTTCTAACCGCTATATCAATGACGGTTTTTCCGGCGGGGAAAAGAAAAGGCATGAGATTCTGCAGATGGCGATTTTGGAGCCGGAGATGGCAATTTTGGATGAGACTGATTCCGGTTTGGATATTGACGCTTTGAAAACTGTGGCCAAAGGGATCAATAAGCTAATTGGACCCAATCTGGGTATTTTATTGATTACTCACTACCAAAGAATGCTGAATTACATTAAGCCGGATTTTGTGCATGTGTTAGTGGATGGGAAAATTGTCCAGTCCGGTGGCGATAAATTAGCTTTGAAATTAGAAGAGTTGGGTTATGATTGGACCGTGGAGAAAACTTCAGAAGTACAATCGGTGAGTAGTGGTTCGACCAGCTCACCATAAAGAGAGGTAAAACAATATGGCAGGAAAAGAATTTACAGATGTTCAGGATATAGGTAAAGATTATAAGTACGGGTTCAAAGACCCGGAAAAACATGTTTTCAAATCCAAAAGGGGCCTGACCCGGGAAGTGGTGGAAGAAATCTCCTGGATGAAAAAAGAGCCGGAGTGGATGAGAAATTTCCGCTTAAGAGCGCTGGATATCTTTTTGAAAAAACCTATGCCTACCTGGGGAAGCCCGTTTTTATTCGAGATAGATTTCGACAACATCTTTTACTACATCAAACCCATGGAAAATCAGGGAAAATCCTGGGATGACGTTCCCGAAGATATCAAAAAAACCTATGAGAAATTGGGAATTCCGGAAGCGGAGAGAAAATTTCTGGGTGGGGTGTCAGCTCAGTATGAATCGGAAGTGGTTTATCACAGCTTAAGAAAAGATTTACAAGACCAGGGAGTAATCTTTTTGGATATGGATTCCGGCTTGAGAGAATATCCGGAAATTGTGAAAAAATATTTTGCAACCGTGATTCCGGCCGGGGATAACAAGTTTTCCGCTTTGAATTCAGCAGTCTGGTCCGGTGGTTCATTTATTTACGTTCCAAAAGGAGTAGATGTCAAAATTCCTTTGCAGGCCTATTTCAGAATCAACGCCGAAAATATGGGGCAGTTTGAAAGAACTTTGATTATAGCCGATGAAGGTTCCTCGGTCCACTACATAGAAGGATGCACAGCACCAGTGTATTCCACCGATTCATTGCATTCAGCAGTAGTGGAGTTGATTGCTCTCAAAGGTTCTAAATTGCGATATACTACCATTCAAAACTGGTCTAAAAATGTGTACAACTTAGTCACCAAAAGAGGAATGGCTCATGAAGATGCTTCTATTCGATGGGTGGACGGAAATTTAGGCAGCAAATTGACCATGAAATATCCTTCGGTGTTTATGGTGGGTAAAGGTGCTTACGGTGAAGTTTTATCGATTGCGTTTGCGGGCAAAGGGCAACATCAGGATGCCGGGGCTAAGATGGTACATGTAGCACCGGATACTTCTTCAACCGTTGTTTCCAAATCTATTTCCAAAGATTCGGGACGGACATCTTATCGTGGTTTGGTGAAGGTGTACAAAGGTGCTACCGGTGTTAAATCCAATGTCAGATGTGATGCTCTTTTGATGGATGAAGAGTCCCGCTCAGATACTTATCCGACTATGGAGATCGATGAAGAGAATGTCAATGTTGGCCACGAAGCCACAGTCTCCAAAGTGGGTGAGGAGCAATTATTCTATCTGACTTCACGCGGAATATCTGAACAGGAAGCGACCCTGATGATTGTGAACGGGTTCATTGAACCGTTTACCAAAGAGCTGCCTTTGGAATATGCGGTGGAGTTGAATCGTTTGATGCAATTGGAGATGGAAGGTTCGGTTGGTTAATATAGGAATAATAAGCTAAGTGGCGTAGACGGGGATCATTCCCCGCCATACAGGTCGGGAATGGTTACACCATGCTGTAAGCAAAGGATCCCGACCTACGATAGTTAAGTACAGAAAACAAAGGGTGCAAGAGTTTGACAAGTTAAAATGTTTGAATTTGAAAAAAATTTCACTAAAGAAAAATTAGAGCTACTTTCCAGATCCAGAAATGAACCGGAGTGGGTGGTTGAAAAGAGAAAAAAGGCGTTTGACACCTTTCAATCTCTGAACTGGCCCACCAAGCAGGAAGAGGACTGGAGAAGGACCGATTTTTCTCCTTTGGAGAAGTCCAATTTTGATTTAAGTCAATTTCTAAATTCATCTAAATTTACCACTAACGGTCAACCGACCGGAGAATTTTCAGGGCAGCTCTTACAATCTGATTCAGAGACAGTTTTCTCCAGTTCAGCGGAATTGAAGTCATCCAAAATAATTTTTACTGATTTAGATTCTGCTATAAAAAATCACTCTGACGTTTTATCAAAATATTCAGATTTGATTAATCCCAATGACGGGAAATTTTCAGCTTTCAACAAAGCCTTCTGGAATAAAGGAGTTTTACTTTATGTTCCTAAAGGAGTGACTCTTTCTCTGCCGTTATATCATCAGCTAAATCTGAAATCTTCCGGCTGGGGAGTTTTTCCCTACACCATAATCATTGCCGAACCGGAAAGTAAATTAATTTTGCTGGATGATTATACCAGTTCAGAACAGAAAGACTGGGCGTTCTCCGATGCTCTAACGGAAATTTATCTGCAGAGAGATGCTCAGTTGATTTATGTCAATTCTCAAAGATGGTCTGGGAATGTTTATCATCTTCTTAGGCAGAAAGCTAAATTAGATGCCAATGCTCAACTGATTACCTTGACTCTGAATTTAGGCAGTCAAAAGTCCCGCTCTGAAATTGAAACCCAATTAGTTGGTAGCGGTGCTTTTGCCTATATCTTTGGTCTAACCATTGGCAACGGTTCTCAAACTTTTGAGCAGCATACCTTGCAGGACCACAAAGCACCGCATACCACCAGTGATTTATTGTTCAAGACTGCACTACTTGATTCGGCTTATGCGGTTTATTCCGGTTTAATCAAAGTGGAAAAGGAAGCCCAGAGAACCGATGCTTATCAAGCCAATCGGAATTTACTTTTATCTGACAAAGCTAAAGCGGATACTTTGCCCAAGTTGGAAATTTTAGCCAATGATGTCAGATGCACTCACGGTGCCACGGTCGGTCCCATCGACCCGGAGCAGTTTTTCTATCTGACCTCTCGCGGGATTGAGGATAAGGATGCCCGGAAGTTATTAATCGAAGGATTTTTTGATGAGGTGTTAGGTCGTATAAAAGAGAATGGATTTAAAGATAAGGTCAAAGAATTTTTGGGACAGAAAATAGTCAATTAAGGAAAAGAAATAAACGTAGGCGGGGATTATTCCCTGCTAACTTGGTCGGGAATGGTTACACCATGCTGTAAGCAAAGGATCCCGACCTAGGGACTCGACATGAAAGATGAGATTCTTCGCCCCGATAAATCGGGGCTCAGAATGACAAATAAAAACTATGGAATACAAAGTGGCAGAGGTAGGAGAAATTGCTCCCGGAGAGACAAAAATCGTGAAGGCCGGGGGGAAAGATTTGATGTTGTGCAACGTGGCTGGAGAATATTATTGTGTAGATAATGTTTGCACCCATGATGGGGGAACTTTAAGTGAAGGGGAATTGATTGATGATGAAATCGAGTGTCCCCGGCACGGCGCTCATTTTAATGTGAAAACCGGAGCAGTGATAACTCTGCCGGCGGTTTTTCCGATTGCTACGTATCCGGTGAAAGTGCAAGGAAAGGAGATTCAGGCCGTTATTCAAGAATAAAAAGGTCAGGTCGGGAGACCTGACCCTACCCTTGGGTAGCTCTGGGTCTCCTGACCCAGAGTGAAGTTACACAGAATATAGAAAGAGCGGAAACATGTTAAACGTTCAAAAAATCAGAGAAGATTTCCCGATTCTAAATCAGAAGATTAATGACAAGCCCCTGGCTTATCTGGACAACGGGGCCACTTCCCAAAAACCCAAGGTGGTAATTGATGCCATTATGAATTATTACCACTGGTATAATTCCAATATTCATCGGGGGATTCATACTCTAAGCGAAAGAGCTACGGAAGCTTATGAGAATGTCAGGAAGCTGGTGGAGGATTTCATCCATGCTGACTCTCCTGAAGAAATAATTTTTACCCGCAATGCCACCGAGGCCGTGAATTTGGTAGCGTACGGCTGGGGGAGAAAAAATATTTCAGTCGGAGATGAAATATTGCTGACCGAAATGGAGCATCACTCCAATCTGATTCCCTGGCAGATTCTGGCTAAAGAAAAGAAAGCCGTTTTACGCTTTATTCCCATCACTGAAAATTTCACCTTAGATTTGGACCGAATTGAAGATTTGATTACCTCTAAGACCAAGCTGGTGGCGGTAACCCAGATGTCCAATGTTTTGGGAACTATAAATCCGGTTAAAAAAATTGCCGAGATAGCTCATTCCGCCGGAGCCTTGTTGCTGATAGATGGCTCACAAGGTGTGCCGCATTCCGGCATCAATGTTTCGGATGTCAACTGTGACTTTTTGGCTTTCAC